>Ga0207663_10000825_pt1 | contig 14027 bp, 11 predicted proteins | sample LARL53metaG_FD_184346 | JGI IMG/M metagenome (GOLD analysis project Ga0207663, IMG submission 184346) | Corn, switchgrass and miscanthus rhizosphere microbial communities from Kellogg Biological Station, Michigan, USA - LAR L5-3 metaG... | ecosystem: Host-associated > Plants > Roots >...
ACAGTTCTAATGCAATTTATCTAAAAGATAGTTCTTCTAACAATATTATACACCACAATACTGTAATAAACTCCCCAAAGGGCATAAGTGCCTTTGGCGCAGGAGGTGGAAACACATTTTACCTAAATTCAGTCAATGGTACTGCAGATTCAATGGCGACCAATAGCAGTACAATGAAAAATAATAAAACCACTCTTCATCACCATCGCCATCATCATAAAACAATTCCTAGCGTCCCTAATACATTCTAATTGTCTAATTATACTTCCTCCTTCCTTTGTTTCTATGTGTTTTGTATAATGGAGCCATAGGTTAGAATTGTGGACTCAAAGGGAGTCTGGAGTTCATAATCTCGGGGATATTGACTCAATTTTATGATAGCAATTTCTTCTTGTGATTCACTTACCTTGGGAATCTGGGTCTTCAAAACTTATCACACATCCTGCATTTGAAGGTCGATTATCAAGAAACTTATCTAATGCTAAAAATCATTGGGTTGTGTAGAGGTAGAAGTATTTTATTATCATGTTATCCAGCTAAGGGAATGAAGAAAATCATGACTAAACAAGCTTGTGATCATGTTAATAATGTTGAAGAAAATATTGCCTCCCGTACTAATGGATGTGAGGAATTTGAAAAAGAAGGAACAGATTGGGTTGCATTAAGAATGTGCCTGAGTTGTGGCCAGGTGGGATGCTGCTATTCATCTGTTGGTTTGCATGCAACAAAACACTTTCAGAAGACTGGACATCCCGTGATGATAGCGGTCCCGGATAAATCCTGGAAATGGTGCAACGTCGGTAAGGAATACTTCCGTTAGACAATTCCAAACGAGTCATAAACTCGAACACAAAAAAGGCGATGCCTAGCATCAACGATCGATAACACGATCGAAAGAATGGAACAGATCGCGCTTTAAATATAGTTTTAATTATGCAACGAAGCAGTTTTAATTTAATATAATCTAGCAGTGTTGGCAATTACATAATTGTACTGTCCTTCTTTTGTTGTAGCGGAAGGACCGAGATCCTTGACCAACATCACAATTATATCCATTGAGGTCTTTTACAACGTTTTTTGACCCTAAGTATAAGCATGCATTATAAACAAGCTACTTCATATAATAGGTGGATAAATTATGGCGAGGGAGGAGGAGCAAACGTATCCAACTATAACGGTAAAATTGTTTGCATCTTCTAGAGAGATTATAGGTAAAGATAAAATAACATTAAAATTATCTGAAAAAATGACAGCTCTTGATCTCAGAAGAATGATTTTGGAGCAATTTCCAAAAGTCGCAAGGAAGATCCAATTTGTTATTGCAATTAATCGTAAAATTGCCGATGATGCCACTACTCTAGACCAAATGGATGAAGTGGCAATCCTACCGCCAGTTAGCGGAGGTTAAACACTATGATCTCTATAACCTCAGAACCGATTGATTTATGCCAAATATTAGTAGAAGCGAAGGATGGATCGTCAGGTGGAACAACACTCTTTGTAGGAAGCGTAAGAGATCATAATGAGAAGGAAAGAATTTTTCAAATTCACTATGAAGCGTACAAGGAAATGGCAGAACAAAATCTTGCTGAAATTGAAAATGAAGTAAGAACAAGATGGGATATAAAGAGGTTTGTAGCTGTCCATAGAACGGGTAGCCTAAAGGTTGGAGATATCAGCGTGGCGGTTGCTGTATCTGCAGAACACAGAAAGGAGGCATTTGAAGCATGTAAATATGGTGTAGATGCCATAAAAATGAGAGCACCAATATGGAAGAAGGAAGTATCTGTCTCCGGCGGAGGGTGGGTAGAGGGCTTTCCCCTTGACAGTGAGTAATATGGTAGAAGGTATGTTTGATGTTGGCAATAAGCCGGAGACGCTGCGAACAGCAGTTGCTCAAGCCATTGTAAAAGTAGAACCTGCTACGATAACTTTGATCAAAGAGGGAAAATCGCCAAAGGGCTGCATCTTTGATGCCGCTAGGCTGTCGGCAACAATGGCAGCCAAGCGAACCTGGGATCTGTTACCATACTGTCATCCAATACCCATAGATAGTATTAGTGTTGATGTATCACTGAAGCAAGAATCCATAGAAATCATCGTAGGTGTGAAGAATGTGGCCAAAACCGGAGTTGAGATGGAAGCACTGACCGGAGCGTGCGTTGCCGCCTTGACGATTTATGATATGCTAAAGCCCGTAGATGAAACGTTAGGGATTGAAGCGGTTAGAATCCTGAACAAGCGAGGAGGTCTTAAAACGTTCTTTGAAAGATTCGATAGAAGGCTCAGAGCCGCAGTGCTGGTTACAAGTGATTCGAAAGCTGAAAGTGAGGATCAGTCCGGCAAAGTTGTTATCGATAGGCTGGTTAAGAATGGATTTGAAGTAGTTGAGTATAAGGTTATACTCGACGAAACGGATCTCATCGAAATCGAGCTCAAGAAATTCTGCGATGAATTAAAAGTTGATATTGTGATAACAAGCGGGGGGACAGGTATTGGTCCCCGAGATGTAACCCCAGAAGTAACAAGGAGAGTTATCGAAAAGGAGATGACGGGGGTGGCTGAAGCGCTCAGGGCTTATGGACAGAAAAGGACACCATTATCTATGCTGTCGAGAGGGGTTGCAGGTGTTAGAGGAACCACAGTAATCATAAACCTTCCAGGCAGTGTCAAAGCAGTTTCGGAGTCTCTGGATTCACTCTTTCCTGGAATATTGCATACCTATAAAGTCCTATGGGGACAAGGGCATTTATGAGCTCTTGTCAGTTCTCACTTTTAGTCATAAAAAGTTGCACCTAAAACTTTTGCCTCCTCTTCATTTATTTGAGAAGAGTAGTTCTGATTAGGCTGTAATTCGGAGGAAGAACAAAAAGTCAGCTTCATGTATATACTCTTGTCGATGTACGTTGGATATGGAGAAATCTGGACAGACCCAAATATCCAATAACTAATATTTGCAATGTTCCCTATAGTCATATGAAGTGTACGAGTATGAGTCAGGAACTCTTCGATGCTCACGTTGTGCAAGGGAGTTTCTTACAAAGGATGAGGCTGAGAGGCACAACAAATAAACGCACCTAGAGGAGAAAACACATGCTGTTGAATAGTATCCAATCAGATTAATCAGATTAAAGAGCGTGAGACTTGCTATATCTGTGGCCATTGGAAAGAGATCGGTAACTGATAATTAGTGAACATTTTACTATCTTTTGAGCATCATAATCTACCTTTTCAAAGCCAGTAGTGTTTGTTTCCTTCACTTTGGAATAGTGTTGCCGTTGTGAATAGCATTGGAATGATATTGGAGCTATGGTTGGTATTGTTATTGTTAAGAAATATGAAGAAACATAGATATTATTAACACCATTAAATGACAGCCATTCAATCTGATTTATATCTTGTCATTCTATTTGTAGCATCTATTGGTTCTGACAGAGAATAATATCTGTGAGCATGGCCATCTGTGTTTCAGTGCTGAATATGGCGGACGGCAAGTAAATGCTAGAGCCATTTTGGCCAACTTTTTAGGTAATTATTATCATTTTGGCAACTATTTTCATCCATTCTGTCATGTTCAAATAAATGGTAGAGTTTTTTCATTGATCCTTTGCTTCTTTTCTTGACAAAACGAGATCGCCATTCTGATAGGGTAGTTTTGCTTAATTTTTTGCTCAACTGCCTCGTCCGGATCCGCATATCGTTCCAAATCAGCACTCAGAGTTTCCAAATTAACCTTCTCATAATGCCTCGAGTTGTCCTCAAATCAGATCATTTGATGTTAAGATGCGATTATTGCAGTGTGCTGGTATTTGGCAATAATCAAAAATCATAGCAGGGATTGGTATCGCTGCCGGATTATGATCCTAGGCAACCTTATCCATTATGAACAAAATAGATTATTACCTATCCACAATTCATCGAAGTCAGCAAAATAGTAATGCTGCCAGGAGAAATTGGTATTACTGCAAGAGTTGATTTACAATACAGAAACAGGTCTGCAATATACGGCTGTGATTATGGCAATGGCTGGACTAGAGGTGACAAGAAAGCTGGAGGTTTGACTTTAGAATATTTCTTCATCTTTTCTTATTCCTCCTAGCCCTGTCTTGACACTGGCAGCACACTCAATACAGACGCTATCGGAGAATGGAAAGCTTTTCATACAATTTTTGCAAGTAGGCCTATCACACTTAGGACATGACTTTGTAAGTGCTTCCATGTTACATAAGTAACAGAAACTCAAAACGACCAATAATAGATATACATTTCTTACCTAAAAGCTTATTTGTCTTGATACGTACTCTTAGAGAGTATCATATAAAAGATGACATACGGAAAAATAATCTTATTCCACCGGCGCTAGCATAGAAAAAGAAAACATAAAGTTGTCACGTACGAATGGATAAAGCATGTATGTACCAGCCTATCACTAAAAGATGGCCTAGCCTGAAGGCATTCTTCTCTGAAAGGAATTTAGACAGTAATATTGATTAGAGCGTTTGATAAAAATACCAGTACTATGTTACAGTTTAAGAGAAGGCTTTTGGTAGGGATTGGTCTTTTGACAATTTCTTTTTGTATTGTTTGTTCCTTGTCACTTTTTCATGATGCCTATGCTGACGATAAATCTATCAAGATGACCGAACAGAGAACTTTCAAGGATTCCAATGGCAATCTAAACGTTATAGGGGTGGTAGACAATAATGGCAAGGTGCCCGTTGGAATAACAGTTGCTTTGAATACCACTGGCAAAGATACTGCCGGAACAACAACAATAACTACCACAAAACAATCAACTTATGGCAGGATTATTTATCCATCTACAGGTGCCCCTTTTAAGTTCGTGATCGGACCGGAGCGATCGGTTAGCGGCAGAGCATTTATCACCAATATAAAGCAATTTTCAGTTCCGTACTACAATGTTTTGAGATTGAATTATTCAAACATGCCGGTCGGCGTCGATAAGGCCCTCGTCGGCATAGCTATGAATACGGGCCGATTTGATCTCCACAATGTAACTATATATGCATCTGCCCATGATAGAAATGGAATTCAGCTTGATTCTGTTAAAAGTAGTATAATTCCAGTCATAAAGCCTGGAGAAGAAGCGGCCTTTAGGGCTACTCCTTATACTGGCGTGAGTAGTGGCGTGTTCTATTACAGTTGTGCCGGTTTTGATTTGAACGCTCCGATACCTACGTTTGACTTGGGTAAAGGTCAATTCGTTGCGTATGATTTACGTGGTCTAGCAAGGATCAGCGATTTTAAGTATGACAATGCTACAGACAGTCTAGTCTTTGGAGTAAATTATTATAGTCCAATAGGGGGACCATTAAGTCTAAAGATACCTCAACTTTCAGAAAAACAATCGATATCTGTCATGATGGATGGCAAATTGTACAAGCAAGCATCCATAAAAATGAACGGAAAGACAGTATCCATAGACTTTTTTGTTCCACCACAAGAACACCAAGTTCAGATTAAAGGAGTTAGAAGTAGTTAGCAGCAAAGTTCTATTTTCTGTCTGCATTGAATACATTCGATTCCATACGAACATCTCTAGCAGCCTTGTATAGGAATTGTTCAATTGGCCCTGTTAACAACTCCTTTCGCCTCCTTGTTAACATGACCGTTCTACGGGCTCTGTTAACTTAGTTTTTAGACTCCAATTATACCTTTCCATGTGTAAAAGATCTCATATCCTGCTTCTATTTGCTTTCTGACAGAACCGGTTAATGAAATCGGTGATTTGTGCATGTGTTTCTTGATCTTTCTTCCGCACATAGTAATACAGTTCTTCATTTGCGGCATGACAATCGACACCTATTGTTTGTGCTATTTCCAAGGATACAGACGACATGAGTAATTTCCGAAGTACAATATCCACTCCATAATTTACCAGATCAGCAGAGAATTCAGCTAAAACCGTCTTAAGATTAGAATCAATAAATCGATCCTTAGCTTCACGTGTCTTTATAGAAAAGCCTCCACCCATCAATCTTTGCTTCATGTGAATATTTTCGACCATTTCAATAAATTGATCATTAAGACGTGGATTGCTAAGTAAGATTTCTGTAAGTAAATCTGCAGCCTCTGTTTCACTCATCTGCATCTTTTCTACTAATGTAAACAAAACATGGCATGCGGCACAACCATTTTGCTTAACCTCGTTTGAACCCATTGATACATTATTTACTTCTTGTGAAATTATACTCTCTGCCTCTTTTTCTCTATCGGAGCTCATTGAACAAGCTGCTTTCTTTTAAGTATACTAAAAGTATTAGTCTTATGGAATCTTCTTTCGTCGACCCCAAAGAAAAGGCTGCCTGATTTCTAGACTTTATTGCGTTTGATATCTGCTGCAGTGGGTTATATTGTTAATATTTTTATTCGTTGTTGTCATTATTTTTTCCTTCAAGCACCCTCCTTTGGGAAAAGCCAACGCACACTAACAGGCAATGAACTTGCGAGCTATATTGTTCACTACACATCATCTAATTACACCTTTCCAAATTCAATATCTGCTGTAGCTCATACAGGAACATCGTAATCCCATCACCTATCTTTACTAATATCATTTTACATTCTTGGGATCATTATACTTACGACGTGTGCATAATCAATTTCGTCCTAAATTTGTGGTATCATTTTTCCGCTAAAGTAGTAACCATTAGATATACTCTGTTTTCAAGGTCTTCTGGTCTCTTAGGAAACATTTCTTGAGAAGAGCATTTCGTCCTAAATTGTTATTGTCATTGCTCAAATCAAATAATATAAGCAAAAAATTGGTTGATTCGTCAACCTAAAGCCTCTGTGCCGCCTCTTCACATAGTAGCCAGTACGCTAACTAATGAACATAATGCCCTAGCGGCAATCTCTGTTTCTAAATCATATTTAGGTAATTTGATAATTTGATAATCTAGTTGACTTAAAAAAAAGGCATATACGAAATTATTCGGTTCTTGAGTCAGGTTAGTAAAAAAAATTTAGAGGACGTTTTTTGGTCCGAAGTTCGTTAGGATGGAATTCCAGAAGCTAGGCCTGGCAATGTTCCTGAAGGAGCTCCCATTACTGGTTTTTGAGCTGCTGATACTGCTGGCATGTATGGCTTACCCGCAGGCGTATCGCCCGTCGTAGTGCTACCCTTTGGAGGAACCCATGTACCTATTGGATGGTCGCTCTCTGTCGAATTATTCGCTGCTAATACAGCAAATGCTCCGCCCTTCAAGACGTGATTCATATTGTGCCCTACCCCTACATAGAGACCTGGCGATGGAAATGTTGATTCAATGACTGAACCTGACCCCACTGGTATATTCCATGTATCATCATTCAAATCCTGGGTACCGTATCTGTTCAATATTGAACCATCGCGTACACTCATTATTCCACCGATGAAGTGAAAACCTACATTGTCATTAGGTCCTGCATCGAAAATATACCATCTTGTTAGTTCGCCTGGTTTGACTTTAAAGATCTCCGCATTCTTGTTAATCGAAAGTTTGACAACCTGTCCTACTGCTGGTACGTATTTGTGTGCCATTCCGTTAGTCAAGATCAGATCTGGTTGCTCATTGATGAATTTGGCTATATCAAATGATCCAATTTTTCCGTTGGTACCTTTGAACAGTCCTTGGTCAGCAGTGTTATAGTTTTCACCAAAAACCACATAGAACTCTTTTGCTGGTTGTTCATCACGTGGATGAACTATAATACCACCGTACATTCCGTTAGAAATATGTTCCCATATGCCATTAAGGGCATCCGCGCTGCAGTGGTAGAAGAAAGCGCCAGCATATATTCCTTGTAATGTCCATGTCTTAGATTGGCCAGGTAATACAGGACCGGAATTTGCTTTATCGGCACCATATCCCGCATGTAGATCGATACTGTGCACTAGTTTACCTGAGTTTTTCAATGTAAGTTGCAAGGTGTCTCCCTGGTCAATTGCAATCACCGGACCTGGGATCGTACCGTTGAAAACCATCGCATTGTACTTGATTCCACCGGGATGGAGCGCGTTATCTGGAGCTACCTGTACTACTTTTTCACTTGCTATAAGTAGCACTTTTTTCATTTTGCCAGTAGCAGGAGCCTGTTGTGCTTGTGCTTGAGATTGGAACTTTCCTGACATAAGAGGACTAAAAATAACTCCCGCAACAAGGACGCCTACTACTAGGCCTGCGATAACAACCTTATTCATTGAAGCGATGTACTAGATGACACTATTAATATATTCCGATATAGAATTATTATATAAGAATACTGTCGACGGGTATTTACTGAATTAACTGCCCTTTCTATTTTAAGTGGAATACTGCCTCGTGAATATTATTGGATAATATTGTAATTTTCGAGATATATGAAATTCTGTTACAAAACAGATTCCTCACTAATATGAGTGATAGTCTATCTTGTGCTGTTTTAGCTTTCTTATTGTTCCAAATCGAGCGTAGCATTTTTCGCATTTCCACTTGCTTTCTTTTGCCACGTCATATCTAGTATATGTTTCAGAACCGCTTTCGTACAGACCTGTCTTATTATTATAGCTTACACGATTCTGATTGATTTTGTACTTTAAGTTCAAATTCTCTTTCAAAGATATTATGGGTTACAAATAGTTAATAAGGTTAAAAAGCAAATCAGTTAATTTTGTACTTTAGTTTTGGTAAACACTTTTTCACTAACCTAGCCGGCACAAATTAGATCTCCTCTTTTCTTCATTTATTCAAGTATTACACTTTTTCCTTGTCATGTCAGACTACACAGGCTTACCATTGATTATGCTTACAAATATACTACAGAATGCTATAAGATAGGAAAGTCTTATTAATCCAAAGTCTAAGCCTTATTTTCGGGGTTTCCAGACATTATGTTAGATATAGTATGCTAGAGGATAATTCAAGATACATTATAACAAGCTGGTCCAAAGTTTACGAAACTCTCAAGTTAACTGCTGATAACCATTTCTGAAAAACTACAAGAAAAAATCGAAAATCAAGGTGACTCTTGCGAACTAGGCCTTGCGGCAAGCGTTAAATTAAGTTTTTGAAGTTGACCGTTTCTGAGGACGGATAGACTAACAGTGTCCCCAACGGATTTCACGGATTCAAGGTATACAAGAATATCATCTATTTTTCTTACAGTATTGTTATCTATTTTCTCAATTACATCTCCTCCGAGTGCTATCTCCCTTCCGTTAATGTTGGCCACTTTATCACCTCCATGTAGTCCTGCTTTCTCAGCAGGACTTCCTGAAACGGTGTCTGCTACAAGAAATCCTCGTGGTTCTTTTAGTCCTACTGCATTTGCAATTTCTGGAGTAATATTCGTGCCTGAAAGTCCAATCCATGGATGACTAAAGGATCCTCCCGTTATCAAAGACGGTATGATTTTGTTTAGAGTGTTGGAGGGAATTGCAAACCCAACACCAGAGAATTCACCTGTAGATGAAAAAATTGCTGAGTTTATTCCAACAACTTCTCCCCTCATATTTAGTAAAGGCCCTCCTGAATTGCCCGGATTAACTGGAGCGTCTATCTGTACTATGTTGGGGATAGAGTATTGGGAACCCAGGTTTGTATTGGAAGGAAGTAGTCTGCCAAGGCCGCTAATGATTCCTGCTGTCATTGAACCTGATAGGCCGAATGGGTTGCCAATTGCTGCTATCTCTTCACCCACCTCCAACATTGCTGAATTGCCCAACGCTAATGGAACAAGTGTATCCTTTGGCACGTCTTCTACATATAATACTGCAAGATCGGTAAAAGGATCGGAACCGACTAACTGGGCATGATATGTGTTCCCATCCATGAATGTAACGTCTATATTCTTGGTACCTGAAGCCACGTGATAGTTTGTAATGATATGTCTGTTGCTATCATATACAAACCCAGAGCCTAGCCTAGAACCAGCGGGAGATCGATTCGAAGAATCACCTCTGCCGATGATTTGAACCACAGATTTTTCAACTTTTGTAAATAATTCGGGAAGGGTCAAGTCTTTTGCATTAACGGGAATTGGCATAGCCACCCGACCTATCTGAAATGCTTCATTGTTTAAAGACAAATTCCTTAAGGGTAAATTATTTCCGAAAAATAAAGATAATAGTTTATCGGTAATTAAGGAACCCTGGTCACTGAATTTAATATATGTAAAAGTGGAGGCTGCACCAATAGAAACAAATACTATTATCACGACTATGATCTTTCTCAAAGTCAAGTTGAATGCCTTTATGTTTTGATTATTTTATTGATACTGGTTCTTTAATATTTTATTCTTTCTTTCTTTCTTTCTTTTGCCTTTTTGCTTTACTATCTAAGAGTCCTATCATACTATTACTCCCTTTGCTTGCAAACAAATTCAGGTAGCATTACATAGCTTCAATTGAAACGATAGCCTTTGACAACACATGTTGCATGAACTTCCAAAGTATTAAGTACCGATTTGTGGCGTCACCAGGTATGAAGAAATTGCATGATCGTCGATCATACTATCAACGACTACACTCACATCAATGATTTTAATTGTCAGTCCAGCCACTTGATGAGCAGACAAACGATACTTTTGAGATAGAATCTTTTTTACCTGGGTTTCTGGATCGGCTATTTCGTTGAGTTGTGAATGCAGGGTAACATCAAGTGGCTTCATTCTCAGCGATGACGGGAGAGTTGATGTCGTGTCATTAACGATAGAAAATACGATCTTACTTACCAGTACTTCACGGGGAAGAGTTTCAAGGGCGTTTGCAGTATAGAATACCTGTACATCAAGTAAATTAATTTGGTCCTTATTTAGACCAGCTATGCCTGTGGCGTTGCCATTAGATGATAGAGAATCCAAAGTCCCGGCATTAAGATCAGCACGTATGACAACAAACCCTTCAACCAGTTCATTAGAGTTATTTCCTATGTTTAAATGCTGACGAATATCTTTACAGGTTACCCCTATTGATGTCTGTGGCGGCATTGATTTTATTGTTAGGTTGGTGTTTTTACCTTCATTAATTATGGCATTCCATAAAATTTTGACAGTATAACCTTGTCTGTTGAAAATGCTAATGTCTGTGTCATAATGGCCAGGTCTTAGAGGACCCTCAACTCCAACTATTGATCCACATTCAAATTTTGCGTTGTATGTTATACGGTTGAACTGGGAGTTATTACTATTATTGCTACTATTATTGCTATTACTACTATTATTATTATTTAGGTTGACGCGGTTAGGAGAAGTAAAGGTTGCAGTTGCAAAAGTTTGACTTGTCCCTAATTGAACGATCTTGGATAGTTTATCTTTCGAATATCCATTAGGTGCATTTACTTGCGTTACTATATATCTGCCTTGGTGCAATCCTGAAATTGTAATGACCCCTGCTGATGCCTTGTTTATGTCTGCTGGTCCATCGTCCTTTACGATATATATCCCTGAGCCACTAACAGGATTCGGAGTGATTGAATATGTTGAACCAGGCAAAAAGGTTCCATTATTTGATACGGTTATAATGGTGAGTGTGCCAGCAAGATTATCAACAGCTGTTATCCTGCTGCCATTATCAGCAGCATTTGATGCAACCTTGATCTGATCGCCTAATAATGGAGCAGCAGAGCCTTGACTAAACTCCGAATAAATCTGTTTTGGGATTAGAGAGTCAACCGTAAATGACAGCAATACAATTAGGCAAACAGCTGCAATGATGATAGAAGCTACATAAGAGTACTTCCATGGCATGTTATTTAATTTATATTTTGATTACTAATTTATATCATCGTTGTTGATATCAAGGATTAAATAACAGAATAAAAGCATGTTTTGTTATTAGGCATTATGATCCCTAATAATCATATTTTCGCATATTGTTTTACTTCTTTGATTCTTTTCGTAGCATTCATATCACCATCTGCTCAATACTATTTTTACCAAAAAGCATATGCGGATGGTTTAACTCAGGAAAATTTGCCTCCTGCTACCGTGGGAAACAGACAGGCAAGTCTTTTCGTAAAGGTTAGTCCACCTATTTTGGTTAGTACAAGTAAACAGGATACATTTATGCAGTTTAGATTGTTTGATGCAGTCAATAACCAAACAATCCAACATGTGACTTATGATATATCAGTCTTTAGAGGAGCTGCGGGATCGTCATCAACAACAACTGATAAACCTCTTTTACGCGATTTCTTTCACGCACATAATGGTTTACTTACATTGAGGATACAACCTACTCAAGGGCCGATCACAATATACGGAGAGCAAGACCCTATTCTGAATGCTTGGGTAGCTGATCCAGGTGGTACCATAAATATTCGAGGACCACTGCTCTTGCAAGGCGGATTATATCACTTCCATGTCGAAATCTTCACTATTGATAATGATAGAAGTTTGTTTATGCCAGAGCAAGCTCCGAAATTTGATTCCTATCTTAGTGTAGGAGATGTTTATAATAACAAATGGGTTTATCAAAACCACAATTATAATACAACTCTTATATCGTACTATGATAAAATAACTGGTAATCTTAATTTTGATCCTACAAATAAAATATTTTCTTGGTCAATGCCGTTTAATTGGAACCTTACACGCATCAAACAGCAACCGATTTTTGTGCATGAAGAGATGAGACTTCCAAAAAGTTGGAAAGGCCTTGGAGATAATACTCAATTCAAAGCATTGGTTAACGGTCAACCATTATCAGGTCGTTCCCTTGCGATTGATCCCTTTTCTTTCCCTGATGCAATGGTTGTGCACTATCTTATCAACAAGAATGATGTTCTTAGGCTTGCACAGCAAGTAAATGCTGCTGCTGCTACTGCTTCAAATAATAATAATAATAATGCCAGCAATGTCAGCGGCGGTAATGGAGCAAAGATCAACAATACTACCGGACTAATGAAGTTCTCTTTATCATCACTCAGCTCTGCTACCAATCAAATTGCAACTTCATCCGATCTGGTTACAAACACAGGTGGTATCCATGCAGCAGTATCATGGTCTCCTAATCCACTTATGCCAAAAACACAATCAACTGTAAAGATTTCATTTTACGATCCGGTTACTTCTAATCCACTGTCAGCTAATAATATCAAATACGACATGACCATACTAGACAAAAACGGCCATATTCTGATAACCAAACCTAATTTGATTGCAAAAAATGCAGCTGATACTCAAATAGTTACTTTTCCATCTAAAGACCTTTACCAAATCCAGTTGCAGATTAAAGGATTAATGAAGGCAGGACAGACGACCGATCTTACACGCAATGGCATAGCAAGAGGATATGTGGTTGTTCCAGAGTTTTCTTCCACTTCTACTACATTCGCATTGATAGGTGCGCTATTTGGAGGCATGGTAATAATACAAAGATTCAAAAGAAAGAGAATATTCTAAATAGATGGAAGAAGAGCACCGTAGTTTTATCAGCTAGCATACCGAACATACCGCCAATTACTAATCTTTTGCATTGCTCTAGAATCTGTCAGATAAGCCTGGCATTATAAAGGAGCATTAAAATAGCGAATTTTAAATATACTGAATTGACCTTAATCATAGACTATGGGTGAAACGATCGAGCTAGACAGCTTTGACATAAATTTCTCATTTCGATGTCCCAAATGTGATTACTTAAACGAGGAAATTCCGGCAAACGATATTTCAAGTGGTAATTCTGAATGTGGAATGTGTGAGACTACCTTTAAGGTAGAAGGCTTGGATGCGGTGAAAATCACTGCAATATTGGACTGATTCTAGTAATGAGTCTTTAAAAACTGCCAGGTCTTATTATAGACAACGAAAATTAAAATATATAATCATAAGAAGAAGCTATGTGAATGACGCTTCTAAGCAGAAATGTGGTTGAGGGTCCATCTAGGGCTCCGCACAGAGCAATGTTCAAGGCGATGGGTCTGAAAGATCAGGACTTGGAAAAGCCCCTGGTTGGAGTCTCTTCTACTTGTAATGAGGCTACGCCTTGTAATTTACATCTTGGTAAGCTAGCTCAAAGAGCTAAAGAAGGAGTGAAGGATTCCGGTTGC
>Ga0207663_10000827_pt1 | contig 13997 bp, 9 predicted proteins | sample LARL53metaG_FD_184346 | JGI IMG/M metagenome (GOLD analysis project Ga0207663, IMG submission 184346) | Corn, switchgrass and miscanthus rhizosphere microbial communities from Kellogg Biological Station, Michigan, USA - LAR L5-3 metaG... | ecosystem: Host-associated > Plants > Roots >...
CGTTGATGTGGTGTCCGAGCCGACCATGGACACCACGCGATGACTCCCGCACAGACGCCGACGACATCCAGCTCCGCCCCCGGCAAGCACGCCACCCGATGCTGGGATTGAACCCCGAGATCATCCTGTTCGGGCTGGGGGTCGGCATCCTGATCGGCCTGACCGGGATCGGTGGTGGATCGCTGATGACGCCGCTGCTGATCATCGTGCTCGGCGTGAAGCCCGTGGTGGCGGTCGGCACCGACCTGGCCTACGGGGCCCTCACCAAGACGCTCGGCGGCTACAGACATCTGCGCAAGGGCACGGTCGACCTCGGCGTGTCGAGGTGGCTGGCCTACGGGGGCGTGCCCGGCACGCTGCTGGGCGTGCTGCTGGTGGACCGTCTGCACAAGACCTACGGCAAGGACTTCGACCAGGTGTTGATCGGGTGCGTCGCGGGGGCGCTGCTGGTCGTGGCCAGCGTGCTGCTCGTGCGCACGCTGCTGCTGGGGCACATGGCCAAGCACGAGCGTGAGACCTTTCAGTTCACCACCCGCACCGGCGTGGCGGCGATCGCGCTGGGGTTCGTGCTGGGGCTGATCCTCGGCCTGACTTCGGTCGGCAGCGGCGCGCTGATCGGCGTGGCGCTGATCATCATCTTCCGGCTCACCCCCCAGCGGGTGGTCGGGTCGAGCGTGTTCATCGCGGCGCTGCTGCTGTGGGTCGGGGGAGCGGCGCACGCGATCAGCGGCAACGTCGACTATTCGCTGATGGGCAACATCCTGATCGGCTCGATCCCCGGCGTGTGGATCGGGGCCCAGTTCGTCGACCGCGTGCCCGACCAGGCGCTGCGGGTCACGCTCGCGGCGGTCCTGCTCGGCTCGGCGCTGGCGATGGTCAACACCGCCGGAGGGAATATCCCCGTGTGGGTGATCTTCGGCGCGCCGATCCTCGTGGGCATCCTCGGCTTTCTGCTACGGGGACGCGCGCTGCCCGCCCCGCCCGCCGCCAAGACGGCCGCATCGGCGGCCCCCGTGGGCGCCCTCGGCGCGCCCACCGCGCTCGCCGCCGGGCAAGCCGCCCTGACCGCGCCGGAGGGGCCATGAGCGTCGCGGCCGGATCTCAGCAGCTGTCGCACCTGCGCGCGCTGGAGAGCGAGGCAATCCACGTGATGCGCGAGGTCGCAGCCGAGCTGGAGCGTCCGGTGCTGCTGTTCAGCGGCGGCAAGGACTCGATCGTGCTGTTGCGCCTGGCGGAGAAGGCGTTCCGCCCGGGACCGTTCCCGTTCCCGCTGATGCACGTCGATACGGGACATAACTTCCCGGAGGTGATCGAGTACCGCGACCGCCGCGTGGCCGAGCTCGGCGAGCGGCTGATCGTGGCGAGCGTGCAGGAGTCAATCGACAAGGGCCGCGTCGTCGAGGAGACCGGGCCGCGCGCGTCGCGCAACAAACTGCAGACGGTGACGCTGCTGGATGCGATCGCCGAGCACAACTTCGACGCGGCCTTCGGCGGGGCGCGGCGCGATGAGGAGCGCGCGCGGGCGAAGGAGCGGATCATGTCCTTCCGCGACGACTTCGGGCAGTGGGACCCCAAGAGCCAGCGCCCGGAGCTGTGGAACCTGTACAACGGCCGCATCCGCAAGGGCGAGCACGTGCGGGTGTTCCCGCTGTCCAACTGGACGGAGCTGGACGTGTGGGAGTACATCGACCAGGAGCAGCTCGAGGTGCCACCGATCTACTTCGCCCACGAGCGCGAGGTGTTCGAACGCGACGGGATGCTGTATGCCTGGCGCGAGGGCGTCGAGCTGATCGACGGGGAGCAGGTGTTCTCAGAGACCGTGCGGTATCGCACCGTCGGGGACATGAGCTGCACCGGCGGCGTGCGCTCCAAGGCCGCCACCCTGAGCGAGGTGGTCACGGAGATCGCGGCGACGCGGATCACCGAGCGGGGCGAGACGCGCGCCGACGACCGCGTCACCGAGGCCGCGATGGAGGACCGCAAGAAGGCCGGATATTTTTGATGCTCCGGTCGGCATCCAGCCTCCCGTCTGATTTGTACGTACGCCCTCCGGGCGCCCGTAACCGGGCCTGCGGCCCTCTTTTTGACATGCTCACGGGGGCTTCGCTGTTATGACGCTCGATCTGCTCAGGTTCACGACCGCCGGCTCGGTGGACGATGGCAAGAGCACGCTGATCGGCAGGCTGCTGTATGACTCCAAGCAGGTGTTCGAAGACCAGCTCGAACATGTCGCGCAGGCGAGCGAGCGGCGTGGCGGCGAGGGCGCGCTGGACCTGGCGCTGCTGACCGACGGGCTGCGCGCCGAGCGCGAGCAGGGAATCACGATCGACGTGGCGTACCGCTACTTCGCGACAGCCAAGCGGCGGTTCATCATCGCCGACTGCCCCGGCCATCAGCAGTACACGCGCAACATGGTCACGGGCGCATCGACGGCTGACCTGTCGGTGATCCTGCTGGACGCGCGCAAGGGGGTGCTGGAGCAGTCCAAGCGCCATGCGTTCATCAGCGCGCTGCTGGGCATTCCGCACCTGGTGGTGGCGGTCAACAAGATGGATCTCGTCGATTACTCGCAGGCGCGCTTCGCGGAGCTGGTGGGGGAGTTCGAGGGCTTCGCGCACAAGCTCGGCGGCACCGGCAGCGCAGACTCGGCCGCGACGAACGGGAGCCCGCGTGCCCGCGACATCGCCTATATCCCGATGTCGGCGCTGAACGGCGACAACGTGGTCGAGCGCTCCGAGCGGATGGCCTGGCATGAGGGACCGACGCTGCTCGAGCTGCTGGAGCAGGTCGAGGTCGCCTACGACCACCCCGACGACACGCCCGCGCGGTTCCCCGTGCAGTGGGTGATCCGCCCCTCCAGCGGGCCTGCGGCGGGCGACTACCGCGGCTACGCCGGCCAGCTCGCAAGCGGCGCGCTGCGCAAGGGCGAGGAGGTGGCGGTGCTGCCGGGCGCAGCGCGCACGCGGATCGCCGCGATCGACACGTATGACGGCGAGCTGGAGGAAGCGCTCGCGCCGATGTCGGTGACGCTGCGGCTCGAGGACGAGCTCGACGTCTCGCGCGGGGAGCTGATCTGCCGACCCGATCAGGCGCCGGCGGTCGCGCGCGAGCTGGAGGCCGACGTCTGCTGGATGAGCGAGCGCCCCCTGCGCCCCGGCGAACGCTATTTGCTCAAGCACACCACACGCAGCGCGAGCGCCATCGTGGACGGGCTGTGCGACCGCGTCGACGTGCATACGCTGGAGCGGACCGGCGAGGCACCGGCGGAGCTCGCGCTGAACGACATCGGCCGTGTGCGTCTGCGCACGAGTGCCCCGCTTGTATTCGATCCCTACGCGCGCAACCGCCGCACGGGCAGCTTCATCCTGACCGACGAAGCCTCCAATGAGACCGTCGCCGCGGGCATGATCGCGTCGGGCTAGGGGTGCCGAGCCCGCTCGGGCGGTGAGCCCAAGCGCGGTGACCGCGGCCGCACGCGTGCGCCAAAGCGGGCGCTTTCAAAAGCAGTCTCATCCCCACAGACAAGCGTGTAGCTCATCGTTGGATAACCTTCCGCGGCCAATGTTCACCAAGGTTCTCATAGCCAATCGCGGCGAGATCGCGGTCCGCATCGCGCGCGCGCTCGACGAGCTCGGCGTGGCAAGCGTGGCGGTGTACTCCGAGCTCGACCGCGACGCCCCACATGTGGGGCGCGCCGGCGAGGCCTACAACCTCGGCGAAGGGCCGGCGGCCGAGAATTATCTGAACGTCGAGCTGATCCTCGACGTCGCTAGGCGTGCCGGGGCGGAGGCGATCCATCCGGGTTATGGGTTTTTGGCGGAGAACGCCCCGTTCGCGGCGGCGTGCGAGCAGGCGGGGATCGTGTTCATCGGTCCGCCCGCGAGCGCGATCGAGGCGATGGGCTCGAAGACGCGCGCGCGCGAGCTGATGCAGGCCGCCGGCGTGCCGATCGTGCCGGGCACGACCGAGCCGGTGGCCACGGTCGCCGATGCGCTGCGCATCGCCAAGGACGAGATCGGGTTCCCGGTCGCGGTCAAGGCCGCGGGCGGCGGCGGCGGCAAGGGGTTCCGGGTGGCGCTGTCCGAGGACGAGCTCGAGGGGGCGTTCGAGGGCTCGAGCCGCGAAGGCGAGAAGTTCTTCTCCGACGCGACCGTCTACCTGGAGCGCTACCTGCACGACCCCCGCCATGTCGAGGTGCAGGTGCTCGCCGACCGCCACGGCCACGTGATCCACCTGGGCGAGCGCGACTGCTCGATCCAGCGGCGCCACCAGAAGGTGATCGAGGAGTCGCCGGCGCCCGAGTGGATCGTCGATGAGCGGATGCGCGAGCGCATCGGGCAGATCGGCGTGGAGGCAGCGCGGGCGGTGGACTACGTCGGCGCGGGCACGATCGAGGGGCTGTTCTCCGCGGCTGAGGGCAAGGAGCCCGAGTACTTCTTCCTGGAGATGAACACGCGCGTGCAGGTCGAGCACTGCGTCACCGAGATGACGACGGGCATTGACATCGTCAAGGAGGGCATCCGCGCGGCGGCCGGCGAGGAGCTGTCCTACGCCCAGGAGGACGTGCAGCTGCGTGGCCACGCGATCGAGTGCCGCATCAACGCCGAGGACGCCTCCAAGAGCTTCGCGCCGGCGCCAGGCAAGATCGGCGCCTACCGCGAGCCGACCGGCCCGGGCGTGCGCGTGGACTCGGGCGTCGAGGCGGGCGGGGAGGTCTCGCCGATGTATGACCCGATGGTGGCGAAGCTGATCGTGTGGGACGCCGACCGCGAGCAGGCGACGCAGCGGATGCTGCGGGCGCTCGGCGAATATGAGATCGAGGGCCTGAAGACGCTGATCCCATTTCACCAGGCGCTGCTGGCGACCGAGCAGTGGGCCAAAGGCGAGACGTGCAGGGATCTGCTGGAGGACAAGCAGTGGCTGAAGACGCTGGCTTTTCCCGCCCCCGCCGCGCCAGGCGGCGATGGACAGGGCGAGGGCGAGGCGGAGAAGGTCGAGCGCACATACGAGGTCGAGGTGTCGGGCAAGCGCTTCGACGTGCGGGTGCTCGGCGAGCCGTTCGCGGGTGGTTACGGAGGGATGCCCACGAGCAACGGCACAGCCCCGGCGGGCGCAATCGGCCGCAGCGCCCCCAAGCGCGGCGCGCGTAAGGGCTCGACCGGCGGCGGGCCGGACACGCTGGCCTCACCGCTGCAGGGCAACATGTGGAAGGTGCTCGTCAAGCAGGGCGACACGGTCACCGAGGGCCAGCTGTTGTGCATCATCGAGGCGATGAAGATGGAGAACGAGATCACCGCGCACAAGGCGGGGATGATCGCCGAGCTGCCGATCTCAGAGGGCGCGCCGATCGCCGCGGGCGCGCCGATCGCGACGATCAGGAGCGAGGCCTCAGAGGAGTAGCGGCGCCTGCCCGCCGGCAAGGATAAGCGCCGGCCGGGGGGACGAGAGCTGACGGACGGCCGGAGCGACGGAGAGCGGTGTGGTGGTGGCGCTCTCCCCGTGAGCTGTTCTTCGTCGTGGCGGCCCCGTCGCAGCGGCGCATCCTGTCAGAGACAACGGCGGTTTCCTGCGGAGACGGAGGGCATACCGACCCTACGATGGACGGCATGTCCACGGGGACCGCAAAACCACTCGCCGCGCTGGCGACGACGCCCACAGGGGAGCTCGAACCTACACGCTGCCCCGCCTGCGGCGGCCCGCTCGGCGGCACGCTGCTCGACTCGCCCGATCGCCTGTGCGGCCTGCCCGGCACCTACTCCGTCGCCCGCTGTCAGGCTTGCGGGCTAGGCGTCACGCTGCCGGTCGTCGACGCCGCGCGGCTGGCCTCGTATTACCCGACGACGTACGGAGCATACGAGTTGCCCATCGGGATCCTCGGCCGTGTCTCGCAGGCGATCCAGCGGCTGCAGTCCCGGCAGGCGCTGCGCACGGCGCCACTTGCGCACCTTGCCCAACTGCCGGTCGGTCGCCTGCTCGACGTGGGCTGCGGACGCGGCGACCTCGGCTCGTGGCTCATTCAGCGCGGCTGGTCGGTGACGGGCGTCGAGCCTTCCGCGCAGGCTTGCACCGTGGCTCGGGACCGGGGAGTCGATGCACGCATGGGCACGCTCACGGAGGTGGAACTCGAGCCGGCGAGGTACGACGCCGTGGTGTTCCGACAGTCACTGGAGCACGTCATCGATCCGGTCGCCGACCTGCGCCGTGCCCGCGAGGCGTTGCGCGACCGTGGCGTGGCGATCGTCAGCGTGCCGAACTTCGGCTGCTGGCAGCGCCGTCGCTTCGGCGAGCGCTGGTTCCATCTCGATCTGCCGCGGCATCGCGTTCATTTCGATGAGAACGCTTTGCGCACGACGCTCGCGCGTGCGGGGTATGCACGCGTCGAGACGTGCACGTCCTCGAGCTCCGTCGGACTGCCGGCATCGATCCAGTATGCGCTCGCCGGCCGCTGTCTGTTCAGGTCGGGACTGCGGCTGCGCGTCGCGGTCGCGGCGTGCGCTGTCATGGCTCCCCTGGCCTGGCTGCTCGACCGGCTGGCCGGCGGGGGCGACGTGCTGCACGCCGTCGCTTACGCCCGGTAGCTGCCCGCTCGCCCGGTAGCTGCCCGCTCGAGGCCACATCGGCAGCGGTCCCGCTCAGACCGTGCATCCAAGCACGCGGGCGCCGTTTGGCGGGCGCTGCGTCCAACTAATCGGAAACAAAGACCTGCAATTACTGGAGTTATCGGGTCGGAGTAGAGAGACTCAACGGTTATGTGGGAGCAGCGAGTCGACGTTGTAATCCCGATCCACGGGGGTCGTGCGCTGACTGAACGCTGCCTCACGGCGCTGACCGCGCAGACGCAGGCACACCGGGCGATCGTGGTGGACAACGCCTCGCCCGACGATTCCGCGGCGGCTATACGCGCCCGCTTTCCCCACATTGCCGTGGTAGCGCTGGGAGCCAACCGCGGCTATGCCGCCGCCTGCAACGCCGGGATCGCGCATGGCGTCGGGGAGGCGATCGTGCTGCTCAACAACGACGTGATCGTCCCGCCGCGGTTCCTGGAGCGGCTGCTGGCTCCGCTGGATGCCGATACGCACGTGGGCTCGGTCGCCGCGGTGCTGCTGCAACCGGGCGAGCGGGTGATCGACAGCGCAGGGCTGACAGCCGACCCGACGCTCGCGGGCTTTCCCCGTCTGCAGGGTCGGCCCGAGCGCTCCGCGACGACGCGACACCCGATGCTGCTGGGTCCGGCGGGCGCCGCGGGCGCCTACCGACGCGCTGCGCTCGCGGAGGTCGGGGGACTCGACGAGCGCATCTTTCTCTATCAGGAGGATCTCGATCTCGCGCTGCGCCTGTGCACGGCCGGTTGGAGCAGCGTGCTGGCGCATGACGCGCGAGCGATCCATCTCGGCTCGACGACGGCGGGACGGGGCTCCGCTCTGCAGCGTAAACACGCGGCGGCCGCGCGCGGATACCTGCTGCGGCGCTATGGCGTCCTGCAGGGACGACGAGCACCGCGGGCGCTCGCCACCGAGGCGATCGTGGTTGCCGGCGACGCCGTGCTCTCCCACGATTTTGCGGCGCTGCACGGACGGCTCGCCGGCTGGCGCGCCGCGCGGAGGATCGTGCGGCGCAAACTGCCGGGCGACGGCCTCGACCCCACGATCGGTTTTCTCAGGAGCCTGCGCCTGCGCCAGACCGACCGCGCGATTGCCACATCCTCCCAGACCGACCGCGTGATCGCCACGTCTCCCACCACCATGACCGGGGCGGGCTGAGACCGCGCCTCGGTGGCGCATACGCCGGCGGCGCGGCTTCAACGCAACCGTGCCCTACCGAGCTCCGCCGCCATCCAGGGCCTCGCGCGAGCGCCGCGCACCGATCGCCCGCTCGATCTCGGCTGCCATCGCGCGGGCAGGCGCCGGATATTCGTAACGCTCGGTGTCATGTGGTCTGCAGGCGGCGGCGAGCTCTCCACGCGCGGCGGCGGCCAGCGCGGTCACAATGGCGTGCTCGTCGCCCGGCGGGACGGCGATGCCCGTGCCGGTCTCGCGCACCACGCGAGCCGCCTCGTTGCCGTCGGCGAGCGCGAGGATCGGACGGCGCGCGCCGATGTACTCGAACACCTTGCCCGGGAGCTCCCAGACTAGATCGGGCGCGGTCAGCAGCACAAGCGCGTCGGCACGGCGTTGCAGGGCCATGGCACCGCCACGCGAGAGGTGGCCGACACGGTGGATCAGTCCTCCCAGCGGGTAGCTGTCGATCAGCTCCTGCTCCTCCCTGTCAGGCCGGCCCGCAAGCACCAGCAGGAGCCGAGAGGCGAGCTCGGGCTGCTCACCGCGCAGGCGCACGAGCGCCCGCAGAAGCGTTCGCGGGCTGCGCCCCCATCCCCCGAGCATCCGCCCTGTATGGACGAGCAGGATGCGATCGCTCGGCAGGCCGGGGAGCTCGCTCTCGCGTACATCCCGCTCGAGCTCCGCGTCCCACCCGTTGGGCACATGAACGGCATCTATGCCGAGGCGGCGGTGGAAGTCCTCTCCCACGGGTCGCTCGACCACGGTGGTCCGCTCGGCGCTGCGCACCACGCGCGTCTCCAGGCGTCGATCGAGGCGCTCCTGCAAACGGGTTGGAAACGGCTCACGCCAGGGGTGGAATGTCCAGCCGTCGCGAAAGTCCGCCACCCACGCGGGACGACGACGACCGAGCAGCAAGGCGACGAGATGCGTCGATTCGTAAGCGGAGGTCGTGACGATGCAGTCGAACGGTCGCTGGCGATGCAACGCCCGCGCGACGCGGGCCGCGAATGGGACCCAGGTGAGGAGGTGATGATCGGGCACGACGAGCTTCGTGATGATTCCCGGCACAGCCTTGTCGCGGGGCGCCGGCTCGCCCTGCATGGGCAGTGGCGGGCGGCGTAGCAGGGCGCGCAGCCAGCGCGCCGCGAGCAGGTCTTCGGCGCGCACCACGCCCATCTCCTCGGCACCCCTCGCCCGGCCGAACGCGGCCGTCGTCAGGATCGTCACCTCATGACCGGCGCGGCGCAGGTACTTGGTCATCGCCAGCCAGCGATTGCCTCCCACCGAGGGCATCGGCGGGTAGGGGTAGGTGACGACGAGGACGCGGCGGGGGCTCATCGCGTCCCATAGCCAATGAGATACCAACCGCCGATTCGGCCGATGCGATCGAGCACGGCTGGCGAGCGCAGCGCCCGGATGTGACGCGCCGCCCAGGCGGTCGGCGGCGTGTCCTCCACGTTGAAGTGACGCACCGTCGTATGCACATCGACGAAGCCGGCGGCTGCCAGCAGTCTGCGCAAGCGACGCGCGTCGTACACGCGCACGAGCGGCCGCGCCCCGATCGAGGTGCGCTCGACGCCGCGCGAGAGGACGCCGGCCATCGAGCGCTCCTCGAGCAGCCATCCCCGCAGAACCCCGAGTGTTAGCACCTGCGACAGCCAGTAGTGAAACGAGCGACGGTTGTAGACGATCACGCGCGCCTGCCCTCCGGGGACGAGCACGCGGCGAATCTCACGCAGCGCCGCGGGCATGTCCGGCGTGTGGTGGAGCACGCCGTTGCTCGACACCCGGTCGAAGCTCATGTCGGCGAACGGCATCGCCTCGGCGTCGCCGTGCACGATCGTAACGTCAAGCCCCATCGCCACGAGGTGGAGGCGGGCGAGCTCGACATGGCGCGGCGTGAGGTCGATGCCGGTGACGTCCGCGCCCGCGGTCGCGTAGCGCATCACGTCGATCCCCTGGCCGCATCCGACATCGAGCACGCGCAGGTCACGCGTGTGCTCGTAATCGAGGATCTCCTCCATCCACGGGGCATAGCTGCGCAGCCCCCAATCCAGATCCTCCATGTGCGGACGCGACCCGGGCTCGTGGTCGCTGTCGTAGCCACAGGGATCGGCCGTCCATTGCTCGATGGCGGCGCGCTTGGCTTGTGGTGGCAGCATCGTATGAGCAGGGTCGATCAGACGGTTGAGAGATCCGCTTTGTCGATCGCGGTCGCGCCCCGGCCGGCGCCAGTCGCGCCCTGGCCAGCGCCAGCCGCGCCGGCGTCGAGCGCGTCGAGCGTGCGCCGCACGTGGGCGGTCCAGCTGTAGCGCTCCCGGGCATCCTCGAGCGCGGCGGCTCCAAGGCGCCGCCGCAGCTCCCCGTCGGCGAGCAGTCGCTCGATCGCGGCCGCGGCGACTGCGACGTCGCCCGGCGGATGCAGCAGGCCGTTGCGCTCGTGCTCGATCACGACACCGAGCTGCTCGAGATCGCTGGCGACGATCGGCTTGGCGAGGCCCATGTACTCGAACAGCTTCGTCGGCGAGCCGAAGAAGCGCGAGCCGTCGGGGTTTGGCACGTGCGGCGAGACGCACACGTCGCAGGCGCTCAGCAGCGCGAGCGCGCGCTCGTGCGATACGAGTCCGGACAGGAACGCGCGCGAGCGCAGGCCACGGGCGTCGATCTCGCCGGCGACACGCGCGTAGAGGGGATCGCCGGCGCCGATGACGATCCAGCGCGCGGAGGGCGTCGCGGCGATCAGGTCGGGGAGCAGCTCCACTCCGTGCCATGGCCCGAACGTGCCGATGAATCCGACCGTGGGCGCCTGCGGGCAGCGCATGCGCTCGCGCCATGCGTGTGCCGTCAAAGCGCGATAGGGCGCCAGACGCTCGACGTCAACGCCGTTTGGGTTGACCAAGATGCTCGCCGCGGAGATCCCCTCGGCGAGCAGCCGCTCCTTCATCGCCTCGGAGACGACCACGATCAGTGAGGCATCGATGAGGTTGCGACGCTCCAGCTCGCTGAGCGGCCCGGCCATCCGCATCCCGCCTGGTGTCCAGTTGCGCTCGACCCAGACTCCCGAGCTGTTGAACTCGAGCACTAGCGGGACATGGAGCCTGCGCGCAAGCTCGAGTCCCGCGAAGGCGCCGAGCGCATAGCGCTGGTAGACGAAGTCGGCACGCATGCCGGCGGCGGCGGAGACGACGAGTTGCGAGTAGTCGGCCTGGCTGAGAGCGCGCACGACATGGGTGATGCGGCGCGGCGGCTGGATGGCGAGCTCAGCGTCGTCGATGTCCTCGAGCCGCTCGGAGGCGATGACGCGGACAGCGACGTCGTTTGCCAGCAGGCCACCCACGACGCCGGCCGTGTGGGTGGCGGCACCTCCGACCGGCAGTGTTCCCTGCCAGCGAACGGAGGGCTCCAAGCGCAGGTAAAGCGCCGAGGCCACGCGTGTCGCGGCGGCGCGGGGCAGGCGATGATCCCGCCGCGCGACGTCGAGCACCACGCGACGCAGGCGAGCTGTGTGCGCCAGCTCGAGCGCGACCGCGACGGGCAGTCGCCACAGTGCGCGGGCCAGAAATGCGAGGCGCCCTGAAGCGACGCGCTCACGGTCACAGCTGCGGTCGACGACGATCCAGCGACGCGCCGGCGTGAGCCCGACGATGACGCGCGCTATGGCCTGCACGCCGCTGGGGGGCAAACCGTCCTCACCTACGAGGACCGTGTCACAGCGTGCACTCGCCAGCAGGTCGTACAGCGATCTCGGAGACCTTGCCGCCGAGACGATCGCGTGCAGACCGATGCTGCGCGTGCCGTCGTTGCCGATACGGTCGCCGCCCGCGTCAAACGCGAGGTTCACTTCGAGCCTTGCCTGCGCGGGGCGGGTCATGTCTTACGCAAACGCTCCTACGCGTCCGTCGCGGTGAGCGATGGTGCGCTCGAGCACGTCGACGATCCGCCCGGCTGCGGCGCCGTCCCAGCCGGGTGGGATATGCGACTCGCGGCTGTTCTCTGCAAGTAATGCCGGGATCTCGGCGATCCGCTCTGGCGCGAGACCAATCAACGTGTTCGTCCCGAGCGTGCAGGTGACTGGCCGCTCGGTGTTCTCGCGTAGTGTGAAACACGGGACACCGAGATAAGTAGTCTCCTCCTGCACGCCGCCCGAGTCGGTGAGCACGCCGGCGGCGCCCGTCAATAGGTCGAGGAACTCCAGATAACTCAGTGGCTCGAGCAGACGAACGCCATTGTTATGTGAATCCAATCCACTTGCCTCGATTGCCCTACGTGTGCGGGGGTGCACCGGAAAGACCACGGGCAGCTCACGGGCCACCTCCGCCAAGGCAGCGACCGCGTCGGCCAGCCGCGGGCCATCCACCAGCGCGGGGCGGTGGAGCGTGACAAGCAAATAATCGCCCCGATTCAGGGCATAACGCTCCGTCGCGTGCTGCTGAGCGATGAGATCGCGCATGACCGTCAGCATGTCGATCATGGTGTTTCCGACATCGTGGATCCGCGTCTCCTCGCACCCCTCTCGAAGCAGGTTCTCACGTGCCTCGGGGGAGTGGATAAACAGCAGATCTGAGAGCTGATCGGCGACGATGCGGTTGAGCTCCTCAGGCATCGTCCGATCGAAGCTGCGCAGACCCGACTCGATGTGACCAACCGGAATGCCCAGCTTGGTGGCGACGAGGACGGCAGCCAGCGTCGAGTTGACGTCGCCCGGAACCAGCACGACATCGGGTGCAAGCTGTTGCATAACCGGCTCGATCCGCTCCATCACGCGCGCCGTCTGCTGTGCATGCGTGCCGGACCCAACCCCGAGCAGGTAGTCGGGCTCGCCTACTCCAAGCTGCTCCAGAAACACCTGCGACATCGAATCGTCGTAGTGCTGGCCGGTGTGAACCAGCACACACTCGAACCGCTCCGGCCTACGTCTGAGCTCGCCAAGCACCGGTGCGGTCTTTACGAAGTTTGGTCGGGCGCCAACGACGGCCAGCACCTTGGAACACGCCTTCATGAAGGAAATATAGGTACACAAAAATCGTTCAACTTTTCGATCGGCCGGGGCACCTGGGGATACGCTGTACGTCATGCGTCAGGTCGTCCTCCGTGCCGGACAGATCCAGCTCGAAGATCTCCCCGCGCCGATGCCCGAGACTGGTCGTGTGCTGGTCGCCAATGTCGCCTCGGTGATTTCCAGCGGAACCGAGCGCGCGGCCCTCGCCGCGGGTGGTGGGGGATCGCCCCCGGTACGAGCACTGCGCAATCCCGCTCTGATACGCAAGGCATACGCGAGCGCGCGCGAGCGCGGGCTGCGCGACACGCTCGATCTCGTCCGCGGAGCTACCGCGCCAAACACGCCGCTCGGCTACTGCAGCGCCGGGGTGGTACTCGACACCGGCGGCGCGCCCGACGTGCGCGTGGGACAGCGCGTCGCGTGCGCGGGAGCGGGCTACGCAAGCCATGCCGAGATCGTGTCCGTGCCCGCAAACTTGCTCGCTCGTGTTCCTGACTCGGTGACTTTGCGCGACGCCGCGTTCACGACGCTCGGCGCGATCGCGTTGCAAGGAGTGCGCCGCGCCGCGCCCACGCTCGGCGAACGAGTCGTGGTCGTGGGACTCGGCCTGCTAGGCCTCGTCACGATTCAACTGCTGCGCGCCGCCGGCGCTCGGGTCGCGGGAGTCGAGCCCGACGGAGAGCGCCGGCGACTGGCGGCGGAGCTCGGCCTGGAGCAGACTCTCGCCCCGGTCGATGCCGCGATCGCAATCGACGCGTGGAGCGAGCGGATCGGCGCGGACGCGGTCGTGATCACCGCGTCCTCTCAGTCGCATGCGATCGTCAATGACGCAGCCCGTATGCTGCGACACAAGGGTCGGATCGTCGTCGTCGGCGACGTCGGCCTCGATATCGAGCGCGGTCCGGTCTATAAGCGCGAGGCCGACATCCTGATCTCGACCTCCTACGGTCCCGGGCGCTACGACGCCAGCTACGAGGAGGGTGGGATCGATTACCCGATCTCCTACGTGCGCTGGACCGAGAATCGCAACATGGCCGAGTTCCTGCGGCTGCTCGACGACGGTCATGTGCGCGTCGATCCGCTCATCGGCCTGGAGTTGCCGATCGATCGAGCGCTAGAGGCGTACGCGGCGATCGAGGGTCCCGAGCCGCCGCTCGCGGCCGTGCTGCTGTATGACCCCGAGCAGGCTACGACGCGTCCCTCACTCGATGGGTCTCCAT
>Ga0207663_10000828_pt1 | contig 13994 bp, 13 predicted proteins | sample LARL53metaG_FD_184346 | JGI IMG/M metagenome (GOLD analysis project Ga0207663, IMG submission 184346) | Corn, switchgrass and miscanthus rhizosphere microbial communities from Kellogg Biological Station, Michigan, USA - LAR L5-3 metaG... | ecosystem: Host-associated > Plants > Roots >...
GGAGCGGGCTGCGTTTGTGGAAAGGCGGAACCCGGCATGGCCGCAACCATGCAGAAGAAAATCACCGTACAGAAACCTCTGCGCATTGGCGTGAATGTCTCCCCTTGACGTGGGTTGAATTGCATCCATGATAGCGCAGAGGCGAGCCGACGGTAGCTGCCGGTCGATCGTAACGTGCGGGTGTCAGCCGGCCGCGGGTCGTTCGGCACAATCGCGCTCAATCCGGGCAATAAAGCATCCGGCTTCAGTATTGCGAACGTGAATGTAGCGGACACCGCTGGTATTCAAGAGCCGCTCAATGCATCCCTCGATCTCCGGCGCAGATGGGCGTTCGCGGGCGATGATCCATCTGCCCTCGCCGTAAGCTTCCAGGGTTAGCGGAAGGGAACGCAGCTCCTGGGGAAAAGCATGAGCTTCCGCGAAAGCCGGGCACGACCTGGCATGAATAAAGACAGGACCGGGCGAAGGATACTCATCGAGTCCGGCAAATGGGTTGTAAGTGAACAGAATGCGGTCTTCTTCACCGGTGCGAAATTGTTGCAGGCATGCTCTGCACGGACCGTAACCAGCGGCAAGCTCCACATGCGCCGGATGCCCATATTGCGGAGACTTCAGCGTAGTACGGACCTGTTCGGCAAGCGCGTGATCGATGGGTAAAACATGAAATCCAGCCAAGCTATCCTCCCTTGCGGCGCTGATTGCACCGTTTCCAAAAGGGTAAGGTATGGCTGGATCTCGAACACTCCGCAGCTTGCTTTCAAAATTATTTGTTGATGTCCTGCTTGTCTTCCAGCCGCTTTACCATGCCCTCGACCGTGGATTTCGCCGGATCAGGAGCAGCCGCCAGGGCAAGCTTCATCTCTTTAACCGCGCCGTCATAGTCCCCCTTGGCCACCGCAAGCCGCGCAGCTTCCGTGCGGACCAGCCAGTGATTAGGATCTTTCTTGATGTTGGAGCGGAAGACTTCAAATGCCTGGTCCTGCTTGCCCGCCAGCTGGAGCTGCCGCCCGTATGTGTGAAGCTGAGTGATGGTGGCCATTCCCAGGGCCTTATTGCGGGCAACGGTGGCTTCGTCTTTGCGGTTGAGCGCGTCAAGAATGCGCGATTTCGTCATGAGGTTGTCATAACGTTCTTCCACACCGATGGATTGATTTTCGTACTTCAGGGCCTCTTCCAGGTTGTATTTGTTGGTCAGGAAGTAATTGGCTGCATCGTCCCATCCGTCCCATGTGTATTGCGCCAACCCGCGAAGCTGGGAGTGCAGGTTCTGGGCGACGATTTCACGCGTATCGACATCCACCTTGATTGGCACCGCCAGTTTTTCCCAGCGCAGAGTAAAGATGGCCGAGGTCGGCGTTACATCGTCGACTTCATAAGCGAGAGCTTCTTTCATTTCAGCCGGCCGCGGCTTCACCGTCACGCGAAGCGCATCTTCTGCCTGGTTGTAAGTAAAACTGCCCCAGGCGGTTGCGGTCTTGGAGAAGATGATGGTCCACTCGTTTTCAGTGGGCAGCATGTGTAGGCCGTAAATGCCCTTGGCCAGCGGCTTGCCTTCAATGCTGACGGGGTCGCTGAATTCAATGGTGGTGTTTTCATTGGCGCCGGCGCGCCAGACCTGGCCGTAAGGCACCAATCCGCCCCAGACCTTCCTGCCCTTCACCAGCGGGCGATGGTAATTGATGGTGATATCGGTGATCCCGACGCGCTGGATGACCTTGGCGTGCTGGCTGTCACGGGGCAGATCGAGCACGGCGGATTGCGCGTTGCCGCGCGTTGCAGCAAAAAAAGTTGCGATGAATAAGGCTGTGAGCGCGAAGTTTCTGCGCATAGTGATGCCTCCAGGGGAATTTCAAAACTTTTCAGACGAAGCGGGACGAGAATTTAGACGCGAAGCCCGCACCGTTGTTAGCGCGGGCTTCCGCTGGAGCGGCCACTAATTTTCCAGTTGCGCATCCATGGTGATTTTTGCGTTGAGCAGCTTGGAGATGGGGCAACCTTCTTTGGCGTTTTTGGCCGCTTCTTCAAATTTGGCTTTGTCGGCGCCGGGAATCTTCACTTTCACTTGCAAATGGGACGAAGTGACAGCAAAGCCGGAGTCGAGTTTTTCAAGCGTTACGGTTGCTGTGGTGTCAATGGACTGGGCCGTCATTCCGGCATTGCCAAGCTGGGCTGAAAGCGCCATGCTGAAACAGCCGGCATGGGCCGCGGCAATCAACTCTTCCGGGTTCGTGCCCGGCTGCGATTCAAAACGGGTGGCAAAAGAATAGGGCGTGCTTTTCAAGACTCCGCTGGGGGAAGTGAGCGTGCCCTTCCCGTCTTTCAATCCGCCGCTCCAATGTGCGCTTGCATTGCGTTGCATGAGTGTTTTTGCTCCTCAAATGAGATAAAAGAATTGTATATGGGATGCGCCGATTACGGAGACAGGCGCTCTCCGCTGAGTTAAACCAGCGCCTCACCTCGGGCAAAAACGAACATCACCACGGAGACACGGAGAAAAGCGGCGAAGAAAAGGATTCCTGATCGCAGCGATCTTTTCGTCAAGTTTGTACAATGTCTAGCGCCAGTTGCAAGAGGGACAACGATGTTTGAAAAATATACGGAGAAGGCGCGGCGCGTAATCTTTTTTGGGCGCTATGAGGCCAGCCAGTTCGGCAGCCCCTACATTGAAACGGAGCACCTGTTGCTCGGTCTGTTGCGTGAAGACAAAGCCCTCACGAACCGTTTTCTGCGCGAGCCAACGCCGGTTGAAAATATCCGCAAACAAATTGAAGCCAAAACAGTTGTCCGCGAAAAAGTATCAACGTCAGTGGATTTGCCGCTGAGCAATGAGAACAAACGGGTTCTGGCATACGCGGCGGAAGAGTCCGAACGGCTGTCACATCGACACATTGGGACCGAGCATTTGCTTTTGGGATTGTTGCGTGAAGAAGGCTCCTTGGCGGCGCGGATCCTGAACGAACACGGCGTCCGCCTCTCAGCGGTGCGGGAAGAACTAGCCGGGGCTTTGCAGAATGCAGAGGTCATAGAGCCCAGGGAGTTTATTCTGCTTTCAGAATACAGCCAGTATCTGACGCGGATGGCACGAGAAGAACGGCTTCTTCCGCTGATCGGCCGGGAAAAAGAATTCGAGCAGATGGTGCACATCCTGGGACGATCCGGCAAGAACAACGTTGTGCTGGTGGGCGAGCCGGGCGTTGGCAAGAGGACGATCGTAGAAGAACTGGTGCAACGGGTGGCGGACAACCGAGGCCCGGGATTCCTTCAGAGCAAGCTTTTTGTGGCGATCGACCTTTCGATGGTTTTTACCGCGGCCCAGCATAGCCCCGACTCACGGCAATTTCTCAGCGCAATCACCACAGAGATGGCCAAGCCGGAGACCAACACTCTGTTTTTCTTCAATGACCTTCACAACCTGCTGGCCGCAGGCCCCAAAAGCGGCGGACATGAAATCACTATGCTGCTCAAGCCGGCATTACTAAGCGGAAAAGTACGATGCATTGCGTCTGCAACGCCGGAGGACTATCAGGATGCGATCGAACAAGCGCCATGGCTGAAGGAATGTTTCCTTCCGGTAACGGTACATCCTCCCACGGAAGACGAAGCGATCAAGGTATTGCAGACGGTGAAAAGCCGGTTTGAAAAGTTCCACTCCGTCCAGTACACCGACGATGCATTGATGGCCGCGGTGCTGCTCTCAAGCCGCCTGGTGAAAAATCACTGCCTGCCGGATAAAGCCATTGACGTGATCGACGATGCCGGGGCCTACGTAAAAATGGCCCAGGAAAAAGCTACCTTGCCGGAAGAGGTGGCGGAGGCGAAAAAGAAGCTCACGTTCATCTCTCGACGCCACGAAGCGGCAGTGACCAATCATGAATTTGAGAAAGCGCGCTTTTACTGGGATGAGGAACGGAAACAACGCGAAGCCCTGGCGCAGTTGCAGCAGAAACACAATATTCCCGATACGCACGCCGTCACGCGCGAGCATATTGAAGAGGCCCTGGCGCGGTGGACCGGAATGCCGGTGGCCGCGATCCGGCAGGCTGTTTCTGCTCCGGAGATTACAACGCAGAAACAAGGCGCTAAAAAACGCGCGAAAAAGCCGAAAAAGAAATCTTCCTAACCAGGCGTTAACTCTTCACCATCGGAATGGGCGCAACGTGAAGGGCAATCGTCTCACCGCGCAGTTCCACGTTGAGGTCTGCCAGCGAAGCCACAATCGCATCCGCAGCCTGCAAATCCTGGGCAGGATACGTGGTCCGTAGTGCAATTGCCTGCATTCCTGAAGCGCGCGCCGACGCGATGCCGGCCGGCGTATCTTCAAATACCAAGCAGTCAGCGGCAGCGAAGCCAAGCAGCGCCGCGCCTTTCAAATATGGCTCGGGTGAGGGCTTGCCGTTGACGACGTCATCGGCGGTGACCATGCACGGCGGGACGGGAAGGCCGGCATAACCAAGCCGTGCCATCGCCAGCGGACGCGTGGCTGAAGTCACAATGGCGAAGCGGTCGTCCGGCAACTGGGCGAGCAAGCGCGCCGCTCCGGGCAGCGCCGTCACGCCATCTTTGTCGTCAATTTCCATTTGCTCGACGACGAGGTTCTCTTTTTCCGCGTCCATTGCGGGAGCCACAGCACGGATGGTCTCAATGCTGCGGCGGCCATGGGCCTGCGCCACGACGCTAGCCGGATCAAAGCCGTGGGCAAGCGCCCAGACGCGCCACACACGCTCTACGGCCGGCGCGGAATCAATCAACACGCCATCCATATCGAACAGGATTGCCTTCGCGGAAAAGATCATCTTCCAGAATAACAGCCGGGTGCAATACGGTCGCGTACAGGCGCTGCGTGCGCCGGCAAGCCCTGGTACCTGGGATGCAACCAGCCTGATACCATCGGATTCTGGACATCGCTATCGGCAGGTAGGATAATCGCCATTGGTTGCTTATAGATCGAGGGGTGGATGGATTGCTTACTTCTTAACTGATCCAGCCTTCCTGCACTGGAGAGTAACTTGAAAAAATTATCGTTCCTTGTAGTGACATTTGCATTGGTCTTGATGCTTGGAAGCGCCGCGCAAGCGCAGCAGTTTGACCTGTCGTTCGGTGTTTCCGGACTTGTCGCCCCATCGAGTACTGCTACGCTGCAGACAATCGGTGGGGGAGCGTATCCGACATTTGGCCTGGATTTTCTTTTCTACCACAACCTGGGCGTGGGGTTTAATGCGGCATTCCGCGCCAGCCAAAATCTTTACCAGGGCTTCCAGCCGTTTCGCCCTTTTTTCTATGATGTTGATCTCGTTTATGGGCCGCCACTGGGCAAGCACGCGCAGTTAGAACTTTCGGCCGGGATCGGCGCCGAGAGCGTCCGTTTTTATACTCCATTCCTGACCTGCGGTACTTTTACGGGCTGTACGGATTTCGTCAGCAGCAATCACTTCCTCGGCCAGTTTGGCGGGGGGATCCGGCTTTACGCCACCAATAGAATCTTCATTCGGCCTGAGGCGCACGTGTACCTCGTCCACAACAATTTTGAATTCAGCGGGTCACACGCTACCCGCTTCGGGCTTTCCATTGGCTATTCGTTTAAGAACCAGGAATAAACGTCTGTAAATGATTGTCTATAAAGGCCCATCGCGTTAAGGATGGGCCTTTGGTACGTTTGCAGAAGCGCCAACAGGACACTGGGGGCCGTGTAAGGCCGTCAGCGATTGCTTTTTGTTGTCTGTCCAACGTTGAAGGGTAAAAAATCATCCAAGTTGCTGGAGTACAAGATGGCGACCCGGATTTTATTCGTCGACGACGAGGCGGGGATACGCAACACGCTGAAGCCAATCCTGGAGCAACATGGATTTAAGGTGACAACGGCAGCCACCGTTCCTGAAGCCCTGGAACAGATCAATCATGCCACTTTTGAAGTGCTGCTTTCTGACCTGAACATTGGACAGCCTGGCGACGGCTTTACCGTGGTGAGCGCCATGCGTCGTGTGCAGCCTGAAGCGGCAACATTCATTCTCACCGGCTATCCCGATTTCGATACAGCATTGCAAGCTATTCGCAGCCAGGTGGACGACTATCTGCTCAAGCCAACCGACGTGCCAACGCTCATTTATGCAATCGAGAGCCGGTTGGAGCATCGCCGCCAGGTGCCGCTGGAACAGCCCTTGAAGCGGGTTTCACACCTGATGCAGGAAAGCATTCGAGAAATCACAAAAGAATGGCTCAAGCTTGTAAAGGCGCACGCTGAGCTTGCCGCCATACGCATCAGTGACAAAGACCGCGTTGACCACTTGCCGGACTTGATCGAGGAAATGGCCAAACGGGTGGACGGAGATTCCGACATCACTACGGAAAGCGGGAAATCTGCCGCGGTGCAGCACGGAAAAGGACGCGCCCGGCAAGGCTATAGCATCCCTCTGGTGGTGGTTGAAATACGATTATTGCAACGCGTTGTCTCTTCTGTGCTGCAGCACAACCTGATTCGCATGGACCTGAGCACGGTGATTGCGGACATGATGCAGGTGGGCGAAAGCCTGCAGGAACAACTGGAATTTTCCATCCGCGGCTTTCAGCAGGGCGCGCGCGAAGCGGCCTGACGAGACAGATCACTTTTTGCTCGGGACGATTTTGGGTTGCGGAATTAGCGGTACGTGTCCGCGCTTATAGATCATCATGGTGCGCGTGAATTCAATTACTACGCTGCCATCCTGCTTGTAACCGATGGTCCTTACCTTCACAATTCCGGCGTTTGGCCTTGATTTGGACTCGCGCTTTTCCAGAACTTCACTGCGTGAATAAACGGTATCGCCTTCAAAAAGCGGATTGGGCAAGCGGACTTCGTCCCAGCCCAGGTTGGCCATGGCATTCTGTGAAACGTCTGACACAGACTGTCCAGTAACAAGCGCCAGTGTGAACGTGGAATCCACCAGTGGTTTGCCGAATTCGGTTTGCGCGCTGTATGCGGCATCGAAGTGAATCGGATTGGTGTTCTGGGTGAGCAGCGTGAACCAGATATTGTCGGCGGCAATCACGGTGCGTCCTAAAGGATGCTGGTAAACATCGCCGACTTCAAAATCTTCAAAAACGCGTCCGGTCCAGCCTTGTTTAACCGTCATGTTGCTCTCCAGTGGTCAGTATGAGCGCGGCAGCCCCAGCACGTGTTCGGCGATATAAGAAAGGATAAGGTTGGTGGAGACCGGCGCCACCTGGTAGAGGCGCGTCTCGCGGAATTTGCGTTCTACGTCATACTCTTCGGCGAATCCAAAGCCGCCATAGGTCTGTACCGTGGCATTGGCGGATTCCCAGGAAGCATCCGCCGCCAGCAGCTTGGCCATGTTGGCCTGTGGGCCGCAAGGCTGGTGTGCGTCAAACAGCGTTGCCGCCTTTTCCACCATGAGAGACGCAGCCTCAACGTTGGCATACGCGCGGGCCAGCGGGAACTGCACACCCTGGTTCTGGCCGATGGGCCGACCGAAAACGATACGGTCTTTGGCGTAACGGCAGGCTCGCTCCTGGAACCAGCGGCCATCGCCAATGCATTCGGCGGCAATCAGGATTCGCTCAGCGTTCAGGCCGTCCAGCAGATAGCGGAAGCCGTGGCCTTCTTCGCCAATCAGGTTTTCCGCCGGAACTTCAACGTCATCAAAGAAGACCTCAGTGGTGGCATGGTTCATCATGGTGCGGATCGGCCGAATGGTAAGGCCGTGATTTTTGGCCTGGCGGAGGTCCACGAGCAGCACAGATAAACCTTCACTGCGCTTCTTTACCTGTTCGATAGGAGTTGTGCGCGCGACCAGCAGCATCAGGTCAGAATGTTCCGCACGGGAGATCCAGATTTTCTGACCTTTGACTACGTAGTTGTCGCCAACGCGGCGGGCGAATGTCTTCATCTGCGTGGTGTCAGAGCCGGTGGTGGGCTCGCTCACACCGAATGCCTGAAGACGGAGTTCACCGCGGGCCAGAGCGGGCAGATATTTTTTCTTCTGCGCGTCTGAGCCATGGCGCAACAGCGTTCCCATCACGTACATCTGGGCGTGGCAGGCCGCGGCGTTTCCGCCGGAAAAGTGGATTTCTTCCAGAATGGCCGCTGCTTCAGTCACGCCCATGCCCGCGCCGCCGTATTCTTCCGGAATGAGCGTGCCCATGTAGCCAGCTTTGGTCAGCGCCTGCACAAATGCTTCAGGGTAGGCCCGGCGGCCATCAAGTTCGCGCCAGTACGTATCAGGAAAAGAGCGGCATAGCTCGCGGACGGCACTCTTAAGTTCCTGCTGCAGGCCGGGATTGGTAGTAGGAGACATGAATGGTCTTAGTGCAACTGCACTTTACAGTAACCCAGTCTTTCTGGCGATGGCCAGCTTCTTGCGCTCGATAGGCAGGCTGGCGGCATCGATCATCTCGTCCTTATAGACCATTGCGCCAACACCAGAAGCGATATCGGCTTTTTCGTAGAGGCCAATGATTTCCTGCGCCCGAGTAATTTCCTCCGGCGACGGGGTAAAGACACGATTGATTACCGGCACCTGATCGGGATGGATGGCCCACTTGCCGTCAAAGCCCATTTGCGCGGCCGAACGTGCATCGTGCTCGCACTGTTGCAGGTCGCGAAATTGGAGCGTGACGCCGTCAACCACGTCAATGCCGGCGGCCCGCGCCGCAGCCACGGTCTTGGCCTTGGGGTAGTGATAGAGCGCGAACTGCTCGCGCACCGTGTCGCGCGCACCGATACTGCCGGCATAATCCACCACGCCAAAAATCAAGCCCGCCAGCCGCGGAGTGGACACTGCAATCTGTTCAGCATGAAGCACGGCCTTCGCGCTCTCAATCAGCACTTCCAGCCTGATGCGCCCCGGCGGAAGGCCGACGTTTTGCTCAATCTGCGTAAGCAGCCGATCGGCAAATAGTACGTCGGCGGCTTCATGGACTTTGGCAAGCACCATCACGTCAATCTTGCTGCCGGTGGCTTCAACAACATCAATTACGTCGCGATAGAAAAAACTGGTATCAACGCCGTTGGGGCGGAAGGCGCGGATCTTGCCGCGAAAATCGAGAGTGGAGAAAGCTTCTATCAGGGTCTTGCGCGCCGCCACCTTCTGCGAAGGAGCGCAGCCATCTTCAAGGTCGAAGACGACTTCGTCGGCATCGCCGGCGGCAGCCTTAGCCATCATCTTGAGCGAATGAGCCGGGCAGGCCAGCTCACTGCGCCGAATGATGGATTCGTGTTGCTGACCTGGCATTGCTTTTCCCTTCATCTTGAAAGACCGATGTCGAAGCTACTGCGTGCCCAGAGACTTGATGAATTCATAATAGAAGTCCACGCCGTCGTAGAAGTCTTGTACGCCAATACGCTCGTCTTTGCCGTGGGCACGCGTATCGTCCACGTCCTCAAAGACGCCGGGAACGCCATACGCGGGAATTCCGCCGATGCGCAGATATTTTCCGTCACTGGCGCCTGTGTCCATCACGGGAACGATAGGAAGTCCGCCGTACAATTTTTTACTGAGCGCTTCCAGCTTGCTTACGATTGCCGGATTGATAGTGGAAGCAGGCGCGGGAACAGCTTCACCCACAATGCTCATAACAATGCGATCGTCCGCCAGCACGCGCTTTAGTGTCTCCTGAACGCTCTGCAAGGAATCCTGGGGCAGCATGCGGCAATTTACGTTGGCCGCGGCGGTTTGTGGCAAAGCATTGTTGGCGTGGCCGCCTTCCAAGCGCGTGGCCACACAGGTGGTGCGCAGAAGGGCATTGAAAAAGGCTGACTGTCCCAGGCGTTTGGCCGCTGCCTCTGCTTTCGCGTGGTCATTGCCGACGACAGCGCGGAAGTCAGCCGCAGTGGCCGGAGCCTCAAGCGCGGCAGTACGCTCAAAGTAACCGCGCGTGGTCTCATTAAGGCTCACGGGGAAGTCATATTCGGCAAGCCGCGACAGCCCTTGCGAAAGATGGTAGATGGCATTGTCCTTTACGGGACGGGAGCTGTGGCCGCCATTGCTCTTTACTTCCAAACGAAAATCGACATAGTTTTTCTCGCTGGTCTGCATGCCGAGCAGAAGACGCTTGCCTTTCTTGGTTTCAAAGTCGCCCGCATCGGTGTTGATGCAGTATTCGGCGTCAATCCATTCGCGGTGGTTCTTGATGAGCCACTGTACGCCGTTGGACTGGCCGCCTTCTTCGTCCGCGGTAAGAGCGATAATCAGATCGCGGGCCGGGACCCAGCCTTCTCTTTTCAAGCGGATAAAATTTGTGACCAGGATGGTATCGCCCTGTTTTATGTCCGATGTGCCACGGCCATAGAAAAAGCCATCGACTTCATTGAGCTTGAACGGGTCCATAGACCAATCCTGGCGCAGCGCTTCCACCACGTCCAGGTGCGCGAGAAACAGGATAGGCTTGCCCTGACCACGCCCGTGAAGGCGCACGACAAGGTTTTTTTTGTTCGGCAGCGGGCCATCGACATGGATATCTTCAGCAGGGAAACCGGCAGCGCGAAAACGCTCGGCCATGGCTTCAGCGGCGGCAGTTACGTTGCCTGCGGGCGTATCGGTGGTGTTGATCTCAATGAGCTGCTTGAAAATGTCACGCGCAGCCTGATGTTCCGGTGAAAGCGCAGACTGAGTCTGGGCGGCGGCGATGCCGCAGAGCAGAGTGACGAGGACGGATGTCAGGAGCAGAAGGGCTTTATTCATCGTGCGTGGATTATAAATTCTGGAGAGAAGCAGCAGCACGGAATCCGTGCAATATCCTTATAATTTAAAGATATGGCACGAGGTTGGGAGAGCAAATCGGTTGAGGCACAGATGGAAAATGCGAAAGACGGGCAGCCGTCAAGTTCGAAAGCCCCGCTTACTGACGGCGAGAAGAAAGACCGGCACGAGCGAGATAGCCTAAAGCTTTCCCGCGCTTATATCGTGCATCAGATTGAAGCATCCACCAATGACCGGTATACGGAATCGCTGAAGCAGGCCTTGAGCGAAATCGACCAGAAGCTGGCCAAGCTCGGGAACTCCCGCTGAAGAACGCCCGGACCAGACGCCGGCGAAGCCGAGACCAGAACCGTCCGCGATGGCCAGATCGATTGATCAGACAGTCGCTCTGCGCCCCGTGATCAGCTCGATCACCAGAACCACCAGGGCGATGACCAGTATCAAGTGAATCAAACTTCCCGCAACATGAAAGCCCCAACCCAACAGCCATAGCAGCAGCAAAATCGCAAAAACTGTCCAAAGCATTCTTTCACTCCCGGCCGGCGTGAGCTCCGGCGTTTCTTCTGTTTTGGATGCAAGAGTGCAATCCGCGAGTTGACATCCTGTAGCTTGAAATGCGCCCTTGCCGCGACCAGCAGCTCTGCTGCGCGAGCCAGCTCAAAAGTCTAAAACCGAAATCAGCAACTCTGCCGGACCGGCTTTTCGAGTCAGCATCTCTGCTTCAATGCAAATCATGCGGGCTCCGTGAGCACTCCTGCCAGAGTGAGCAACAAGAAACCTCTCTCACAACTCTAACCACATAGTGCTTTTGGCAGAGCGGCGGCATCCCTGGCCGCGCAGATCGGCAGAATTTCGCGCGCAATGAAAAACTTTCGGACATGGCTCAGCACGTCAATTCTGGTGGCGGCAGCGGGACTGGCCGCACTCTCACCCAAGCTCCACTCGCAGCAGGTGGAAGCGACTGTGGGGGTTTCTTACGAAGGGCAGCGTGTGGCCTCAGTGCAGTTGGCGGGACAGCCGGACGGTAATCCCCGGAGAATGCACGCCTTGATCACGCAGGCCATCAATGCACCGTATGCGCAGGCCAAGGTTGATGAAACTGCAGCCGCCCTGGTTAAAGCCGGCGGCGCCAAGGACGTGGAGGTGCAGGTAACGCCAGCACCTGAGGGACTGCACGTGCTCTTTGTGCTGAAGCCGGCTTACTATTTTGGCGTTTATACCTTCCCCAAGGCTGAGAAGGTTTTTTCTTATACCCGCCTGCTGCAGGCCGCCAACTATTCCAAGCAGGAGCCCTTTGCCCAGGAGAAGGTGGAAGAGGCGGAATCGAACCTGCTGGAATTTTTTCATCGCACCGGCTTCTTCAGGGCCACGGTTGAACCGAAGATGCAAACCGACGAGAAGCATCGCGTGGTGAACGTTGAATATGATATCAACCTGAAACGGCGGGCAAAGTTTGGAAATGTGATACTGACGGGCGTTTCAGAGCAGCAAACAAAGAGATTGAATGACAGCCTTCGATCCGTGAAAGCTCGAATCAAAGGGGCCTACATCAAGCCGGGCAAAACGTACTCGCTCAAAAAGCTGACCGCGGCAACTGCATTTCTGCAACAACAGTTGGGAAGCCAGCACTTCCTTGCCGGACGAGTAAAGCTGGTCTCAACGCTTTATAACCCTGAGACCAACCGGACTGACATCAAGTATGACGTAAGGGAAGGGCCGAAAATCGAGATCAAGCTGGCTGGAGCGCACGTGTGGGGACGCACCGAGAAAAAGCTTATCCCCATGTACCAGGAAAACGCGGTGGACCCCGATCTGGTGAATGAAGGCGCGCAGGACCTGACATCGTATTTTCAGGCGAAGGGTTTTTTCGACGCTAAAGTTCAGAGCCACATTCAGAAGGCCCCCTCCGGTGGCGTGACCGTGCTGTATCAGATCGAAAAAGGTCCGCGAGGCAAGGTTGAGGCGATTGAGTTTCACGGCAACGACCACTTCTCTGACAAGGACCTCAAGTCACGTGTTCCAGTGACCAAGCGAATGGCCTTGAACCCGTTTTCACACGGGAAATACAGCGAACAACTGGTACGCAAGAGCGTCAAGAATATTGAAGGGCTGTATCGCAGCGCCGGATACAGCCAGGTGAAAGTCACGCCCAAAGTTGTAAACAAGGAAAACGAACTGCAACTTGCCTTTCAGGTGGAAGAAGGCGCTCGCGATGTGGTGGAGTCCCTGCAAGTTGAGGGGAACAAGGCCCTTTCACGACAAGTGCTTTCGCCCAAGGGAATGAACCTTGAGCCGGGAAAGCCTTATTCCACGGAACTGCTTGCGAAGGACCGCAACCAGATCATGGCGACCTACCTGGATAAAGGATTTCTGAACGTAACTTTTAAATCAAAAGTGGACCATAAGAAAGACGATCCGCACCATGTACACGTGCTTTATCAAATAGAAGAAGGGCCACAAGTCCAGACAGCGAGCGTAGACCCAGTGGGTGCGCAACATACGCGGCCGGAAATCATTGCGCGCAATACGAATATCAAAGTGGGTAAGCCGCTGAGCGAAACGGCGCTGCTGCGCGGTGAAAGCCAGCTATATACTCTGGGCGCATTTGACTGGGCAAGCGTAGATACACGAGCGCCAATCAGCGACGATCCCAATGCCGCTGTACTGGTAAAGCTGCATGAATCCAAGCGCAACACTATTGCCTATGGGTTCGGGTTTCAGGTACTCAATCGCGGAGGCAGCATACCTAGCGGAACCGTAGCGCTGCCGGGACTGCCGCCTATCGGAGTGCCGCAGTCATTTACCACCAGCCAGCAGACGTTCTGGGGACCGGAAGGATCCATTGAATACACCCGCAGAAATTTCCGTGGGCGTGCAGAAACGGTAAAACTTACTGCATTTGGCGGAAGGCTGGACCAACGCGGGTCAGCAAGCTGGGCCAACCCGACAATCTGGAATACCGGCTGGAGTTCCACGGTCACGCTTTCCGCCGAGCGCACGAGCGAGAACCCGGTTTACACCGCGCGGCTGGGAGGAGCAGGCGTCCAGTTCGAGCATTTTCTGGACAAGAACAAGCAGAAGTCCGTGATCTTCCGCTATGATTTCCGCCGCACGCAGCTTTCAAACATCACAATACCCGACCTGGTGGCGCCGGAAGACGAAAACGTGCGTCTCTCCGGAGTCTCCGCTGGCTTCAGCCGCGATTCGCGCGACAACCCGCTGGATGCTCGCAAGGGAATCTATGAGAGCTTCCAATTGGATATGAACCCGGCGTTTCTGGGGTCGAACACAAGCTTTGGGCGT
>Ga0207663_10000832_pt1 | contig 13964 bp, 13 predicted proteins | sample LARL53metaG_FD_184346 | JGI IMG/M metagenome (GOLD analysis project Ga0207663, IMG submission 184346) | Corn, switchgrass and miscanthus rhizosphere microbial communities from Kellogg Biological Station, Michigan, USA - LAR L5-3 metaG... | ecosystem: Host-associated > Plants > Roots >...
ATCTTTATTTTATCGTCATTTAGAATAAGCGCAATCATACTTCCACCTCCACCTGCGCCGGTGAGTTTTGCTCCTAAAGCGCCATTTTTAATACAAATCTTTGTCACTTGGTCAATTTTTTTATGTGAGACTCTAAGCTGCTGTAACAATGCATGATTTTCATTCATTAATTTTCCAAGTTGTTTCTGATCGCCAATTTTGATTGCAGCAAAAGCATTCTGACAAATATTGTCTGCACAAGAAGATAAGTCTTTAAACAATGACACATTATCATCTTTGAATCTTTTGACCGAAGAAACCAAATCCCCAGTAGAGTGTCTGACTCCAGTATTTACAACAATCAAAGACAAATCTTTTCTTGATTCAATCTTTTTGAATCCTTTATTTTTACTATAATATATTAAACCTCCGAACGTTGAAATATAACAGTCTCCCCCAGAAGAATTGTTGTGAATTAAGCGTTCTGATTCAACTGCTTTTGCACATACCCACCGTTTATCAGGTTCATGAAAGAGTGAATCTACCGCAGCTACCGTGGCTACACAACACGCCGCGGAAGATCCCAGTCCAATCCCATATGGGACTTCTGAAATTAAATTTATATTTAATCCTAAATTTTGTTTCCTTTCCAAAAGGACATCACTTGCGCACTTGTAGAGTGGATCGAGAATTTCCTTTGTGTTCTTTCCTCCTCTTACTAAGTTAAACTTTGAATCAGTATATGATGCCATAATCCCTAAGTCTGATTTAATATTGATTGTTTGGGTTTTATTCAAATTGACAGTGACCTTGACACGCTTGTTAATTGACGCTAGAATTGCGTAATTGCCATATACAACAAAATGTTCACCAAACAAGATGATTTTTGCTGGTGCAGATGCCTTTGATGATGTTTTCCTCAGAATCATACAAATATAATTGATGAGTATCCAACAACTGCATTCATATCTCCTGTAATATTGCCACTTGTGGCATATTTTAGCAATTCACCTTTTGTTGCTCCTAAATCCTTTACTGCCTTCATTACAGAAGCAATTGCCCCATAACCACAAGCGGATACAACAAGCCTTTCCAACACTTCATAAAACTTTGAAATATCTAATGATAAGATTGCGTTTATTAGTTCACCGTCCTTCCTGTATGCCTCACTATTTGTTTCATAGTGAGTAAAATCTGAGGATGCAATAAGTAATGTCTTTGTATTTGCTGTGGTTTGAGCTATGGACTTGCCTATATCCATCGCGGTCTCCAGATCCTGCAATATTAATACAATTGGTACGATTTTGAACTCGTTTTTCTTGATATATTGAAGAAAGGGAATTTGAACTTCTAGGCAATGATCCCTACTGTGTGCAAAGTCATCGAAATTAACTATGTCAGAATGTTTTGAGATTTCTGATGCTAAATACGGATTGATTTCGATTTGACCTAGCGGTGTTTCCCAAACTCCATCATGCATTATGGCCACCCCTGTGCCAATCCCATAATGGTTAGGACCTATCATCACTACAGTATTAAAGTCCATCGATGATGCTTCATAAAATCCATTAGCAGCAACGGCACCGGAGTAGACATATCCTGCATGGGGTGAAATAACCCCATAAATTCTGCGTTTTGACCAGGACGGCGGCATTTTACCTGGCCCAAATTTTCGATCTCTAAATGATTGTTCAATCAATTGTGTGAGTTCTAAAGGCTTGCTCGGATAGAAGATCCCAGCTACAGCAGGAGTCCTTTTAGGACTCTTGTTCAAGATATTTCCTCGACTAACTTGGTTTCAAAGTCATCAATTGACATTCTCATTTCGCTGTCTGACTTGATCGTGCCCTGCTTCTTCAATACTTCTCTTGCAAGAAGCCAATATACAGTAGCAAGAGCTTTTCGTCCTCTGTTATTTGCAGGGATTACTAAATCCACTCTTGAGGTGACATTGTCGCTATTAGCGATTGCAATTACTGGAACGCCTGCTCTTGTAGCCTCCAACACTGCTTGTTGATCTGCCTGGGGATCGGTGACAATTACGATCTCAGGCTCCATATATTTTGGCAATGACGGGTTTGTGAATGTTCCTGGCATAAACCTTCCAAAAACACTTGTTGCTTCTGTGAGTTCACAAAATTTTTCTACAGGCGTTTTACCATATTCTCGTGCAGAAGTTACTGCTACCCTTGAGATATTGGCACGACCAATGAATTTGGCTGCTACATCGATTTTCGCCAAGGTCTTGCTAATATCAAGGATGTACAAACCTTCCGGATTAGCGCGAACAATAAATGGTGTCATGTATTTTGTTTTGACTGGCGTACCAACGCGAATGCCAGTAGAAAGAATCATTTTTTCTAAATTATCACTCTCTAACACGCTGTCGCCTTCTTGGACTTCGGCAGAAGTCGATTCCTCACTGGATGTATCGCTGTTAGATTCATCCTCCGTAGTGGCGGCTAAATCCTCATCTTGAACTTCTTTATTATCGTCAGACATATCATGTAGAGGACAGATCAGCCATACCTTCTATTAAATCATACTCCGTAAGGCGTAAAAGCTCGTTTAATTTTGCTATACGCTCACCACCAAGGACTCCTGACTTTAACATTTTAGAACCAGTAGCAATTGCAATATGTGCTATATGTGAGTCCGAAGATTCGCCAGATCTATGCGATGTTATAATTCTGATATTGTTTTTGGTACACTCCTCAGCAAATTTCATGGCATCATAAAGTGTTCCAGTTTGATTGACCTTCAGAATCGCGCCGCTGCACACTTTGGACTTTGCTGCTTCATTGACTCGCCTTGTATTTGTGACTAACATATCATCACCAGTGACCATGCATTTCGGATTCCTTTTGGTTATAATAGCCATGCTTTCGAAGTCTTCTTCATGGACTGGATCCTCCAAATAAATGAGTTTATATCCTCTAATTAGGTCGTCGGCAAAATCAATTTGCTCTTGAGTATTGCGTACTATTCCCTGTCTAACATAGTCATATATCTTCTTCTTTTCATTCCAAAGGGAAGAGCTCGCCAAATCAATTCCGATTGATATTTCTTTTCCAAGAGAAAAGCCACAATTTTTAATAGCCTTCTCTACAAGTTCTAACGCCTGATCGTTATTTACATTCGGAGCCCACCCACCTTCGTCCCCTCGACCATATGTGAAGTGTTTATCAATGGATTCAATGACTTTGCAAAGTTCTTTATGTACTTCGAAATTCATTTCTATCGCTTCTATAATACTTTTAGCTCCAATAGGGCAGACCAGAAATTCTTGTATGTCTGGAGTGCCTGGCCCAGCATGAGCACCGCCGCCTAAAATATTGCCAAGGGGGAAAGGAAATTTATAGGGCTTTCTTGGCTTTAATAATTTGAACATAGGAACATTCAATGCCTTTGCTGCAGAATCAATAGCTGCAATGCTCAACGCATACGCAACGGCTCCGCCGATCTTGGTGTACATTTCAGTGTTATCAATAGATTTCAAAGCATCAAAAATCACCCTTGGATCCTCTGCGTCTAGCCCGACAAATTTTTTTGCATTTGCAGTGAATACTTCTAATGCTTTTTTAAAATCGTCATTAGGAAAACTTTGAGCTTCGTGTTTTCCTACACTTGCACCGGATGGTGCGCATGCTCTAGCAAAGAACTTTTTATCTGTGACAACATCGACCTCTATGGTTTTACTTCCTCTGCTGTTAAAAACAATCCTGCCTTTTAGAGCCGTAATTGAAGGCATCTGTTATCTTATTCTATCTCTGACTGAATTTCAGACATCCTTCTTCTTAATGCTTCGTAATAAGGTATTACTTGGTATATAGTCTCTACGCTCGAGGTAAACATCCTTCTGCAACAATAGCGCTTTATGTTTAATGAATCCATCACAATTGCTGGATCTTCTCCAGATTTTACTCTGTTTGAATATTCTGCATGTTTATTTGCAACTAATTTTCCGCACGTAAAGCATCTTACCGGGATTAGCATTCTATTTAAGAGAATTTAAAGTCTTATAAAAACCATTACCATTTCATAAATTTCTGCTATGAATTTATTCCCAAATACATCCATCTCTGACTTGTGATTTGGGAGGGTAAATCATTAGAGATAATCATCTTGACTGTGCGAATAATTTGATCTATGAAAGGATCGTTGGCATCTTATCTCATTACTAAAGAATCCCAAATCAGATCGGTGTTAACAAATGCATACTTCAGACAAGAAAAAAAGTAGTCCAATGCCATGAACCATTCCGTTTGCCTTGTTCTTGGAGTTGCAAGATGCACATTCTTAATGGAACATGCTAACGTGTAAAAGAGCCTGGATATGCTATAGAATGGCCGCTTATTCCTAATTCCATAATATTCAAATTAGTGCTGTGGAACCATTTAACACCGAAGCGGGAGTCGCCCAGCTTGGCCAAAGGCGTAAGACTGAGGCTCTTATCCCTCAGGGGTTCGTGGGTTCAAATCCCATCTCCCGCACTGTCATAGGCAGGTTATATTAGGGAGTCAAATGAATAGATCTGAGAGAATAAAGGTTGTACCAAATAAGAAGGTACGATTTTTGAATATATATTACAAACCTACAGGAGCACAATGACAATTCTAGATACTTATTTCGTCATTTTGATATCTATTAATATTTGATCTCCTACTGTAGGGTTTCCCATCATTTCATAGCGTTTCTTTGGCATTGTAATCTGGATGACGGTTTGTGAATACGTGTTGATTACAGTCTGAGGTTGGGATGCAAGAATAGCTTCTAAAATTGGTTTGATCTGCTCTTTAACTTCTTTATCTTGTAGGGCCCGATCAATGGCTTCTAGCATCAGCTGCTGCTGAGAAACAGACTCAAGCTCCACATCTTCACTAAGGGTGAGAATTACATTGGCACCATTATCTGTCATCTGGTTAATTTTATAGCGGGTTATAGAATTGTCCAAGGTGGAATTATCTGGAATCAATAATTATTATTAGTATCGGTTATCTCTTGATTCCTTATAAGATTGAACACATCAACTGTTAGTTCTTCTCTTGTGCTCTAGGCCGGTTCTTTGTTATGTCATGGAAAAAGTTTACGAAAAGAGGGAAAGGAGTCACTTTATACTAACATTCGAACAATAGTAAACTATTCCATCAATTAATGCCATATAATCGGAAGTGATAACAAACAACCGCAAAATTACTTGTTTATAAAAACGATATCAAAATGTATCAATATTCATTTATTACAGGTGGAGTGGAATGACACAACCTTCGGCTTCTTTAAGATCAAAACAGAGCAGGCGGCGGCAACATCATCTTCTAAAGCATATCTAATGGCGATCACAAGAAGCTCGCAATCATATATAGATTTAGTGATTTAGAACTGTAAATAGAACTGTAAACGCTTCACGCAACTAATAGGTAATGATGAAATTTGGGCGATGGGGTGCACCTTTGAGAAATCTAAACTAGATGTTAACAAGCCAACAAAGTCTGAGAATAAGTATTATTAACTAAGAAGACGACTACCATAAGCGTACCCGGTAATTCATTTTTTGCACGAAGATGACTACAAGAACACTTAGACCCTAATTCATTCTCGAATTATTTGGGCTACTTTTTTCGCACTCCTAACATATTTTAGTGTGACCTGCTTATGGCAATTGTAGCATAGGGTTCTAAGGTTATCTGGATTATGGAAAAATTCCAATGTTGCAGTAATTTTATTTTCAAGTGTATCATACTTGTATCCGTGTTGTTTATACAGAGATCGTGGTATGACGTGATCGCATTGCAATTTTTTGGATTTTGCAAACCTTCTCCTGTATGTATATGGAAACCTTCTTTTACATATTTGACAGGTATAATTATCACGTTTGAATATATCTGATCTTACCCGATCCCAGTAAAAGTTATGGTAATACCAATGTTCGAAATCTTTGCTACATTTCTTAGAACAGTACCTTCTATAAGGTGATTTTGGATAATTAAAACAAATGGTATTTCTGCATAGCAATTTTCCACTATCGTCGTATTTGTCAAATTCTCGAATATATACAAACATTTTTGAAGACTTCTTTGATGTGGTGACCATAAGATTGGTTTCTAAAAAACAGATTATGTTATATATTATTATCCTGAATAATAGATTATTACCACTGAGCTTTCTTATAGTGAATCCTTTAATGAAAGCATTCCTTCGCTCCTACGGCTCCAATTCATAAAAAAATTATTAACAGAGCATATTTGTATTACCTTAGATCCGAATCTAAATACTTGCCATTGTGCGTTAGAACTGGAGTGTCGTTTTGAAAATTTTTTGCCGTTTGATATCAATAAGTCATCGATACAAGTGTGAAAACACAGAGGGCAACACGGCTCATTTTTATTTTTGTCTTGCTATGCTTTCTCATACTATTATTTTCCCTAGATGATTTTGACTCTTAGATCATGAGATACTATGAATTGCCTCTCTAATGATAGCAGGTCTACAATAAATCAATGCATGATAAATTGAACGGATGAAGATAAGACTAGAAAGGGTCAATCCTTGTTAACTGGGTAAGATACAACGAAGATACTGTGATTTTTGATAAAGTTTTAGCGATAGATCCTAAGAACGTTTTAGATTTGAATTCCATGTATAGAAATTGGTAATCATGATGAAAAGAAGTTCACCTTTTAATTATTTTTATTGTTTAAAGAAGTAATCTTTTACAACTACATCTGTACACTTAGAATCCTTAAGAGATCATGTGCAATATTCTAGGAGCAGTACCTCTTTTATAGTTGGCTTATTGCATCTTCAATACTCTGTCTGTCTGGTGCATTTGCAGTTTGTTCGAGGTACTTTATCAGATCTTCTTTAGCGCCAGAATTATTGTTGAGTTGTAATCTTGCAACTGCGCGATTTTTATATATTGGTCCAAACCTATAAGAATTGACATCAATTGCTTTTGCATAGTATGATTCAGCGAGAGCATAATTCGCCTTTTTCAGATAATAGTTTCCAAGACCGCGATAAGCAAGATAATATTTTGGATTAAGCTTAAGTGTTTTTTCATAGCAAGCTACTGCCTCTTCCAAATTAAGCTCATTATATGCACCGGCAAGCAGGCACCAAGCATGTGGATTATCATTGTCTAATTCTGCTGCTTTACGCAGCATTTCCACCGCATCATAAATTTTACCTTGCTGATGCAATTTTTCTGCTTCAAAACAGATCCTATTTGAATCTGTGAATTTCAGATTTTCATTTTTAAAGAGATCCTTCATATCTTTTGGAATGAGTATTAATGTGATCATATCATCCTGTTCCCAATCCTGTTCAAATTTTGATTCAGGAATTGCACCTACGCTATCAGGCTCTGGAATGTAAGTAAGAATTCTCCGTTCTTCAGAATTATAGCCAGACACAATAGTTGCATGTTGCACAATTTCGCGAATACCAGGAAGAATAACTATTGGAGGAATTCCCTGGTCTATTCTCCTCTTAAGATCCTTTATCGAACCTTTGTAAATATGAGATGCAAATCCATGTCTTTCAGCGAGCTCTATTCCTTCCATCATTCCTGAACCTTTCATTCCAGGGTATTTCTTAGCCATCTCTGTTTCTACTTCTAGTGGAATTTCTTCACCCCAATACTTTGTAACCACCTTAATTACTAAAGGAAGGTAATAGTTTTCATCCTTCTCACTAACTAATGGTAAAGTAATGGAATGTTCTGGTTGCGACTGCAAGAAGTTTTAGATGGATGTCATGGAAATAAAAATCATTCTTATTATATATGCTGCTACTAATTAGAGTGTCAGAAAGTTTGATAGCAATGTAAAGCCATCCCCACCACTTCTTTCAGGATGAAATTGTGTACCAAAAATCTTCTTTCTCCTATGGGAAAAAAATTCATGCTTGCAGTAGTTGGAGCTTGCCAGCGAATCAAAGTCTTCAGGAAGTCTTGATACACAATACCTATGGCTTTCATAAACACTAACTGATTCTTTATCACGTATCAATATGTTTGGTTTTGATATAGTTACAGGTATGACACCCTGAATACGACCATCCATTCTACGAATTGCTCCTCCAAGCGTCAGTGCAATTATTTCTGCACCATAACAGATTCCTAATATTGGGACATCATTTTCAAAACAATATCTTATGATCTTTGAATTTACGACATTGATCTCTTTATTATTCCTTTGACGTCCAGACAATATTGCTTTATCGTACTGGTTATTATTACTGCTTATACTGCTATTCATTTCGAAATATTTTCTACAGATATAGGTTGCTTGAAGTTTATCCAGGCAATCCAATATATTTGGCGTGAATGGCGAAAGATTATCTATAACAAGAAGTGGAATGGTCAATTGATTGATTTTACCCTACCCTAGATAGATACGTACTGATTTTCATTTTTTTGTCAAAAATGCCTACCTGACCACTTTCACCATACCAAATATATTTTTGTTTCAAGTATTTTCCAGAGTCTATAAGATTGCCTGTATATGCATCTAGTATTAGAACTCCTCTCAGGCGATGAGCATATACCATAAAATAATAAAACTTGCTTCCCATGATTAAAGACTTTCCCTCTAATAGTCGATCGACAAAGGCAGCCTCTAACAATGGTATATATTTGTAGAAGATTTGTTAGAACTTATCTTTAACATGAATAAATAGATAAATCTTTCAACAACTTAACGATTAAAGTGTTAACACATATAATATGTTAAAAAGAAGCACTTATAAAATATGTTATATTACTTTATTCAATGTCTACAAAACAGAGGATAGCGGCATATGGTATTGTTGTTGCATTAGCAGCAACATTAGTCACTTTTACAGCTGCTTCAAGCTTATCTCAGCATTCAGCGGCTGCACAACAGTCTGGTGGAGGAGCGAAGGTTACAATCCCGGCAGGAGCATCTATCACCCCTGCGAATGGATTTTCACCAAAATCAATTAATGTGAAAGCTGGTGATACAGTAACATGGACTAACAACGACAACACAATACATACAGTAATATCTGGTACAGGATTAAGTGATGCAAATAAGGGAAAAGATTTTGACTCTGGCCTTAGCGCGCTAACAACTACAGGTAAAACATATTCCCATCAGTTTACGAAAGCAGGGGACTTCCCGTACTTCTGCGAGCTTCATCCTGCAATGATTGGAAAGGTTACTGTGTCATAGAACAATATCGCCAAAGGTATATGAACATCAACTGATCGGGAAGGCATAGTCATCTTCCTTTTTCTTTAAAATCTTTTCGTTTTCTACATTATGAGCATTCAGAAATAAGCTCTGCTGGTGGCGAATTAATGATGATGATTATTAATTTTGGAGGCAATTGATGGTATGAGTGTGTACGAGCTCATAACAGGAGAGACAACTAGCTATCATAATGCGATATCAATTTACTCTGGCTAGGCCTTTACATATCAAATAAGCTGCTGCGTAGACAGGCAGTCTTGCTGTTTCTTTCCTTAAATTAAACGACTGACCCTTTAATTTTACTTTTATAGGTACTTTCATTTCTACATTGACTTCCTTATCAGATAAAAGACAGGCATCATTTAATGGATCAAATGATTCTATTTCATTGTTGCACCTCATTTTAGTTAATCCACTTTTGCTATTTATTGTACCTGCCATTCTGAACACTCTATGAACATCCATTGTTACCTGAGGATCAATTTTGACCCCCATATCTTTAGTCATTTTAAGCAATTCTGCCTTGAATCCGCCATATCCTCCTTTTTGTTGAACTATATTACGCAATTTAGTTATTGATGATTGATCAACTCCTAATTTTTGAGCTATTCTACTGCGCCAGCCGTACATCATTCCGCCCTTTGGAAATTTGATTAAGAAACCATCACTAGATACTTCTGCTTTTCTTACACCAATACTCTCTGTTGTCATATCATTGCCAATCAAATAGCCTATGATATCTGACCTAGCCTGCGAATTCAAACGATGGAATTCATTATCTGAAATATGAATATGATATCCATTATTACCTGAAAAATAGATCTGAATAGCCTTTTCCTTAATACCGAGATCATATATTAATAAATCAGCTAGACGCTTAACTTCTTTTTTTAAAGCATGATTACATTTGTTGCAGGGGATGGAAACGTGATTTAGTTTTCCAGTTTTGCAATACATGCATATCTCAGTCTTGGTTTCTTGAACTTCTCCGCAATTTGTGCATATAAAATATGTATGCAGTAGTTCACATGGTAAATGCAAATCCTTTGCATCAATATCAAAAATAAGATCTGCCCCCATCCACTGTTTTTCCTGCATATCGTACGTCGGAAATCTATAGTATGCATTTGAGCAGTAAACATCTGAAGGAATATCTTTAATCAGCCTCGCCAAAAGTTCGCCAATATTTCTGAATGCGAGGTGTCTGATCATTCCTGATCCAAATTGCATGTATCCAAATTCATGTTCTTCCATACGTTCTGGAACCTCGATGATTTTACTATGTTTGAAATAACATTCTCTGAATGCATTTCTGAGAAGTGCTATATTTTTCTCCTTAAATTGATCATCATTATTGCTAATCATAGATTCTTCTGCAAATTACGCCCAAATTGAATTGGGTTTGTTATGCCATTGCATTCTTCAGTTGCAAAACAAAGATTTTCGTTTCGAAGTTTTTCACAGGAAGGAACAGAATATTTTGTACGACTGCCTTTAAGACCGGCAAGGTGCTCTACCTGATACCTTGTAATCCTTTCATTATAATCAGGAGCATTATGAAATAGCACTACAATCTCGTCTATACTTTTTCCAATCGCTAACATGTAAGTTGCAAGCATTAGTCTTGCAGAATGTGGAAGGTTTTCACCCTGGTTCATTATTTCTAATGCATGTTTGATACATGGAGGGTAATAATCTGTTACTTTGTGTATACGATGCTCATAATTGGGTACGAGTTTAACTCTCAACTCATCCGCTTTTGCTTTAATCGTTTCTGGTAATGTAGATAATGTCATCGACTTTACCTTACTGTAAATCAAAGTACTTAGTTCACTTCGAATGAGCCTTACAGTTTCTTCAGCATCAAGATAGACGTAACCTTTATTCACTAACCTATTGATCAATTTCCATTCCTGTTCGTGAAAATTGGAGGCCCGTATAAGATAGTCAGTAACTCTGACTTTGAACAGTCGATTATCCGCAGAATCAATATCAACAGTGACTTTGAACAATTCCTCAAAAATTTTGGAGAGGAGTAGACGTTTCTTTTGTTCACTTTTTTCTTTTTTTAAATCTTCGCTTAAAAATCTCTCTGCCCTCATCGCTTCAAACAAAGAATGCTTCTTTAGGATTATTTCGATTCCAATAGATTTCGCCATCATAAGCGTAACAAGAAAAGTAAGTATTTCAACTTCATACTTATCCAGTTTCTGATAGATCATTCCATTGATTAATTCTGTCTCCATCCTCTCCGCTGCCCTATTGATAATATGCTTCATTTCAAGTCGATTAAATTCTTCAAAATCAAAGTGTGTTTCTCGAATGTACTCTGAGGCTTCGTTTAGAAAAGGATACTTTGCTAGATCCCCTGTTCCAAGTTTTATAGACAATATATAGACAGCAAAATTTATGTGTGTACACTAATAAAAAGACTAATGTAAAATTATATGATCTTTTAAATGGTTGATACTTTATTCCACAATCAATGGATACCAGAATAGGATTTCATGTTTCAATTTCCGGTTCAATATCGAACTCAGTTGCTAATGCTTTAAAGGTTGGTTGTAGTTCTTTTCAGATCTTTAGCAGAAATCCTAAAAGCTGGACTGCAAAACCGATTGATAATGAGGATGCCAAAATTTTTCAAATAAAATTGAAGAACAGCAAAATTCAAAGAAGTTCAGTCATAGTCCATATGCCTTATCTTCCGAATCTATCAGCCCCTCATGGAGAGCTGTACAAGAAATCAATTGATACTCTCTCAGAAGAAGTGCATAGGTGCACTATCCTGGATATTCCATATCTTGTAATCCACCTCGGAAGCCACCTAGGAAAAGGACCAGAAAATGGAATCAATCAATTGATAAACGCTTGTAATCATGCTATTGACAATTACAAATCATATTATCAGAAAATTGTTCCAGTCACTATACTGCTTGAAAATAGTGCAGGTCAAAAAAATAGCATCGGGAGCAAATTTGAGGAGGTCAGGCTGATATTAGATAAGTTAAGTTCTAGAAAATTTGGCGTTTGCCTTGATACATGCCATGCTTTTGCTTCAGGTTATGATATGAGGACAAAGGAAGGAGTTGACAAAATAATAGAGCATTTTAACAAAACAATAGGATTAAAGGAGATGAAAGCAGTACATTTGAATGACTCCAAGGGCGATCTAAATTCTCATTCTGATCATCATGAACATATCGGGCTTGGACAGATTGGAGAAATAGGATTTGCTGCGTTGTTTACGCAGAAGAAGGTTATGAATTTACCAATAATAATGGAAACTCCAATTGATAAGAAAAGGGGTGACCCTGAGAATTTGAAAGCTGTCATGAATCTCATCAGACAATAGTGATTGTCGAAATTAAGAAACCTCTTAAGTATATACAATTGGTACCCAGTTATGTTCTAAATTCTATCAACATTATATGGTGCTCTGCAGCTATGACGACAAAAATTGAAATGGTCCTTCCTTGGATGAAGCAATCTGTAGGACTTTCCTTGATTAAAGGCGTGCATTAAACCTTTTTCAGAATATTAATGCACTTAAAACTTTAAACACGTATTTAACAAACGATTCTGGAAATGCAGTAGACAATAAATTTAAAGCACATATGAACAAACGTTCTATGAAAGATGAGTGATTACGAAGAGATAATGAAACTTGCCCTAGAAAGGGGTTTTTATTTTCCAAGCTGTGAAATTTATGCTGATGCTCCAGCAGGCTTCTGGGAATACGGTCCAAATGGAGTTAGTATCAAGAACAAGTTCATTGATCTGTGGAGAAGAGAGCTTGTGAGACATGATGGAATGGTTGAAATTGATGGCTCCCAGATTATGAGCAAAAGTGTTTTTATTGCCTCCGGGCACATTGGCAACTTTACCGATCCTATTATTGAATGCGTCAAATGCAATTCCATCTTTAGAGCCGATAAATACATAATAGAAAAAACTGGCGAGAATGTTCCTGAAAGAATGGCCGATGAAGACATAAATATAGTCATCAGAAAACATGGTTTAAGATGCCCAAATTGTAATGGAGAATTTGGAAATGTCAGTCGATTTAATATGATGTTTAAAGTTGGAATTGGTCCAGCTGTAGAAGAGGCATATCTTAGACCTGAAACCTGTCAGACTATATTTGTTGATTTTGATCGAGTTTTCAAAACTATGCGTGGTAAATTGCCATTAGGGATTGCTCAAGTTGGCAAGAGCTTCAGAAATGAAATAGCCCCAAGACAGAGTTTACTTAGACTGAGAGAATTCTATCAGGCAGAGATTGAAGTATTTTGCAATCCCAATAAACTAGATGATTTGCCAAAGTTTGAAGAAGTTAAAGATACTGTTCTGAGGCTTTACGACCAGGGAACAATTACTGAGGCTACGGCAGATGAGGCCCTCAGAAAGGGTTTGTTACCAAACAAAATGATTGCATATTACCTTGCATTATTAAACGGATTTTATATGAAAACCGGGATAGATATGAAACGAACCCGTTTTAGACGATTGTCTGATGAGGAGAAGGCGTTTTATGCATTAATTGCATTTGATTATGAAGTTGAGACAAGCATAGGCTGGCTAGAACTTGTCGCATGCAACTATAGATCAGATTATGATCTCAAGGGACATGCTACTGTAAGTAAGCACAACCTGGCAGTGATCGATTCTTCCGATCAGACAAAGATCTTACCACATATCTTTGAGCTTTCAATGGGTATTGATAGAAGCATTTATGCAATTCTAGAACACTCTTACTTTGAGGACAGG
>Ga0207663_10000836_pt1 | contig 13944 bp, 10 predicted proteins | sample LARL53metaG_FD_184346 | JGI IMG/M metagenome (GOLD analysis project Ga0207663, IMG submission 184346) | Corn, switchgrass and miscanthus rhizosphere microbial communities from Kellogg Biological Station, Michigan, USA - LAR L5-3 metaG... | ecosystem: Host-associated > Plants > Roots >...
TGATAGTCAGCTAAAGCTGTATAGATAAGATCAATTTGTCAAAAAGGCAAGTACTAGTTTACCGTAATTGTCAATTGACTAACTTACAATGCTGTTAAGGAAAGATAATAGCTAAGGCCAAAATATAAAGCTAAACATTCGGTTGTTGAAAGAACCCACTCAAGGATGAATAGGTTTAGAGGATTGCTAATACGATGGGAGAAGAAGGTAGAAAACTATACTGCAGTGTTGCATCTTGCTTGTGCATGGATTACTTACAGGAGTTGCATTTCCTTGGATTAGTCTTAGAAATACATCGAAGGCATTAGAACCATTTGTAGAACGGAGCATTATTGCTATATGATATTGTAAATACAGGAATTCAATCCAAAAAACATTTTTCCTAATAAGAAGAATAGCAGAATAACTGCTGCATTTATAATAGATGAAACAGCAGTTCAGATCGGGAGACACTGATGCATGGCTTTGGGCTGCCACGGAATGAATCCACCAAAAGATTCCTGGTGTTTACATCTCAAGACACAGGAATATTTTAGTTGCTGAAGCATTTTTAAATCATTGGTGAAAATTTATGGAAAACATGTCATATATCTTGATGGTGGAACATGCTATCCTGAAGCTTGTAATTCTTTAGGTTTAACGCATATACTTCATTCTCCATCAAGAGCCCATCCAAACCAAGAGCCAAAGGCTATATCTTTTTGCTGTTTTGATAATTGTTGACCTAACATTATTCCTAAATTTGATAATCTTACCATTTTTTCAATGTGGTACCTCCTCTTTTGATACTATAGTTATAGGACAAACACACAACGCGATATCCCATTATTATATCCTGTGGTTGCAACACAGTTCCATGAAAATACAACAAGACTCACCAAAGTAAAATCCGCAGAATTTTGATTGATTCAAGAATAAAGAATAATTCTACAATAGCGAAAGAGAAGAACTAGTAGTGTGTATACGAGGACAGAATTAGATAAGACAGTAGGTAGAAATTAGATCCTTAGTATGATTTTTGTCATATTACAAATCATACAGGACAATATAATTGATGGAAGACAGAAGAGTCATATAATTTGATGTTTCTTATCCTTTGCTGAATACAATGCCACTATCATCATCATCGTCATCTTCTTCTTCATTTATGTTACATCGCATCATTATCTTCTTCATAGTTGATGTCAAAACCTTAATAGATCGGCTAATCATGACAAGACAGATCTTTTGTCTTCTAATGGCGATAATAATAATGATGATCACGGCATTAATACCGGCAGAAGATCTGAAGATAGCCTTATCCAACGTTACGATACAATACTGAAAGAAAGCGCGCTGTTAACAACTTTTGCAGGAATATTGTTTGGATTTTTGCTGCAGATATCAACTAGTACACAACGACATTTTAGTTCTGGTGATATGATAGTTCTACTTATAGCTCTCTTCTCCATAACTATAGCGGCATGCCTCTTTGTAATGCCTGTGGTCTATCATCATCTAGAATACCCTTACAACGATCTAGAAAGATTTAAGAAAAGGAGCCATAGATTCATAAAGTTAGGTTTAATTCATGCAAGCATAACTTTATACCTAGGCTTAGAGATTGCACTTACATCAATACTTGACATAACCACAGCATTCCTATTTGCTTTAAGCCCTTTTGTAATAGTCTATATATACTTCAGAACTAGAAAGTCAGCTGGGTAGATTATTTAATTGGTTGAAGTTTAATTGATTGATGGAGAAAGATTTTGTTAAAGCAGCTAATCTCGATAATATTTTATTATCTCTGCAATAACATCGTCTTGCTCTGTATGTCTGATATTTCTATGCTGTTCTCTGTATCTCGTAAAGTCCATTGGGGTAATAATGCCTACAGGCTTCCTATACCATTTCTATTATCTATGACAAGCAAATGCCTTATTTTATGTTGGAGAAACACATTATCACCTTTCTCTACTGCTGTTCTTAATGATGTTATTAACTTATCAAACTTGGGATTGATAGCAACATATCCGCCATCTCTTTCCATAAGCATCTTGACATTCCCAAGCATTGATTTATGCTCCATAGAGAAATTAACAGGTATTACGTCCATCTCAAATTCATAATCCCTTTGCTTTGCATTCTTTTATTATCTCATCGTAATCCTCATCCTCCCCCATCTGCAACTTTAAAGCACGAATGAAGGAAGGGTTGGCACCATCAACGTATATCTTGCTTATAGTCCTTCCATACTTTTGTAACAAACTCCATACAACGCCAAGCATCTGATTAAAATCAGGGCGATAGTATTCTTTTGCTTCCAGTATCTGGATTTGTTTATCTGATATTTGTGTTACAATGACTCCAAAAGCTGAAGAGCCAAAGCCCGGATCAATACCCATAGATTTCTGTGTGTAGTAGTTCACTTCATCAACATTACTAGGTGGATCATACTTACTTCCTTTCTCTAATGCTATCTCTATATCCTTGGTATGGAAGACATTACCAATCATACCTAGATATTTTAAGTTGTATTCCCGCTCAAATGATGGCGATTCTTTGGCCTTTACTATTTCCTCTTCTGTGTAAATACGACCAAGTCCGTAAGTATAATCTAGGAATAGACGTTTATACAGACATGTATTTTCAGGTTCCTTTTCAATTCGCTCGAAAAGTCCATCAGGTGTATTAGGTGTAGATACCATTACAATGTATGGATTACTTTTGGCAATATACCTCTCTGATACGTCCCTGGCGTCTTGTTGTTGGCCTACCGGGAAAAAGTCGGCTTCATCCAACAGTATGAAAGATACGTTGGGCAATCCTCTCATTGCGTCTAAATGATGTGATGGAAATGCCTCGATTCTAACACCATTTAATTCCAAAATGGTTTCTTTGGTATTGAATGTAATGCCTAAATTCAATTTTAATGTAAACATCTTTTTCATCCTATCTATCAAGCCTATGGCTAGCTCAATCCTTGGGCCAGTCACTATGCATATTTGAGAGCCTGACAAACCATCATCTTTCAGGCAAAGCCATGCTATGAACCTCAAAAAGAATTCTGTTACACCTAGCCCTGTAGCTTTTTTTATCCAGAGGTGGCTATGGTTTTGTAGTGCATCAAAAATTATCCTTTCGTAGTCGAACATTGGCTTTTGTATTCCGTCTTTTTCTGGACATCCAATTATGTGATTGAAACAACAAACTCCTTTAGTTCTAGTATCTTCCTGTTTGTGTTCTTCAATATCCCATATCCAAAAGGACTTATTCTTTAACTTATCAAATAATAGATTAGATTGCTGCTGTTTAGTGGTATTCTCTAAAGATAAACTAACTCGTTTTTTCAAGTCTTTGAACGTCAAGTTAATATATTTTATATCAAAAGTTCAAGATTAAGATATCTTACAATATTTTATGGGTAGTAGTTATTAGTTCGCTTAATGTTGCAGAAGAGCAAATAACCACTAATATATCGAATTCACAACCGAGTATCGAGATATGGTTTTTTGATCGTGCTATGGGATATAGTTATTCATCCACTCTAATACGTATTCAAGCGAATATATAAGTAAGTAACAATCAGCATTTTGTTAAGTGGCATACAGATCTAAACTATGTAAGTATGGGATATTTATTGCAAGTAAATGCATTAAACTACCTATACATAATGAAATATAGAGTAAGTTATATCAAATAAATAAGTTTTTGTCTATATTTTGTTCTCGCAAGAATTATACATTTTTGAACGTAAATTCTGATGGAATGAGTCATTTTAGTAAATACTTCACATTAAGAATTTTATTTCCTTACACCTTTCGGTACAAATATTTTTGAATGCTAATGGTTACAAACAAAACGTTGACAATATTCTATTAAACAATATAATTATCTAATTTTTCCACTTTCATAAACTATTAATCTCGATATTATGAAGGTCTGATTTATGTGACCTGTGTGGACACAAAAATCTTGATCGTTAATGCAATAGGATCTAGCTTGACTACGGCACTACTTTTTGGTAGAACAGTACTGTCAGTCAAGTGGTGGAAGAAATACGTCTTTACAAACTCTCAATATAGAAGTGGAAGACAAGAACATGTACAGGAAGAACAAAAGCAACAAAAATTAGAAGATGCCAATATGACATTTACATCAAGTCATCATCATCATCATATGACACAATCAAAATCCCAATCCGTAGTACATGTAGAAAGAGAAAAATTGTCAAAGTGGAACTATGATTACTTCAAAAACAAGAAAGTCTTCACCTGTGAAATGGTCGATATTGGATTTGTTACTATGGTTGAGAATCAATTCATGACCATAACATGTAATGGAAGAAGCCGGCAACGACAATATGTCATTCCTACTTATTATGTTAGAGAATATGATAATGAAGGAATATTCATAGATACATCAGTAAGGTACTTGGACCGTTACCAAGTCAGTGAAACTACGAGAGCATAAGATAAGGAAAATAGAGAAAGATGTTACATACAGTTATGAACAACATATATGTTCTACATGTTAGCTGCAAATAAGCTGCTAAAAAATAGTGAGTGACCTATGTGGATCCAATAGTACAAACTAGTGTCCTCTTTGGAGGATCAATAGGAGCAGCCATTCTTTTTGGTCTTTATATTGCCAGAATGATTTCTTATGAAATGAGACCTTTAGAAAAACCTCTTGCAAGAATAGAGAATGGATTTTTCAGGCTAATCGGAATAGATGTAAACCAACAAATGACATGGAAAGAATATTTGTTTGCACTTATTTTAACAGATGGTATCGTAGCGGCAATCATTTTTGTGATATTTTTGATTCAGAATATACTTCCAACAGCAAATCTTGGACTGAAAGGACTGTCAGTTGATTTAGCATTCAATACTGCCATTTCATTTATTACCAATACTAATCTCCAACATTATGCTGGTGACCAGCAACTTTCAATATTATCACAAATGATTGCTGTTACCTTTCCTATGTTTATAGCTCCCGCATCAGCTATGGCGGCTGGGTTTGCATTTATCAGAGCTTTTATCAGAAAGAATTTTGGACTGGGAAACTTTTACGTTGACTTTATCCGTATCACTATAACTCTGCTACTTCCAGTAGCTTTTATCTCATCCCTCTTGCTGATGTTTTGGGGAGTTCCACAGACCCTTAATTCATCTGTAACTATAGGTAGAACTCTTGAAGGTCATAAACAGACATTTACAGTAGGTCCAGTAGCTTCTTTAGAATCTATAAAGATGCTTGGACACAATGGTGGAGGGTTCTTTGGCTCAAATTCCGCTCACCCGTTTGAAAATCCGAGCGGATTTACAAATATTTATGAGGTATTTTTGATATTGATAATTCCTCTGTCCTTTCCTATCGCATATGGTAAGTTGGTTGGTAGGGGAAGAGGAGTGGCCATTCTGATAGCTATGATTATAGGATTAGGAACTATGTTTACTCTCGCTCTAATTACTCAGAGTGGTCCTACTGGATTAGAAACAAGATTTGGAAGTTTTGGAAGTCTATTATTTAATGTTATATCAATAGCTACTAACACAGGAGCAGTAAACTCTGCACTTACAGGAATGTCACCAAACGCTGTGACCTCACTTTTTCTTGGCATGTTTGTTCAGGCAATTCCAGGAGCTGCTGGTACTGGAATGATGACCATGATTGTCTATGTGTTATTGACTCTATTTATTGTAGGTCTGATGGTTGGCAAGACTCCAGAATATATGAGCATGAAAATAAGTCCAAGGGATATTAAATTAGCCGTATTCATATTTTTAGTACATCCTGCATTAATCCTAATTCCAACAGTAATTGCATTTACAACTGGAAATGCTCAAGCAATATTAGGTGCGGAAGCGAAAGGCGAAAAGGTAACACATTTAGGATATACTGAAACGCTCTATGAATATACTTCTGCAGCAGCAAATAACGGTTCGGATTATTTTGGAACTTCTGCAAATACTCCATTTTGGAATTGGTCTATAGGATTGGTAATGTTGCTTGGAAGGTTCATCCCATTAGGGTTGATGTTAGCAATTGCAGGTTCATTTACAGCTAAGGACAGAAAAGAGGTCATTGAACCAATAAAAACCGAAGGGCCATTGTTTATATCAGTATTAGTAATTATGACTTTCCTTCTTACCGCCCTTAGTTTCTTTCCATTCCTGGTGATAGGACCATTATCAATGTAGGTGATCGATGTAATGAAAATACTTGATTTAATAAAAAAGGAAATAAAAGTGAATAAAAATAATAATAATAATAATAAAGATAAGAAAGGCACTAACAAGAGTAACAGGAATAGTAGCAACAAAAAATCAGTGATTAATGAAAGAGTAATTCAAGACTCCCTTACAAAATTAGACCCACGCTATTTAGCAAAAAATAATGCAGTAATGTTTACAGTGGAAGTTGGATTTATAATGGTTTTGATAATTGCATTATCGCCAGGTATATCGACAGAATTTGTACGTTACAATCAGTTATTCTACCTTGAAACAGCGATAATACTTATCCTAACAGTATGGTTTGCTACATTTTCAGAATCGCTATCAGAGGCACAAGCAAGGGCTAGAGTCGATTCTCTAAGAAGTTTAGAAAAAGAAGTTTCAGCTCGAAAAATAGTAAATGAGAAGGAATTCATGGTAACTTCCAAAAGCCTCAAGCCAGGAGATGAAGTGATGGTGTATGCAGGTGAAACAATTCCAAGAGATGGCCTTGTTAGCAAAGGCAAAGCATTTGTAGATGAATCAATGATGACAGGGGAGTCAAATCCTGTATTCAAGGAAAAAGGTGATCATGTTATAGGTGGAACCAAAATAGCAAGTGACAAAGTAGTTGTAGAAATCACTGCTGAGGCTGGTAGAAGCTTCCTCGATGAAATGGTTGGTCTGATACAAAATGCTACAAGGCCCAAAACTAAAAATGAGATTGCTTTAACCATACTGCTTGCAGGACTATCATTAATATTTATCATGGTAATTGGAGCCCTGCTATTTTTTGCTCATTTTGTCGGATATAGCGCGGATATAGCTACACTAATAGCCCTACTTGTCGCATTGATGCCTACAACAATAGGAGGATTACTTCCTGCAATAGGTGTTGCAGGTGTCACAAGACTTGGTAAGGATAGCATAGTGGCAAAATCAGGTAAGGGGATTGAAGCAGCTGGAGATTGTGATGTGTTAATTTTAGACAAAACAGGCACAATCACAGAAGGCAGCAGAAGTGCTACCAAATTCATACCAATGCAAAAATATACTGAAGAAGACATAGGACAAGCAGGCTTTGCCGCATCAATTCATGATATCACACATGAAGGAAAGTCAATATTGGAACTGTCAGAAGAAAAGAAATTCATTCCGCCATTAATGGAAAAAATACTTGCTGCAAAATCAATTGAATTTAGTGCAGAGACTAGATTTAGTGGAATCGACTTTATCCCAAACAAAAAGATCACACTTAACAAGGAACAACAAGAAGAACTTGCCTTTATTTCAAAATATGATAAAAATGGAAATGGATCCCATATTACTAGTCCTACTGCTTGCAAAGTATCTAAGATGCTGCTAGAATTAGATCCATCTGACAAAGAGGTAAAGATCCTAAAGGGATCTGTAGATGCCATGCTAATGTTAGCTCAAAACGCCAATGTCAAAGTCAATGAAGCTGAATTACGATGGAAAGCACAGGAAATCTCCAAAGATGGTGGAACTCCATTGGCAGTCTCAATAAATAATGAGATGATAGGGCTAGTTGTTTTGAAGGATAATCTAAAAGAAAACATTCGTAAAAAGCTGGATGATGTTCGTGCTACTGGAATTACTACCGTAATGATTACAGGAGACAATAAGCTAACTGCTCAAGTAATAGCTAAAGAAGCCAATGTGAACCAAGTCATAGCAGAAGCAAAACCTACTGATAAGTTACTAAAGGTAGAAGAAGAACAAGCAAAGGGACATATCATAGGTATGGTAGGAGATGGAACCAACGATGCACCAGCACTTGCCAAAGCTGACATAGGATTGGCAATGAACAGTGGGACTGCTGCTGCCAAAGAGGCTGCCAACATGGTAGATTTAGACTCTGACCCTTCAAAAATTCTAAGAGTAGTTAAACTTGGTAAACAATTACTAATTACACGTGGAGCTATTACTACATTCAGCATAGCCAATGATGTTGCAAAGTATTTTGCTATCCTTCCTGCAATAATTATAACAAACAATCCTCATTTGCAATTACTTAACATAATGCAACTTCACAATCCTCAAACTGCTATACTATCTACTTTGATATTTAATGCGATAATAATTCCAGCTTTAATTCCATTGTCATTAAAAGGAGTCAAGTTTAAACCAGAACCACCACAGAAAACTTTTCTTAAAAATATGTTTATCTACGGAGTAGGTGGACTAATCCTTCCATTCATTGCCATTAAGGCCATTGATATTTTGCTATCGGTTTTCATGAGGTGAAATAAGGAGAGAGAAGATTTCTTTGAAAAGAATAAACAAAAAAGTGAAAATTCCTATAGATACCAAAGCACTCAGCCGTCCTAGCCTCAGAGCAGCTGGATTGTCTATACTAATATTAACAAATAAATTAGTAAAAAAAGTTCCTCTAAATACTAAATCATTCAGTCCAGCGATAAGAGTGGTAGTACTGATGATGATCGTCACAGGAATTGCATACCCTCTTATTCTGGTAGCAATAGGTCAGAACATACTTCCATTCCAATCCAATGGCAGTATCCTCACTTTTAATGGAAAAGCTATTGGTTCAAAACTTATAGCACAAGAATTTAAATCTCCAAAGTTATTCCATTCAAGACCAGAATCAGATTCAGCATCAGGTTTGGATCCTCATATCACTCCGGTAAATGCCTTCGCACAGATTTCAAATATCAGTAAGGCTTCCGGAATACCACAAAACACCTTGAGAACCTTGGTTGAACTAAACATAGAAAGAAACAAAAACAGTAATTTGTTGGCCTTTGCTCCAGACTATGTCAATGTATTAGAATTAAATACAGAGTTGGTAAAACAATACCCTGAATCTTATGGGGAGTTTCTAGAGACCGGTAACAACAACAATGTGAATCATGGGAGGTGAACAAATCGGAGTCAATTTTGGTTCTATTTGTGTCTTCTCTCTTACTGGCTGCAGGTGTATTAACCTATTCACTCATGAAGGCAGAAAAATAGAAAGCATAAACATTCTTTTCTTTTCGCTGCAATAAGTCTCCTTCAGAAAATCAGCAAAGCATGATCATATGTTGCTAATATTTCTATCTTAAAGTAGGTCTGAGTATCAGAAATGTCATAAATACAGGATTTGGATTTTTCTAGTGTAGGCACCTGACAATAAATATCTAGTAGTCATACAGAGGCCTATCGACTCCATTCTTCTGGGGTAGTCCAATGATGTGATTAAAACAGCAATCGCCTTTTGTTTTGACATCTTCTTGCTTGTACATAACCAAGCATCATCTTGTATAGAACTTTCTTATTATATTTTTTATATGAATAAACATCATCTATGTCTGGCCAGTCTATTGCCCTTGGTTATCTATGCTAATCAATGTTTAGTATCATTGCAAGATTACCGTTGCTGTCCAGAATAGCGTTAACTCTGAAATAATCTAACTCAGAAAACATGGTTTAGGGTACTAGTTGTAATGTTATTTGATTCTGTCTTTTGCTCTCTTTTGTTAGTGTTATCATATTGTTGTTTTCTTTTTCTATGATGACATAAGGATCAGTCTTGGATTTTCCTCCACTTTCTTTTTCTGCTACAAACCTAATAGCATCATCTACCACAGTAGCATTAGTTAGTAGTTCAAGTTTCATGCTATAACATTCTTTGGCTAATGATAATGCTTGAATCTTTTCTCTGCTTTCATCTGTCTGTTGTGATGTAGTCCAAGCTTCTCTTAATATTACAGTCAAACCAACCAGACATTTTTCATATTCCTCTGGCAGTCGTTCGTCTATATATTTGCGAATGTTTTGCTTTGCCTGCTGCCTTAGATATGACAAATCTCTTTATTGTCCCAAGCCCAACTTGTAGAATCCTTGATATTTCTGGCTGGCTATGACCTTGGCTTGATAATTCCAAGACCTTGTTTCGACGCCATTCCAACCTTTCCACACATGAGTTCAAACTTTCCACTTATTCCTTCTTGAAATAATATGACTTTCCAGATTCACGCTTGACATGTATCTAGTAATACAGTTTAATTATACTACTACTTACTCTTTAGTATTATTCTGAACATGCAAAGAATGTAAAAAATTAAGCAAAATACCATTATTGCTATCAGTACCTATAAATGCTGCTAATAATTGATAAATCAACTTTGAGCATTAGATATATCTGTCTGTGATTTGCCCTTACTTAATAGTTCTAATACCTTGTTTCTGCGCCATTCCAAACCATTATTCATAGACGAGTTGGATTGATTTCGCTTCAGACTGCTGCTATTCTCTAAGTTGCGAGGAAGGCAAGAGCTGGACGGACATACATGGTAGGAAAAACATTTTTGGATTGGATGGCAACCGCAAAGGTAAGATATCATTAAAAAACAAATTTTTTATCTTGAATAATGTTCTTATGATACATGAGAAATAATAATAACGGTTACCATTTCTCGACTATAATTATCATACTGATTATGTTTGTTCTTGTAGTATCTTTGAAAGTCGCATATAATCAAGGTACAGAATCATTTGGTGCTAAATTAGAAAACAAAAGCTTTGCTGATTCATCGAAGGTATCTTCTAGGTATACTCATGCACTACAAGGAAGCTTAATTAAAAATTCTCAAAATAAATCCTCATCGAATACAAGACATGCTGTTTTAGCGACCTCAAAGAATGGCTCCACTCTTAACATGTCTTCAAATAATGGTGCTCCTACTCTAATGCACGTAACCATAAACCAAAACTATTGGTCATTATTACCTCAATTCATAGTGAGTGGTTTAGCAGCTGGTGCGGCACTTTTTCTAGCAAACATAGGACTGGATAGATATAGACGTCCATGCCTTGTGGTTGATAAAAATGACCTGCTCAAATTAGTCGTCATTGATGTTAATCTCTATGAAATAGATCTTCCTAATTTCTCAAGAGAGCTACGATATTTCAAAGCTCAGTATATTGTAAACAGGGTTATTATAAAAAATAATGGCAGAAGTGCAGCATTAGGTTGTAAGGGCATATTGAAAATAAAAGATATGGAGGAAAAAATATGCTGGTATGTTCCTTCTGAAAGGTACAAGATGACAATAAACCCTGACTCAAGTGAATATCTAGATGTATGTGCTGTGCTTAAAGATGACACAAAAGAAATCTATGAACAACTTCAAAAACGGATAGAGAAATTTGGTGATGGAAAAAATGGAGGAGCAGAAGCGAGAAATATTGTCTTGGATCTTTATAAAACCCATGAAGATATACCTATAATTATCACACCTACTGAAAATGGTTGGCAACCTGCAAAGTCTAATAGAAGAATAGGCTCAGGCGATGCAACAGTAATTGTAAACGCGAATAACACGATACCGTATCATCTGGACATAAAAATTCTCGACAAACCAATAGGAGATAATGGCAGATTAATAGAATTGAGAGATTAAGGCAAGTTGAATAGGATCTCTTTGGTTACACTTGAATATCTATGGTATTAAACAGCACACTATTGCAATAAGTATTTGATCTGTATAGATCTAACTCCATACAACACTAGACGTAATGTATAGAGATCGGAAATTGCGTAGCATATTCACCAAGAATTCCAATGTTTTGCAATGACATCGATAATGCAATGTTAATGTTAAAAAATCCTGTCTAACGAGGAACACAGCATTTTAAGATTCTATCATCTTGCCCATTTCTTCATATTCTTCTTTGCTAATTTCCCCCTTTGCCAGCCTAATTTTGAGTATGTGAAGTGGATCTTCGCTTGAGTTATTTGTTTTAGCTGGTTGAAAGACATTGTTGCTACCTTCTGAAATTTTCTGTAGAGGTATTTTGCTTTCGTACAATTTCACTAGTGTCACCGGATTAAGTCGGTCTTTTGCAGAATGGCAAGCAAGCATACTTTTATAGATCAGTTGTTGCGCTTCTTCTAACTTTCCTGCAAAGTCAAAGATCAACGTTTGCTTTTCATTAAATCCATCCATATATTCTATGATTGTATATGTATGCTTCTTTTTCCAAGCAAAAGCAAATAGGCCTACTAAAAACAAAGGCCTTGCAGAAATGTCCTTTTCATCTGCATTTTCGATATTGCTCATTGAATTATAGGCAATTCTAAGGCTGGGCTCTTCAACTTCCAACCGATCAGAAAAAACAAAAACCTTAGTATCCAACGGCTTGGGATAGAGCTTATGACCACCAAGATACTTTGAATCAAACTTTGCTTCCGGTTCTGTTAGATGATTCCTGGTACATATAGTACAAAAAGATGTGGTACAGTGGTCACAGATGAGCACGTGATAAATTCTCAAATTTTCTACCACAATTAAAACAAGTAGCAGTTCGTTGATAGGCATCTTTTTCTGAAATACTTTCTTGTCGCAAATTTGCCTTAGATTTCACAATCATCTTGTATAATTCAGAGGCCCATTTTTGAATAGCCGACACAGCAAATCCAGGCTCTTGAGGAATTCCTTTCTCATCAATATATGGAATTACAAGATGTTCAGATTTTCCTGACTCGTGTATAAAACCTCTGCCAAAACCAATATTATTAGTGGTAGTCCCTTCCTACTTAATCTGTTTCTGCCTTTCTCTTTCTTCTAAAGCCCGGTCCAACAAAACTGACCTTAATGGTATCATTATTTCCAATTTTTTTGATGGGTCTTTATCTGTTTTTGCAAAAATAAGATAATTCTCAGTCAAATACATATTTCCAGATTGGTGCTTATTAAGAAATCCACTCAAAATATGACCTTTATATCCACCGTGATACTCTGCTGTATCTGTTTGCAATAATATTTTACCATATTTCTCTTTAAAACAGCTTGAACATAACTTATCATTAGAATGAAATTCATAACTGAACTCGTTTTTAATACAGACTGGACACAGCTTAGGATTTAGCGCACTTTTAATTGACTTCTGAATAGATGGATCTCCTTGAGCATCTTTTAGTAGTTGTATTTATTACTGAATCACATTGGCATGTTTCCTATTCTTTACTGCAAAGATGATATACCAGTTAACAACACACTGATAGATATGCAGTTATTTACAATAGCAAATATGACAACGATGGCAATGTATTTGATAGCAGTAATAATACCATAGTATCAATATCTTCTCCTTCCTCTAAACTACATAATTACTATTACTCCAAGTCTAGTGAGCTTATAAAGTATTTGCAAAGCACAATTCCTCCCGTCATCACAAACATAAACGTAAAGGGTTAAGACACAAGGAAAAAAAGAAGCAAACGAACCAAACATATACAAACTTAACCTTCATGCATAGTAGAAGATAATCAATTGCTGTTGATCTAATATAGTAAAAGAGAATAAGACTATGAGATTGAATAGTGATGATTGGTTAATTAGTTGACCGACTATATATTATTAGCTAGCCTGATTGTTAAACTATAGTAATGTTTTATATGGCTATATATTATAAATGCAATAAGTAATGTAAAATGTAAACGAATTGGTATTCCCCTAATTTTCGCAATCTGTAGAGACAGAATTTTTCTCTTCTTAAGATACTATTTGTATTATATTAATTTATAATGATCTTCATCGCTGCTGTTATTATCTTGAATCGTATATTCTTTTACTGTAGCTGGGCTCAGTAGAAACCATCGAATATTATAATGAGATGAATCAATCTGTGGATGTTGTATGCTATGCATCTGAATGATAATTCTCTGTTCTGTGTTTTCACTAATCTTGATGTAATGTGTTCTCCAAAT
>Ga0207663_10000839_pt1 | contig 13934 bp, 10 predicted proteins | sample LARL53metaG_FD_184346 | JGI IMG/M metagenome (GOLD analysis project Ga0207663, IMG submission 184346) | Corn, switchgrass and miscanthus rhizosphere microbial communities from Kellogg Biological Station, Michigan, USA - LAR L5-3 metaG... | ecosystem: Host-associated > Plants > Roots >...
GTACTTTTCGCCCCAGGTGACGTCGTCTTGCATCTTCTTGCCCCATTCTTTGTTGCCGGCGTCGATGAACTTCTTGCCATAGCCGGCGGAACCGCGAAAGTTCATGCTCAGCACGGCGTAGCCGCGGTTGGCAAAGAACTGGGCATATGGGTTGTAGCCCCACACGTCGCGGCCCCACGGCCCACCATGAGGGAAGATGATGGTGGGCAGGTTCTTGCCGGGGATGCCCTTGGGCAACGTCAGATATGCCGGAATTTCCAGCCCGTCTGACGATTTGTAATGCACCACCTTCATCTCCGCCAGCGCTTCGCGCGGAAGCTTTTCCCGGACCCTGTACTGCAATGCCAGCTTGTGCGTCTTGCGATTGAAGAGATAGATCTCGCCCGGCTCCGTATCGCTGTTCACGCCCACCACCCAGGTCTGTTCGTCTTTGGTCCATGAAGCGCGGCCAACTTCTTTGCCGGGAAACTTTGCCCGCAGCCATAGGAAGCCGGCTTCAATGTCTTTGTCTTTGAAGTAGCGGCGCAGCTTGTCGTCCTGGTATTGGGTAAGGGCCAGCTCGTCAGTCACCTCAGAGAAAATGGCGCCACTAAAGTCCACCTTCTTCAGCGGATCGGATTCCACCATCTCCGTTTTTCCGGTTTCCGGATCGAACAGCACCAGGGCGGCCAGGTCCATATCAGGGCCCTTGTTGGTCGCCATGTACGCGCGCTTGCCGTCTTTCTGAAAACGGACAATGCCGCACTGCTCAAAGACGTTGCAGGAATAGATCTTGGTAAATTTGTCGGCGTCAACGCGAAGGATCTCCGTGTCGCCATTCTCGGCGGAACGTTCCGCCAGCCGCAGATTGCCCTGACGGTCAAAGACCCAGCCGGCGATGCGCTCGGTGTTCTTGCGCATCAGCGTCTTCTCGCCCGTGGAGATTTTCAGCTTGTAAAGATCGTGCCATGCCTTGTCGCGGTCGTTCAAACCGATGTAGATCGTGTCAGGATCGCTCTTGGGTAGCTCCACAAGCTCCACCCGCACGCCCTTCAGCCCCGTCATGTCACGTGACGCTGGCGCGTCGGCCCCGGCCGCCGGCTTTGCCGAGGGATCTACCGCATAGACGTTGTAGTTTTCGTCACCGGCATTGTCTTTCACAAACAGGATGTACTTGCTGTCACGGGTCCAGAAATAGCCGCCGATCGGCCGTTTCACTTCCGTGGTCAACAGCCGTGCCGCGCTGAATGGCTCGTCAACGCCCTTCACGTAGACGTTGCGGGTATCTTTCCAGGGCTTCAGGAACGCCAGATACTTTCCGTCAGGCGAAAGCTGCGGTGCGGCAATCTCCGGATTGCCAAAGATCAGCTCGCGGTCAATGATGGGAGGCAATCCGCTCGCGGCGGGGGTCTTTTTGTCTTTATCCGTCGCTCCCATGGCGGCGACGAACAGCACAAGGCACATGAGGCTCTTGAACAACTTATTCATGGCAGGAAAATCCTTTCTCTCTAAAGAGAGCTTACGGCGGTGAGAAGCAGGTACAGAGAATTGTGAGCGCATAGGGTCATTGCTGTCCAGTAATAACGGGCCTTAACTTGACCAGCGTAGAGGCGGAGTGCCGCCCAATCACTAACGCTCGGCCCCAATAGCATTACGTGGAAAGAACGTCAGAGTTCCCCGGAAATGCTCTTTTCTTTTCTAGACGTGCTGAAGCTGGGTAAAGTTAACGTCGGCCACCGAAAATGCTGCGGCGATTGGCCGCGTCAGCAGGTATTCGCGAAATCGCGGCACAAATGAGAAAAGGCAAAGAACACCAGCGAGCATTTATAAATTGCTGAGCTTATTCCTGCCGCAGCGCAGCCGTCGGAACCACCCTAGTTGCGCGGCGCGCCGGAATGTAGCATGCCATCGCAGCGGTTACGGTCAAAAGCAGGGAAGCCAGCAGCACGGTCAAAGGATCGTTGGCCCTTACTCCGTACAACAAATGAGAGAAGCTGGAGAAGGCCCGAGTGAGAACCAAGCTTGCCGCCACGCCAATTGCGATTCCAGTCAGGGTCATTTTCAAACCCTGTCCGATCATCATGCGAAAGACGTCCGCTTGTTGCGCGCCCAGGGCCATCCGGATCCCGACTTCACGCGTGCGCTGCTGTACCAGGTTGGCCAGCAGGCCATAAATTCCAACCGAAGCCAGCAGCAGCGCCAGCGCGGCGAAAATCCCGAGCAGCACCATGGGAAAGCTCTGCGTACCCATGGATGTTGCTGCGCGTTCCTGCATGGTCTTCACGTCATAGATGGGCTGCTCATTGCCGGACCCGTAAACCGCCGCCTTGATCGCGGGCATCAGAGCTGCGGCTGGGAGTGCCGTGCGCAACACGATGGTGGTGTCAAGACGCATGACCGGCAACCACTGGTCGGATATCTGATAGAACGAGGTATAGACCTGCACGCGCTCGTAAGGGCCAGGATTGCCGAGACCCCAGTGCTTCACGTGTCCAACCACGCCGATGATGCGGAACGCGCCCACCCGTGGGAACGAAAAGCTCTCTCCCAGAGGGTCCTTGCCGGGAAAGTATTTGTCGGCCATCGTGCTATCGATAATTCCCACCAGCTCCGATTGCAGAGTATCCGCCAGGGTGAAGGAACGTCCACGAAGCAGAGGGATTCCCATGGCACGGAAATAATCCGGGCCTACGGAGTACGTTTGTGCGCGCGGCGCCTCTGCAATCGAGCCTGGTTCCGTCGGTCCGACCCAGAAGGCCACTCCGTTATCCAGGCCGCTCAAAGGCAGCAGCGTGGTAAGGTCGGCAGACTGCACACCGGGAATTGTCTGAATGCGGCTGATCAGGTCCTGGTAGGCGCTCCGCGTGGTTTGTGCCGTTTTGGTGAGATCAGGTGAGAGTCCCACTTTCAAGCTCAACAGCTCGTGTGTTTCAAAGCCTGGATTTGCGCTCCATAGGTGGCGGAGGGTCCGGAAAAGCAGGCCGGCACATACCAGCAACACCATCGTGAGCGCCGTTTGCACAATCACCAGGCCGCGCTGCGTGCGATGATGTTCGCGCGTCGCGCCGCGGCTGGCCTGCTGTAATGAGGGTTGCCGGTCACGGCTCCAGATTTTTAGCGCAGGCAGCAGACCAAAGACGACGCCCACCAAAATCGATGTCCCAAACGTGAACAGCAGCACCGCGGCATTCAGCCCCACGGTTTCCGCACGCGGAACGTCGCCCGGTACCGCGGCCAGAACTGGTTTCACTCCCCATCGTGCCAGCGCCAGTCCCAGCCCCCCGCCAGCCATGGAGAGGATGACGCTCTCAGTAACCATCTGCCATAGAATTCTTGCGCGCCTGGCTCCCAGGGCCGCGCGGACGGCAAACTCTTTTTCGCGGGCCGCCGCCCGGGCCAGCAGCAAGCTGGCCACGTTGGCGCACGCGATCAGCAATACAAAACCGACTGCTCCCAGCAGCATCAGCAGTGTGCCGCTCAGGTCGCCGACCAACGCCTCCTTTAGCGGCACAACGCCTGCGCCCAGACCCTGGTCGAATTTGGGGTAGAGCTCGCCCAGATTCTTCTGCACCGCGCTCATGTCAGCGCCTGCTTGTGCAATTGTCGTCCCCGGCTTGAGGCGAGCGATGGCAACAAAAGCGTGCGTCCGGCGGTCATTTACCACGAGCGGATCGCCCTGGCGGATGGGAGTGTAAACATCAATCGCGCCGCCCAGATTGATTCCTGATGGCAACACGCCCACAACGGTGTAATCCGCGCCGTCCAGAGTCATGAACTTGCCCAGGGCAGAGGTGCTGCCGGCAAACCGCTCTTGCCACAGCCGGTTACTGATCATCGCCACGCGGGCGCCGCCGGGCTGGTCTTCTTCAGGAGAGAAATCGCGGCCCAGAATGGGTGTCACGCCCAGCGTTCTAACTAAACCGGCGGAAGTCTGCCAGCCATCCAGGTGCTCGGGCGATCCGGGTCCCGTCAGATCGAACGAGCGCGAGCCAAAGGCGGCCATTCCCTGGAACGAACGCGCATTGCGCTCCCAATCCAGGACGTCAGGATAAGAGGGCGAGATGAAGCGGCCGAGCGGGTTCTTCTCCCAGAGGATGACCAACTGTCCGGGCTCGTGATATGGGAGGGGCGCGAGCAAGACGCTATTGACGACGCTGAAGATCGCTGTGTTGGCGCCGATCCCTAGAGCCAGGGTGAGAATCGCGATTGCCGTGAAACCGGGCGATTTCCGCAACGTGCGCACACCATATCGAACGTCTCTCCAGAATGTCTCCACGCCTTTACCTCCCATCTATCCAGGCAACCGCCTTCAGACAAGAATATGTCGCTCCCTTGCTCCCGCCGCCAATAAGATTTGTAAATGAGGGAAGGCGAGTATGTGCGCGATGAAAGCCCAGCCGCCCTCCCGCCGCTCACAATTTCCGGCGATTTTTGGCAATCTTGGCAATTTTGGCAATTTTCCAGCCTCTTCCCAAAATCCGCGCCCGGCGGGATAATATCTGTTTAACAGGTACTTATCTTGTCCCGCTGGAGCCCCGGACCCTCTTGACCAACAGCTAGCAGTCCAAGTAGAACTCTTCCGATTTCGAATCGCCTGCTAATCTGGCCGGGCCCCGCTTGTTGAAGGAGGCAGTTTTGAAGGTTTACGAAGGCAAGGACATACGCAATCTTGTCGTGATCGGGCACTCGCACTCGGGCAAGACTTCCCTGGTTTCCGCCATGCTGTATACCGGCGGCGCAACGCCCAAACTGGGCCGCGTGGACGACGGCTCCACCGTTACCGACCACGACGAAGAAGAAATCTCCCGCCAGATGACCATCTCCACCTCCATTGCCTCCGTGGAGTGGCACAACGCCAAGATCAATCTGTTCGATTCGCCCGGCTTCACCATGTTCGCCCATGAAGCCAAGGTCGCCATGTCCGCCGCTGAAGCCGCGCTGGTGGTCGTCGATGGCGTTTCCGGCGTTGAGGTCGTCACGGAAAAAGTCTGGCAATATGCCGACGAAATTAATTTGCCGCGCGTGATCTGCGTGAGCCGCATGGACCGCGAACGCGCCAACTGGGAAACCGCCCTGGAAAGCCTGATCAACGCTTTTGGCCGGCTGGTCGTCCCCGTGCAGATTCCCATCGGCAGTGAAAAGAGCCTGAAAGGCGTGGTCGATCTGGTGACCATGAAGGCTTACACATACGAAATGGGCGGCAGCGGCAAAGGCAAAGAAGGTCCGATTCCCGCCGAGCTCGAAGCCACTGCCAAGGAAGCGCATGAAAAGCTGGTGGAGATTGTTGCGGAAGGCAAAGACGAGCTGATGGAAGAGTTCTTTGATAAAGGCACCATCGCTGAAGAGCACCTGATTCCCGCCCTGCATGAAGCCATCAAGGAAGATAGAATTTTTCCCGTGCTGTTTGCCTCCGGCTTGGGCAATATTGGCACTGACCACCTGCTGGATTTTGTAGTCGATTATTTCCCCACGGCCGCGGAACACGCCTCAGTGCATGCCGATGAGGCCACCTCTTCCGGCAATGGCCACGGAATTGACCTTCAGGTGAGCGATAAGGCTCCTACTTCGGTCTACGTCTTCAAGACGGCCAATGATCCCTTTGCCGGTCGCATTACTTTCTTCAAGGTCTTTTCCGGCGTAGTAAAGAATGACGCCACGCTCCAGAACTTCACTCGCAGCACGTCAGAGAAGCTGGCGCATCTTTCCATCCCCCAGGGCAAGAACCTTGTCCCGGTGCCGGAGTTGCATGCGGGCGACGTGGGCGCGGTGGCCAAGCTGCGCGACACGCTCACGGGCGACACCATGGGTGACAAGACCAATCCCATCCGCTTTGCCGGAGTCGCACTGCCGGAGCCGGCCATCACCTTCGCCATTGAGCCCAAGAGCCGTAACGATGAAGACAAGCTTTCCAACGGCCTGCACAAGCTCATGGAAGAAGATCCCATGGTGCGTTTCTTCCGCGATGAGCAGACCAAGGAATTTCTGATCGCCGGGACCGGCCAGCAGCACATTGAAGTGATGGTGTCGAAGCTGAAGCGCCGCTATCACACTGAAGTGGTGCTGAAAGCGCCAAAAGTTCCGTATCGCGAGACCATCCGCGGCAAGGCCGATGTGCAGGGCCGCCACAAAAAGCAGAGCGGCGGCCACGGACAGTATGGCGATTGCAAGATCAAGATGGAGCCGCTGGAACGCGGCAAGAACTTTGAGTTCGTGAATGACATTTTTGGCGGCTCGATTCCCAAGAACTACATTCCGGCCGTGGAAAAGGGAATTGTGGAAGCGGCGGCGCGCGGCTATCTGGCAGGATTTCCCGTGGTCGATTTCCGGGTGATCCTCTATGACGGCAGCTATCACGACGTGGATTCGAACGAAATGTCTTTCAAGACGGCGGGCCGCATCGCCTTCAAGAAAGCCATGGAGCAGGCCAAACCCACGCTGCTGGAACCGATCATGAAAGTGGAGATCACAATTCCAGACGAATTTGCCGGCAGCATCATGGGCGACCTGAACTCGCGTCGCGGGCGCATCCAGGGCATGGACAACAAAGCCGGCAAGACCGTGGTAAAAGCCGAGTGCCCCATGGCGGAGATGCTGACCTACGGTGCCGATCTTACCTCGATGACGCAGGGCCGCGGCAGCTTCAACATGGAAATGTCGCACTATGACTACGTGCCGGCAGTGTTCCAGGAAAAGATCATCGCCAACTATAAGGCCGAGCGCGGAGAATTGGTGGAAGTGGAAGAGTAGCTTGTTGCCTTGTCCCGAGCGAAGCGAGGGAGCCCTATGATCAGCAATGATCCCCGGGATCATAAGCAGCGAGTGAGCAAACCACGGACGAAGCCGGTCACTTGGTTGTTTCTAGCTGTTTTCTTCTTTGGCACAATGGCTGCGAATGGGCAAATTTTTTTCCCCACCGGAGCTTTTGCCCCGAACAATTTGAAACTCGATTCTTTTAAGTCCAGATGGTACTCAGAACAGCTGACGGCACTCAAAGAACCCTCATTGTTTGAATCGAAGCAGGATGGCACCGTACAAAGCTACCGTTTTCTATGGCTTCGCACTTTCCACCATCCAGTTGCTATTCGGGTTCTGATCCATGCGGATGGAAGCGGCACGCTGGTGATGAAAATGGCTGATGGCGCGGGCGGATACAAACCCGGCAGTCTGATTGTCGACAAGACCGAATCACTGTCAGCGGATCGAGTAAAAAAGTTCAGCGAAGAGGTCCAACGCCTCGGATACTGGACGCTGCCGGAGCGCGACACAAATAGGGAGGGCGTCGATGGCTCCCAATGGGTCATTGAAGGAGTCCACCACGGCACATATCACTTAGTCGACCGCTGGAGCCCAGAAAATGGTCCTGTTCGTGAACTGGGATTGTATTTCATTCGTGAACTTTCAGGATCGTATCTGAAAGACGAAAAGATCTACTGAGCGGAGCTCCCGCTTCGGCTACTTCACTTTGCCGTTCCCTGGGCTCTCACCGGCGGCCATCAGCAATTCAAAACGCACCATGGCCGCACACTTGCCGCATGCCGGGAACTTGTCCCGCGCCTTGAACGACGCTTTGTGGGGCAAGCGGTGCTCCGCATGCATCACCTTATAGATCCCCGCTTTGGGGACCACCTGCCCAGGCCTGTAAAGTTTCCTGCTGGAATCTGAATCCATGCGCTCGACCGAGTTGCATGGGGAACGTAGGAGTAGGAATCATCTTCTTGTGCAACGGGTTGTCCGTTTCCGGCGGATCTTCCTGGAAGTCTGGATCTTCAGAGATATGAGGGATAACTTCCAGGATCTTGTAACGCACTCTCTCGCCACAGCGGCGGCAATAAGGAAAGATGGTGTTGCGCATCAGGATCACGCTGGCGCGCGGCTCGTCCTGGTGGCAGACTTCGTATATCCCGGACTGCTCCACCAGCTCTCCCGGAGCCAGTATGCAGTCGGTCTGGTCAAAGATTGTAGTGTTTCTTGGTGCCATGCTTCTCTGGTTATGTTCCTTCCTGGGCCGCGGCAGGTGCGCGCCATGCTTGAGAGCAACTCAGCTCCCGCAGATGAGATGCGTTCTGAGCAGCCGCAAGTTGGTGGGCTCACGCGATCGGCCGCTGCGATTGCATTTTTATTTTCAGGCAACCCCAGAGCAGGTTTCGCAGGCGTCACAAGCTCTTCTTGTGCGATTCGCTAAGGCATTTTCAGGGTGAATGCAAATTTGAAATTTTGTATTTACAATCATTCCCTTATGCCGACCATCAATCATCAGTTCCGTCTGGCCGTCCGTCCCGTGGGCCTGCCCAAGCGCAGCGATTTCAATTACACAGAAGAGCCCGTGCAAGATCCTGGCCCGGGACAGATGCTGGTCAAGATTCTGTATGTCTCATTGGACCCGGCAATGCGCGGCTGGATGAATGACAGCAAGTCGTACATCGCGCCGGTGGGTATTGGAGACGTGATGCGCGCAGGCGCCGTCGGCCGCGTGATCGCCTCGCAGAATCCCGGCTTTGCCGTAGGCGACCACGTGGTGGGAATGTTCGGCATGCAGGAGTACGCGCTTTCTGACGGCAAGGGAATTACCAAGGTCGATCCCAAGCTGGCTCCGCTTCCGGTCTATCTGGGCACGCTGGGCATGCCCGGCCTGACCGCATATTTCGGGTTGCTGGAAGTTGGCGCGCTCAAAGCAGGCGACACCGTTGTGGTTTCCGGCGCGGCAGGCGCGGTCGGCATGCCCGTAGGGCAGATTGCCAGGATCAAAGGCGCGCGGGCGGTTGGTCTTGCCGGCAGCCCGGAAAAATGCGAGTACGTGGTGAAAGAACTCGGCTTTGACGCCTGCATCGATTACAAAAAGGAAGACGTAAAGGCCGCGCTGCGCCAGCACTGCCCCAACGGCATCAATGTCTATTTCGATAATGTTGGAGGGGCCATTCTCGACGCCGCTCTGGCCCAGTTGGCGCGCGGCGCGCGCGTGGTGATCTGCGGCGCAATCTCGCAGTACAACTCCACCAGCGGCGTGAAGGGTCCGCAAAACTATCTTTCACTGCTGGTGAACAGCGCGCGCATGGAAGGCTTTGTGGTGTTCAATTACGCCGCGCGCTATGCCGAGGCCCTGCGTGAAATGGCGGGATGGCGGGCCGCCGGCAAGCTGAAATCGCGTGAAGACGTTGTCGCCGGCCTGGAAACATTTCCAGAGACGCTGCTGAAGCTCTTTACCGGCGAAAATTTCGGCAAGCTGGTAATTAAGGTCGCTGACAACTAGGCTTTTCCGCCATCCAAAATCGCCCGGACCAGCTTTGCGTATTCCGCGCTCTCGCGGTCGCCCGTAACCAGTTCAATCTGCCTGGGACTGCTCACGCCGATTTTCAACTGCACGGCGCGCGCAATCTGCTCCTGCTCAAAGATCGCGCCCTGGCTTACTTCAGGCGTGGTGCCAAAGTGCCGCAGCAAAGCCACGCCCACGGCATCAATGGCCACGCGGTCCGTTCCGGCAAGAATCACGTTAGACTGCACCATCTTGCCCTGGTCAGGGCCGCCATTGGTAAATGCCTGGATTCCGTCCAGCACCACCAGGTCCGGCTTGTAGGCGGTGTTGATCTCCGCGATCATGTGCCGCTGGTGCGGCGAGGAATGCAGCTCTCGCATGAAGTTGTAAGAATTTCCCGGGACAGTCTTGGCCGCGAAGCCCACGGAATTTTTGAGCGACAGCGTGAAGTGCCCGCCAAAGCGGTGCGTCTTGAGGCAGCAGGTCTGGACCACGCCTCCGGCTTTGCGCACCACGCGCGGCAGAGCAAAGCCCTGCTCCCAATGGCTGTCCTGCTGCTTGATCAGCTCCCAGCCGTCAGGCCCGAGCTCGTCAAAGACCACCACTTTGGCGTCCAGTTCCTTGGCCATGCGGAACGCGCTTTTCTTGTCCATGACCTCGCGCGTGTTGCCCATGCCGCTGCGGTCGCCCACGGTGAGCGGCCCGGCGCCCATGGTTTTTAGCTGGCGCAGCAGAGCGACCAGCGTTTCTTCACTGGTTGAGCCCGGCGTGGGGTCAGAGCTGTTGAAGTTTGGCTTGATGAAGAGATCTTTGCCGCGAAACTTTTCCAGCCCCAGCAGATCGATGGCGCGCTTTACGCCGGTGGCGCGGTCCGTGGTCTTGACGAAAGCCACATGAGAAACGGAAGGCGCAGCGTCAAACACGGGAAGCAGCGAAGGCGCAAAAATCGCGGCGCCCATGGTGGCTGAGGCATCTCTTAGAAACTGTCGGCGGTTCATGGTCGTCCCCTTGCTTCGCTCTGTTTATTGGATTATTGGACACCCAGCCCCACCAGAAAGGCAAGGGACGAAATGCAGTGCGGCCTTCAAGCTTGAGTGATTTAACTCCGCATGCCTGGGGCGGGCTTCTTTGGAGCGCAAAAGCGCCGGTGCTGCTCCAGAATGTAGCTGTCCGTCATTCCCGCCACATAGTCGCAGACAATCCGGTGCAGCGGCTCGCTCCGCGTTTTCTCCTGGTAGCTTGCCGGCAGCTCGCGCGGAGACTTGATAAAGAACGCAAACATCTCCGCGATCACCTGCTCGGCCTGCTTCTTGTCGCGCTGCTGCGCCGGACTGTAATAGACGTTCTGGTAGAGAAAGTCTTTGATTTGCCGCCGCTCTTTGTCCACCTCAGGGCTGAAGGCAAACAGCCGCTCGGGATATCGCCGCACGTCCTCCACGGATGCCACTCCCGCCTCGCCAATCAGCTTGCGGCTATGGGTAATCAGGTCGCTCACCAGCCGGTCCAGCACGCGCTTCAGCGTCTCATTGAATTGGAGTTTTACTGAAGCTGCTGGATACCGCTCTTCCACTTCCGCATGCAAACGCGCAAACAAAGGTACGTTGGCCCGCACCTGTTCGCGCGTCAGGATTCGGGCCTCCACGCCGTCATCCATGTCGGCGGTTGAGTACGCGATCTCATCCGTAAGGTCGATCAATTGCGCTTCCAGCGGCGGACGCTGGTCCAGCAGGTATTCCGCCAGCTCAGGAAAATCCCTGGCGTCGTAATCGCGCGAGTGCTTCACGATTCCTTCGCGCACCTCAAACGTAAGGTTCAGCCCGGGAAACTCGGCATAGCGATGCTCAAACTGCTCCACCGTGCGCAGCGCGTGCAGGTTATGGTCAAAGGAGTCGCCGTGCTCGCGCATGGCTTCATCAAGAATGCGCTCGCCGGCATGGCCAAATGGCGGATGGCCCACGTCATGCACAAGGGCCAGCGCCTCCACCAGATCTTCATTCAGTTGCAGCTCGGCGGCAATGGTGCGGGAAATCTGCGCGACTTCAATGGTATGCGTGAGCCGGTTGCGGAAATGGTCGGAGCGCCTGCTGGTAAAGACCTGTGTCTTGTTCTCCAGCCGGCGGAAAGCCCGCGAATGTACCACGCGGTCGCGGTCGCGCTGGAAATCATTGCGGTAAGCGTGGCGCTCTTCAACATAACGCCGTCCCCGGCTCTCTTCCGCGCGCAGCGCGTATGAAGCAAGCATGAACAAAGTGTATCGCAGCGACCGAATCAGCAGGTACAATACGCGGCATCTACCCCAGATCTCTGCAAGGTGAGGAACAATGACTCATACCCTTCGACCTCTTTCCTTGGGCCAGTTGCTGGATCAAACGTTCAACATCTATCGTGCAAACTTCGTGCTTTTTATCGGCATCAGCGCGATTCCCAACTTAGCTTTGCTGGCGGCGCAGTTGGGCTTCTCGGGAATCATCAGCGTGGACCGGAAAGAGGCCGGAATCGTTACTGTGATCGTGGGCCTGTTAGCTCTGGTCGCCTCCATTTTTGTGGCAGCTCTGGTCACGGCCGCCACAACACTGGGTGTCTCCGATATCTATCTGGACCGGCCCACCACGATTATGTCGTGCTTTTCCCGCGTTGCCAGAAAAGCGCCGCGGGTGGTCTTTGTCTCCTTCATCGTCGGGTTGATTGTTGGCCTGGGCACTTTGCTCTGCATTATTCCCGGAATTTATTGGGCGGGTGTTTATGGAATTGCTGTTCCTGCAGCGGTCCTTGAAGACATCAGCGGGAGCCAGGCAATTTCTCGCAGCAAAGATCTCACGCGGGATTCCGTCGGCCGGATCATCGTGGTTTATTTTCTGACAACCATCTTTACAATCGGCATGGTGGTTGCTCTGGATACCGGCTTACGTCTTGTTGGTTTGGCTGCTTCTCCTAAAATGCTAAACAAGCAAGTGCTGGATCAAGTGCTTACAACGCTGGGTGGCATTCTCTTCGGCCCCGTGACCGCCATCGCGCTCACTCTCGCCTACTACGATCAGCGCGTGCGCAAAGAAGCTTTTGACATTGAGCACATGATGGCCATGATGGCCGCTTCAGACAATCTTGCTCCGGGAGGGCCCATGTCGTAACAGGGTTCTACTTCCGTTGTAATCTGCAGCGTCTTCAACTGCATTACTTCAAACCAAATGTTCCAGGGGCTGACGACTGATTGCTGACGGCTGACTGCTAATTAGGTACAATACGCGCGTCCAGCTTGTGGTAAGACCATGCCTTTTACACCTCGCGCTCTTTCGCTCGGTCAGACGCTTAAAGAAACGTTCTCCATCTACGGCCAGCACTTTGTACTATTCCTTAGCATCAGCGCTATTCCAAGTCTCGCCTTGCTGGCGCTGCAACTCGGTCTGGCGAGACTTCCAGTCGGGCGTCCTCATGCCAACGGCTGGCTGGCGTTCCTGGCTGGATTTGGCATGTCCTTCGCTTCGCTGTTTGCCAGCTCCATCGTTACCGCGGCCACAACAGTTGCGGTTTTTGATATCTACATCGATCGTCCACCCGATTTGTGGGAGTGCTTTTCACGCCTCTCCGGCAAGGCTTTCCGAGTGGTCTATGCCGCCTTCCTGGTTGAGCTGATTGTTGGCGTGGGCACCTTGATGTGCATCGTCCCTGGAATTTATTGGGGAGGACTCTATGGCATCACCATCCCGGCTGTAGTCCTGGAAAACCTGACCGCAAGACAGGCAATAAGCAGAAGCGAAAATCTGACCCGTGGTTCCGTGGGTCGCATTATCGTCGTCTTTTTCCTGACCTCTGTCCTTACAGGAATTATGGTGGCAGCCCTGAATGCAGGTGCAAAAGCACTAGGATTCACCTCATCGTCATACCAGGGCATTCCCTCCAAAGAGTTGCTTCGCCTCATCACCACCGCCCTGGGCGGGGTTGTGTTTGGCCCCATCACCGCAATTGCACTTGCGCTGGAATATTTCGATCAGCGCGTGCGCAAGGAATCCTTTGATATTCAAGCGATGAAGGCCTTGATGGCCACTCCTGAACAGCTTGCGTCGGGAGCTTATGCTGGTCCGATTCATTGATGGCGTCGCGTGAGATTCTTCACTTCAAGAGCCTTCGACCGAAAAACGAAAGTCATTAACGCACCATTCATCAAAAAGTAACCTTCCGTTCACCGTACTTCCATACAGCGCTGCTATCCCTAACCTGTGGCGCGATGGTTCCCCCGGTCGCTGCAAGACCGCCAGCCAGCGCTCGCCGCCAATCTCAAACATCTGGAGCTATCAATGTCGCACGTCAAACGTATCGGCATGCTGGGCGTGTTTGCGCTCTTATTCACGGTGGGCCAATTGGCCGCCGGCGCGGAAGATGGCAAAGACGGAATTAAAACGGTTTTCGTGATCGCCATGGAAAACCATAACTGGACGCAGCCCGCCAACCAGTTCACGGGCGGGATCCAGCAGATCTTTCAAAACCCGGCAGCGCCGTTCATCAACAGCCTTGTGAACGGGACCGCGACTGCCGTCATTAATGGCCGTCAGGTCAATATCAGCGAACAGACGGCCTTTGCCACGAATTATCGCAGCGTTCTGGCTACAGCGGGCGGGGCCAACCCCCATATTCACCCGTCCGAGCCCAACTACATCTGGGCGGAAGCCGGCACGAATTTTGGCGTCTTCAATGACAACGATCCCTTTTC
>Ga0207663_10000842_pt1 | contig 13915 bp, 14 predicted proteins | sample LARL53metaG_FD_184346 | JGI IMG/M metagenome (GOLD analysis project Ga0207663, IMG submission 184346) | Corn, switchgrass and miscanthus rhizosphere microbial communities from Kellogg Biological Station, Michigan, USA - LAR L5-3 metaG... | ecosystem: Host-associated > Plants > Roots >...
TTTTTATGACCAATCATCAACCGATACGCTCCAAACCTCCGAGCCTTTTCGCGCGCCACGCTCTTTCACCACGGAGAGCGTCATGACCGGCATCTGGGCACTTGCGGCCTTGTGGCTCGGGCTTGCTCTCCTTGCGAGCCTGCTTTCGATCTGGTTCAGGATCTCGACGGCGCTCTCGGAAATTGTCGTCGGGACCATCGCGCAACTGATCATCGGTGCGATCATCGGCCATGCGGTCCTCGGCACCGACGAGTCCTGGGTGAAGTTTCTCTCAGGGCTCGGTGCGATCGTGCTGACTTTTCTCGCCGGTGCGGAGCTTGATCCGGCGGTGTTCAAGCTGAAATGGCGCGAAGCTGCCGCTGTGGGTCTTGCCAGTTTTTTCGGTCCATTTCTCGGCTGTGCCGCTGCTGCGCATTACCTCCTCGGTTGGGAGGTGATGCCAAGCTGGCTGGCCGGTGTCGCCATGTCGACCACTTCGGTCGCCGTGGTCTACGCCGTGATGCTGGAGTTCGGTTTCAACCGTACCGAATATGGCAAGACGGTGCTTGCGGCCTGTTTTGTCACCGACCTCGGAACTGTGGTAGCGCTCGGACTGATCTTTGCGCCGTTCACGTTCAAGACCGCCGTCTTTTTGGTGGTCGGGATCGCGGTTTTCCTGATTCTCCCGTGGCTGACACCGCGGTTCTTCAAGCTCTACGGCAACCGTCCTTCCGAACTCGAAACCAAATTTTTGCTGCTCTGCCTGCTCGGAATGGGTGCCTTGGCCGGGTGGGCGGATAGCGAAGCCGTCCTTCCTGCCTACCTGATCGGGATGGTGCTGGCGGGCACGGTCGGAAAGGATCATGCGCTGGTTCGGCGGCTGCGAACCCTGACTTTCGGCCTGTTGACGCCGTTCTATTTCATACGTGCCGGATCGTTTGTCTCGATTCCTTCCTTGATCGCAGCACCGGCGGCCTTCCTGTTTTTCCTCATCGTCAAGATCACCACCAAGATGGTGGGGGTCTATCCCGTCACCAAGCTCTTTGCGGCGCCGGATCGTGAGGCGATGTACACGACACTATTGATGTCGACCGGGCTGACATTCGGCACGATTTCCTCGCTATTCGGCCTGTCCCACGGCATCATCAATCAGGCGCAATATTCCGCTCTTGTCGCGGCCGTAATCGGCAGCGCCGTTATCCCGACGCTGATCGCAAATGCGTTCTACCTGCCGCGCCACCTGCTGCCCGCTTCCGAAGCCGATGTAGCCGGCGTGGCGGAACAACCGGCAAGGCGCGTTGCCTCGGACCCGGCCGAATGAAGGGAGGCCCGCGGTGTTCAAGACAGTGCTGCACGCCAACGACGGGTCGGAGCCGGCGTTCAGGGCCTTGACCTTGGCGATCGACATCGCAAAGCAAAACGCGGCGGCGTTGCATCTGGTGTGTGTCGAAGAAATCCCGCCAATGCCCGAATATCTCGAGGAGATCAGGGAAGCCAAAGGCACAGCGGCGCGCCGGTTCCACACCGTGATAGAACGTGCGCGTCATCTCGCCAGGGCGCGCGACCTCGATCTGCACGTGCATGTCTTAAGCGGCCATCCCGTGCGGATGATTGTCGATCTTGCGCCGAGGATTGGTGCCGATCTTTTGGTGATCGGCGCGACCGGTCATTCGGCGCTCTATGAGCGATTGATCGGCAGCCGCGCCGACCGCATCGTGCAATTGTCCCCGTGCCCGGTTTTGGTCATCAAATAATGATGTGACTACTGTGACTACGCGGTGCTGGACTGAGGCTTGTGATTCCTTTCATCTCCGCGCGCCGCCATCGGTCCATTGAGTAAACCGGCAGCAACTCTGAAAATGCGTGCGAAATGCGCCGAAAACGAGAAGCCGTTCGTCTGCATCAGCTTGATCGCGAAAACCGATAGCCCGATTGAAAATACGGATCGGATCCGGCCGGACTGCGAGCGATTGAGACAGTTGGACGCACCCACCTTCCGCGTTGGGAACGCTTTTGACGGCACACTCTCTCTACCTTTTGCCTATCGACACGGGCGCGGGCTTCTGCCCAATTCTCGTCTCCGGCAAGTTCCGGAGGTCGAGTCGCGGGCATAACGTGCCAGAAGAGGGGTTGGAATTTGCGAGGTTAACGATGCGCATTGTGCGCAGCAACATGGACAAGCGCTCGGCGTTCGACTGGAAAGCCTGGGTATAGAGCAACGGTAACTAGACGACAGACTTGCCCGGCAAGGGCGGCTGCAGGGAGGAATGAATGGCTACTGCCGAAACCGCTGGCACGATCAACGGCGCCGGAGTGGGAATTTTCGATCGCGCGCACACGGTCGCAAAGGCCGGCTTCAATCGTTGGCTGGTGCCACCGGCCGCGCTTTGCATTCATCTGTGCATCGGCATGGCCTATGGCTTTTCGGTGTTCTGGCTGCCGCTGTCGCGTGCGGTCGGCCTGACTGCACCAAAGGCCTGCCCCGACATCACGCTGTGGCAGGAGCTTTTCACCACCACTTGCGACTGGAAAGTGGCGAGCCTGGGCTGGATGTACACGCTGTTCTTTGTCGTGCTCGGTGTTTCCGCCGCGATCTGGGGCGGCTGGCTCGAGCGCGCCGGCCCGCGTAAGGCCGGTGCCGTCGCGGCCTGCTGTTGGGGCGGGGGTCTCCTGATCGGTGCCTTCGGCGTCTACGTGCACCAGCTCTGGATCATGTGGCTCGGCTCAGGAATCATCGGCGGTGTAGGTCTTGGCCTCGGCTACATCTCGCCGGTGTCGACGCTGGTGAAGTGGTTTCCGGATCGCCGCGGCATGGCGACGGGCATGGCCATCATGGGCTTTGGTGGCGGCGCCATGATTGGCGCGCCGCTGGCGAACCTGCTGATCAACTACTTCAAGACTCCAACCGATGTTGGGGTGTGGAAGACATTTATCGTCATGGGCGTGATCTACTTCATCTTCATGATGATCGGCGCCTTCGCCTATCGCGTCACGCCGGCTGGCTGGCAGCCCGATGGCTGGACACCGCCGAGCGAAAAGAAATCGATGATCTCCGAGCACAATGTGCATCTTGATAACGCGCACAAGACGCCGCAATTCTGGCTGATCTGGTGGGTGCTCTGCCTGAACGTGTCGGCAGGCATCGGCGTGATCGGCATGGCGTCGCCGATGCTGCAGGAGATTTTCGCCGGCAAGCTGATCGGGTTCCCCGACCTGAAATTCGGCCAGCTTTCGCCTGAACAACGAACGGCGATTGCGGCGATCGCAGCCGGATTTGCCGGCTTGCTGTCGCTGTTCAACATCGGTGGCCGCTTCTTCTGGGCGTCGTTGTCGGATTACATCGGCCGCAAGAACACTTATTACACGTTCTTCATCCTCGGCATTGCGCTCTATGCGCTGGCGCCAACCTTCGCCAATATGGGTGCGAAGGCATTGTTTGTGATTGGCTTCGGCATCATCCTGTCGATGTATGGCGGCGGCTTTGCCACGGTTCCAGCCTATCTCGCCGACATGTTCGGAACCCAGTTCGTGGGCGCCATTCACGGCCGCCTGCTCACGGCGTGGTCGACCGCGGGCATTATCGGACCGGTGGTGGTCAACTATTTGCGCGAGTTCCAGCTCGCCGCCGGCGTTCCCCGCGACAAGCTCTACGACAGCACCATGTACGTGCTGTGCGCTATGCTGGTCGCAGGCCTGATCTGCAACTACCTGATCAAGCCGGTCGATCCGAAATGGCACATGAGCGAGGCGGAGGTCGCCAGACTTCAGGCCGCGAGCGCCAGCAAGGAGGCGGCAATCCAGCACGGCTCGTTCGGCATCGGCAAGGGTGGCCTGGACATCAGGGCAGCGGCGTTCTGGCTTTTCGTCGGAATTCCGCTTGCCTGGGGCGTGTACAAGACGCTGGAAAGCGCGGCCAAGATCCTCTGATTACCGCGCCATCGCGGAGGACGCCGCCCGCCCGGCGTCCCTCGCGGTCACCTCTTCTTTTTTTCATCAAAAAAATTATCCAAGGGGATTTGCAATGCTTCGCATATTCATCTGTCTTGTTGCGCTGCTTGTCGTCTTAACCAGCCTGGATGGCGCATCGGCCCAGACGACGACTGCTCCGGCCGCAAGTTCGGCGCCGGCCGCGCCCAAGCCATCGAGGGTGAAGCTTACGGTGGAAAAGCTCAAGGAGATGAAAGCCAAATGGGCCACCAACAGACCGAAGCTGAGGGCCTGCCGCAAGGAAGTGAAGCAGAAGGGACTGGCCGGTGACGATCGCTGGTTCTATATCGCGGATTGTATGGAAAGGACCTAAGGGCTGGTTTGGAGGACAATGAACAAGGGGGCATGACAGCGGCGGCTGCGTGCCCCTTAAATGCTTATAGGGGTTGCGCAATCACACTTGGCATCTGGCATGCCACCGATTAGATTGCACAGTAGGTGGAAACAGCTCAGGCAGGAACGAGACGTATCGATGGTTCATGACGTTCACAAGGTTCGCTCGTTCGAACATCCGGGCGAGGGACGCAAGCGGGCCAAGGCAACGCCCAAGGGACGCCAGGTCGATCCGACCGCCGCCCACGAGATTGAAGTCCTGCTCGGCGACCGGCCGCGGCGGCGCGACCTCCTGATCGAGCATCTGCACCTGATCCAGGACAAGTATCATCAGATTTCGGCAGCCCATCTCGCAGCGCTTGCCGAGGAGATGAAACTCTCCTTTGCCGAAGTGTTCGAGACCGCCACCTTCTACGCCCATTTCGATATCGTGAAGGAAGGCGAGCCGAGCATTCCGCCGCTCACCATCCGGGTCTGCGATTCCATCACCTGCGCGATGATGGGCGCGGAAAAGCTTTTGCATGACTTGCAGAGATCCGCCGGCCCCGGCATTCGCGTGGTACGCGCTCCCTGTGTCGGCCTGTGCGACGTGGCTCCTGTTGCCGAAGTGGGCCATCGCTATGTCTTCCCCGCCACCACCGCCGAGGTGTTGGCGACCGCCGCGCGGGGCGAGACGGATCCCGTGATCCCGCCCTATGTCGACTACGATGCCTATGTGAAGGACGGCGGCTACAAGCTACTGAACGATCTTCGCGCCGGCCGCGTCAGCAAGGAAGACATCCTCAAGGCGCTCGACGATTCGTCGTTGCGCGGGCTTGGCGGCGCCGGATTTCCAACCGGTCGCAAGTGGCGCGCAGTGCTCGGAGAGCCCGGCCCGCGGCTGGTGGCGGTGAATGGCGACGAAGGCGAACCCGGCACTTTCAAGGATCGCTTCTATCTGCTTCGGGATCTGCACCGTTTCATCGAGGGCACGCTGATCGGCGCTTATGTCGTCGACGCAAGCGATGTCTACATCTACATTCGCGACGAATATCCGGCGGTGCTCAAGGAACTTCCCTTAGAACTCGCCAAGCTTCCGCCGGGCGGCCCCACCATCCATATTCGCCGCGGCGCCGGCGCCTATATCTGCGGCGAGGAATCCTCGCTGCTCGAAAGCATCGAAGGCAAGCGTGGATTGCCGCGGCACAAGCCGCCCTATCCGTTCCAGGTCGGGCTGTTCGGATTGCCGACGCTGATCAACAACATCGAGACGCTGTTCTGGGTGCGCGACATCGTCGAGAAGGGTCCGGCCTGGTGGAATTCATTCGGCCGCAACGGACGTCACGGCCTGCGCAGCTATTCGGTTTCGGGACGCGTCAAGAATCCCGGCGTGAAGCTCGCGCCTGCAGGCGTCACCGTGCGCGAATTGATCGACGAGTACTGCGGCGGCATGGCGGATGGCCACAAGTTCTACGCCTATCTGCCGGGCGGCGCGTCCGGCGGCATCCTTCCGGCATCGATGGACAACATTCCTCTCGATTTCGGCACGCTGGAGAAATACGGCTGCTTCATTGGTTCGGCCGCGATCATCATTCTTTCCGACAAGGACAGCGTCAAGGATGCGGCGCTGAACCTGATGCGCTTTTTCGAGGACGAGAGCTGCGGCCAATGCACGCCCTGCCGCGTCGGCACCGAGAAGGCCGCGCTTCTGATGGAAAAGCCGGTCTGGAACCGCGAATTGCTCGAAGAATTGAGCCAGGCGATGCGCGACGCTTCGATCTGCGGCCTCGGCCAGGCGGCCTCGAATCCGCTGACATCCGTGATCAAATACTTCCCGCAAGAATTCCTGCCGAAAGAGGCTGCGGAATGACAAATATCAAGTTCGAACTCGACTTCCAGCAGGTCGAAGCCGAGGCCGGCGAAACCATCTGGCAGGTCGCAAAGCGGCTGGGCCGCGACATCCCGCATCTGTGCTATTCGCCGCAGCCCGACTATCGGCCCGACGGCAATTGCCGCGCCTGCATGGTGGAGATCGAGGGCGAGCGCGTTCTGGCCGCCTCCTGCAAGCGCACACCCAGCGTCGGCATGAAGGTGAGGACGGCGAGCGACCGCGCGATCGCGGCGCAGAAAATGGTGATGGAGCTTCTGGTCGCCGACCAGCCCGCGCGCGAGACCTCGCACGATCCGGATTCAAAGTTCTGGCATTGGGCCGAGAAGACCGGCGTCACCGAAAGCCGCTTTCCCGCCGCCGAACGCTGGCAAGGCGACGCCAGCCATCCGGCGATGCGCGTCAACCTCGATGCCTGCATCCAGTGCGGTCTTTGCGTGCGCGCCTGCCGCGAGGTGCAGGTCAACGATGTCATCGGCATGGCCTACCGCAGCCACGGTTCCAAGATCGTCTTCGATTTCGACGATCCGATGGGTGAATCGACCTGCGTCGCCTGCGGCGAATGCGTGCAGGCTTGCCCGACCGGCGCGCTGATGCCGGCCGTGATGCTGGATGACAAGCAGGCCCGCGTCACCTATCCCGACAGGAAAGTCGATTCCCTTTGTCCCTATTGCGGGGTGGGTTGCCAGGTCACCTACAACGTCAAGGACGAAAAGGTGATCTATGCCGAAGGGCGTGATGGCCCGGCCAATCACAACCGGCTCTGCGTCAAGGGCCGCTTCGGCTTCGACTATATCCATCACCCCAATCGCCTGACCAAGCCGTTGGTGCGCCTGCCGAACGTCAAGAAGGACGCCAACGACCAGGTCGACCCGGCCAATCCGTTCACGCATTTCCGCGAAGCGTCGTGGGAAGAGGCGCTCGACATCGCCGCGAAGGGTCTGGTCAAGATCCGCGACACCAAGGGCGTCAAGGCACTCGCCGGCTTTGGCTCGGCCAAGGGCTCCAACGAGGAGGCCTATCTGTTCCAGAAGCTGGTGCGCACCGGCTTCGGCTCCAACAATGTCGATCACTGCACCCGGCTGTGCCACGCCTCCTCGGTCGCGGCCTTGTTCGAAGGTCTCGCCTCGGGCGCGGTGTCGGCGCCGTTTGCAGCGGCGATGGATGCCGAAGTGATCTGGGTGATCGGCGCCAATCCGACCATCAACCATCCGGTCGCGGCGACCTTCATCAAGAACGCGGCCAAGCGCGGCGCCAAGCTGATCGTGATGGATCCGCGCGGGCAATTGCTGTCGCGCCACGCCTACAAGCACCTGGCGTTCAAGCCGGGCAGCGACGTGGCGATGCTCAACGCGATGATCAACACCATCATCACCGAGGGTCTCACCGACGACCAGTACATCGCCGGCTATACCGAAGGCTTTGACGATCTGAAGGCCAAGATCAGGGAATTCACGCCGGAGAAGATGGCGCCGATCTGCGGCATTCCGGCCGAGACCTTGCGCGAGGTCGCACGCATGTATGCGCGCGCCAAAGCCTCCATCATCTTCTGGGGCATGGGCATCAGCCAGCACGTGCACGGCACCGACAATGCGCGCTGCCTGATCGCACTCGCCTTGATCACGGGCCAGGTCGGCCGTCCCGGCACCGGCCTGCATCCACTGCGCGGCCAGAACAACGTGCAAGGCGCTTCCGACGCTGGCCTGATTCCGATGTTCCTGCCGGATTATCAGCCGGTCGGACGCACCGATTTGCGCCAGCCCTTCGAGAAACTCTGGCAACAGGATCTCGATCCGGAGCGCGGTCTCACCGTGGTCGAGATCATGAACGCGATCCATGCCGGACAGATCACGGGCATGTATATCGAGGGCGAGAATCCGGCGATGTCGGACCCCGACCTGCAGCACGCGCGCGAGGCGCTCGCCAAGCTCGAGCATCTGGTGGTGCAGGATCTGTTCGTCACCGAGACCGCGTTCCACGCCGACGTCATCCTGCCGGCTTCGGCGTTCGCCGAAAAATCCGGAACCTTCACCAACACCGATCGCCGCGTCCAGCTCGCGCGCGAGGTGATCAGGCCGCCGGGCGATGCGCGACAGGATCTCTGGATCATCCAGGAGATCGCAAGGCGCATGGGCCTGCCGTGGAATTACAGCGGACCGGCCGATGTCTTCACCGAGATGGCGCAAGTGATGCCGTCGTTGAAGAACATCACCTGGGAGCGGCTGGTGCGCGAAGGCGCGGTGACCTACCCGGTCGACGATCCGCACCAGCCCGGCAACGAGATCATCTTCACGACGGGCTTTCCGACCGACAGCGGCCGCGGCAAGATCGTCCCGGCCAAGGTCGTTCCGCCGGACGAATTGCCCGACGACGAATATCCGATGGTGCTTTCGACCGGCCGCGTGCTCGAACATTGGCACACCGGCTCGATGACGCGCCGCTCGCAGGTGTTGGACGAAATCGAGCCGGAGGCGGTCGCCTTCATGTCGCCGAAGGACATGCGGCGGATAAGCCTGCGTCCCGGCGATCTCATCCGCCTGCAGACGCGGCGCGGCGCCGTCGAGGTCAAGGTGCGCGCCGACCGCGACGTGCCGGAAAACATGGTGTTCATGCCGTTCTGTTATGCCGAGGCGGCGGCCAATCTGTTGACCAACCCGGCACTCGATCCGTTCGGCAAGATTCCCGAATTCAAATTCTGTGCGGTCAAGGCCGAGCGCATCGAGATGCGCACCGCCGCGGAATGACCGGCAAATTCATTGAGCGATCCGAAAGGGCCGCGCAGACGATCGTCGGGCGGCCTTTTCGATTCACGGCGTCCCGATGATCACTTAAGCGGCGTCCGGCGGCGCCACTGATTCGAAAGGTCGAACCGGATTCGATGCAGGCCACGCCTCACCAGGCGCTGGAGCGGCCTGAGATAATTGATCAGCGGATTGCCCTGGTTTTCCAAATCCAGTTCGAGCAGCTCGGACGAAAAGACGGTCGCGCAACCCGAAGGCCAGGCGTGCCTTCGCGCGAAGGCTACTGCCGAGCTTTCGAGCAGGAAGAGGCCGCCGACACGTCCTTTGCTATCGCGCGCCAGCCAAAAGCCATCCTGGTCGCGGCCGATGAAAAACGCCGGGATCGATGCGTTCAGGATATCGGCGTCGAGGGGCTGAAACGGCATCGGCGCCGCCGAACGCTTCGGAACCTGCGGCAGATCTGGGCATGTGAGCGGCATGGCGATCATGATGGATCATCGTTGGTCTGTGGCGCGAGGCCGGGCTCGCTCGGCTTGGCTCGCCGCCCGCCGGATCCACGCGCCGGCAAGCGCATCGAGCACTCGGCGCAGAACGGTCTGCATGTTCGAAAGGATGGAGTCCATCACGGCACCGTGCTCGCGCATTCGCGATCATCATCTGCCAATGAGGCCGTAGGAATGCGAGGTGGTGAGACGCGGTATTTCATAGGAAAAAAATATAAGCGTGGCGGGCAATCCGAGCTTCTTTTCAAGCCGAAGAGATGCCTATGAGAACCTTATGAACGTCAGCTGGAGCCCGTCTCGAATTCCTATGCGCTCACATCCATGTTCCGGTCAAAGGCTCGTGCTGGAGACTCGAAATGGCCCATTTCCTTGTCAGCGACGAAAAATATCGCGACCTGATTTACGACGATGGTGGTGCGTCGCATCGCCCGAAATCGCCGAGCGATTACCGTTTCGGCAGGATCCAGGGCAAACCCGTCCGTGGCTCTCTGCACCATGTCACCGGCACTTTCAAACGCTTCGTCGAGGCCGTCGTCAATTCGAAACTGCGGCGAATGGAGCGTGAACTCGAACTTCGCGGAATTCGAATCCGCGACGAACATTGAATTCGAAGTGGAGGGTCAAATGCGGCAATTTTCACTGGTCGCGCTGGTTCTGATCCGTCGTGCGACCGCGGTTCTCGTGAACTCATTCCAGGACGTCAGAAAGTATCACCCGGAACGCCACTACATGCGGGGTCCCGGTCCAAAATGGCGGGAAAAGCATTTTTCGCATCACACGTCATCCGCTCGTGGAAGCTGAGGGTGGTCACGCCCGCGCTGCGCGAAGCCTATCATGAGCGCCTGGCGCCCCGGACTGCGCCGCGGCGGAATTGCGAGGCCAACTATTTCCTGGCGAAGCTTGGCCGGAACTGGGCATTCTTGTTCGGCCGCCAGCGTGAAACAAAGCGCAATGTAAAGCCGCTTGACCAGCCAACCCACCTACGCCTGTTCGACGACCAGTTCCTCATCAGGGATCAGATCCTCATCAGGAAGCCCGGCCAGAACTCTTGCCATCTGATCTCTAGCCTGGCCATCCAGTTGTGTCAGCGGCAGGCGCGTCTCCGGCGGCATAAGGCCCAGCAGGCTCAGCGCATATTTCAGCGAAGCCGGGCTCTCCTTCGAGAGCTCTGCAGTCAGGCGTCCGATCCGGTGATGCAGATACCTGGCACACCGCAACCGTCCCTGTCGACAACTTGAAAAAATTTCGCGGCATAGGTCAGGCGTGACGTTCGAGACCAGCGAGATGCATCCGTCGCCGCCATTGGCAATGAAGGCGAGCGCGGTCGCATCGTCTCCGGACAAGAGCCGAAATCCTGAAGGCAGCATCGATCGCAAGCGTATCGGGCGTGCAAGGTCGCCGGTTGCATCTCTTAACCCGATGAACCGCCGGTGTTGCGAAAGCATGGCGAGGGTATCGTCGGATAATCCGCGGGCCGTCCGGTCTGGAACGTCATGCAGGATCATGGGGAGCGTCGTTGAAATAGCGATCGCCCGAAAATGCGCTTCAATGCCGTTCTGCATCGGCTTGTTGTAATAGGGCACGACCGAGAGGACAGCATCGGCGCCTGCGAATTCGGCTTGCCGGGTCAGCTCGATAGCATGGCTCGTGGAATTCGAACCGGCTCCGGCAATGACGCGGATACGGCCACGCGCAATTTTGATGGCGGTGCGGATGATCGCGTCGTGTTCGGCTGGCGTAAGCGTCGAGGCTTCGCCGGCTGTTTCGCCGACGACGATCGCGGATGCGCCGGCCTTTATTTGACGCTCGCAGAGTCTTTCAAGGGCTATCAGGTCTATTCCGCCTGTCTCGTCGAAGGGGGTAGGGAGATCGGAGATGTAGCCCGAAAGCCAGTGAGCGGAGTTTGCCGGCAACGTTATCATCGGATTTCACGCGGCGTTTGCCATTTGACGGAAGTCTTGCCGGCAAGCTGAAAGCACGAGCCCCGTCTGGCACCTCACGCCTGCCTCGATCTGAAAACCCATTTGCTGAAGCTTCGATCGGATTCGGACGCCGGAACCGCTTTGGCGCGAGTCTATCAACACGGCAACGGCCGCATGAGCGGAAAGAAAGGGCGATATCTCATTCAAAGCGCCTTCGATGGTGCTTGACGAGTCCTGACCAGCAACCAGGCCGATCGCGTGCTGCCCGCGCGCAATCCGGCACATCGTTGGGGTTGCCACCCGAGTTAACCCGCGCCGTCTGAGAGCAAGATACAACTCCATGCTGTCGCTGCCGGCGAGGATCGTGCGATGCAGGTTGGAAAGGCGGGTGAGGTCGATCATGGTATCGACCACCTGTTCTCGACTTTGCACAAGATGAGGCTGAAACATCTGGCTCTCCTGAAGGATCGCCGTTGGGCTTGTCAGGCCGCGCGTCCGGCGTATGCCTTGAGTTCTCGATCGGAAGCGCGAGGCGCGCCGCTCATGTCGAGCTCGATTTCGCGCGACAATTCGACGATGGTCTCGTGATGATGACCGTTCTCAAACAGCGCGTATTTTAAAGCTTCTGCACGGCTGACGAACAGGCCGCCATAAAGGCCGTTCTGTTCCTGGGCAATCCAGTTGCCTCTGCGGTTCTTGCCGATAAAGATGATGGTCGATGCAGAATTGCACGATGGAGGTTCGATGAGTTTCACTTTTGCATTCCTTCTTGCGATCAGCAGGACCTCTTCCGGAGCCGAACCGTACCTTCCGTCAGTTTTCAACGTTCGACGTGGGGAACGATTGCCGCCACCGAGAACCATTACCTGCCTCGGGCACCCAATATGTTTTGCACCGGATATGAATTCGAGATCGGTGGACAAACGATCTCATAGGAACCGCATAGGACCGTCTGAAATGCTCTCAGCTCACGACGGGGTGGTCGAATCCGATGGCAAGGCAGCACAAGGCTGCGTAAGCAAAAGTTTCGTCCCAGTGGTTGAGCACGGAGCCGAGAGGTTCTTCGCGCCAGAGCGTCGCCAGCATCGCGCTCAGGATCGTCGCCATCCACAAGAGCGCGGTCAGGCTCCGGTCAAAGCCGATACTGCCAAACGCAGCGAAAATCATCAAAATGGTCATCCGCACGCAGAAGCGAATGATGACCTGGGTCGACTTCAGCTGTTGCGTCGAATTCAAATTCGGAAATTGCGCCACGATCGGAGCTCACTTACGTAAAGTTGTCGCAGCAGAGCGCCTCGTCCAACGCATCCGTCCCACCTCGCACGGCCGGAACGCTAGCTCTCGCCGACGGCGCGCTGACGCGTTGTGCGTCAAGGAATGCGCTCAGGATCGCCAGCGGCAGGTCCGCGTGATGGGCCTCGATCGATTGATCGAGCCAGTCCGGCAGCTCGCGCTGCCGCGACAGCGCGCAATGCCATTCGCCTTCGTCATAGGCAATCCGCCGGACCTTCCATTGCGCCAGTTCCAGCTCGATCAAGGCGAGCGAGGCATCGGTCCATGCTTCCGATTCGATGAACCCCTCGATGCGCGCCGTTTTGTCGGTGCGGCAAACCGGTGGAAACCGCCAGCAAGCTTCGCTGATGACATCCGACAGCAGGTCCGCCGTGACCGCATGCGCGTCGCGAAGCCTGTCGGAGAGGTCTTGAGTGTCGCGAAGGCCAGAGAGTATTGGCATGGTGCCGACTCCCGCAAAGCGAGAGGCCGCTGAATGCGACCGCGTCCGGCAATGTGGGCAAAACCGCGTTGGAAAACGAGGCGGAGCGGGGCCCTGAAAAATAGGAATCTCATAAACGCCGGCGTGCGCCGGCGCAGCCCCCGCCCTGCGGCACTGGCGTCCCTTCAAAAGGTGCGTGAATTGAACTGCAGGCTGCGCGGATCGGCCGGATCGCACTGCACGTGGAGAGACTGGCCTCGCCGCGGAGGCGGTCCCTGCCATGGCACCCAGTCCTGGTATGCCGCCAGATAGGGGTTGCCGTGGGGCGGGGTGATCTCGAATGTTGCCTTGACCAGCCAGGTCCCGATTGGCGCGTACGGAAGCTCTTCGGAATGAAGAACCCTGGCCTTGCAGGCGAGAAAGCCCTGATAGGCGGTTGCGGCCTGTGCGGTCTGGCCCGCGCTTGCCAGCATCGCAACCGCCGACAACAAAACAGCTTTAACGATGAGCTTCAACGATGGCCAACACGATGATCGGCGCAAATGAGATTGCCGGCGGCGAACGGCAAAATCAATGTGTTTCAGCCGGCGGTCACGTCCTCAAGGCGCGACTGGAGCCGATAGCCGACGCCGGATTCGGTCACAAGAAGGCGCGGGCGATTGGGATCGGTTTCGATCTTTTGCCGCAGCTTGCGAACGAGAATCCGCAGATACTGGATGTTGTCGCGCTGGTTTCCGCTCCAGATATCCTTGAGCAACTGGTCGTGAGTCACCACCAAACCGACATGCGTCGCCAGAATATGAAGCAGGCGATATTCCTTTCGGGTCAATCGTATCGGTCGCTGGTTCAGGGAGACGGTTCGCGCCACC
>Ga0207663_10000843_pt1 | contig 13912 bp, 15 predicted proteins | sample LARL53metaG_FD_184346 | JGI IMG/M metagenome (GOLD analysis project Ga0207663, IMG submission 184346) | Corn, switchgrass and miscanthus rhizosphere microbial communities from Kellogg Biological Station, Michigan, USA - LAR L5-3 metaG... | ecosystem: Host-associated > Plants > Roots >...
TGCGCCCTACGGCGACTATGACCAGCTGATGCGGCTCGAAGAATGGTACGGCCGCAAGTGAGACTAGCGGCGCGGCTTCTTCTTGATCTTGGAGGCGTAGAGCAAAGCGGCGACGATAGCTGCCGAGCCGATGCCGACTGCGACGCCGGCTTTCACCAGCTTGGCGCGGCGCTGTTCGTTGGCTTTGTCGGTGTCGTTGCTGTCGCTGCGGCAAAATGGCTGCTCGTGGACGCGACCGGTTCCGGCGGACGCGGCGCGGCGGCGGCCGGCGCGGTCGCGCGAGTAACGGCCGGGGCGGTCACGGCGAAGCTGGTTTCCCTGGCGCGCTTTTCAAACGGCCCGGTAATTTCATCGGACACGGTCACCGTTTTTCGCGCCGGCGCGGAGGCGAGCATTTTGGAGCTTAATCGCTTCACCACTTCGTTCAGCGGGAGCGCGACCGGCAGCGCGTCCTGTTCAGGCCCGATGCGGAACAGGCTGGGCGCGGCGGCGCGCAACTGGCCGAAAAGAATTTTTACCGAGCCGGTCGCCAGTTGCGGAAGGAGCTGTCCCGTGGGAATGGAAATGGTGGCCTGCCCCAGTTCGGCAATGGGCCGGGTCAATGTCACGCGCAAATTCGTCGGCAATTTTTCCAAGATCGGCTGGAGGGGCAATTCCAACTCGTCGCCGGTGGTGGAAGCCGGCGGCGCGCTGACGGGTGCCGTTGATGGGGCGGGGGCAATGGCGCGGGCTGGCGGCGCCACTTCCGCGTCGTCGCCATCAAATCGCTGCAGCCATCCACGCAGGAATCCTGCAAACCTCATTTTCACTTTATTGGGCATTACATTCATATCTGCCGTTCGGGCTGTCAAATCGCAATTTCATTTTTTTCGTCAAACGGGAAGTTAAGCAGGAAATGCGCCAATTGGGATGTTTGTAAATACGGCCTTATTGTCCAGTTTGTTGGCATCCTCCTGTTCCATTGCTGGATAAAGTGTCCACAATTCAACGCTGAAATTTGAAAATCCCCAGCATCCGGGGCTTCGACCGGCGGGAACGCCGATTGCTTCAATCCGGCGATGGCGAATTTTCCGGCTTGTGTTTTGGCGGGGAAGGCGCTAGCGATGGTGCGTTGGAAATGGAAACGACACGCAAAATTCTGGTTTTGGACGATGACGCCGACTGGCTGGAAGTCTGCCGTGAACAACTCGCGCAACTTCCCAGCAAGCCGGAAGTCCGCACCGCGAGCACCGGCACGCGCGCCGTGGCCCAACTGGATGCCGAGCCGTTCCGGCTGCTGATTTGCGACCTGCGAATGCCCCGGATGGACGGCTTGCAGGTGCTCACCATTGTCCGCCGGCGTTTTCCCGAACTGCGCACGGTGGTGCTGACGGGGCTGGAGGACGAGGAGTTCCGCTCCCGCGCCTACATTCTGGGCGTGGATTTGTTCTGGCTGAAGACCGACATGCAGCGGGACGTGAAATTGTTTCTGGACTGCCTGGAATCCCTGCTGGGCGACGAAACGCCCCACGGTTTCCGCGGCGTCCAAAACAAAAGCCTCATTGACATCATCCAGTTGGAATGTCTCTCTCGCAACTCCACCGTGCTGCGCGTCACCCGCGGGCCGCTCGTGGCAAAATTGTGGATTCAAAACGGCGAATTGATTGACGCCGAGGTTGGCGGCGCGCGCGGCGAGCCAGCGCTGCGGAAAATCCTGGCATGGAGGGCCGGCGCGTTTGAAAACCTGCCCGCCGAGCCGAAGCGCGAGCGCACCATCGTCAAATCCGTCAACGCCCTGCTGCTCGAATCCGCGCAGGCGATTGACGAAGTCACCGAACCCACGCAGACCGACTTCGTCGAGCGGGCCGACCACCAGAAAAACGTCTGGAAGTTGTCGCTGCTCGCCGCCGAGGGCGCTGAATTTGTGGTCGTCGTTCCTCCCGACAAGGGCAAGATCGAGTCGTGGAGCACCTTTCAAGGCGAGCGCCTGGCTTCCTGGGCGCGCCAAGCCAGCGAAACCGCTCGTCGCCTGGGCGAACGACTCGGAGCCGGGCCGTTGTCGCATGTTGCCGGGGCCGGCTCGGAACGCCGCCTGCTCCTCCTTTCCGGCGATGACAAAACCAGGTCGTTTCTCGTCGGTTGGCCGACTGAAGTTGGCGAAGGCCATTTGCTGGAAAAAACAAAAAAACTTTCCGCCTCATGGGATTCCTAAAAAAATTATTCGGCGGCCGCGCGGCGGTTCAACAACTGCCGTCCGGCACCGTCACCATCAACCAGCGCGGCGAGGTGGTTTCGGCCACCGTTTCGTCGGCCTATCCGGAGCCGTTGTTGCGCGAGATCGGCCGCGCGGTGCTTCAATTGTTTCAGGAGGCGCGCGAGGCGCAGATGCCGCTGGCCGAGGTCAGCCTTCACTACGGCAGCCTGCGCGTCACCGCCCGCGAGCTGCGCGGCGGCGCCATCATTTTCCTTTTCCCACAAACCGCGCTGATGCCGGCGCCCAACTAAATAAACTGTTTTTGCCATGAATGCCAAAGGACTCAACCAACTCGTCAGCCAGATTGAAACGCACGTTGAATGCTGGAAGCAGTTCAACCACTTCATCGAAATCGCCCGCTCCAAAAAGTTCGGCCCGGCGGACGAGAACCAGTTTCTCGAAATCAAAAGCATCCTCATCCAGGACCTGGAGATGATTTTCGCCTCCATCGAGGTCCAATCGCCCGGCAAGGAGGACATCATCGGGCTGGTGGGCCGCGCGCCGTCGCTGCGCTACTTGAGCGAGGTCGGCGAGGGCGAATTGCGCGGCATCGAAAACGCCTGGCACAAGATTTACATCGGCTGGCACTCCATTTTGGGCCAGCTCAAGGTCAAACAGCGCGAGGGGGAAACGTCCTTCTTCAGCCGGAAAAAATAAATCCGCCCCGGCCAGACCTGCTTGTCCGCCGCGGTCATCGCGGCTGATTTTTTACAATGATGCCGACCTATTTTCAAATCCTGGTCCTGGCGCTGATTCAGGGCGCGTGCGAATTGCTGCCGGTTTCCAGCTCGGCTCATGTCATCGCCGCAGAAAAAATCATGGGCCTCAATCCCTCCAGCCCCGGGATGACGATGCTGCTCGTCATGCTGCACACCGGGACGATGTTCGCCGTCATCGTCTATTTCTGGAAAGGCTGGAAGCGCGATTACTTCACCTCCACCGGGCAGCTTCAATGGTTCGCCATCCAGATCGTCATTGCCACCATTTGCACCGGAATCGTCGGCTACGGGCTGAAAATCGTCATCGAAAAAGTTTTCATGCGCGGCGCGGCGCACGCGGAAGTTGAAAATTTATTCAACAACCTGCCGCTGATGGCCGGCGCGCTGGCGGCGGTTGGGCTTCTGATCATTTACGCCGGCCTGCGGGAGGAAAAAAATCCGCGCCACCTGGAAATCCAGCCCGCGCATTCGTTCTGGATTGGCATCGTGCAGGGAATTTGCCTGCCGTTTCGCGGGTTTTCGCGCTCCGGTTCGACCATCTCCACCGGACTGCTGCTCGGACTGCCGAAACAAAAACTGGAGGAATTCAGTTTCGCGCTCGCCGTCGTCCTGACCCCGCCAATCATCGCAAAAGAGGCGCTGCGCCTGCTCAAAGACCAGACGCCGGGAGACCACGAATCCTTGCTGCGTTTGTTTTTGCCGGGCATTGCCGGCATGGTCTTCAGTTTTCTCGCCGGATTGCTGGCGTTGAAATGGCTCTCTCGCTGGCTCGAAGGCGGACGCTGGAAATTTTTCGGCTTCTATTGCCTCATCGCGGCGGCGGGCGTTTTGATCCTGCACTTCAAGCTGCCGCGATAATCAACCGCGTCCAAAATCACGGCGCCGACTGCGGAATCCATATTTTCTGGCCGACCTTCAAGTGGTTCGGATCCAGTCCCGTATTTGCGTCCAGGATTTGTTTCACACTCACTTTGATTCCCTTGTCCTGATAGGCCTTCGCGATGGCGGAAATCGTGTCGCCTTTGCCGAGGACCTGCCAGTAGCCATTTTGCTTGTCGCCTGGATTGGCGGCTGGATTCTCGGTTGCAACGGTCGTTGGTTTATGGCTCGTCGCCGGAATGCCTCCGCCTTTGCCGAGTTTTTCAAGCTCCTTCACAATCAGGTCGTTGTCGTCCTGCTGTTTTTTGGCGAGGTCCTTCACCTGCGTGGCGAGCTTCTTCAAGTCATCCGCGTTGGCGCTGCTGTTCGCGGCGGGCTGGTTCAGCTTGTCGCTCAAATCGCTGATTTGTTTTTCCAGGTCGGCAATTTTCTTGCCCTGCGCCGCCTGCATTTCGGTGAGGTTCTGGATTCTGCCGTTGATTTCGTCAATCAACTGCTGCGTCGCCGCGTCCTGCGCCGGAGCCAGCGACGCGGCGAAGGCGCAAATGAAAAGCCCGAATAAAATCTTTCTCATGCGCCGAAAATAAACCTCTGCGCGGCGGCGTCAAGTTGAAGTGTAAACGTTGGATCAGTGATTGCTGATTAAATAATACCAACTGAAAAAAGTTATTAAGCCGAAGGTAAGACCAAGCCCGAACACAAATGTATGACGTTTGCCAGCTCGATAGTAAGTCAAAATCAATGGGCCAATCATCGCCAAACACAAAATAAGCCCTGAAAAACCTAATACAACGCACCAAGCATAACCTTCCGCGCTAACAAATCGATTTTGAATCAAAAAAGCTAGATCGTATAACAGCGAAGCAAATATGGTGATACCGCTTAACCAAGTCATTTCCATTGGCTTGGCCAAAAACAAGCGTGTATGATCCAAAAATCTTACAACTCGTTCCATTCAGTGGCTTGAATTTATTCCAGTGGGGAAAATTGTCCAGCGTTTTTTGAGACTCGAATTTCACGAATTAACACGAATTCAATCTGTAAAAATTCGTGTTAATTCGTGTCAAAGTCTTTCACGCCAGCTTCCCGTATTTCCGCATTTCCGGCCAGATCCACGCCACGGCCAGCACCACCAGAATCGTCCCGATGCCGCCGCTCACGGTGGACACAATCGCGCCCGTCGCATGAGCGCTGCCCAAAAATGTCGGCACCGTGAACAGATACGCCACGATGCCCGACCGGAAACCGCCGAGTTCATTTGACGTGCCGATGAACAGGCTGTTGACCGCCGAGACGCGCCCGCGCTTCTCGTCCGGCGTCAGGATTTGCACCAGCGTCTGCCGCACGACGACGCTCACGTTGTCCACCGCGCCCGCCACCGCCAGCATGGCGAATGAAAACCAGAACCAAAACGCGCCCGGCAGCGCGAGCCACCGGCCGAAACAGTTTTGGTTGGCGACGCCAAACAAAATCGTCGCCGCGCCAAAAATGGCGACCGACACCAGCATGGCGCGTCCGGCTTTTTGCAGCGGCGGACGGTGCGCGATGACCACCATGCAAATGACCGCGCCGATGGGCATCGCGTCGCGCAACCAGCCAAAGCCGCCGGCGCCGACGCGAAAAATGTCGTTTGCAAACATCGGCAAAATCGTCACCGCGCCGCCCAGCAGCACCGCAAACAAATCCAGCGTGATGATGCCGAGGATGATTTTGCTTTGATAAACGAAGCGAAAACCCTCGACCAGGCTTCTGACGGAGACTGGTTCGGCCTGCTTCACCTTGTGCTCGTGCCGGATGGAGGCGACGAGCACGAAGCAGAGGATTGAGGCCAGGACGTTCAGCGCATAGACCGGCCATGCCGTGCTGTGCTCGCCCGCGTCCGCGTGCGGCGTCATGGCGATGACCGCGCCGAACGCGACCGGGCCGAGGACGCAGGACAATTGAAACGCGCCGCTGTTGAACGTGACGGCGCGCGCGAATTGTTTGAGCGGGACCAGGCTGGTCACAAATGCCGCGCTCGCCGGCCAGAGAAAGGTCCGCGCCGCGCCGATGACGGCGAGGCAGACGTAAATCCATCCGACGGGCCAGCGCAACGCGGAACACAGCGTCAGGCCGAGGCTGGCGACCGTCAGCACGACTGTCGTGACGAGGATGATTTGTTTCCGGCTGAACGTGTCCGCGAAATGGCCGGCGGGAATCGTGCAGAGAATCATCGGCACCATCAGCGACAGGCCGACGAACGCCAGGGCGAGCGCCGAGTGCGTGCGCCGGTAAAGCTCCCAGTCAATCGCCACCACGAGCATCTGCTGGCCGAGCGACGCCACGAGACGCCCGACGAGGTAGCGCGCGTAATCGGCGTTTCGCAGGACGGCGTAAGCGCCTTCGTCTGCCTCGTCGGAGCGTTCCGGCGGCGGCGGGGCGGCGGGTTGTGGCGCCGGCTCGTCGGGCAGATTCTCCGGTGATTCCTGGTCGTGCATTTTTTGACGGCGCACAGCCTAGCTGAAAATTTTTGCGGGTCGAGTTTTCAAGCGGTTGAATTTCATCGTAATCATAATCTTGTTCTTAATCGTATTCGCCGCCGACATGGATTAAGATTACGATTGCGATCAGGATTAAGATGAATGAACCAAAGGAAAATCCGCGCCATTACAAATGGCCGTGGTTTGTGCTAGCGGCGGTTTTATTATTCCTCACGCTCACGGTCGTGTGGGTGAGCTTCGCCGCCAAAAAGGTCGAGCGGGAGCGCGATTACAATGCGCCGGTTCCCGCCGGCGCAAGATGATTTTACTTTTTTGTCCGCCCCGTCAACGCGGCCAAAATCGAAGCGCCGTCAATGCCCTCCGGCGCCCTGGCGAATCCGATTCCCGCCGCAGTCGGCAGAAAATCCCGCGCCGACCATTTGAAATCGCTGACTGCTCCGGTTGGAATCGTCCCCGGCCAATGCGCAATCATCGGCACGCGCAGGTCGTTGGATGGCGCGATGTCGTGGAAAAAATCCGGGTCTGCCGCGCCGTTCTTTTTCGGAGCCGTCGCGCTGGTGAAGAAAACCGCCGCATTGTTCGTCATGCCGAGCTTTTGCAGTTGGTCCGTCAACTGGCCGATGTAGCCGTCGAGCCGTGCAATCATCGCCGCCTTGTTCTTCGCCGCCTGCGGCCATTTTTCCTCCGAGAACGGCGCGTCGGTCGGCACCTGGCTTTTGCCGTCGCCGGGGATTTTGAAATTCAACACCAGGAAAAACGGGCGGTAGCGGTTGGCCGGGTCGGGCTGGTTGATTTGCATGAAATTCATCGCGGCCTTCGTGAGCAGGTCGGGGATGAATTGATTCTTGCCCTGGGTGTTCGCGTAAATCATTTCCCTGCCGCCGGTGGGCGCGCCCTGGGCCGGGTTCCAATTGGTCCAATTGCCGGTGGCTTTGTCGAAGGAAGAATTTGGCGAGTAGCGGAACATGTAGTCGGCGTAAAAATTTCCCGCGTCGTTCGGGTCCAGATAACCGGCGAATTCGTCGAAACCCTTTTTCCACGGCGCGCCGCCGGAATTTTCGCCGCCCAGGTTCCATTCGCCAATCATGCCGGTGCGATAGCCGGAATTTTTCAGCATTTGCGCGACGGTGATTTCATCCGGCGCCAGCGGAACATCCGCGTCCGCGCGCTGCCGCAAATGGCTGGAATCCTTTCCCAGCATCAGCGCCGCGCGGGCGGGCGATTCCGCCGCGGCCCCGGCAGAATAATTCGTGAAGCGGATGCCTTCGGCGGCTAGCTTGTCGAGGTTTGGCGTCTGGAAATTCGTCTGGCCGTAGCAGCTCAAATCGCCGTAGCCGAGTCCGTCGGCGACCACCAGGATGATGCTGGCGCGGCGCGGAATGGCGCGCGGCGCGGCGTTTGAAAGAACGAACGTTTGCGCGCTCGCGGAAAATTCCAGCAGCAACGCCGGCAGCAGCAGCGCGCGGCAAACAGAATTGAATCGGATTGATTTCATTGTGAACTTGGATTCTGGGCAATCTGGGGCGTTCAAACAAATCATTTTCCGTTGCGTTTTCCGAATTCCGCGTCCAGCGGGATGAGCAGTGCGGCGATGAAACTGGGAATCGTCGCCAGAATCACCCAGACGAAGAAGTGCTGATAGCCGAGGAATTCCTGCAATTGGCCGCTCCAAGCCATCGGCAGATTCAAGCCCAGCGCCATGAACCCGGTGCAAATGGCGTAGTGCGCCGTCGCGTGTTCGCCGCGCGCGACATAAATCAGGTAAAGCATGAACGCCGTGAATCCGAAACCGTAACCGAACTGCTCAACCGCCACGCCCGCCCCGATGACCGCCAGACTTTGCGGTTGGACATAAGCGAGCCAGATGAACACCGCGTCCGGCAGGTGAATCGCCAGCAACATCGGCCACAGCCAGGACTTCAGCCCGCGCCGCGCCACGACAAATCCGCCGAGCAACCCGCCCACCAGCAGCGCCGCGACGCCGGCGGTCCCGTAAATCCATCCGAATTGGCCGTCCGTCAACGCCAGGCCGCCCTGGGCGCGGCCATCGAGCAAAAATAATTTTGCCACGCCGAGCAATTGCGCTTCGCCAAACCGGTAGAGCAGGATGAACGCGAGCAGCGTGACGATTTTCGGCTTGCGAAAAAAGGAGGCGAACGTTCCAGCAAAATCGGACAGGAAATTTCCAATGGATTTTTCCGGATGCGCCGAGTCGGCGGTCGGGCGCGGCAGGATCAGCCGGTGATAAATGCCCAGCAACAACATGAATCCAGCCATCATCGCAAATGCCCCCGCCCACGCCCTCGCAAAATTACCCGTTCGCTTTTCCCATTCGCCAACCAGCACGACAAGCAAGCCTTGAGCGGCGATGTTGGCCACGCGATAAAATGTGTTTCGGACGCCGCTAAACCAGGCCTGTTCATGCCCCGGCAGCGCCAGAATGTAAAAACCGTCTGCGGCGATGTCGTGCGTGGCGGAGTTGAAGGCGACGAGCGTAAATAGAGCCAGAGTCAGTTGGAAAAAATGCGGCGCGGGAATTGCAAACGCGACAGCGGCCAGCAGCGCGCCCGAAAGAATCTGTGTCGCCCAAATCCATTGCCGGCGCGTTTTCAAGATGTCCACCGCCGGGCTCCAGAGCGGCTTGAGAATCCACGGCCAACCGAGCAGGCTGATCCAAAGGGTGATTTTGGCGTTCGGCACGTCCAGATTCTTGTAGAGCACCGCCGCCACCGACATCACCAGCGCGTAAGGCAGCCCTTCCGCGACGTAGAGCGTCGGAATCCAGCGCCACGGACCGCGGGAAGTTGGTTTGTTGTCGGCCATCCGCCTTTGAGTAACAGGCTTTACGGGCGGGCGCAATTCCCGGGAGTGCCGGCGCTCCCCAAAATTTCCGGCTTGGCTCTTGGGCCGCATGATGATTGAGTCTGCGCGTGACAATCACGATCGGCGCATTTCTCAACGCCCTGGGTATTCTCCTCGGCGGATTGTTCGGCCTCGCGCGGCCCGAACCGCTTTCCGCCCGCGCGCAGATTTGGTTCCGCAATGCCCTCGGCGCGGCCACCGTTTTTTTCGCGCTGCGCCTCGTCTGGGTGAGTGTCCACGGAACATTTCTGCCGTGTCTGAAGCAATTTTTCCTCGCCGTGCTGGCCGTCGTGCTGGGCAACCTGCTCGGCAAACTGCTGCGCCTGCAAAAAATGTCGAACCGCCTCGGTCGGTTCGCCACCCGGCTCATGTCGTCCGCGGACACCGATTCGCCCCGCAAAATTGCCGGCGGTTTTTTCGCCTGCACGATTTTGTTCTGGGCCGCGCCGCTCGGCCTGCTCGGCGCGGTCGCGGACGGATTGTCCGGTTATTTTTATCTGCTCGCCGTCAAAGGCGTGATGGACGGGCTGGCGACGGCGAGCTTCGTGAAAATGTTCCGCTGGCCCGCCGCGCTGTCCGCGTTTCCGGTTTTTGCCTTGCTCGGATTCATCACCCTGGTCTGCCAGATTTACGCCTTGCCGTTCCTCAACTCACACCAACTGGTGGATTCTGTCAACGCCGCCGCCGGTCTGGTTGCCTGCACCGTCACGCTGGTGATTTTTGAGTCGCGCAAGGTGGAACTGGCGAACTACCTGCCCGCGCTTGCCGTCGCGCCGATGTTGGCGTGGCTGTTCAAATAAACCGCTTGCCACAACCGGCGGTTTGCCAAATCATCCGCTCAATGACCCACAAGCCGCACCACAAACGGCATCACCGCCACTCGGAGCGGAACCAGATCATCTTCCTGGTCGGGTCCGTGCTGGTGATTGTTCTGGCGCTGCTGGTCGCGGTCTTGTGGTGGATGAAAAACCCGAAACTCGGCTCGCCCTGAATCTGGTGTAGCGTCGAGCCTGTGGCTCGAAAGATTCGGCGCACAGCGCCGACACTACAGGTGTTTGGCCGAATTCTTCCCCCTTGGCGTCCTCTGCGTCTTGGCGGTTTGTTTCAAAAAAAACCTTGTCCGTTTCCCGGTTCTGCGGCCATGTATGAATGATGACGGGCGATGACATGACGCTGGTGCGGGAATTCGCCGCCAGCCGGTCCGATGCGGCGTTTGCCGCGTTGGTGGCGCGGCACATCAGCCTCGTCCACTCGGCGGCGCTGCGGCAGGCGGGCGACGCGCATCTGGCCGGGGACATCACGCAGGCCGTGTTCATCATCCTCGCGCGCAAGGCGGCCACGCTGGGGCCGCGCACCGTGCTGTCCGCGTGGCTCTATCGCACCACGCGCTACGCCGTGGCGGACGCGCTCAAGGCCCGGCGCCGCCGCCAAATCCGCGAACAGGAGGCATTCATGCAATCCACCTTGAACAGTGGCGGCGACGCCCCGTCGCCATCCGGCAATGAAGAAATCTGGGCGCAACTCGCGCCGTTGCTGGACGACGCCATGAACCAACTGGGCGAGACCGACCGCGCCGCGCTGGTGCTGCGTTTTTTCGAGAACAAGACCGCGCGTGAAATCGCGGCGGCGCTGCGGATGGAGGAGGACGCGGCGCAAAAGCGCGTGGCCCGGGCGCTGGAAAAACTGCGGCGATTGTTCGCCAGGCACGGTGTGAATTCCCCGGCGGATGCCATCACCGGCTCGATTGCGGCCCACTCCGTTCAAGCCGCGCCCGTGGCGCTGACGAAAACCGTTTCCGCCGTGGCGCTGGCCAAAGGCGCGGCGGCTTCAACTTCAACCTTAACCCTCGTGAAAGGAGCATTGAAGGCAATGAGTTGGGCGAAAGTGAAATTTGCGTGTGGCATTGGAGCAGCGGCTCTGATGATTTCCGTTCCGATTTTGGTGGCAAGCCACGGAGGAGGTCGCATTGAAAATGCGGAATATGAAGCTGACGGCAAGTTGACAATTCAGGTAATTGGCAAAACCAATCAAGTTACTTCAGAAGTAAGTGAAATGTTCAAAGTTTCCGTGAAGCAAGGTAAATGGTTCATTGTTACCAAACCACAATCTGGCGTTAACTCGGCAGACATTGTCCGATATGAAGTGGGTGGCGACGGCCAGATGTTTTATCAAGTAGCCTATTTCGACAAACAGCGAATAGCCACCAACTCTCAAAACACAGCCGTCGGCCTGATCGAAAAAGATGCCGTTCCAGAAAACATTGCTGGCAATCATGTTTCAGAACTCTGGCTCGCATTGGCATCCAGCAGCTACCTAAACATGTCAACGAACGGAATGATTGAACCTGTCTATTATTTGATTGATCCAACGATGAGAAGCGAAGGATGGAAGGAAAAAGCAAGCTGGAATAGATTTCAGGATCCACCTCATCTGCCACGCAACCTTATTTACTCCAACACATCTATCATCGGAGTGAGTGGTCGCCGCCATGTTTTAATTCCAACGCCACCACCATTTGAGAATGGATTCATCAAGGCATCCTACAATGTCGAGGAGTATACAAATGTGAACGGGCTGACCTTGCCCACAAGATTTTCCCTCGAAGAATTGAATTTGGATCTGGGGGCATCACCGGTTGGGCTGAAAACTAATTTGAACATATTTGGCAGTGTGAACAATATCCGAGTGGTTTGTGAAAGAACCGATTTCGTTCCAGAAATATCGGAGGCAACCTATGTTGAAGACCGGCGCTTTGACCGTGAAGCCAAACCGGTTCAGTCGCTATCTTACATGGTCACCAACGGAATGTGGCCTGAAATGAAAGCTGAATGGTTGCAGAAAGAATACCAGCACGAGTTAAACGTGCGAACACATCCGATCGAATCCGTTGGCCAGAAACAAGTGCAATCTGGCCCCCAATTAACGCCGGCCCGCCGCCGTTTGGAATTGGATCAGTCTTCCAACCATAAATGGATATGGCTCCCAGTGATTATAATTATTTCCTTGATTGCCGTGATTGCAGGATTGCTGAAAAGAAAACGCGCGAATTGAAGGCGGATTCTGGAAAATTTCTTTGTGTCCTTTGCGTTCTTTTGCGGCCGATTCGTCCGCAATGCGCTGCATGGCGGGCCGGTCTGCGAATCGTAGCGGCGTCCCGGCAGAGCGCCGCCGACTTGAGCGAATTGTAAAATGCGGCTTTCTGCCGAAAGCCGCCACGCCGGTTTTGGAAAACATGGCTAAAGTTCAAAAAAACGCGCGACCGGAAGTGCGGGCGCTGGCCGGGGTCATCCGCCGGTGCCGCGAACAATTGGGCCTGTCCCAAAACCAGCTCGCCAAGCGGTCGGGCGTCACCCGCCCGATGATCGGCCTCATCGAATCGGATGATGTCGTTCCCACGGTCCAAATCGTGGCCTGCCTCGCGGAGGGGCTGGGCATTCCCTATGGCCGGCTGAATCTGGGAGTGGACGAGTGGTTTGCCAGCCAGCCGGCCTTTTGCCGGGCCTGCAAATATATTTGCATAGGCGGCGGGGAGCTAAAACGGTTGACTGTGGACCGTAAATGCAACCGCCCCGTCAAAGATTCGCCCGGCCTCGCAGACTGTCCGCCCGTTTCGCCTTAGTTCCGCCCCGGCTCCCCGCCTGCTTGGAGGCAAATCCCGCCACTGCACCGGGAAATCCCTCTGCTTTGCAGGGAAATCCCTCTGTTTCAGGGAGGCACCATCCCATCCCGGCGGCAAATCCCGCCGTCTTGGCGGGCAACCCCGCTGACCTCGGGGGAAATCCCGCTGCCCCGGCGGGAAATGGCGACGTCAGGGCGGGAGACCAGCCTTGGCGGGCGGGAAACCCCGGAACGCCGGCGGCATACACCCCCAAGTTGGCGGGATGCGCCGGACTGGCGGCGGGATTTCCCGGAATCGTCGCGGGAAACGGTTTTCCCGTCAAAACAGGCCAATTTCACGGAAATCCGCACCTTTTTCCTCCCAAACCATAAATACCCGCTCAAAAAATACAAACATATGAAATCCGACTATGTGAACAAAAGCGACATCGCCTTCGGGCAACAACTGAACCTGATGGCCACCGGCCTGCCCGGTTACGCCACCGTGCTGGGCATTGCGGCGGACACGCTGGCCGCCGTGCTGGCGGACGACAAATACTTCGACTACTGCCTCAAATGCCAGGCCATCCTCCAGAAGGCCGCGCGGGAGTCCACCTACTGGCGCGACCTCATCCGTAGCGGCGGCCCGCTCCCGCCCACCGGCTCGCCGCTCGCGCCCGTGCTGCCGGAGGCACCGCCAGCCGTCAATCCCGGCATCGAGAACCGTTACCGCGCCCTCGCCAAGACGATCAAGGGCAACAAAAATTACAACGCCGCCATCGGCACGGCCCTGGGCATCGAAGGCTCGCAACAAATCGGGCCGGACCTCACCACCATCCAGCCCGCCATGGATGTCACCATCAGCGGCAACGCCGTGCTGGTGGACTGGGGCTGGCAGGGTTATTCCGCCTGGCTGGACTTGTGCGAACTTCAGGTGGATCGCGGCGACGGCAGGGGCTACATCCCGCTGGCCTTCGACACCACGCCCGGCTACACGGACACCCAGCCGTTCCCGGCCACGCCGGTCAAATGGACTTACCGCGCGATTTATCGCGTGGGCGACGCGCAAGTGGGCGTCTGGAGCGCGCCGGTGAGCATCACCGTGCCGGCCTGAACTGAATTAAACGGAGGGAAACGCGCCC
>Ga0207663_10000851_pt1 | contig 13863 bp, 10 predicted proteins | sample LARL53metaG_FD_184346 | JGI IMG/M metagenome (GOLD analysis project Ga0207663, IMG submission 184346) | Corn, switchgrass and miscanthus rhizosphere microbial communities from Kellogg Biological Station, Michigan, USA - LAR L5-3 metaG... | ecosystem: Host-associated > Plants > Roots >...
GACCGGCGGATGGGAGGAGAGCCAATCCGACTGAGTCTTGAGCTGCCGCGCCATAGCCGCTCATGGTAGGCACCTACACGGCGGCGGTACGCTTTTGCAGCATGACCGCTGACGAACGACTCAAGAGCCTGCCCGGAGCGGAGATCGTGCTGCCCGGGCTCGCCGACCTCGAAGCCGGTCGCCGGAGCGCGTTCGCGAGCGCGGTCCAGTGCGCGGCGCCGCGCCTGCGGCGGGCGGGGCTGGACGCCCCCAGCGCCGGGGCAGGCGCTCCCGCCGCCCACGAGCTCTACCGCCAGCTGAGCGAGGAGCTCGGCGACGGAGCCCATTCCCGCTACAACGCGATCCTCGCGCGCGTCGTCAGCTTCGCGGGGGCAGCGGAACGTGCGCAGGGCGGCTGACGCCGCGCAGATCAGGCGGCTTGCCCAGGAGTTGGGCGGAGCGGTGCCGGTCGGCACCCGCATGTACCTGACGGGGGGCGCAACGGCGGTGCTCGAGGGCTGGCGCGACTCGACCGTCGACATCGACGTGCGCTTCGAGCCCGACGCCGACGCCGCCCTCAGTCGGATCAGCGAGATCAAGGAGCGCCTCGAGGTCAACGTCGAGCTGGCCTCGCCGCTCGACTTCCTGCCGGCCCTGCCGAGCTGGCAGGAGCGCTCACGCTTCAGGTTCCGCGAGGGGAACCTGGAGGTCTTCGACTTCGACCCCTACTCGCAGGCGATGTCCAAGCTGGAGCGTGGATTCGAGCTCGACCTCCTGGACGTGCGCAGCATGATCCAAGCCAAACAGGTGGAGCCGGCCAAGCTGGCCAGCCTGTTCGAGGAGATCGAGGCACAGCTGTACCGCTTCCCCTCGGTCGACCCCGCGAGCCTTCGCCAGGCGGTCGAATCGCTCGTTGCCGAGTAGCCCTCTCGTACACCCGAGAGTCAGCGGCGCTTACGGTTCTTCCTCCCCTTCGAGCACCCCGTCCCCACCTTCGGCCTGCTATCAGCCTCCTTGCCGTTCTGCCCCGTAAAGGCCACGATCGCCCGATGAACCGCCAAGCAGAGGCTTTCCTGGTTGACGAAGAGCCCCTTCTTGCCTCCATCCAGGGAAACCGTAAAGGAGGAGACCGGGGCATCGGGGACGCCTTCAAAGGTCGTTCGCAGCTTGCCTTTGACCGAGTCGACGTGACCGACCAGGTCGACGTCTATCTCTTGGTTGTGCAGGGCGACAACAACGTCAGGCAGCTGGCGTTCAGGGTTGGATCTAAGGAAGACAGGGCCTTGCAAGGCTTCAGAGAGGATCGGGGTTACCGCTTGGGCTTGGCCATAGATCGAGCCCTGTGGGCATCTTTCTCCGGGGGTATTGCCTTCTTTGAAGATCACCCTGGTGCAGATCGTTTCGAAGTGTTCGTTCTCGATGAACTCTGATCCGGGCAGGGTGACCTGGGCTCTGCCTACGCCTGCTTCTCCGATCCCCCCCATCTTCAGGGTTGCCTTAAGAGCGGGATGGGCGCCTCGGTTGGTCTTTTTGCCCAGCAGCTTTAGGGAGAAGTTGGGTTTGAAGGGAAGCCCGGCGCAATCAGCTGCCTGGAAGGGGGTGGAGACGGTGACCGGGTTGTTATCTGCTTCAGAGGAGAAATCAAGGCCTGAGCCCAAGAGGGTTGAGGCGGTAGAGGTTCTCGTGCAGTCGGTCGGGTTGAGGACGAATTCGGGTCTATCGGTATAGGCCCTGATGTCTCTGAGGTGGGTGGGGACTCCCGCGATGATGTGGGGGATCGGGTCTGAGCCGGTGGCGTCGATGAAGACTTCCCCGGTTTCTGGGTCGACCTTGAAGGCCTGTCTGATCACCACGGTGCCGAGGTCAAAGGGACCGACCTTGGCGGCGGTGATCGCTACCAGGGAGATAGCGCTGCCGTGGTAGGGGCCCGCGAGGTAGATCTTCCCTGGGGCATAGGCGAGGGCCTGGCCCACTCCCGCTCCCGCCAGGGTCCTGCCGATCTGGGAGGCCTTGGGGCAGGAGGGGCTATCCAGCTCTTCCTGGCCGCCGTGGATGCCGGTTCTTGCTTTCGCAGCTTCGATCGCCTGATCGGGGCAGAAGGGGATCCCCGCCAGCTTGCCGACGATCCCCGGGGGGAGCTTGATCGAGAAGCGGTTTATCTCCTGTTCTGCGTCACTTCTGAAGAGGCGGACGTTGAAGGGGCTAAAGCGCCCGGCGGCGTTGTTGAGCGAGCCGGCGATCAGACCCGGTCTGAAGGGGGGAAGGCCTGCTGTGGGGCAGGGGCCTCCTTCTGGGCCCTTGTCGATCGTCATGTTGGATTCAAGCGTTAGCGGTTCTTCAGAGGAGAAGGGCGTCAGTTCGCTCCTCGTCTGGTATTCCCCACAGGCTTGAGGGGTTGCCAGGGGAGCCCTTGCCCCTTCGCGGAAGTGCAGCTTGAAGGAGGAATAGGGGATCGGGGGGAGGCCTTCGAAGGTGGTGGTGATCTGGCCGGTGCTCGGGTCCAGTTCGACCTTGCCTGCTTGCTTGACGATCAGGCCGCGTTCTGGGGCCCTTGCGACCAGATACAGAGCCGTCAAGGTCCCAAACGGGTTTTCGTAGGGCGCCGCCAGATACATCGAGCCTTCGATCTGGTCTTCGGCAAGCGGGGTCTTGGCCACCAGGCTTCCTAGCTTCGATGCCTCGGGGCAGCCTTCGCCTGGGAGGGAGCTGGCGCTCTCTGCTTTGAACTGAGCTTCTGAGCAGACCGAGATGCCTTCCGCCAGTGAGGGGTTGACGGTGACTCCCTGGGGCAATGTGACGACTGTCTTGCGGGGCTCTGTTTCCGCGATCCCGCCCGGACTTAGAAGGCCCTGATTGGGCAGCTTCAGTTCGAAGTCAAGACCCGAGGGGTTGGAGGTCAGATGCGTGGTCGGGGTGGAGGAGACTTTGGGTTGGAAGGGGACGGCGTCGCAGCCCCCCTGGGGAGCGGGGTTGCCTCCACCGTCGAGGGAAAGAGCCGATTCTTCGGCGAAGATGCCGGGGGCGAGTTTGGAGTCCGCCTTGACGGTGATCTGCAAGGGGGCGTCGCAGTTCGCCGGCATCGTGAGGAAGGGAAGGAGGGGGGCGTCCGACGACACCGAGCCGCCCGCGCCTTCCGCCGCAGTCTTGCCTCGTTCTGAGTCGTGGCCGGAATCCGCCGGCACTCCCCAGATGCTCGCCTTCACCGAGGAGATTTCGATCGGCACGCTGTTCGTCACAGCGCGCAGCCCGTAGCCTTCATCGCTTCGCACCCCGACGTTCTGCAAGGCGTTGAAGCTGGCGACGCTGAAGCCCAGCTGCCCCGCCACCCCCGGCGGGGCGACCATGTTGTAGATGGGTCCGGGGACCTCGCCAATGGGCCCGGGAATGACAACGCGCAGGATGCCGACCTGGGTGTTGGGCGGGCACTGGGGGACGAAGCCTTCGAAGAGGGCGCGAGGGCAGCGCGGTGCCGCCAGCGGGTTGCCGACCAGGCCGGGCGGCAGGTCGACGATCACGTCGCGCGCTTCCCCGCCTTCGGTCTGGCCGCTTTCGTCAGTGTTCAGCCGGAAGGCGACTTCGTATTCGTAGGGGTGCGAGGAGGCTTGGGTGGTGATCGTGCCGTTTTTGTTCTTGGCCACGGCGCTGAGGCTGCCGGGCACGAAGCCGAAGTCGGCCTGGGCCACCGTGGGCAGCGCCAGCAATCCGAAGGCGCAGGCGAGGAGGGCGATCGAGTTGCGGCGGATCACTTGCTACCTCCCCGGTTGCGCTTGGCGGCTCGCTGGTGGCGGTGCCTTTTCGCTTTGTGGCGGTGCTTGTGGTGCTTGCGGTGTTTGCGGGCCACAGGTTCTTCGACCACGTTGCCTGAGCCTTCGAAGGCCGAGGAGCCGGGGGTCGGATCGTTGGGCGGGGAGACCTGCGGCTGGCAAGCTTCGCCCTGGCATTCGCCCCTGGCGGTTTCGGTTTCGGAGGGGATGCCGCCGAATTCGCGAGCGTCGTAGAGGTCGACCAGGTCGTCGGTGTCTTTCAAGACCAGCTGATCGCGGGTGGTGAAGAAGACGTTCGCTCCTGTTTCGTCGACGGCGAGGAAGTTGGAGTCTTCTGATTCGTGACCTGCGGAGAGCAGGGAGACGCAGCCGGCTTCGCGTTGGCACGTCCCAATTCCATCGGGCTCGTACTGATAGACGTCTTCGGCTCCCGCCTTTTCAGCGCCGGAGGGTTTTCCGTTCACGGCGAGACCGCCCCTGCCCCGATTGGAGTCAAACGGGGAGAGCGCCTCCTGGCTGTCGAAGTACAGGCGGCCGGAATCGAGCAGGTAGCGGGGCTGGGAGCCGACGCCGCCTACCGGGAGGCGTGTGCGGCCGAGCGGCCGGGCGCCGCTGGGATTGCAGGAGACGCAGTTGAGCCTCCCCGACTGGGAGTCATAGAGGAAGGCCTCCACGCAGGGGGCGGTGACGTATGGCCCCGTGCCTTCTTCACGCCTGCAGGTCGGACCGACGTTGTCATAGCCGCTCAGCGGCGCCTTCGACTGGAAGGCAAGCCAGCGCCCCTCGGGGCTGGCCTCGGCACTGCGAGTGACGGGATCCGGGACCCAGTCCCCTCCGCGAGCGCTGCTTTCCTCTTCACGGTCTACGTCGGCGAGAGTGGCGATGAATTCGCTCGCCCCTTCGCTCCAGGCATAGAGGTTGTATTTGCCGGCCTGCGCTTTCGCCCCGTATTCGTTTTCTTCTTCGCCGGTCAGCACCGCGGTGTCGACGAAGTAGACGTGGGAGAGGTCTTCGCTTTGGCCGGCGATGCCTTGGAAGCCGCCCTGGCCTTCTGTCAGGTCGGTGGTGGTTTCCGTTTCGAGGTCATACAGGTGACCGTCGTCGAGAACCACCTCCGAGCCGTCTTCGGAAGCGGCGAGGAATTTGCCCGGGTCGGGGATCGCCACGGTCGATTGGCCGTCGATACGAACGTAGAGCTGACCGGCTTCATCTGACCAGTAGACATGGGAGCCGTCGCTGGAGATCGCGTGGGCGGTGGCGGAGGCAAATCCAAAGTTCGGGCCGCTACCGGGCGCGGTTTCGGCGTTGCCGGGCAGGACGTTGACCAGACGCAGCTGTCCGCCGAGCCACTCATAGAGGTTCTCTTTCCCGCCTCCGCCGTCGAGCGCTTCGGGAGCGAATGGCGTTTCGCCGGTCAGCGCGTCGTTGGCGGCGAAGAAGACGTGGGAGAGGTCCTCGGAGGCGCCGGCGTATTGAACGAAAAGGCCTCCGGGAGGACGATTTGGAGGTTCGCTGGTGAGCAGCGCGCTCAGCGAGGATGGATCTGCGGTTGGCTGGGTGTAGAGGTTGGGGTAACCGGAGGGGGCGCTGGGGGTGAGCGAGGGGGAGTTCTCTGTGATGATTCCTTTGGTCAGCGCGGTGTCGAAGGCCGTGTATTCGCCGCCGTTCAACAGCGCCGGGGCGAGGACCGTCGTCTGCCAGCCGGTTTTTTCGTTGCGTCGGGAGATGTACTCGTTGAGGCGTGCCGCGCCTTCGGTCGCGGAGAACGGAAAGCCCTCATAGAGAACCGCTTCGCCGTCAGGAGAGCTTCGCCTTGGAAACGGCGCGGTCAAAACGCCAGGCTTGCAGCCGGCTCCGCATCTGGCGCCACTGCCCCCACTGTCGGGGTAGAGCGGGAAGACCTCGCCGCCGTTCTTCTGCACGGGAGTGACCAGCTCCCAGGCCCGGTGATCGGGGAGACCCGGAGCTTCTTCGGGGAAGGTACGGAAGGCTTCGGCTTCGCCGGCGTCTTCGCACGCTTCTTCTTCGTGTTCGGGTTCGCAGTGGCTGACCGCGATCGCCCGGTAGCGGTAGCGGGTATCGGGTTGCAGGCCGATCAGCGACGGGGAGGCGGGGAGCGGTTCCTGGCTCGCCGGGAGATCGCCTCCCCCCAGCGGAGCTTCTGCCGCGCCGAGGAACTTTTCTCCCGGCGGGTTGGCGTCGTATTCCGCTTCGGTCTCGTACTGGAAGGAGTAGTGGGTGGCCGAGCCCCGTGGGTTGATCTGCGCGTTGACCGTCGCCGTGGTCGCCGTCACCGCCGAGGCTTCCTCGGATTCGACTTCGGGGAAGCGGACTTCGGCGGGGGCGAAGATATAGCCCAAGGGGGCGGGGGCGATTTCCCCGAAGGCGGCGACATAGAGGACGCCGGGGGGACGGGAGGGTTCCCAGACGTGGTTCGGGTCGAATGCTAGCCCAGCCGAGGTTTCAAGGTCGGGTTTGGGCGTAAGGGTGAGTTTGCCCCTGTCCTGAAACTGGCCCCCTTCGCAGGCGCTCAGCTGGTGGATGAATTTGACGCTTTTTGTATCCCAGTAGAACGGCTCGCCGGTCTCCGGGTTGACGGTCATCGAGAACAGGCCCTGGTCGACGACTTCGTATTCGCAGATCGGGGTGTGGAGCGGTCCTGGCGCGAACTCGCGGAGCGTCCGATTGTCGGCGCTGTAGAGGTTGCCGGCGTCGTCGAGCGCGAGGTGGTGGCCGGAGGTGTCGATGTCGTTGGCGCGGCCGCTGTAGACGTAGTGTTCGTAGTCGCCGGGGCTCTGTGGTTTCCAGATCATCACCCGATCCTCACCTTTTGCGCTATCGGAGATGTAGAGCGTGCCCGAGGCATCGACGGCGATGCCGGTGTTTTCGGGAGCGTTGTGCAGCTTTTCGGGGCTTTCGTCGGCGGTTTCGTCCGTGCTCCCCTTGTCGAGAAAGTTGGTGACAGGGGAACCGGTGGCGGTGAAGACCTGGACGACGCCGTGGTTTACCCCGAAGTTGCCCAGGCCTTCGGATCGAGGACGAACATAGACGTAACCCGTTGCCTGGTCGACGGCGATGCTGTTGGGGCTGACGAGTCGCCCGGCGCCTTCGCCGTTGCTTGCTTGGAGATCTTCAGGGCTCCCGCAAACCGGGTGTGCCGGTTCTCCGTCGGGCCCGCAGCGTTCAAACTGATTGGGGGAAAGATGTGGTTTTGAGACCCGCCATCCCCAGGCCTCGCGGAATTCCCCCTGCGGGCTGTAGCGGAGGACCGCCCCGAGCCTCGGGCTTACCGCGTAGAGGGTGCCGGCGGGAACACCACCGACGCCGGTGGTGTTGACGGCAATGCTCCCGCCATTGAGACTGTCGAGGTAATTTTCGGACGGTGGATTTTCAGAGAAGGTTGCGACCTGTTCGAGAGCCGCATCGGCAGGCGGGGCGAGGAGGAGGCCGATGAGGAGAAGCAACACAAAGGTACCGCTGGCTCGCGTTGACGAAGCGCCGATCGAATCTCTGATTGTGAATCTCACCTTTTTCTCCATCTCAGGTCGCGTCTCTGCGTTTGGCCGTCAGTAGACCGACCCACACATGTGAGTCGGTCTACGTATCAGCCATTACGGTGCGGTCACTGCCCAGGAACCGAAGGCAAAGGTTCGAGGAGTTTCGACAAAGAACACCAACTGGGCTCCGGTTGGGGCGAAGCCTTGGAACTTTTCTGAAAAGACTTCGGCGGATCCGAAGTACACCAAGCCGCTCGTGCTCCCACTGTAGATGCAGAGGTTGCCTGGGTCGGCAGTAGGGTGTTCCATGGTGCCAGTGCATGGACCCGATCCTTCAGAGGCTTCTTCGGTTTCTTCGGGCGTAAGAAAATGGACTGCTTCTTCTTCTGACACAGTCGCCAACGGGATCGGGAAGGAGATCGGTACCCAGACTTCTTCGGCTGAAGTTTCATTGACGAAGCTCCAGGTTCCGGTCTCGGTCTTACCCGACGGCAGCGTGCTGGTGAAGCCGCTGAGCCCGGTCGCGCCCGTAGCTCCTGTCGGGCCGGTTGCCCCGGTCGCACCTTTGGCGCCGGTGGCACCCGTCGCGCCGGTTGGTCCGGCTGGGCCCTGCGCTCCCGCGCCGCCGTCTTTGCCGTTGGCCCCGGCAGGTCCCTGCGGGCCGGCTGGGCCCTGAGGACCTGCCGGACCGGTGGGACCTTTGGGCCCGCGAGGACCGCGCTTCGCTTTTGCCGAGGCCGTCGCCTTACCGTGGCCACCTGAGCCCGAGGCGGCCCAAGCGCCGCCGATCAGGGCGAAGACCAGTGCGATGACCGAGATGACTCCCGGGATGCCGAAGCGGTTGCGCAGCGTCGAGAACATCGAAATCTCTCTCCTTGTCCCGTGAGCCCCTCTGCCCGCCGCTTCCCTTTGCGGCTTCCGCGGGGCTCGGTTGTCCCTGTGGATCGAAAACGCGGATATCCGTGTTTCTCGGTCTAGGGCAGGAGAGTAGATACTCGCGTTTCCAATGTCAAGGGCCCCCCTGCGAAATGGACGCCGCTGCGCCGAAAGCAGCTTCGCGCCCGGGGATGCTGGAGCCCCGCGCTAGTGGGAGGCCAGCTCGGTGAGGATGGCGAGGATCAGCGTTCCGAAGATGCCGGCGCCGATCTGCAGGGTCGTGCGGTGGAGGGAACGGAACTCGGCCATGATTTCCTGTCGCTGGCTCCTCGCTTCTGCCTCGATACGGTCGAAGCGCTGGTCCACCCGGTCGAAGCGCTGGTCCACCCGGTCGAAGCGCTGGTCCACGTGGTCGAGGAAGTCGTCGAGCCGCTCGTCGGTCCAGCTGTTCCGCATCGCCTCCATGATGGCACCCTAGCCGACAACACGTTGCGGGGGGTTAAGAAGCTCCCGCAAAAGTGCAACAAAACTCAAGCCCAGGACGAGACTCGAACTCGTGACCCCCTCCTTACCATGGAGGTGCTCTACCAACTGAGCTACCTGGGCGAGGAAGCAACTCTAGCGGTGTCGGGGCTCAGGCCGGGGTCGTGAGAAGCGACCCGAGCGGCTCAAGAATGGGAGCCGAGCACCGTAAGGATGCCGATGATGACCGTTCCCAAAACGCCTCCGCCGACTTGCAGGATCAGGCGCCTGACCGACTCCAGCTGGTCATCGATGCGCGCCCCGACCTTGTCGAAGCCCGCTTTCACTTCCATCCGCGAGTTCGCAACTCGGCTTCGATGCGATCGAAGCGGTGGTCAACCAGTTCGAAGCGGTGGTCAACCAGTTCGAAGCGCTGATCGATCAACTCGAAGCGGTGGTCGACGTGGTCGAAGCGCGAGTCGACGTGACGCCTGAAGTCGTCGAGTCGGTCGTCGACGAAATGCCCACGACACAAGTCGCCGGTGCTCGGGTCGGCGCTCCCCCAGACCAGCCGACGGGCGGGCCGACTCAGTGCACGGGAGAACCCCCTAGCTCCGCGCGCGGCAGTCGCGGAGGACCGTCGAGTGGAGCGTCTTGCCGTCGTCGAAGCTGAAGTGCATTCGAGCGAGGGGGAAAAGTGAGCCCGGGAAGCCGTCGGGCGCGGGACAGCCGGCGGAGACGTAGCTGTGCAGCGTTCCCCGATAGCGAAAGCGCCGTCCGAGATTCAGCGAGAGCCCTTTGATGAAGCCCCATTCCGCGGCAACCTGGGGCAGGTGCGCGGTGAGGACGAGCCCGTAGGTTCCGGCGCGGCGGTGGCTGATCTGGAAGGGCAGGGTGAAGGAGGTCGGCAGGGGAAGCGTGCCGTAGATATGGGCGAGGATCACCGGCCGGCCGTAGCTGCGGCCGTTGAAGGCGAGGATCCTGCCGTTGGACGGAAACGGGGACTGTTCTGGCAGGGCCACGTTCGCGTGGAAGGAGCCGTGGCCGACGAGCGCCGGCGAGCAGGCCGCTCGCGCCTTGGCCGTCGATGCGGGCTGGATCTCCTGGTAGCGGCAGACCGGGAGCCCGCGGGGGTCGAGGTGCCCGTTGCGGTTTATCTCCAGCTTGATCGCGCGCAACTGCGGCGGAAGCGTGTTGTCGGTCGTAGCGATGCTGGTCGCAATCGATACCTCGACCGGCCCAGTGCCCGTCCGGGGCAGCTTGCGCGGCGCGATGTGGCCCCAGAAGCCGACCCGCAGGTTGCCCTGCTGGATAAAGGTCTTGATCGGCTTGGCTTGGCCAACCGAGGCGACGGCGAGGCAGAGCAGCGAGACCGCGAGTATGAGCCGCTTAGTCGCTGCCCCGCCCATCCATCACCGGTCTCACGTGAACTTGGAGGGTTCGAAGCGGCAGTAGTGGAATTCGAAGCCGAGGACCTGGTTGTTGGCCTGGGTCGCGTTGTGGGTGAGGCGAATCACCGTCGCCTGAGCGCCCGCCTTGTTTTCGGCCTTGAGGTCTTTCGCCGCCTTCTGGAAGAGGGTGGCCTCTAGCGCCACGTAGCCCAGCCACTTTTCGAGCTTCGCCTTGTCGGCCGGCGGCTGTTCGACGGCTTTCAACTGGAGCAGCGTCTTGTGCAGGGCGGTCCCGGCCTTGGCGAACTTCGTGCCGGCGAGCTTCAGCTTGCCTTCCTTGACCTCCTTGCGAACCCCTTTGAGAATCCGTTCGTTGGCCTGCGTGTTGGTCTTGCAGATCGGCTCGACCGCTTCCTTGTAGGTTTCGCGCGTCATTTCGGTCGCCTGTGCGAAGGGCACGGCCAGCAGAGCCCACGCCATTACGAACGCGCCGATCGCGCCAAAGGTCCTCTTCCCCACGGAGTGCCTCCCTCTCATTCCCATCTTGTCAAGCATGTCATTTTCCCAAACACACGCCGGTGCCTAGAAGCTCGCCACTCTAGTGGATGGCCCCAGAGGATCGGTCCGGTCCGCATCAGGCCTCGCCCCAGCCCGGATCCGCAGATCGCTGTCCATGTTTGACGAGGGACGCGGCGGGCAATCCATTGCCATGAACGAAGAGGCACCACGTGACGATCCGCTGGTCGAAGAGGAGGAGGGCGCGGCGGCGACCGAAGCCGCCCGCATAGGCGGCGAAAGCGGCATGGAGGGCATGGACGAGGCGAAGCGCAGCGTCGCCGAGCACGGCGGTGGGGAGTCCGAGGGCTTCGAGGAAGCCGAGGAGCTGCTCTCCGAGCACGCCAGCCACGGCGAGCCCGGCGGCGACCCGTTGCGAGACGCCCTCGGGATTGAGCCCGACGAGGATCCCGCGACCTACGGCGAAGCCGACGAGGTAGAGCCGGCGGACCAGTGAGCGAGGCGCTCAAGCGCTCGGCCGCGGTGCTCGAGGCCAAGCGCATCCTCTATCACTGTGTACATCACAGATCCTTACCTAACTCGAACCTCACACGTACCAAGAATGATTAGGATTTCCGCCATTCTCTAGCGACATCTCAACTCCTCACGCGCTAAATTGCGCGGGCGCTCACGGGAGGCGTGAGCGGTGACAGGGGAGGAGGAGGCTTGATGAAACTCAAGCCCGTAAACAGTACCGTCCGGTCTGCGTGGAACCCGGCTCGGAGGTTGGCCCTTTCTGGGCGCTTTGGTTGCGCCATCCTGCTTGCGACCAGCTTGGGCCTCTCGGCCCCGGCGGCCTCGCAAGCTTCCGGAACGGGATCGATCTCCGGCACGGTCATCGACGCGACCACGCTCGACCCGATCGAAAATGCCGAAGTTTGCGCATACCGGGCCTCGGACCTCGAATACGAAGGCTGCGAATACACCGACTCGAGCGGGCACTACACGATCGCCGGTCTCGGGACCGGCGCCTACAAGGTGGGCTTCGAACCGCCATACGAAACCGACTACGCCAGCCAGTTCTACGACGGCAAGAGCAGCGCCGAAGAAGCGGACGACGTGTCGGTGACGTCTGGCTCGAACACCCCCGGCATCGACGCGCAGCTCGAGGAAGGCGGCGAAATCACCGGCATGGTCACAGACGCGGGAACCAGCGCCCACATCGAAGGGATCGAAGCCTGTGCCTATCGCGGGGGTAGCGGCGACGTTGGCTGTGCGACCACCGACGTCAACGGCGAATACGCCATATCCGGGCTCCCCACGGGCACGTACCGCGTCCGGTTCCACTCCGCGGACTACGCCGAACTGAATTACATCCCGCAGTACTACGACGGCAAAAGCTCCCCTGAAGAAGCGACCGGCATCTCGGTTAGCGCGGGATCGACGACTTCCGGCATCGACGCACAGATGCAGGAAGGGGGCGAAATCACCGGCATGGTCGCCGACGAGGCCTCAGAAAACCCGATCGCGGAAGTGGAAGCTTGCGCCACGCTGGTGAGTGGTGAAGGCGAAGCTACGGAATGCGCTTCCACCGACTCCAGCGGCCACTTCACAATCATGGGGCTGCCTACCGGCTCCTACAAAGTGAAGTTCAACCGCCCCTTCGGGACGACGTACGCCGACCAGTACTACAGCGGCAAGGCCACCTTTGCGGAGGCCACACCGGTCTCAGTGACGGCGGGCTCGACCACCCAGAACATCGATGCCGCGCTCCAGGCCGGCGGCCGGATCACCGGTACGGTCACCGACGCCACAACCGAGAACCCCATCCAGAGCGTCGACGTCTGTATTGACGGGGGACCCGAAGGATCCTTCTACGAATGCGAAAGCACCGACGGGTCCGGCGACTATGAAGTCGACAGCCTCGCCGCGGGCACGTATCACGTCACCTTCTACCCCGGGCATACCTGCAGCGGAGGCTCCTGCGCCCCGCAGAACTACGTCAGCCAGTCTTACGACGAAAAGAACAGCCAGGGCGAAGCTACGCCGATCTCGGTCAGCGTGGGATCGACGACCTCCGGTATCGACGCGCAGATGCAGGAAGGCGGACACCTCAGCGGGACCGTCATCGACGACACAACCGACCAGCCCGTGGAAGGGATCGAGGTCTGCGCCTTCGAACCGGGGACCGGCGAGAGCAACTTCCACAGGTGCGAATCCACCGATGAACACGGCGAATACGCCGTCAACGGGGTTCCCACCGGGTACGTGGTCGTTCGCTTCTCGCCCGAAGAGTCCTTCGACAACGAGCTGAACTACTCCCCCCAGTACTACGACGACAAGGGATCCCGGGCCGAAGCAACGCACGTCTGGGTCACGGCCGGTCTGACGACCTCCGGAATCGACGCGCAGATGCACGCGGGCGGCACGATCTCCGGGACGGTGACCAGCGCCTCGTCTCACAGCCCGCTCGCGGGCATCGAAGCGTGCGCGAGCGAGATCGGACTGGAAGAAGGACAAGAGGAAGAAGAAGCCTGCGCTGCGACCGATTCGAGCGGCCAGTACGCGCTCGTCGGCCTCGGCTCCGGCTCCTACAAAGTCTCGTTCAGCAGCTACGAATCGGAATACGCCCTCCAGTACTACGACGCCAAGCCGAGCCTGCACCAGGCGGATGCCATCGCGGTCACGGCGGAATCGACGACCGCTAACGTCGATGCCGAAATGCAGCAGGGCGGGCGCATCAGCGGCACCGTGACCGCCGCTGATACCAACAGCGGACTCCAGGGTGTCGAAGTCTGCGCCGTCGGGTTGGGGAGCGAAGAAGATGTCGCGACGTGCTCCCTGACCGGCGCCGCGGGACACTACGCGATCACCCAGGTAACCGCGGGCAGTTACAAGGTCCGGTTCACCGCCGCGAGCCTCTCTGGCTATCTGGGCCAGTACTACAGCGGCAAGGCCACTTGGGCCGAAGGCGCCGCGGTGGCGGTCACCGGGGGGGCGACGGCGGCGGGCATCGACGCTCAGCTCAGCGTACCGATCGCCAAGCCCGTCAACGCCTCTCCGCCCAAGCTGGTGGGCTCGCCGGAAGTCGGCGACGTGCTCTCCTGCGGCAACGGCGGATGGGAAAACAGCCCCACGTCGTTCAGCTACGCGTGGCTGCAGGAAGGCGAAACCATCGATGGCGCCACCGGCGATACCTACACCGTGGAGGCGCAGGACGCGGGGCACGGCATCAGCTGCAAAGTGACCGCGGGCAACGCGCTCGGTTCGGCCAGCGCAACCAGCAACACGCTCCAGATTCCCGCCGTCACGAATCCGCCGCTCAATGCCGTCGCACCGGTGCTCCATGGGACACCCGCATTCGGCCAGCTGCTCTCTTGCGGCAAAGGCATTTGGAAA
>Ga0207663_10000853_pt1 | contig 13845 bp, 17 predicted proteins | sample LARL53metaG_FD_184346 | JGI IMG/M metagenome (GOLD analysis project Ga0207663, IMG submission 184346) | Corn, switchgrass and miscanthus rhizosphere microbial communities from Kellogg Biological Station, Michigan, USA - LAR L5-3 metaG... | ecosystem: Host-associated > Plants > Roots >...
GCTCCGCCAGTTCTTGGTACATCATTATTAGTGTATATTCCTGCTACTGATGCCGTAGATCAGAGAATTAATACTATTAGTGATTGGTTATGGCGATTCGTACTATTCGCTCGAATGGAAAGTATATCTAGCTTGGTAGGCAGATTCTGAGTTATGTACTATGATTTAATGTAATACTAGTTCACGATACTATGCTTTCAATCTTGATTGTCTTCGGCAGATTGACATGTTTCCTCACTATGGCCGGCATCCATACAACCCTTTAGAAATCCATCCTGATAGTTTTTCCCGCATCTATCAAATCTAGACGCATCAAATGGATGATCCGCCCCGTCACTCTGTCCCGCATTGAAGCATTCACTATGGTTCGTTGCCTGTACGTTCATGCTGCTTGCCGGCAAACCTCCTATTACTAATACTAACGTTATTCCCATAACGACTGTTGTCATTACGATAGTAGTCTTTGGTCCTATCCTAGCTATTCCAATTCTAGTATGCACATATCTATTGGGCCAAGAGCGGGATATGTCAGAGGATTATACCGTGAATTAATTACTGACATGTTACTGTAGTATAGTATATCGTCTCTAAGCTATATATAGCACCAAGAGAATATCGCGGGATAGTTAGATTTCGCCTTCTGTGTGTGTGACGACTTGAGTCTATACCTATCCATACGAGTAAGAAACGGGACAAAAAAATACTGGTACTGAATCTAAATGAACACGATGATTTGCTTGGGACAAAAAAAGAGAAGGCGTTACTAGTTAGCATATATCATTATTTCACTCACTGACTAACTATTCTAGTTTTTAACAAGTTAGACTACTTCTGCTTGGCTCCTGCGACGAATGGTCGTGGATCGAAGATCACCTTAATCGAACTTATTTTACCATCATCATCGATATGATACCACACACATACAAGTTGAGAGTTCCACTCATGGAGAATGCAGACATCGTTACTATCTACGAACTCCTTCTTTATATCGAATTTGGCTACCGACCAGTCTGGTACAAGTGTAAATTATATTTCAGGTACGGTTCGGCCCTATCAAACGAATTAAGAGGCGATACGTACGATACATTATCCTTCAAATAACCTCTCGCCGATTGAAAGTCTAGGCGTTCCGTAGCCTGTGTATATTCCATCACTACTTCCCTTGCACTTTTTACATAAGATTCACTCTTTTGCATGGCATTCCTTTGGTAGCACTGGATTTATCTTTAGGGGAAGAGAAACTTCCGATATCGGACATCTTTATTATCCATGGTTGTAATAATGAAAGTATGTCAAGGGATGGAGAAGAGGATAACGATACTCGATAAAAATGATCTTACTATCCTCCCCGCTTTAGCCAGGGATTGTAGAACTTCCTATAGCAGTATAGGCTCACAGATTGGCTTAACAGCAAAGAGTGTAAAGACGAGAGTGAAGAAAATGGTAAGCAGTGGAGTCATAGAAAAATTCGTAGTTAGAGTTAATCCTGTAGCCTTCGGTTTTAAAACGGCTTTTGTGCTAATTAGAGCCAGCGGGGGAATAACTAAAGATGATGTCATCCAGCGTGTCAAGGAATTCGGAGAGCTTGCGTATCATGTGCATCATATGGGGAGTACCTCTATGGCTGCGCTTATCATAAAAAAACCGTTAGATGACAACACTATTCAATCTTTAAATGATCGCCTAAAACCTTCAACCGTTCTAAGGATTTCTGTTGCTGAACAATCCGTTGCTGGATCTACTGAACTAAGTGAAACAGATTTGAGAATAATAAAATGTCTGCTGATGTCAGGTGCTAGGACAGAAATATCTGATATTGCCAAAGAAGTTGACATCTCTGAAAAAACAACAACAAGGCGCCTCAATAGGATGAAGGAGAGCCGTTTATTAGATCTCTCTCTTCAGTGTGGTCCAGCAGCTATGATAGGATATATTCAATTTATTATTCCAATAATAGTTGCCAAATCCCACTATCACAATGTACTTGAACGCATGTATTCAGAATTTCAGGCAAGTATTTTGTACAGTCCCAGCATAATCCAACCTGAAAACCAGCTGACTTTCGTACTCTTTGGCGAAAATGTATTTATGGTTGATAATGTTTTGGCTAGGGTGAACTCTTTTGCAGGTGTTAATAGTGCAGATGCCTACATACTTACCAAATGGCAATATTACGACGATTGGATAATGAAGGAAATTAATAACAGATTATTGCTGCGTCCAGTGTTGCAAAGATCGAGAAAAATCCTGGAGTCCAACAAAAGAAAATTTTCCACCAAACAAAAGAAAAACATTGGACAGTGGATGAGTTAGTGATGGAAGGGAAATTTCGATCCTGATATTGCGTGATTGATATTCACTCACAGTAAAGTTAGTAGTCACATCTAATTAATATTTATAGAGTAAAAACAATACAGATTTTGCCTCAATAACCAGTCTACATCTGTAATTTAGATAATGTTAGATTCAGTTTTGTCACCGATTGTTCTCATTTTCTCATTTGCATAGATAATCTTGGCTATAACCCCTACAAAGTAGGGCGCACTTATTAATGCCAATGTTGCGGCGTGCAATTGATCTATTGGGTGGACCAACTATTCTTGTAGGGCACTCATATGGTGGAATGGTGATCTCAAACGCTGGTTATAATAATCCCAATGTCAAAGGTCTTGTTTTTATCGCTGCATTAGCTCCTAAAGAAGGCCAATCTGTCAGTAGCTTCACTGACCTCACCAAGCTTCCAAAAGGATCTTTAATAATTGATAAAGGGGGCTTTGCATACTTTTAACCCAAATTTGTTCCATAATCTATTTCCAGATATCGATCCGACTCAAGCAAAGATCCTGGCTGTTACACAAAAAACAATTAACATGTCAATTTTTACTGAAAAATCTGGTCCACCAGCCAGGAAGCAACTTCCGACATGGTATCAAGTATCTGAAAACGATCGCAATATCGCTCCTGCTGTCGAACGTTTATTTGCAAAACAGATGAATGCTACTACTATCTCACTTCCCTCTAGTCATGTCTCGCTTCTATCTCACCCAAAAGAAGTCGCCCAATTAATTCTAAATGCCACTAAGGGAGTCGCTAAATAGCATGACGGAATAGTGACATCTCCTTTATATGACCTATACCAAACAAATGAGCTATGGTACACGGGTATCCCGAGTGCAACTAGTAGATGAGCAGAACACATACCTATAGCAGCACATCCTGACCAGCAATTAGAAAGCCAGGGACTAAGATAGTGTGATAAGTAAAAGATGGTGTCATCGCACAATTATCAGCTCAACTCGTTTGCACATCCGATGGGTTACAGAAAGTCGAGAAAAGGCATATTGTCAGCGGGATCTTTATGATGGAAATGATAGGCGCAAGTAGTAGTATAGAGACCATTATAATGACTTTGCCATAAAAAATGATGTAAAGAGTAGCCAACAACAACTACAAACTTAACTCTAAAATCATACCTTCTTCTCCTATCATCCAGGCATGGTTATTATTACAACATCAGATTATATTCAAATTATTGCTGCCGGGATATATGCAGCAGCATTATTCTACACAGTTATAACGTTTAGGCGTTCAAAAAAACTAGATCAAATCACGCAGACGAACATAATAATGTCCTCTTGGAGAGATGCAGAGGTTGAGTTAGCTAAAGTACAGCCAGGTTCTGAACATGACATCTCTCGGAAGCAATGGGTTTACCGTATGTTAAATGATATAGAATGGCTTTGCTTCTTGATTAACGAAAAGTTCATTAGCGATAAAAAAATCCTAAAGCAGCTCGAACCGACTTTGATTGATTATTACGAAAATAGGTTCCTGAAGTATTTGTCAAAAGATGAAAAGGATTCTAAACGCTATCCTGAATTCACTAAATTATATCAAGCAATCAAACAACAGCAATCATAGCAAGAATCAAACCTCCTGAGAACAATCCTTAAAGTTCTTCAATGTGTTATAAATTATAACGTGTAATAGTGGAAGATTGTTAGAAAATATGATAATCAACTTTTGTCAGAAAATCTCAACGGCTCGCTTATCGTGTATCACTAGGATTACGCCGGCGATTATACAGACAACAGCTACAACTTCAAATGTTATTATGATAACTTATATAGCTGCTATAAGCACAGGAGCTTCATTAACAGTTTGGCATCTTTCAGCTATACTTCCTAATAATACTTGACCTAAACGACCAAACACTGAATTACATTTCGCTTGCCCTTCCTGGAATTGAGGAATTATACTATCGACGTTAGTCTGTACTTCAAACACTATTACTATGAAGATGATCCCAATAATAACTAATACTGTTCCCCCGATCATTGTTAGTCCACCTGCCTAGATACTAAATCCCCTTGAACTCCGTTACTGTTGTCTGATGGACAGTCAAACGTTGCCTCATCTGCATCACTACCGCCATGACCAGTAGTACAGAATCCATCGACATACCCTTGATTGAATTCCTTTGAATGAAATGCAAAACCCTTTCCTGGTTGTAATATGTACCAGTGACATCCGTCTGAATGTTGACAACTATCTCTACCGTCAGCAGCTCCATGTTGAAATCCACTGTTATATGGCGAATCCTTTGCTTGTACATAGATCGCCGGCGATCCTATCAATAACATTAAAGTTATAACCATCGTAATAGTTATCACAAAGGTTGTCTTGATCCTATCCAAACTATCACAATTGTAGTATACACATATTATTGAACATTATGATTAACGATTATAGAAGAAGATTCTAACATAGATGAAATAGGAACGAAATGTCAATTCAGTCAGAATGGATCAAACTTATAACCATAATGTGGAACATGGTTTGATAATGTCCTACAATGTGATACTAAAACCAGTAATTCAATGAATCCATATATCTCCTAGAATATATTATCTATTGGCGTCTCTATACTCTCTTTGCCACTGGTATAGCTACTTAGTACCATCGAACATGAATGCCGGTAAGTGAAGGACAAGTCAACGTATAGGTGTAAATCGATAGTCTTTCAGTGTCTGAATTCTCTGTTGTGATAATATTCCATTGGCGAATACGAGAGCTCCGCACACGTTACATCGTAACATTATTCGCCTGGTTTTGGTAGGCTTCAGCGTCGCCATTGCATTACAGAAAAGACAGTGCACAGTTCGTTCCCATGAATTAATAATTGACAAGTTACTATAGTATAGTATATCATTTCTAAGCTATATATATAGCGATAAAAAGAAAACAAATGGATTACTACACTCAATATTCTGAGGAGCTGCCAGACAAACCTGCCGGCGTGTAAACGATCTTATATTCTAAAAATACATATTATATAATTCATTCTTGTAGCATGGGCACATGGAAAGTGCAAAAGATCGTACATTAATTAGAAACATAAGTTCTAGTCGCTGCCTGCCGGCAAAGGGGGACTACTAATATGTCTCATGTAGATGGAGTTGACGATGGAGTAGGCTATGGTGTTTATGGCAAGAGCAACATTAACGTAGGAGTGGTTGGTGAGAGCAACAACGATTTCGGTGTTTATGGCTGAGCAATACTCACGACGGTGTGGTTGGTTTCGGGCCTCATGGTTCAGGTGTAAATGGTCAAAGCAATGATGGCCATGGTGTGGTCGGTGCCAGCAATAGTGGGTTCGGTATACATGGCGTTAGCATGTTGGGATTGGTCGGTGAGAGTACTAGCGAAATAGGCCCCGGCGTATTGGGCATGTCACATAGTAGAGGTGCCGGTATGGTTGGTATCAGCCGCGAGAAGGGTGGCGTTGGTGTAGCAGCTATCGGCGCACCCGACGGCATTGGTCTGATTGCTGCCAGCAAAAAACCGGCGAGATTTGTCCATGGTCTATATTAATTGCACATAGCGAAGGTACTGAGGTAGCACCCAGAGCTGCAGTTGATAACCCTGGTAAAGTCAAGAATATTGTTGCCGTAACAATAAACACGCCCATCTTTATGAGACATTTCTTCATGTCGATTTTCTATAAGTATTATGAACGATGATTCTTCTTGGTTGAGAATAGTTAATACTATTGTAATCATTAGAAGTGTAGAATCAAGTTGACGTGTTACTCTAATACATACTACATCATTAAAATATGAGATATAATTATTCTAGGAAGATATTAACAACGATAGTCGTGAGAGGCCGCAGGAATCAACGACAGGCGATATCCTGCCATAATTGCTACATCATGGAAGATATGAATATCCCATAGAAGTGATACTTAGGACGTTTTTAACTTTGACTCCTTCTATAGGAGGACGTTGGAGTATTTCATTTTTATTTGTAGGATTTGATCGTCGGTGTTTGACCTGCCACTCAGACCAGATACGGTCCAAGTTTGCATGATGCAGGAAGAATACAGGGTCAGCAGGAGACGATGAGCTATTCATTGTTCCTCCTATTGCAATATGAACTGCAGCATGGGCGCCTAGTTCCAGCAAACGTTGAAATACAGAGAATTTCTTTGGTTTAATTTGGCTTTCCAACTGGTCAGTTGTTGGCATCTCCGAAGGATCCCACGTACGCGTTATGCTCCAGCTTGCCATAAGACTTGGGTCAGTAAGAGGTGCTGGAATATCTGGGTCGGATATCCAATCCCAATATGGAAGCGGAACGCCGAGGCGTTTCTCAAAGGAGTAAATAAATCTGCGATGCCAAGCTAAAAAATTGGTCCCTACCACGCCCATACTTGGCATAGTATGAACCCGCCACGACATACCTGCCATACTCATTGCATCTACATGAAGCCTAACAAAGTCACGATAAGCAGGTGGATCAGCTCCTACCCCGTGCATAGCATTTATTGCATTGATAAAATTAGTCCACTCAGTAGCGGATAGATTTTTTTGATTTGGCCTTCGAGTTGCCATGTAATTACGGTGGTATTATGCTATTTAAAGTTAAGAAAGCTATTTAAAATTAATAAAATGCCTGGTTCTCTAGTCTTGGGTAATATGTTCTCCAAGCAGTCGTTTTATGACTGATATTATGGTTTTATCTTTGGTTCGTTAATTATACAACAACTTGGAGTAACCGTATTTCATCTGTTTTCTATACCTACCGTGTGTTCTCCATATCAATACATGTCGATGTCTAGCTAGGATTACGCTTAACGCATGTAAGCCTTTTCTTACTAAGAGATGATTGTCTTTACTATCATTTCCCTTACCTTCAAACTGTCGGATTGCAACTAAAGCTACGTGTTGACATATTGTAAATGAGTGATTGCTTTTCGTGCGCTAGAGTGGAACATAGTAACACGATATGACACATTGTCAGACCACGTTATTTTAAAATCTACATCTGTTTAATGTGATCAGCCATTATAGTAAATGTAAAGGGTGAGGTAATTATACAATATTATAACAAATATTTAGAGAACGTACTAAAGTTCCGAATAAGAAGACTAATCATAAAACTGATAGTATTTTTTACAATGCCCCGCTGTAGAGAATCTCTTAAATATGTTAAGTTCGTAGAACCATTAAATGGGCCGGCGAATAGTTACGGTAATATTGTCAATATTGATACTTTCCGTAGGTATTATAGGATATAGTTCATTAACGCAATCATCGCAAGCCCAACCAATTCGAGGAGGCTTCCCAACTATATGTGAACGTATGCCCTGGTTATGTACCACAACTAACTCGGGCCAACCAATTCGAGGAGGCTTCCCAACTATATGTGAACGTATGCCCTGGTTATGTACCACAATTAACCCAGTTATTACCGACCCTTGTATTTTACGTCCTTGGGAATGCATTGGAGTGACTAACAGTCCACTTATACTGCCCCCAGGTTGTCTTTGCCCCATTATAGATGTCGCTAAGTTGAATGTAAATGAATCAGTAATATTGACTCCCATTGGTGATTCACTAATTATGACAAAAATGCCAACAAAAAATATATCTGAAGGTCTAAATGCTCAAATGAACAGAACAAATATGACAGGTAACCTGTCTCGTGGCCAATAATAGCCAAATTGCGAATTGGTTACCAATATGCTTCTATTCCATAATAGTAGTTATCTTTTCGCTACTATACTTTTAGCGATATATCAAGGGAAAGACATTGTGGTTAGATTATTTTCGCTGCCTTAAATCAAATAGTGAACTTTTTATTCCTACAAACCTTGTCCTGGAGTAGCCGAAGACATAGAAGATTCGATCTGTGAATATAATCCTGACGACTGGCAAATCAGTAGTTATTTCTAAAGGATTTCTAGCACATTTTGCCAGTCTTCCAAAAGAATGCCAGTAGGAGTTGAACGATACTTCGGATAGAGAATTAAGCAGCTCTCAATTAGTCCAAATATTGATTATCAACAACCTACCTTTAATAGTAAAATTTATTTTGATTCATAACACAAAAAATAATCTAACGAAATAAGCTAGAAAGAAGGTAACATCATTAGACAATATCTATTTAGAGTAGGCACTCAAATTACTTCATTTAATTTATCCCAAAAACAAAAAATTAGATTCTAAGAGCACAAATACAACGACAGATAATAAAAAGAGACTGGATTTAGATCAGAATTCACTTTGCAGTCATAGAATCATTGGACATGTTTGTAGTATTGGTAGTTAAAGCTTGACCTTTGTAGGACGCACCTATGAGAGGCGCACATAAGTCAACTTCATAGGTCGCACACCATCCAAAAATTGTTCTGTGAGCCGATCCTCCCGCACCACTACTACCACCGAAAACTTCCCAAGACCCAGCAATTGTGTACGGTTTAGTAATTACATCATTATTAGGTCCTCCTCCGCCAAACAGATAGCCCGTGTATAATTGATCCCTACCATGACAAATATCTAATGTCTCTATGGGTACAGGTTTTAATGGATTACCTACTGCTGTGTTACAACTTACCTCTGGTCGGCTTGGATCATCGAATACAATTTTGTTTTCCTGAAGAAATGTAATTTTCCATGCAACATCATCCCAATATCCGAATATTTTTGCGGTGTAGGGGCTAGTACCACCTCGCCCAGTCCAATGGATCGTCCCAGTTATCCAGCCAGGATTACCAGTGAGCGGCCCAGCAGGGGGTGCTTTTATCTTTAAATCTCCCTTTTCGCCATTTGCAGTTATCTTCCAAATTTTGTCAGTAGGCAAGATTGGATTTGCGTAGGCTGTGTGTGATGCCATTATGAAAATGCTCACTACACAAATTTCAGTTGCCATAATTGAAACATACAGGAATTTTCGCATTATGTTATGACGGAACGTGTGCTAACTAATAAAGTCGCCGTAATATGGGTTCGAATGCTACTCAACTTGCGCCTGACGAATCCCCTGATGGTGTATCAACTGGAGCGTACGGATCAAATAATGATACCGTTGGTATGAAGATGATGAAGACTATAACCAATATGATTCCACTATTGACGTGCTAGGACTAGCAACCTATTCCAACAGTGAATCAACAGTTTCGTCCTACGCATCAATATTTGATACATTGTGGATCCAAGTAGAATTGAGGAGCAAAACTAAGAAGAATATCTAATTTCCTAAATATATTGCCTATAAGATTACAATCTTAACCTGTTTCATTCCATTTCAAAAAGTCTAATAGACTAGTTTGTTTTGTATTCCTAGATGGTCTTTCAGTTTGAGGCAATTTAACATCATCCTATCTTTTTGTATCTTACCAAAATCCTTTTCTTGTATGGTCCTATCTCCAATGAATCTTATGTAGACAAAGTCTGTTGTAACTATTGGAGGCGTTCTTATATTTGCTAGCTGACTCCAGACCATGCACATGTTGTTATTCGCAAAAAACTATAAGCCAAATCCTGAAACCATGAACTATCTCTAACTTCTACAGCATATCTGAATCTCTTATCTAATTCAGGTATTATATCTCTCAAGCCATTCATACCCTCAACTATACCCATTGAGGGTGGTAGCTGTATCAACAATGACAAGACCTTGTCTTCAAGATAGACCATGGAAGAAAAGAATAATTCTAGCTCTTTTGCTACATCCTTCAGTCGTTTATCATGAGTTATAACTTTTGGAAATTTAGCGGTAAATCTAAAATGGGCAGGGGTCTTTTTAGACCAGTTCTTTACCGTAAATGCATTAGGTGTCCTATAGAACGAAGAATTAATTTCAACAAAATCAAACACTTGGGAATAGTAACTTAACCATTTGGAATTCTCTAGATTGTTAGGATAAAATGGTCCCTGCCAAGCTGTATAACTCCATCCAGAGCAGCCGATATGGTATTGCAAGGTATATGAAGTAAATCAGACAGCAAAAATTTGGATAAAGATTGTAAAAATTTTATACTTAACAATAGGAATTTGGAAATTACAAACAGATTAAAGTTAGTAGTTTTGAAAAGATATGAAGCCATTAATTGACAAATGTATGATTTTTGTTATTCTACGCTGGTCGACTTTCATATGAGTTCGTATTCTCAAAGAACTAATCGCTAAATAATATCTTATTCATTTACAAATATGAGTATAGAAAGCCTAGCAGGGATGTTTTCACAAAGAAGCGGAGCTGATCAATCAATGGGCAGTTCTGTAATGAGTGCGATAATTGGATTCTTAGTGCAGAAGATGATGGGTGGAGGGAGCGGAGGAATAGGCGGTATGCTATCCGGTCTTACAGGTGGTAGCCAACCAGGTAGCGGTGGCGGAGGTGGTATAGGTTCTATCCTATCAAGTCTAGGAGGGTTGAACAAAGATCATGAATTAGTAAGGCATGTACAACAAAATACCGGCATACAAGATCCAGAACAAGCCAGACAATATACACAGCATGGGGTCGACATATTAAATGAGCAATCTAAGAATAACCCACAAGGACTTCAATCAATACTTGGTGGATTTTTGGGAAATGGCGGAGGTGGGAGTCAACAAGGTCGTGGTAGTAGTGGTGGCGGTATTGGAGATATGCTTGGCATCTGAACAATCACATTTTCTTATTTTTATCTAATAATATATCATCAAATGTAACTAGACAGTTTCCTTGAATAAATTCTTGATAACAAATATCGAATAAGATACCTTGATGATCTGGGCCTCAAAATCATATCTGTCAGAAAGAGGTTATTTGGAGAATAAATTAGGTGGGGTATAGCAAAAACACGGAACAGGAGATATCATCTAGATACATAACCTGCAGTTTCAAATTCAAATTTTTGAATCCCGGAAAAATAATATTTTCTACCTTTTATTTTTAAAAAATTTATGGATTGGCACCTGTGGTTAGTTACCACTCAGGATATAACTACTTGAGCTGCTAACCTGATCATTATGACCGTTGTGGCTACCATTATCATGATCAAACCCACCGGAGCTACCTGGCCGAATGCCTGTTATATTAGCTGAGTTATGATCTCTATCAACCTGGTTGCCTAGATTTTGACAATTAATGTCTGACGACATAATTCCGTTTCCACAAACATTAGTCTGTGCAACTGTTTGCCGTATGAATTTAGAATGGTGGTGTCAACATGCAAATGCGATTTCCTAAGACATAGACGTACTACTTGCTAACAATTATGCTAATGCTGAAATAGCAACGATTGCTTGACTTTTGTTGTTCATAATTTCAAAAAATGAGCTTATTACTTTATCAACTCTCGATGAGAATTTGTAATGCTATTAATATGGTAATATCTATCTAAAAACTTGTCAATTGGTTTGTTCCACTCCTATAGTGACACCACCATCTGGAAAGTTTACAATCTCTATCAGCCTTATCTTGACCTTTTTTGAGTATCACCAAATAAGTCACTAATACTGACTAATTCGTTTAGGACTGTTTTATGTAATGTCCAAAGTTTCTTGTTCTCCTCTGCTCTATCCTTTATAACTTCTCTTCGATCTTTTTCATGCTCATTCCTTATTCTAAGGAGGAAAACTAGCAAAACTACACCTACTGAAATAGGCCCAGTAAGCCATCTTGTCACTTTTTCTGTAAGATAAATCTTGGTAAAGTCAGAAAAGGCCTTAGCCATGTCGAAAGAACCCTGACCTGTATCAGTATAGTGTGATGGCTGCAATATTCCATACATCACAGTCATTACAATAATCAATAAAGAATTAATATATGACATTTGTTAATATTAATATAATTCTATATTGAACAATTCAACAAGTGTTCTATTCAGATGGGATCAAATATATACCAATTTGGTGGCTATTAGATATAATATGGTATAAGTCAAGTCAATGTTTTACGTCAAGCTATTTATTTGCCTGATTCCAGCTGAATACGCTTTCCTCGTCAAGGGCACTTAGAAGGCTATCTTGGTCCAATTTGTCATCATAGCGATCTCCATTGATAAAGAAAGTTGGAGTACTTTTTACTCCACTGCTATCGGCACTTTGTATATCCTCATCAATGTGGCTACTATATACACTATCACGAAATTCACGATCGAATCTGGCTAGATCTAATCCTAACTTTGCGGCAGATCGTCTCAAACTATCATCTGTGACTGCCTCACCGTGTTCGAAAAGATAGTCATACATCTCCCAGAACTTACCTTGGGCAGCAGCGGCTTCTGCAGCTAGTGCAGCTTTATAGGCATGGGGACGAGTTTTTGTGACTGGAAAATTACGAAATACAAAGCGTAATTTACTTCCTAAACGTTCTTGGACTTTTTTAATAATAATATAGGCTTGGGCGCAATATGGACATTCATAATCGCCGTATTCTATCAAAGTTACAGGTGCGTTTGCCTGCCCCAGAATATGATCTCTAGACTCGTCTACAGGTAATGTTAATTTCATATTTTGCGGTTTCGTATTACTTCTAGTCATACTTCCAAATCTGCTCTTATGATCAAGTCTAAAGATTTAAAGGTGCTGTTATCTTATTGATGTCATCAACCTACTTCAAATGATAATTGTATGAAGGAAAAGAGATTCATTACCATAATGCTTTGAAAATTGCTTAGATCTTTGGAAGTAAAGCTTCTCAAAAAGATAAAAAAGATAAGATTCAAGCATTGTTACAAAACGATATACTCGCACGATGGATTTGGAGAGATACGTGTGATTATTTTGGTTATTTGTACATGTCTGTATTGCTACGGGGTTTGTTAATATTTCAAGAATTGTCACACAGGTACTGTTTTATCGAACAATGTGCGTTCGCTTTATTAATTTTCCTACCGTGATCGTATATCAGCAGGTGAATGTGCATGTACTGAATGTTCGTCTTGCATCCAATACATATCTCATCCAGTATGTCTTTAGCCTTACCCAACTGGATTTGATTTCATAGTATTTTATAAAGAGACCGACAACCTATTTTTTATTGAAAGGTTTATTTGGCTATGGATTACAGGCAGGCAGACATACTAACAAATTGACTAGTCATTTTATTATAGAATAATATGTATTCGCTTTATTATTTTTCGTCCAGTATTGATTATGACCGGTTTGTATACGGGATCCGGTAGCGGATCAACCAATCGTACATATATCAGTACATGATCCACGGGTGGCAGGTACTGTGCCAATTAGAAATCCATCCATAGGATTCAAAAGATAAGCGCTATTCAAGCCGCCATATTTTTATCTTCGATTTTAGCGTTGTGCAACCTGTTGACCATGTATTAATTTAGAGGTTAATGTGCAACATGTGACTCATATAGTTCTATAATTATCTTAGTGGAAAGCCTCATAAACCTATCGTAAGATAAGGATTGTGTATAAAAATGATATTTGAGTGTAGGCTTGCTTTGCAACGATTGACACTGAAGAATTAGATTATCTAACTATAGAATGTCCTTCATGCAATGGCTTTTTGAACGAAACACCTGCTTTGGGCGTAATTATAACT
>Ga0207663_10000854_pt1 | contig 13844 bp, 14 predicted proteins | sample LARL53metaG_FD_184346 | JGI IMG/M metagenome (GOLD analysis project Ga0207663, IMG submission 184346) | Corn, switchgrass and miscanthus rhizosphere microbial communities from Kellogg Biological Station, Michigan, USA - LAR L5-3 metaG... | ecosystem: Host-associated > Plants > Roots >...
CAACGTCCGCGAGGGCGATGACGCTCGCATGGCCGTCGAGATCGCGCTACTGAAGGCGGCTCGCCCCGACCTCGACCCTTCTACTGAGGGCCTCTTGCGACGGATTGAGCGACTCGAACAAGGGACGAGCGCGCCTTCGGCCGCGGGTCCTGTCGCCGCAGGGGACCCACCACCCCCTCCGGTAGCTAAAGCTTCCTCGGGGGTGGTCCCCCCTGCGGCACCACCCGCGGCAGAGGCGCCTTCGGTGCCCGCGAGTTCCGGCGTTGACCTTGACTCGGTCAAGCGTGCCTGGCCCGCGGTCTTGGACAAGCTGCGCGAAACGTCGCCAGCACTCGCTGCGACTTTCGATGGCGCACGCCCGGTCGGCTGCGACGAGAACGGATTGAAGGTCGGCTTCCCGGCGGACGCGACCTTCAACAAGCGCAAGGCGGAGGCGCCGGACAAGCGAGAGCTGATGGCCGAGGCATTGGGGGCCATCCTTGGAGAGAAGCTGCGGCCGACCTACGTGCTTCTGGACGGGGAGCCCCAACCGGAGGCGGAGGGTGAGGCTTCGGCCGAGCAGATCGATCACGATGCCATGGTGGAGAAGCTGAAGAGCGAGTTCGACGCGGAGGAGGTCGGCTAAGTGGCCAGGGGTGCACCCGGGGGCTTCGACGTGAACGCCCTGATGAAGCAGGCGCAGAAGATGCAGACCGAGATGTTGCAGGCCCAGGAGGCGCTCAAGGACGAGGTGGTCGAGGCGAGCGCCGGCGGCGGCATGGTCAAGGTGAAGATGGGCGGGGACCTGACCCTGCGCGAGATCATCATCGCTCCGGAGGCGATCGACCCCGACGATGCCGAGATGCTCGCCGAGATGGTCCAGGCCGCCGTCAACGAGGGCCTGCGTGCCGCCCAGGAGCTGGCCAGCTCGAAGATGGGTGGGATCACAGGGGGCCTCGGCCTCCCGGGGATGTGAGCTCGGAGGGCCCGGCGCCGCTCGCGCGCCTCGTCGCCGAGCTCTCGCGCCTGCCGGGCATCGGCCAGCGCACCGCGCAGCGGCTCGCCTTCCACATCCTGCGCGCGCCCGACGAGGAGGCGGCCGCGCTCGCGGTGGCGATCCAGGAGGTCAAGGACAAGGTTGGCCTCTGCGAGGAGTGCTTCAACCTCGCCGAGGGCCCCCGCTGCAGGATCTGCTCGGACCCCGGGCGCGACCGCTCGACGATCTGCGTGGTCGAGGAGCCCGCCGACGTGATCCCGATCGAGCGTACGCACGAGTACCGGGGCCTATACCACGTGCTCGGCGGGGCGCTCTCGCCGATCGACGGGGTCGACGCCGAGGACCTGAAGGTCGCCGAGCTGCTGCGCCGCGTCGAGGGCGGTGAGGTAAAGGAGGTCGTGCTGGCGACCAACCCGACGACCACCGGCGAGGCGACCGCCCTGCACATCGCCGAGCGCTTGCGCGGCGCCGTCGCGGTCACCCGGCTCGCCAGCGGCCTACCGGTCGGCGCCGACCTCGAGCATGCCGACGAGGTGACCCTGGGCAAGGCCTTCGCCGGACGCCGCAGCCTCGACTGAGACGGTGCGGCCGCAACGCGTTGTGCTCCCAGGAGGGCGACAAAACGTTGCGGTACCCGATCGGACAAACTTTCTAGACGTTTATCAGTTCGCAAATAGCGAACTTTTGCGGCCCTGTCGTCCGTCGCGTTCGCCAAGGTCTTCGCGTGGCGACCGGAACTTCGATCGGAGACGGCGTGGAGACGGAATCGGCAGCGGAGCAGCTTGCCCGGGAGGCCTTTGTAACCGCTGCGCGGAAGCTTGCCGAGGAGTTCGGTTCGGCGACCGCGACCGCGATCGCCGCCCTCGACCGGCCCGGTGCGCCCCGCGAAGACAAACACCCGAGCCTCTTCAGGCCCGGGCAGATGCGGCGCCGCCTGGACCAGCTGACCGAGACCCACAAGCGCTACGGCCACCCTTTCGGGCTCGTCGTCTTCGACGTCGAGGGCCCCGATGCCCGCGCCGACGGCGGCGGGGGAGGCCGGGAGACGACGCTGGCCGTTGTCGGGGCGGCCCTCCACGACAGCGTACGGCTCGTCGATGAGACCTTCCGCCTCCAGGAGGACGCGCTCTGTGTTCTCGCACCGAACCAGACCACGGTCGAGGGCGTCCAGATGGCGGAGCGGCTGCTGGCGATGCTCGACGATCTGGAGGCGGCCGGCGGCCTGCAAATCGCGGTCTCAGCCGGCGTCGCCGCCTGCCCGGACCACGGAACCGACGCCGAGACGCTGTTGCGCAAGGCCGACGAGGCGATGTGGCGAGCGCGCGCCGTGGGGCAGCCGGTGGGAGTCGGCACGTTGCCTGCGTACGCCTGAGCAGCCCGGTCCCCGTGCAAGATCGCTGACAGATTCCTGAAATCCGTCCATAACTTGCGTAAACCTGGCTCGCCGGTGGGAGAATCGCGCTTGCCGGCGAAATAGGCCGGCCTGACCACTGGATCTATCTGATGCCCGGAATACGCACAAACGCGGCCGCCGAAGTGCTCGGCGTCAGCCCCAACACCCTGCGCAGCTGGGAGCGGCGCTACGGCTTCCCGAAGCCGAAGCGGACCGAGGGCAACCACCGCAACTACGAGCTGGTCGAGCTGCAGACGCTGCGCGACGCGCTCGCCCAGACGGGCAACATCTCCTCAGCGATCGAGCTGGCGCGCCAACGGCAGGCGGCGCCGGCCAGCGGCGGCAACCTGCTCGCCGCCCTGGAGAGCTTCGACGAGGACGCCGCCGACCGCGCGATCGAGGAGAGCCTGGCGCTGCGCCCGCTCGAGCGCACGGTCGAGGAGCTGCTGCTGCCGGCGATCGACCAGCTTGCCGCCGACCCCGACCGCGAGGCCGAGCTCGAGTTCTCCTCGCGCTGGGCCGCGGGCTGGCTCCACGGCGCCCGCCGCCTCGCCTCGGCCGCTTCGCGTCCGGCGGGCATCCTGCTGCTCGACTCGAGTCGCGGCTCCGACGCCGAGGCGGTCCACGCGCAGGCGCTCGACCTGACCCTTCGCCGCGCCGGCTTCCGCGTGCTGATGCTCTCCAACGAGCTTGGCGACGAGCGGCTGGCGCGCGCCCTGCGGGCGCTCGACCCGACCGCGATCGTCCTCTGCGGCCCCGGCGCCGACACGGCGAGCGCGATCAAGCTGGTGCGCAAGATCCGCGAGGTCGGCTTCGACGCACCGCTCTACGGCTTCCGCGCGTCCGGCCTGATCGGCGACGCCATCCCTTCCGCGGGAACCTCGCCGAGCGAGGTCACGGCGATGCTCAACGCCGATCTGCGCCGCCGCGCCAGCCAGGCCTTCGCCTAGGAATCTCTTCCCAGCGACAGCACGAAAAAGCCCGGCACCAAGGCCCCGAAGGACCTCGATGCCGGGCGTACCGCGAAGCGCCTCCCTTGGCGCCGCGGGTGGACCCTACAGGGTTGCCAGAGCGTTTTCGCCCGCTTTCTTCACGATTTTCGGCAGCGGCGCGAAGTCCAGTGCCGGGCCGTATTTCTGGCCGATCGTCAAGGCGTACTTGATGAATTCGGACAGCAGGCTCTTCTGCGGCGCGTTGTGAGGCGCGATCGCGTAGGTGAAGGTCGAGATCGGGTACGCGGTGGCGAACTTTTTCGGCGGGTCGACGATATGGAGTTCGTTGCTCGCCGGGACTTTCTTCACCATTTCCGCCGCGTTGGCGATGTTGGGGATGTTCGGGAACTCGAACTTGCCGGCCTCGTTCTGCACGGCCACGGCGTGCATCCCGGCGGCGATGATGTAGGAGGCCGAGATGTAGCCGATCGCCCCGTTGGTCGACTGCACAGTCGAGGTCACGCCAACGTTGCCTTTGGCGCCGACGCCGGCTGGGAAGCTGACGGAGGTGGCGAATCCATGTTCGTTCTTCCAGGCTTTGCTGACCTTGGAGAGGTAGTTGGTGAAGGCGTAGGTATCACCGGACCCGTCGCTGCGGAAGACCGGCGTGATCGGCGTCCCCGGCAGGTGGGTGCCCGGGTTCAGTTTTTTGATCTTCGGGTCGTTCCACTTGGTGATCTTGCCGAAGTAGATGCCGGCGATCACGGGCCCGGAGAGGTTGAGTTTTTTGACTCCCTGGATGTGGAAGCCAAGACCGGTGGCGGTCAGTCCCCAGGGGATCTGGACGCAGCCGTTGCACGCGGCGGCCTGTTCCGGCGTCAGCGGCGCGTCGGAAGCGCCGAAGTCGACGGTGCGGGCGGTGATTTGGGCGATCCCGGTGCCCGAGCCGACGGAGGCGTAGGTGACTTTGACCGTCCCGTTCATGCGGGCTTCGAAGCCATTAATCCAGTTGCCCATCAGCGGGGCCACCAACGAAGAGCCGGCCCCGGTGAGATTGGCCGATGCGGCAGCGGTCGAGATGGTCGTCATACATCCGACCGTCCCCGCTCCTGCGATGACGAAAGCAAGCAACCTGTTGCGAATCAAAGTGAGTCCTTTCGGCTCGTGTGATCGTTTAGCGTCGCCACAGGCCCGACTGGATGCCCCTGGCGATCGCAGGATTCACGCCGGCCGATCGAGCGGTGTTTCAATTGTGTGAAAGAACCATTGTGTGCCTCAGCGCACTTAGTAACAGAGTTGTTACTAATTTGTGAATTAGGCGGCGAGTTGTTTCAATCCTGTGAAAATCGGCTTTGCCGGCTGGGAAAGGCCCTCGACCTCCTCTACGCTGCGCCGCGATGAGCACCGCCGCAAACCCGGCGCCAGGTGTCGGCGTGCCCGCCGCCCGCGACCGCAGGCGCGACCGCAGGCGGTCCCTGGATCGCCTCGGTGACGTCCTGCTGTACGGGGTGTGCGCACTCGCGGCGCTGATCGCGGTGGCGGTCCTGATCGGCCTCGCCTACCTGATCGTGCACGGGGCGAGCCCGGCGATCTCGAAGTTCGGTCTTGGCTTCCTCACCTCGACCGAATGGCAGCCCAGCTTCAGCGTCTTCGGCGCCGGCACGGTTCTCTTCGGCACTGCTGTCAGCTCCTTCTTCGCCCTGCTCCTCGGGGCCCCGATCGCGATCGCGATCGGTCTCTACCTGAGCCTGTTGGCACCGAAAGGGCTGCGGATCGTGATTTCCCCCCTGGTCGAAATGCTGGCAGCGATCCCCAGTGTGATCCTCGGCTTCTGGGGCCTGATCGTGCTCGCGCCCTTCGTGCAGAAGCACATCGAGCCCTGGCTGCACAACAACTTCGGGTTCATCCCGCTGTTCGGCCCGCCGCAGACGACCGGCTCGAGCGTCTTCACCGCCAGCCTGATCCTGACGATCATGATCGTGCCGATCATCGCCTCCATTTCGCGCGACCTCTTCCTCGCCGTGCCGCGCGACGTCCAGGACGGGGCCAGCGCGCTTGGCGCCACGCGCTGGGAGGTGGTGCGCGGCGTCGTCCTGCCGAGCACGTTCTCGGGCGTCGTCGCGGCCTCGATTCTCGGTCTGGGCAGGGCGCTCGGAGAGGCGATCGCCGTCGCCCAGGTGATCGGCGCAGGCGAAAAGATCAACGTCTCGCTGTTCGAAACCGGCGACACGCTTGCCGCCCGGATCGCCAACCAGTTCCCCGGCGCGATCACGGCGATGCACAAAGCCTCCCTCTACTATCTCGGCGTCATCCTGCTCGTCATCAGCCTCGTCGCGAACCTGTGTGCGCAGTGGATCGGAAAGCGCTTTGACTACCAGCGGGCGGTGGCCAAGTGAGCGCCGAGGTACCGCCAGCCTTCGATCCGGCGGCGCCGTTGACGCCGACCGGGAACCTGCGGCGCCGAAGGGCCTTCAGCCGCTTCGCCGAATGGGCCGCGACGGGGGCCGCGATCTTCGCCGTTGGCGTGCTCGCGATCGTCGTTCTCGGGGTGATCGGCCACGGCGCCAGCGCGCTCAGCCTCGACTTCCTCCTCAAGGGGGAACCGAACGGGATCGGTCCCGCGCTCCTCGGCACCGCCGAGATCGTCGCGATTGCGACCCTGATTGCGGCGCCGATCGGCATCCTCATCGCCCTCTTCCTCTCCGAGTTCGGCGCCGGTCGTTTCGCGCGCATCATCAAGCTCACGCTCGACCTGATGAACGGTTTGCCTTCGATCGTGATCGGCGTCTTCGTCTTCATCCTGATCGTCGAAGCCCAAGAAACGCAATCCGGGTTCGCCGGCTCGGTGGCGCTGGCGATCATCATGCTGCCGATCGTCGCCCGGGGGACGATGGAGATCCTCGCCCTCGTGCCGAGCAGCCTGCGCGAAGCCGCCGACGCCCTCGGGGTCAGCCGCTGGCGCACCACGCTGACGGTGATCCTGCCCAGCGCGCTCGGCGGCATCCTCACCTCGACGGTGCTGGCCGTCGCTCGCGCCGCCGGCGAGACCGCGCCCTTGCTTCTGCTCAGCTCCGTATACGACGGCGGCCGCGCCTCGCTCAATCCGTTCGAAGCGCTGCCCAACATCCCGACGACGATCTACAGGCTCGCCGAAAGCCCCAGCCCAGGAGCCCTGAGCGAGGCCTGGGGAGCCGGCTTCATCCTGCTCTCGTTCATAATGGTCACCAGCGTCACAGCGCGGATCGTGCTGGCGCGAAGCCGCGAAAAGACTGCGCGATGAGCACGATCGAGTCTCCAAACCTCGGCGGAACCCCGGCCACGCCGCCTCGCGTTCGCCTTCACACCGGCCCGCTGACCGAGGCCGGTCGCGGCCGTGACCGCGCCTGGGAGATGCCGGCAGAAGCGGTCTTCGAGGCCCGCGACGTCTCCGTGTTCTACGGAAAGAAGTGCGCGCTGACCGGGGTCAACATGCGCATGCAACGCAGCCGGATCACCGCTCTGATCGGTCCCTCGGGCTGCGGCAAGTCGACCTTCATCCGCAGCCTCAACCGGATGAACGACCCGGTTCCGGGCTTCAGGCTCGACGGGCAGGTGCTCTACCACGGGCACGACATCTACGCGGCCAACGTCGACGAGGTCGAGGTGCGACGGCGAATCGGGATGGTCTTTCAGAAGCCCAACCCCTTTCCCAAGTCGATCTACGACAACGTCGCCTGGGCGCCGCGCAACCTCGGTCTCAAGCGCGGCCTCGACGAGCGCGTCGAGAAGGCGCTCCGCGGTGCCGCCCTCTGGGACGAGGTCAAGGACAGGCTGCGCGACAGCGCGCTCGGTCTCTCGGGTGGTCAGCAGCAGCGACTCTGCATCGCTCGCGCGATCGCGATCGAACCCGACGTGCTGTTGCTCGACGAGCCGGCCTCGGCGCTCGACCCGATCGCAACCGCCTCGATCGAGGACCTGATGCACAGCCTCAAAGGCCGCTTCACGATCGTCATCGTCACCCACAACATGCAGCAGGCGGCGCGCGTCGCCGATCAGACCGCCTTCTTCGGCCTCGAGTCGAGCGGGGGAGAGCCCTCCGGAGCCCTGATCGAGTTCGCCGATACCGAGACGATCTTCAACAACCCGGCCGACCCCCGCACGCGCGACTACGTCACCGGTCGCTTCGGTTAGCCCTCTCAGACGTGCCGTCGATTAACCCACCCTATGGGTGGTTAATCGACGGCACGTCTAGCGGCGGGCGATGGCGTCATGCGGGACCTGCCGCAGGAGCGGCTGTCCGCACTGCCAGCAGAAGGTCGCGCCCATGCTGTGCGGCGCACCGCATGAGCCGCAGGAACCGGCCGTTCCCGTCTGCTCCATGCGGAGGATGCGTTCGACCTCGCTCAGCTCGGCGTCCGCGTCCTGCAGGGCGACGGCGCGTTTGACCAAGACGTGCATGTCCATCTGGTTGCGCACGGCCATCTCGTAGACGAGCCCGCCGAGGTCCCACTGCAGCTCCGCGACCTTGGCTACGAGCTGGTCGCGGCGCCGTTCGAGGTCGACGGTGAGATCGTGCTGGACGGCGATCTGGGGAGCCGCTGCGGGCGAGGCGGGCGGAGAGGTCGCTGCGGGCGAGGCGAATTCGGCGGCGCGCCGACGTCCCGGACGGGGAGCTTTGGGGAGCTTCAGCCTCATTCTTCTCCGAAGAACTTGCCTTCGAACTTGCCGTTCTTGCTGCAGCCGGCGGTTCCCTTTTCGCACGACCCGCCGAGCTTCTGCGTCGGTTTGGCCAGCGGGACGTTGCTTTCTGGAAGGTATTCTTCCGCGCCGCTCTGGGTTTCGGCTTCCTTCTTCAGGACTTTCTTGGCCGGTTTCTTGCTGCTGCCGCCGGTCTTCGCTTTACCCGTCGAGGTGCCAGGCGTCGTGGTTTCTTCAGCACCGCCGCCGTGGATTACGATCGGCGCGGCTGCCTGCGGTGCGGGGGCGCTGCTGTTGCCGGAACGCCCAATCAGGACGCCGACGCCCATCGCCAGCAGCAGCGTTCCGATGGTGGCGATCAGGGCGGCGTTCGGCGACAGCCGTCGGCGCGGGCGCTTAGGTGGGGCGGACCCGACAGCCGCTTCCGGCTGAGGCCGCATCGCGTCCATGAAGGTGACCGCGTTCATGAAGGGCAGGCGGGGCTCGCCGCAGCGGACTCCGCAGTGCAGGCAGTAGCGCTGGTCGGCGGCGACGTGGGCGCCGCACGACGGGCACTGCTCGCCGCCGGCGGCCACCATCGAGTGTGTTGCCGCGGTTGGCGGCTCGGTTGGCTCGGGCACCGGATGGGGTCCGCCATGGGGCCGTGGCCCGGGCTCCGGCGAAGAAGACGCATGCGCGGAAAAGGCGTTGGTGGGGTCCATGCGTGAGTGGCGGAGCGCTTCAGCTTTCCGTCTCTACTGTGTCCACATAGTCATCATTGCCCGGCGCGGAGATGTTGCTGACTTGTGAACGGCGGTGTGGCATTCCCGGTGTGCATGCCAATGCCGCTCGGGACGTCTGCCACGCCTGTGGTTCACACCTTGATCACATTTCGGCGGAACCGCGCCAGCACACTTTCCAGCGGTGCCAGCCGGCAAGGACGAGCAGCGCGATCGCATCCTCGAAAGCGGGGACTGCCCTGGCTGTGGGGCCGCGCTGGCCCGCAGTCAGCGCTACTGCCTCGCGTGTGGCGAGCGGCGGGGGGCTCTGCCGGCGCCTTTTGCCAGGTGGCTCTCGATCGCCCGGCCGGCTGCGGCGCAGGCAGGGGAGAAGCAGCCTGAGCTCGCGCCCGACGCCGCGCCCTCGGAGTCGGTCGATGCTGAGCCCGAAGTCGACGATGAGGAGCTCAGCCTCGCCGAGCGCTACATGCCGGAACCGCGCAGTGCCGCGATCGCGGTAATGGCGCTGCTCGCCTTCGGCGTGGTGATCGGGGCGGCCACCGGGCCGCTCGCGCAGAGCGCCGGCATCTCGCCGCTAGTCCTCGAAATGTCCTCCTCGCCACCGCCGGCCGAAGAACCGGTCGAAGAAGCCGCCGAAGAAGTCGTGGTCGAATCCTCGCCAGCGGCTCCGGAAGCCACTCCGTCATCGGCGTCCCCCGCTGAAGAAATCCCGGAAGAAGTGCCGACAGCGGGCCCGAAAAACACCCTCCCGGCCGAAGAATTCGAAGAACCCGGCCTGCCCGAAATCGAACACGTCTTCCTGATTGTGCTCGGCGACCACGGCTACGAAGAAGGGTTCGGCACCGGCTCGCCGGCGCCCTATCTGGCGCAGATGCTGCGTGCCAAGGGCGAGCTCGTCTCTAATTACTACGCGGTGGCCCAGGGCGGACTCGCCAACCGCATCGCGCTGCTCAGCGGGCAGGGGCCGACGCCGGCGACCGCGGCAGGCTGCCCCGAATACAAGGACGTCGCGCCGGCGACCGCGGCCGGCGAAGAACAGGTGACCGGGGAAGGTTGCGTCTACCCCGCCGCCACCCAGACCCTCCCCGGACAGCTGGTCGCGGCCAAAAAGAGCTGGAGGGCCTACTCCGAAGACGCCGAAGGCACCCCGCAGGCCCCGGTGGCCGGTTGTAGTCCTTACGCCACCGCGGGCAACCCCCTTGCCTACTTCCACTCGGTCCTCGATACATCCGAATGCGCCGAACGCGATGTCGGCCTGGGGCAACTGGAAGCAGACCTGGCGTCGGAGAAAACCACCCCGGCCCTCTCCTACTTGATCCCCAACGCCTGCCACGACGGCAGCGAACAGCCGTGCGAACCGGGCCGGCCGACGGGGCTCGCCGCCACGCAGCCGTTCCTGGAAAAGGTCGTCCCGGAGATCGAAGCTTCGATGGCCTACAAGAAAAGCGGGCTGATCGCGATCACTTTCGCCCAGGCGCCGCAGAGCGGCCCCGGCGCCGACTCGAGCGCCTGCTGCGCCACCCCCGAATACCCCAACCTCCCTCCGGGACCCCCGCAGCCGGCGGCGAGCGGCCCGGTCAAAACGACCGGCGGGGGTGGCAAGGTCGGCCTGCTCCTGATCTCACCCTTCATCGAAGCCGGAAGCAGCAACGAAAGCGGCTACTACAACCACTTCTCGCTGCTGCTCAGCCTCGAGGAAGCCTTCCACCTGACGCCGATCGGCTACGCCGCCAATCCAGCCCTCTCGGCCTTCGACAGCACTATCTACAACCAAGGCGGGTAGCCCTCGCTCAGGGTTCAAAACCTCTCGGCCCGCGGGTCCTGTCGTCGGGTGGGCGCCCGTCTCGGCGCTGGGTTTTTCGCCAGGGTCGTGAGCTGGTACTCATGGGTCGCTGGGGCGAAAAACGGACGCCGCGCCTCGACGGACACGCCACCCCGACGCCACCCGCGGAAGAGGCGTCCACCCCGAGCGGCAACCCCACCCCAGACCCCAAAAGCTTTCCAGGGCCCCGGCGCCGCCGCGGCGTCAACGAGCTTCGAGAGCTTTTGAGGGACGGTGCTCACCGTGAGCGCCTCTCGCGGGGGGTGGCGCCGCAGGGGGGACCACCCCCGAGGAAGCTTTAGCTACCGGAGGGGGTGGTGGGTCCCCTGCGGTGACAGGACCCGCCGCGGCTACACCCTCTCGGGCATGGCCGTCGTCTCCCGAATCCCGAACCGCTCGTGCAACCGCCGCAGTGGTGCTGGGGCCCACCAGTTCCACTTGCCGAGCAGCTCCATTAGCGAGGGGACGAGGAGGGCGCGGATGATGCTGGCGTCGATCAGCACGGCGAGAGCGGTGCCGACGCCGTTCTCCTTGATGAAGATGATCTTCGAGGTGGCGAAGGCGAACATCGCGACCGCGAAGAGGAGGGCGGCAGCGGTGACGATGCGACCGGTGCGCTCGAGCCCGATCGCGACGCTCTCGGAGTCCGAGGCGCCGTTGTCCCGCGCCTCCTTGATCCGCGAGAGCAGGAAGACGGCGTAGTCGGTGGAGAGGCCGAAGGCGACCGCGAAGAGCAGGATTGGCATCGTCTGCTCGATCGCGCTCGGACTCGAATAGGCGAGGAACCCTTCCAACCGGCCGTCTTGGAAGATCAGCACGAGCAGCCCGAAGACGGCGCTCAGGTTGAGGAAGTTCATCAGCAGCGACTTGATCGGCAGCACCACCGAGCCCGTCATCAGGAAGAGGATGGTGAGGGTGGCGACGACGATGATCGCCAGGGCGATCGGCAGATGGCGACCGAGGCTCGACTGGAAGTCGATGAAATCCGCCGTCGCCCCGCCGACCAGCATCGTGGCGCCCGCCGGCGCCGGCAGGGCGCGGATTCGCTTGACCGTGGTCTGGCTGGCGTCGGAGACGAAGGGGTGCGCCGAGATGACCTGGATCGAGGTCACGTCACCGTGCAGCGGCTGGGGAGGATTCACTTCGGCGACGCCGTCGACTTTGCGCAGTCGAGTGGTGAGCTGCGCCGCTTGCTTTGGCGTCGCGCCCGCGAGGTCGATCTGGATCGGCGATTCGCGATACGGCGGGAATTCTTCGCTGACGGTGTCGTAAGTCTGGCGGGCGCTCGCCGAGGTGGGCAGGACCGTCGGGTCGACGGTGTTGAACTTGATCCCAAGGAAGGGCAGGCCGAGCAGGATCAGGAAGACGGCGCTTGCGGTCGCGACCGGGATCGGCCGGTGCATGACGAAGCGCGAGAGCCGGTACCAGAAGCCGCTCTCTTCGGCCCGCGCGTCGGCCTCGGCGCGGCGCTGGAGGAAGCTCGGTGCCAGCGCGTTGACGCGCCCTCCCAGCAGGGTGAGCACCGCGGGCAGCACGGTGAGCGAGATCAGGGCCGCGAACAGCGCCACCAGCGAGCCGCCGAGCCCCATTGAGTAGAGGAAGCGCTGGGGGAAGACGAGCAGCGAGGCGAGCGCGGCGGCGACGGTGAGCGAGGAGAAGAAGACGGTGCGGCCGGCGCTGGCGAGGACGCGCCGCATCGCCGCCAGGCCCGGCCCGTCCTTGGCGATCTCCTCGCGGTAGCGGGAGACGACGAAGAGGCTGTAGTCGATCGCCAGGCCGAGGCCGAGCGCGGTGGTCAGGTTGAGGGCGAAGATCGAGATCGAGCCGAATTCGCTCGCCACGCGCAAGATGAGGAAGGTGCCGACGATCGCCAGGCCGCCGATCATCAACGGCAGCAGGGCGGCGACGAGACTGCGGAAGAAGAGCAGCGAGAGCAGGAAGAGGAGGGGGAAGGCGAGCGCCTCGGCTAGCCGCAGGTCCTTCTCGACCTGCTTGTTGACCTGCTCCTGGGCGACGGCGCCGCCGCCGACGACGACTCCCCGGTGGGCGGAGAGCGAATCGGCGATGTCGGCGCCGGCTTCCTGCCACTGTTTGTCGCCGGTCGGCTTCAGCGAGACGACGAAGTAGGTGGAGCGGCGATCGTGCGAGACGAAGGCGGGGGAGCCGGTGTCGTAGTAGCCGCTGACCGAGTTGACATCGCCGCGGCGCCGCACGCTCCGCTCGAACGCCTCAACGCGGGCACGTGTCGCGGCCTTGCCGACCGGAGCGTCCTTGACGATCGCCACCACCGCCGGCGGGCGGAAGCCGGCAGCCTCAAGCTGCTCCCGCGCCTTGACCGTCTCGGTCGCGGGATCTTCGGCGCCATAGGGGTCAAGGCGGCTGGCGACGCCGCCGCCGACCGCGCCGGCGAGGAGGAAGAAGGCGAGCGCGAAGAGGCCGATGCGGCGGGCGTTGCCGTCGGCGAAGCGGGCGAGGGCGTCGAACATAGTCAGCTCCTTTCGCGGGGGGCCGACTCGAGGATCTGCTCCTCCATCCGCCCGCACCAGTCTGCGAACCACTCGTTGAACTCGATTCCCCCACGCAGCACGAGCAGCGGGAAGGGGTCGGCCATCTCTGCATCCTTCTCCTTGGCCATCGGCTCCAAGGCGCGCAGCCGCTCGACCACGCCGCGCCGGTACTCGCCCATCTCGCGCAGCGTCATGGCCGCCTCCTCGCGGTCGAGGACGCCGGCGAAGAAGAGCTTGAGCAGGCCTTCCTCGCGCATCTCGAAGGTCTGCGGCGGCTCGCGCAGCCAGGCCTTGAGTTCTTCCTCGCCATCGGCGGTGATCGCGTACACGGTTCGCTTGCGCTCGCCGCGGGGCGCGTCCATTCCCTCGATCAGACCGGCCTCGGACAGCCTGCGCAGCTCGGGATAGATCTGGCCATAGCTCGCCGCCCAGAAGAAGCGGGTCGTGTTGTCGACCAGCGCCTTAATCTCGTAGCCCGATCGAGGCTCGCGGCTGACCATGCCGAGGATCACGTAGGCGGTCGGGCTCAGGTCCATCAAGAGAAAATGTATCTCTTCGATATATCGGGAAGTGTGATCTGGGGCACACGTGTAGTCTGCAAAGTGATGCCGCTCGACCAGAGCAAGATGGGACAGGTGGTGACCGCGCAGATGGAGGCGCTGGAAGCCGACTACGGCGACGACTGCCAGATCGGCGACGTCTGCACGATCGTCGAGGTGGTCGGGCCGCACGGCTCGCACGTGCGGGTGCGCAGTAGCGACATGCGCCCCCACAGCGGCCTCGGCCTGATCCGGATGGCCGAACAGGCGATGCTCGGG
>Ga0207663_10000856_pt1 | contig 13820 bp, 23 predicted proteins | sample LARL53metaG_FD_184346 | JGI IMG/M metagenome (GOLD analysis project Ga0207663, IMG submission 184346) | Corn, switchgrass and miscanthus rhizosphere microbial communities from Kellogg Biological Station, Michigan, USA - LAR L5-3 metaG... | ecosystem: Host-associated > Plants > Roots >...
GAGCTCTAGATCTTTGCCTACAGGCAAGAGGGCATCTTGAACGTCCGTCCGAATTCCTGCGCCCAGAGGAACAAACAGTGATGTCCTAGCGCCCACGGCGGACACCTCTGGTTCTCAAATTCCATTGCGTGCCTGAGGTGCGCCAGCTAGAATCTGCGAAATGGCATCGTGCAAGTTTTCCGGCTGTCGTCTTCAGTGCGTTGGTAGAAACCTGTGCCGCGGGCACTACTCGCAAGAAATGCGCGGACAAGATCTCCGTCCATTGCGCGAGAAATTCCCCGCTGGCGAGTTCTGTCTTTTCCCTGAGTGCGGCGAGCGCAGGAAGGCGAAAGGACTCTGCGCTGCGCACTGGCTCCAGCGCCACGAAGGCAAGAAACTGAAGAAGGTGATCAGATTGGGCGCCGACCTCTGCTCGTTCGAAGGCTGTGATAAGCGGTCCACCCGGTTCGGTCTCTGCCAGCCGCACAGGCGACAGCGAAAGCGCGGGGCTTCTTTGAAGCCCCTGGCCGGGCACAGCGTCGCGCCTTTCCAGCGTTTCTGGCGCAGGGTTAGAAAGACCGAAGGCTGCTGGATATGGACGGGAAAAAGGTCGAACGGCTACGGCGTGATCATGATCGACGGAAAAGCGATGCTTGCCCATCGATACTCGTTCGTGCTGCACTTCGGCGATGTCCCGGTTGGCTTGTTCGTTTGCCATCGGTGCGACAACCCGCCGTGCGTTCGTCCCGATCACCTCTTCGCTGGAACCTGCGCGGACAACATCGCCGACATGGTGAGCAAGGGGCGTGGCCATAAGGGACCGAGGGCGCCATCCGTCTGTGTCCTCTCCCCCGATGCAGTAAGGACGATCAGGTCCTCTCGGCTCCGAGGGCCAGCACTTGCGGCTCGCTTCGGCGTCTCGGCGTCCACGATTTCTCGCGTTCGCCGCCGTACAGCATGGGCGCATGTCGAGTAACAGCGACGAGCGACTACCCACGGCGCGCCCCCCGCTTGACGGCGGCGCCCGGGCGCGGCATCCTCTTCTGGCAGGCAACCGAGGGAGTAATTACCCCCCGGAGCGCTGGCGCTCCCGGCGCTGCCTGCCTCAACCCAGGGAGCGGATGGACGGAGCGACCATGCGATACATTCTCCTGACCCTTGCGACCCTCTCGGTGCTCGGCTGCGGCGGCACCGAGCCCATTTCGCAGGAATCCTCGCCTCTCGGATGCTGGCGGTCGGATACCGGCGAACTCGATCTGATGGGCGACGGCAGCTGGCGTCAGACGTTCGACGCCTCTTCGACCACGGACGCCGGCTCGTGGACTTACAGCCCGGCCAGCAGGAAACTTATGCTGTCGATCGATAACGCCTCCAGCGCAAACGCTTCGGGAGCGCAATCGCTTTGGCGCGTTGAGCGTCTGACGTCCGCCGATATGCTCACGAAGGTCGGTGCCGCCGTGACGCAGTGGCGCGCGATCGGCTGCCAATAGCCTCACGCGCTCACCAGCAGATAGCTGACGTTGATCTGATTTACGACGTTCGCGCCGGCCGCTGGCATCGTGATCGTGGTGGCAACGCCAGCTGCGACCGCTTGGAGCGGGTTGGCTGGATCGTAAGCGAGATCCGTGATCGCTTGTCCCGCGGCGATCAGATTGCCGGCGCCCCAGAAGGGATTGCCGGGTAGATTCGTCGATGACGTGAAGAGACCGCCAGCCCCTGCGACGGCTGCACTGGCGATGCGCACGAGGCGGATGGATGTGATCGCGTGCCGCTTGCCACTGACCGCCGGCAACGTCGCCGTGAGCGCGGAGTTCGCGGCCCCAGTTGCCGAGACGTGCAGCGTCGACGGCGTCACGAGGTCACCGATGAACGAGGGATCGATAAGCCCGTCGGCGCCGAGCGGCGCGTAGCCGAGCGGTATGCCCGCGCCGCGCTCGATCTTTTTGAACGCCGCCGCGATGTCCGCGAACATCCGATCCGTGTCGGCGTCGCCCGTTCCGCGCGGGCTGTAGTTGACCTGCACGCTACACGCTCCATGGGCTGCGAGGGCCTCGTGCGTCAAGATCGACCATCTTGCTGGGCCATGCGCCCGTGCGCGTCTGCCCGAAATACGCCTTCATCTCGCCGGCGAGTCCGCCTTTGCCGTCGGCGCCGAACGCGCGCAGGATCAGCGGCTTCGGGTCGAGGTCATCGTCCCGCTGCATCGCAGGGATCGCGGTCAGCAGCTCGAGCAGCTCCGAGAACTGATCGAGCGCCGGTTCGATGAACGCTTCCGCCCACAGCCAGGGCGTCGAGTCGACGACCGTCGTCAAGCTCGTGGTCTCGAAGAACAGATCAGTGTTGGCGTTCCCGGCGGTGACGTAGACCATCGTCCCGAATCCGGCCGTGGTGACGGCTATGGTCGATCGCGCCAGGATGAACGGCAGACCGGCGTTTCCCGCCTGAGTGACGGTGTACACGCCGTTGTTGTTGGTCCCGCTGCCGAAAGGACCCCCCTCGTTCTGCACGAGGATGACGTCGCCATTCACGGTTGCGACGCCGTCGATCACCAGGTTTCCGTTCGCCACGGCCACAATCCCGTGGCCGAGTCCCGTTCCTGATGGCGTGCAGGTCGGCAACACCGCGGTCGTGGCCAGCCTGACCGTGATGTCCGCGCGCACCGTCTTCGGCATCGGGCAGAACCAAAGCCGATAGGTCCCGCCGGCGCGCAGGCTCGGCTCGATGTAGATGTTCGATCCCATCAAGCGCGCGCTGCTGCCGCCGATGCTGTAGGTCCCGCCGAAGTTCGCGGGGAACCACCCGCCTGGCGATCGCCGGTTCTGCCAGGCGAAGGGCCCGAGCGAGTATTCGGCGGCGGTGTCGGGCGAATACACGACATCGATGACGTCAAAGAACCACGCGGGCACCGCAAACGACGCCGAGCTGCCCGACGCGATCGTGAAGTCCTGCGAGGTGACCTGGAAATCGGGCCGCGCGGCCGCGGCGATGCGCCAGGCGCTGAGCACGGCCTTGTTGAGCAGCGTTCGCCACTCGGGGTCAGTTACGCGCTCTCCCGCATGTGGTCCCGCGCCGTTGACAGAGAGGTCCGCCCGGAAGGCGGCTCCCTGCCAGACGGTGCGGAACGTCGTGCTCATCAGCCGAGTGCCTGCAGCGCGGTCACGACGGCCGCGATCGAATCCTTCACGTCCTGCGCAGCCGCGGTCGCGGTCTCCTGCGCGCTGTCAGCCGCGCTCTGCGCGGCACCGATGCTGGCCGCCGCGCTGGCCTGCGCATCGCGCACCTTCGCACTCTCGGTCTCGGTCACGGACGCAACGGCCTGAGCCGCAAGCGCGACCTGCGCGTTGGCCGCGTCCTTGGCGTCCTCCTTGGCCTGGAGCGCCTCCACCATCGTCACAACGTCTGCGATCGTCATTGGTCGTCCCTTCGAAATGCCCTGGCGCCAAAACCACTGACGCCAGGGCACGGTTTGTTGCTCAGCAGTTGGACACGAACGATTTCAGCGCAGCCGCGAGCTTCACGGCATCGAAACCTGGAGGGGCTCCGATTGCCTTGCCGATCGCCTTCGCCGCCATCACGCGGTCCTGTTCCGCTTCCTCCGGGTCGGACTCGTCGTCCATCCCGTCGCCGTCGTCCTCGCTCATCTTGGCGCCGTACGAGTCGTCCGCGCCCTTATCGCTCGGGCCCATCTCGTCGACGACGTCGTCGAGAAAGTCCGATTTCTTGCCTGGGAGTGCCATTACGCAGCCTCCAATTCGATCAAGAACGCCACCTTCATCAGCGTCTGGATGTCGGCCGCGGTGCCCGCCAGCGCGAACGCCTCGGTCGTGAAGCTTCCGTTGGTGGTCAACGAATCGACCAACGGAGCGAAGAACCAACCACCGAACGCGGTGTTCGTGAGGTTTACGGGGGTGAATGCGAACTGGGCGATCCGGCACGTGCTGCCGGGCCGCGCGGCCACGCCAGGGGCGGGACCTTCGAGGCACTGGAACGTGTACAGGCCGGCGCCCGTGCGCGTAACAGAAACCTCGTTCTTGAACTTCACGCCCGAGATCGAACCAGCCGCGCCCGTGAACTCGCCGGTATACCAGCGAGCCCCGCGACGAGGCATCCTGACGATCGGAAATCCTACTGCCATTTGAATTCTCGCTTTCGGTTCATGCGGCCAGTCCGGGCCCCAAACGAGCGGCCCGAACTGGCGGAAGAATTAGCTGAGGGTGATGGTCAGTTGGTGACCGGGGGCCTGGCACTCGACCTGCGGGTAGCCGCCCACCATGCAGGAGATGTTGCCGGTGACGGGGTCCTGGAAAATGCCAGGAGCCGCGCCGATCTGAGTCGGGACGATGGCCGGGAACTCGGTCCCCCAGCTCACGAGCGTCCAGTCGTCGAGCACCATCCCGAAGATCACGTTCTTCGGGCAGAACTGCGGCGCGAACACCGTCGCGACACCGTTCGGGGTGCTCACCTGCCAGCCCTGGAAGGCGATCTCGCCCTTGCGGGGAGTAGACTTGAAGGGCATGACCACGATCGACTTCGACTGCAGCGCCTTCGCGAGGATCGCCCACATCTTCGGGTGCATGTAGAAGGCGAGACCCTCGCTGCCGTTGGCCGAGAACTGCGCCAGGGCCGCGATGCCGTCGATGAACGCGCCCTCGATGTCCGACAGCGACGCGGTCGTGAAGATGCCGCTGAGCCGCGGGTCGACGGTGCAGTCGACGCCGAACAGCGTGCCGGGCGTGCTCTGCAGCCAGCCCTGAACGCCGGTGATGGCGATCTTCGTCGCGCCCGTCGGGTCGCGCTGGTTCTTGAAGAAGATGAAGTCGTTGTTCGTGATGCCGGTGACCGTGTTGGTGTTGGCGTCGACGAGCAAGGTGCCCGCCGAGAACGACAGGATCTTCTTCACGGTCAGCGAGTCGGGAGCGCCGCGCGCCGCGCCCGAGGTGCGGGCCGCCGCGAAGATCAGCACGTCGCCGATCGCGTATTTCGCGGTGTCGTCCGGGTCGACCAGCGTGAGCGTGGTGCTCGCGCCGGGCGTGTTGATCTGCCCGACCGACGGGAAGCCGTCCGACCACGCCTGGATCGAGGCGTGACGACCGACCTTGATGATCGCACCCTGGATTTCGTTCTTGAGCGAGTTGGCCAGGGTGCCGGCGCCGTTCGCGCCGCCAGCCGCCGCAAGGCCCGAGAGCTGCGCGAGGTTGGTCAGCTGCACCGGGGTGACGAGGAACTGCGCGCCCTGAGTCGGGTTCGCAATGCCGCTGACGCCCTGGGTGTTGGACGGGACTCCCGACCCTTCGAACATCACCGAGATGACGTCCGCCTGGCCAGTGACCTTCACCATCTTCTTCTTCAGCTGCCCGAAGAAGCTGTCGTAGCGAAAGACGAGGTTGTTGATGACCGACTTGGTCCGATAGAGCCGCATGAGCTCGTACTGGACGTCGGCAAACTGAGCTGCCGCAGATACTTGTGCCATTGGAGAAACCCCTGGATTCGAGGCCCTCCGCCGTTACGAACGACTGTCAATCAACCGAAACGTCGATTGAAGTCCTCCATTGCTTCCTCGAAGGTCCGTTCATCGGGACCGGTTCGGGCCGCGGGCGGTGAGCTGTCGTTGCGAGATACGGTTTTGCTCTTGGGGTTGGGTTTCTCGACGGTCTTCTCTGGGGCGGTGTTCCCCGATAGTTTTCTCTCGATTCGCTTCGCCAACTCGGCGAAGTCGGGTGTCCGTTTGAACTTCTCGAAGTAGCGCTCGGCCGCGTCGCCGATCATCTCGGCGGCATCCGCATAGCTCGTGCCGTTCTCCTTGTTGAACGCGCGGATCGCCTTGGCGTCCGTGAGCGTCGGCAACTCGTCGGCGACCTTGTCGATGGCCTGCAGCGCGTGGCGGCGGATGACGCGATCGCTCTCGAGCGCCTTCAGCTGCGCCTGCATCTCCTCGAGTTTCTTCGTGCCCTCGGTCGTCTTCTCGAGGCTCGCCTTGATCTCGTCGAGGCGCGTGTTGACGGCGGCCAGCGCCGCCTTGCGTTCGTCGGTATCGGGCGCGGGCTTGTCGCCGCCAGCCGCCGCGGCTTCGGCGTCGTCGCCGGCCAGCTTGCCGATCATGGCCAGGACGTCCTTGACAGCGGTCTCGACTGGGGTCGCCGCGCGCGCCGGCGCGGTCTCGGTCGGCTTGGCGACAGCTGCCGCCGGCGCCGCTGGCTTCGTCTCGACAGCCTTCGCGACGGCCGCCTCGCGCTCGCGTCGGGCCGCCAGCTTCGCCGCGCGCCGGGCCTTGCCGCGCGCCTCGATGGCCTTCACGTCGGCGATCTCGTCTTCCTTGGACGTGTCGGCCGGCTTGGCCTTCTCTTCGCGCTTGGCCGCGACCTCATCGGCGGGCGCCGCGCGCTCGTCGGGCGCGAGGTCTTCGATCTGGTCGAAGCCCAGCGCGTCGCGGATGTCGTCGACGGTCCCGCCGAGTTCGACGGGCGTAATCGCGGGCGCGGGCGCTTCGCCAGCTGCGGGAGCGGCTTCGGTGGCGACGGGCTCGCTCACGCGGTCCTCGCCCAGTCGTTGATCTCAGCGACCAGCTGCGCCTCGGTCGGGCCATCGGCGCGCGCAACGGCGGCGTCGAAGTCCTGCTCGGCCTCCTGCGCGTCGCGGTGCGCGTCGTCGGCGGCATTATCCTCGCCGCGCGCGAACCTGTGAAGCTCGTAGATCATGTCCTGCGTCTCGATCGAAGTCATCGCGTCTCTTCTCTGCCCTTGCGGGCGACAGGGTTTCTCTTCTTCAACATCCCGAGGAGTCCGCTGTCCCCGAAGGAAACGCGCGAGATCCAGCGGCGGGAAAACATCCGGCCCATCAGTTCTTCGTCGGTGCGCCGGCGCCAGCGACCGCCGTCGCGCACATACGGGCCCACGGCGCGCATGGCCTCGGCGCGGTCCGCGATCGCCCCGAGACGCTTCATCTCGACGCCGATGTCGGTCCACGTCGAAGCGCTCATTGCGGGCCGCCAATCGGGCCCGGCGGCGGTGCGAACTCGTGGTTCTGGAGCGGTGCGATCCCCGCGGCCTGCAGCGGCACGGCCTGGCCGCCCACGCGCCCATTCGCTCCCATCGCGGCGGCCGGGTCTCCCGCGCCGCCGCCGACTGGCGCGCTCTTGGCGCCGATCCGCTGCGTGAGCGTATCCATCCAGGTCTGGAGGAGGTCCAGCCGATGCTGGTCGAGGTCGCTCGACACGCCGGTCAGCCACTTCCAGGTCACGTACTCGAGCGCGCTGACGGGCTCGATGCACTCGGGCGGCGCGATCGGCTCGGCCGTCTTCATCATGCGCGAGACGAGCTTCGCGACCGCGTCGCGGCTCGCCTCCTTCATGTTGATCTTGGACTTCAGGTCGGGCAGCTGAACGATCTGCAGGAAGTCGTCCTTGTCGAGTCCGCCCATCTGGAGCAAGTCACCAGCGGCCGCGAGCTTGCCCGTCGGCGTCGTCGGCAGCGCGCCGATCGGGTAGCGCACGAGCACCATGTCCGACGTGTTGAGCTTCAGGTCGGCGACCTTGATCTTGCGCAGGAACCGCCCGTTCGAGGTCTTGACGTTGATCTCGTAGTCGGGCATGTCCGACACGCCGTCGAGGAGCAGCGTCGCGAGGTCGACGTGCGCCTGCTGGTAACCGAGCGCGAACAGGGAGAGCCGGTCCTGCGCGATCTCGTTCCACTCGCGCTGCGCCGGTGCGCTGTTGAGGCCGTTGGGGCGCGACCCGGTCGCGTTGCTCGGGTTCACCCCGACCATCTCGAAGCCCTTGGCCCACGCCGCGTCTTCCTCCTGGCGGAGGGCCATGAGCGACTCGCCGGCGCCGGTGTCGAGCGGCTGGATCGTTGATCCGACGGGCACGTGAATCAGATCGCCGATGGCATCCGAGCCGCCGCGGACCTGGGTGTCGATGTTCGCTCCGTCGGGCCCGGTGATCACGTAGCGCGGGACCGCGCAGAGGCGCAGGATCTGCCCGCGCCGCGTCTTCATGCCGTCGATCTCGAGCTGGAGTTCCGAGACGATGGCCGCCACGCTGGTTGGGTAGGCGCCGATGATGGGCTCGCTGAAGCCGAAGAACGTGAAGGGCTTCTTCTTGACGGTCGTCGGCGGGATCACGTCGGTCGCCAGAAGCACCGACTCGGTCACCACGACGTGCCGGCCCGGGCGCTTGCCGATCGGGTCGCGCCAGAGCTCGTAGACGACGCGGTGGTTCTCGTCCGAGGTGTGGTCGGGCGTAACGAGCGCGGTCCCGCTGCCGCTCTTGAGCCGCGAGATGGCCTCCTCGCGCGCGTCGGACTGCTCCTGGGTCTCGTTCTCGACCGGCGCCAGGAACTTGACGATCAGCGCGTCGACGTCCGCCGGGAAGCGGTGCACGCGGATGCTCGGCTTCCCGCGGTGCGCGTCGGCGGGGTCAAACATGACCTCCCAGCTCGGCACGTGCTCGCACTCGGGGCCGTCGGGCGTGTCGATCTCCTTGACGATCCCGAGGTCGAACACGCACGCGTGCAGCGCGGCCTTGCGAAGCTCGATCTCGCCGCCGGTCTGCTCGATCAGCGCGTTCGCGGCGTCGGTCGCCTCTTCGGACTTCTCCTGCTCGCCCTCGGTGCCGCCGTTCGTGAGGTACTGGACGCGCGTCTCGCTCTTGGCGACGCGGGACATGACGGTATCGACGAGCGTGCGCGTGATGTTGCGCGTGGTGCGCCCGACGGTGACGGTCCCCGTCGAATTCGCCTCGGTGCGCTCCTCGAAGTCGGCGAGGCTCGTGATGGGCCGACCAAGGTACTGCGAGCCGTAGATCAGAAAGTCAGTGCGGCGAGACTTCTCCTTCTCGCTGTTCCAGAGACCGTCGCCGAAGCTGAACGCGGCCTGTCGCAGGCCCTCGCCTTGGAGGTCCTGACGCCAGAATGCTTCGGGGGCCATGCGCCCGGTTGAGACCGAATCGGACAGAGCGAACCGCCTGGTACGAGGTCACGCGAGACCGTCTAGGACCGAGGCGCCGGGTCGCTCTGTGGCGCTTGCTGAGTAAGTAAAGCTTGACTTGTCGGTTAGGTCAAGGACGTTCGGTTGACGCTTCGAGCAATCGTGCCAGCACTCGCGCCTCGATGTCCCGTCCGGCGTCCCCGTCGCCCATGACCGCCTTGAGCGCCTGGATCACGTCGGCGCGCCCCGCGGTGACGCCTTTGTTGAACACAGCCAGCCAATCATACTCGCGGGTGATGTCGGGCGCGGCGGGCGGCCCGTCAACGTCGGTGGGGTCGTCGAGCTCACCGAGGTCGTCGTCCATGGCGAAGGCTCACAGGTAGGCAGCCGAGGCAACGGAGCGGGCGGAGGGCGGGAGGGCGGATCATCGCTTCGGCGCGACCTCCAGCCGCCGCGTCGCGGGGTCGTAGCCGACGATGTAGCCGAAGATCAGGTCGGTCGCGCAGGGATTCAGTCCCCATGGAATCGGGCAGGGCGCCGCGGTGTGGTTCGGGCCGATCCAGACGGCTTGGCCGCGCAAGAGATCGGGCGGCGCCGAGCAGTCGACGAGGTAGCGATGGACACGCTCGTCGGCGATCTCGAACGATACGAATGGAGGATGCGGAGACGCGGTGGGCGCATCGAAGGTCATCATGAGCGCTTCCCCCGCAGCGCGTTCGCCAGCCCGATCTTGCGCTTCCGCTTCTCGCCGGCCTCGGAGTACGCGATGGCGACGGCTTGCTTCTGGGGCTTGCCGGCCGCGATTTCTGTCTTGATGTTCTGGCTGAACGCAGCGCGGGACTTGCCTTTGATCAACGGCATGTGACACCTCCGATTTCCCTGACGTCCTTGTCGAACTTCTCGTTCCAGCGGTAAATCCGCTCGCGGAGTCGCTTCGGGAGCGCGGCCATCGTCGCATCGTGCACGCCGTCGTTGCGGCGCACCTCGAAGCAGAAGAACCCAGGCGACGCGGGATGCGTCGTAGTGCCGACCTGACGGCAGTCCTTGCAGCGTGGTGCCGACATCACGTCTCCGCCCTGCACCGCGCGCACAGCGGCACGGCCCCGGTTACGTCGGCGCGGGCGTCGCAGCGATAGCAGGGACGCTCATCCTTCCTTTCATAGGGCGATATGGCGCCGATGCCGATGGTCGACGCCATCCGCTTGTAATCCGCATCCATTGCGCGCGCGATCGCGTCTCCGGCTTCCGCGGGTATGAAAAAACGCGGCACCGCGATCTGCTTCATGAGTTCGGCCAGGCGCTCGCGAAGTTCTCGCATCTCGGGCGTCTCTTCGAAGTACGGATTGACGCTGGCCAATCGGTTCGGCCATCGCCGCAGGTCGATCCACGGCGTCGTCATCCGGTAATGTCCGTGGCCGCACCCGTCGGCGCACTCGCCATCGATCTCGGCCCAGTTCTTCCCGTCAACGGACGCCTCGATCTTCATCGTTCCGCTCATCGCGCCTCCAATCTAGCCGTAATTTGGCCTGTCCGCATTCGGATCCACCATCATCGTCTTCAGGATTGGGTCATCGAAGATAGTCGGTGCCTTCGTGGGCGGAGGCGGCAGCAGGTACTGCGGCGGGACCTCGTCGAGGGCATACCGCACGGCCGGGATGATGTTGCTGTGAGGTTTCTCCTTGAGCGACTTGCCCGGCTGCTTCCACTGGATGATCGCGCTGTCCCTGACGAACCGTGACCCGCGCTTCGCAAAGAACCGTTTCTCACGCATCAAGTCGTCGAGCTGCTTCAAGCCGAGAGCGACCGACCCGCGGCCCTTCTTCGCGCCGATGATCGGCAGATTCTCGGCTTGCAGGTTCGCGATCGATTTCGCCTGTGCGCTGTCGCCGACCAGGATGTCGGGGTTGTGCGCGGCCCGGTTCTCGCGCAGCTTCGCGGCCAGTTGTGGGTCGGTCTGCCGGGCCTGTATCTCCTCCTCGACGAGATAGATCGCCCCGCGCCACACATACAGCGTCCCAATCGCGTCCTCGTCGGTCCAACCGATGTCGACACCCGTGACCTTCAGGATCGGCGGCGTCACTGGCAGCTCGTCGTAGTCGTTGGCCGCGGTCCAGTGCAACGGCCGCACGCTGTCGTTGCTGACCGACTGCGCCAGGTACTCGCGCTTGAATGTGTCCGACTCGCGCGTCTTGCCCATACGCGCGAGCTCGGCATCGATGGTGCGCTCGGGGTCCTTGAGCTCGGGGTTGTCGTGATACGTCCAACCCATGATGAGGTTCCAGCGCGCATCGGCGTTCTCGCGCTTGGCATTCGCGACCTCGTCGGTGATCTCGGCCCAGCGCCCGATCGGCACCGGCGACGGGGTGCCCGTCATGACCCATCGCCCGCCGTGGTCGAGCAGCTGAGGCCCCACGACCTCGTCCATGAGGTAGATCAGCAGCTCGTCATCCATCGCGCCCGGCTCGTCGATGATGGCCAGGTGCAGCCCGTCGCCGCGGATGGAGTCGATGGCGTCACGCGTGTGGGCCGATCCGATCTCGAGCGTCCCTCCGCCACGGCCGAGCTCGACAATGCCATCGCTCATCCTTGTGTGAACGCGCAAGCCAAGCAACTTGGCCAATCGGACAAACTTGCCCAGCATCTTCGAGCGCGCTTGCTTGGCGTTCGGGTAGACGATGAGTACGTTCCAGCCGCAGAACCCGGCGAGCGCGATGATGGCCAGGATCGTCGAGGTCTTACCCGAGCGGCGGCCGGCGAGCGCGGCGGTCTGGCGGTTCGTGAATGCGGAATCGAACAGCTCCTGCTGGCGGGCGAACAAGAGCGTGCGGATCGCTGTCTGGGCATGCATGACGCCCTTGCGGATCTTCGCGGCGACGCTCCTTACCTTGTTCCCGTCAAAGGCCATCGGCGAACCACGCGTCAGCTGCGTTGACGGCCGACATGCGCGCGACCGGATGCCACTCGCCGACGATTCCCCTCGTCTCGGCCACGAAACCGCCATCGACTGCCCACACGAAGATCGGACCGTTGCCGGGGCGCCCGAACTCGCGGAAGTCGTAGCCCTGCCCTACGAGAACGGCGACCGAGCGGACTTTGTTGCCGTCGAAGGTCACGCGCCGTTAGAACCCCGCTCGTTTCTTCAGCTCTCTCTTCAGCCAACCGGCCGATCGAACGTGCCCGTTCCAGTCGCGGCATCGTTCACCGTTGCCTATCCCGGACACGTTCAGCAACTTCCCCTGAACACGGCACTTACCGATCCAGATGCGCTCGGCGCTTGCCGCATCGTCCTCGGTTACGTGCTCGACCACTTTCATCTCGGGCGCCAACCCCTGCGCTGCCAGTTCCAACACCCAAGACTGTACCTTGAACGATGCCTCGCCGCTCAGGTGCTTCAGTAGCCGTAATCCCGGGTTGTTCGTCCGGCCAACGTACATGACCTTCTTTGTTACGGGGTGCGACAACGTGTAGATCGAAACGCTCTTTGGCGCAGCCATCTCTACCCTCCTATCTTAGGATTCACCTCATCGTCTTTGGTCGCTGGTTCGTCCGAGTCTTTGCTCGGCGGCTCTCGCCAGCTATGTCAGCAGGCCCCGCAGTCGCCAGCCTCCCTCCCGCTCTTCGCGGCGTCAGGCCAGTTCGCATTGCCCGGTCGGCTCCGGCGCGGATGCGATCCAGACGAACTGCGTATTCATCGGGCTACTCTGTCATCGCTTCTCTATTCCTTTGGCGCACTTGTCAACGTATTGACATATCGCCTTCGCTCACGCTTTCGGCTCCAGCGCTGGCAACGGCTGCCCGGGCGTGTCGAGACTCTTCCCGGGCGCGCGCGCAACCTTCTCGCCCGCGACGAGCGCTTTCACGGCTTCGATCACGAACTCGCGATCCTCTGCGGTGATCACGCGATTCTTGAATGATTCCAACTGCTGTTGCAACACCCAGCACGCAAGCTTGCGCACGCCGACAATGCCCAGTGCTTTGCGGACGGGTGCGAGTTCGCCGGCGGGTGGCGGGGGCGGCGGCGGTCGCTTGCGTTCGAATCGTGCCATCAGTTGCTCCTGTCCTCGATCGTCAGCGTTCCCGTCGCGTGGTCCACGCCGACTACCGTCATCACTGCCGGCGGTGGCGCCTTTCGGAAGCCGCGGCGCACCCACGCCCAGAACCGCCGCCAGCGACTCAACTTCGCGGCGAACATGACGAGATCTCCGGCCTCGTACTTGCAGGCCTCGTCGGGGTCGGCGAACGTGAATGTCTGCGGCGGCATCAGAAACCCTCCGGCACTATCGACGGCACGTACCCCCCCGCCTTGACCGCGTTCCAGGCCCACTCTTGCGGCGGCTTGCGACGCATGCGGACGAACGACCCCGCGCCGAGTAGCGCGTGCGCGAAGTCGACGGCGAGCGCCTTGTGGACCCGGCGGCCGACGTGACCATGAAACGTGCTCTGTGAGCATCCCGGGCAGCCGGGCGGGCACTTCGTGTGCGACAGGCTCGCCCGCAAGTAGAGCAGCTCGAGCGTGCGGTCCTCCGACCAGACCGCGTAGCCCATGATCGTGACGGGGTCGTCGTCGAAGATGGCGACGTTCGTCTCGGCGCCGGCCAGGAGCTCGCTCATGATCCCGCGAAACACATCTCGGCGTGCGAAGCGGCCGCCGTGCGTCTCGACGATGGCGTCGACCGAGGTGGCCGCGACGTACGGCGTCTCCGTGCGCGGGTCCATCGGGCGCACGACGATCGACGGGCGCGGCGCGGGCGCGGCGGTCATGCGATCCTCGAGAATTCGCCGTGATATTTTACCGCCGCTTCGGCATAGGCCGATGACGCTGCCTCGATGCTGTCGAAACAGCCCAGATGAAGGCGTCTATTTTCGACGCCAATTTGCGCGATCCACTTCCGCGTCCGCGAAAGCCAGTGCACACCGTT
>Ga0207663_10000859_pt1 | contig 13812 bp, 15 predicted proteins | sample LARL53metaG_FD_184346 | JGI IMG/M metagenome (GOLD analysis project Ga0207663, IMG submission 184346) | Corn, switchgrass and miscanthus rhizosphere microbial communities from Kellogg Biological Station, Michigan, USA - LAR L5-3 metaG... | ecosystem: Host-associated > Plants > Roots >...
TTGGGGTGCGCGAACGCGGCCTGGGGCGGGAAGAAGATCTTCTGCGCGGCCAGCTGGTTGTGCACCATGTTGTGGGAGTAGGTCGAACCCCACAGCAGCAGGCCGCCGGCCACAAGCAAGACCGCCGCCAGGGCGAACCCGACGATAGCGGTAACAGAGCGGCGCATCGTATGCCTCCTTCAACGGGCGGCCCGGTCTTTCAGCGCCCGCTGTTTGCTGTCAACCGGAGCCTCCCGTTCACCCCTGGCCCGCCGTCACGGCCAGATGTCACCAGCTAGACGGGACCTCAGTCACCGGACAGAAGGCCCTAGCGCCGCGGGCTCCACCGCGGGCCGTTCGCCAACCACTCGGCTTCCCATCCGGACAGCCGGCGGCGGTCGAGAGAGCTACGGACCAGCCAATCCGCAACGATCAGCACGGCGGCCAGGCTGCCGACCGTCACCCACGCGGCCAGCTGAGCCCGGCCGGTCATCTGATCCCGGCTCAGCGGTGGACCGGTCAGTCGCCCAGACCGGTCAACCCAGATCCGCGTGCTATGGGCCGAGGCCACGTCGGCCGTGACGAACAGCTCGCCGGTCCGGACCGGCCCATCGGGTGCCCGCCAGCGGGCCTCGACAGTGAAGCTGGACGTCAATCCGAAGCCGCTCAGGATCGGCGTCTTCCGCAGCAACGTGGCCGTGACCTGGACCTGGCTGGCCCGCTGCGCCTGCCCTTCCGCTACAGCTGAGGCATGAGCCCAGCTCCCGGCGACGTGCGCGACGAACGGGGCAACGGTGAGGAACGCGGTCAGCAGGACACCGAGCACAATTGTCTCGACTCGGTCAGTACCGCGCCGCAGCGGGTTCTGGTCCAGCCGGCGCCCGCGCACCAACCGGGCTAGCCAGCTCATACCGAACTTGCGTCCTAGCCGCGTCATCATCGCCAGAACCCCTTTGGCATGGCCTACGCCGTCTACGATCCGCCGCTGCGGTCACGGCTGGCTAGGGACCATTGGTCCTGCCGTTAGGTGCCCAATGGCGCTACTTGCCGGGACGGTCGGACTCGCAGGCTAGCTGGTGAGAGGACCTGTGAGGAGGAAGCATGACCATCAGGGTGGGCATCAACGGCTTCGGCCGTATCGGGCGCGCGCTCACGCGCCTCGCGCTGGAGCGGACGGACCTGGAGGTGGTGGCGGTCAACGACATCACCGACGCGGCGACGCTGGACCTTCGGCCCTGGCTTTGGCTGGGTGCCCGGACGAGCCTGATATCACTCGGTCGATTAGCCCTGAGGTGATATCCCATGATCGAAGTCACAGCGGAGGCTCTGGCCACCCATCCGTTCCTGCACAACATGCCTCGCGATCAACTGGGCGTGCTCGCCGAGGCCGCCGCGGACGTTACCTTCCCCGCCCGGCACCGGCTCTTCGAGGACGGCGGCGGCGCCAGCCGGTTCTGGCTGATCCAGTCCGGCCACGTGTCCCTCGACCTGTACGTGCCTGGGCAGGGCAGGATGCGGATCGACACGATCGGCATGGGCGAGCTGCTCGGCTGGTCCTGGCTGTTCCCGCCCTACCGGTGGGCCTTCGGCGCCGTGGCTGCTAGCCCGGTCGAGGCCTTCGAGTTCGACGGCCGGCTGGTACGGACCCAATGTGAGTCCGATCCGGCGCTCGGCTACGAGCTCACCCGGCGGCTCGCCCGCGTGCTCGCCAAGCGGCTGCAGGCGACCCGGGTGCGGCTGATCACCGCATCCAGCCTGCCGGCCGCACTGTTCTAGAGGGCACTGCTTCAGGAGGTCGGAGATGACAACCAAGCCAGTCATCGTAGGCGTCGACGGGTCGGAGGAGTCGCTGCGGGCCGTGGAATGGGCGGCGCTGGAGGCCAGACGGCACGCCTTGCCGCTGCGGATCGTTTCCGTTCCCGCCGCCGTTCCGCGGATACACGCCTACCACGCGTCCCCGGCCGAGGTCGCCGCCGCGCTGCGCGGGATATCAGCCCGGGCGCTCGCCGCCGCCATCACCAGGGCCGAGGAGGTGGCCTCGGGGCTGCCGGCCGACACTGACCTGTTGACCGGGCCTCCGGCTGTGTCCCTGGCGGGCTGCGGTTCCGATGCCTCCATGCTGGTCGTCGGGGCCCGTGGAGCGGGCGGGTTCGCCGCCATGATGCTCGGCTCGGTAAGCCGGTACGTCGCCGCCTGGGCGCCTTGCCCGGTGGTTGTGGTCCGGGAGGAAACCATGGCCGTGCACCGCGAGATCGCGGTGGGCATCCGGGATCCGGAAGATGTCACTGGAACGCTAGGCTTCGCGTTCGAGGAGGCGGCGCGACGTGGCGCCGATCTGGTCGCCGTCCAAACCTGGTACGCCCTGCATCCGGTCGGCCCGGCTGGGGCACTGCCGCCGCTAGACGTTGCGCAGATCTCGGCCGAGGCGGGCCGCCACCTAGCCGCCGCGCTTGAGCAGTGGCGCAGCAAGTACCCGGAGGTGCGAGTCCGCCAGGATGTAGTCCGGGGGCATCCGGGCCGCGTGCTCGCCAGCTACTCCGCGCGCACGGACCTCGTAGTGCTGGGCAGGCACGGCCACCCCGCTGGCCCGGGGCCCGGCATTGGCTCGATCCTGCACGCCGTTCTCAACCACGCCCACGGCCCGGTCGCCGTCGTCCCGTCGGGAGACTGACCAGTTAAGCCACAAGTGACAGGCAGGTGAATTCGGCCCGCGAGCGCTGGACATATGGGATGAGCGGGGTGATAACCACTGCTAGTGCCGCTGACTTACACCGGCTCGGCGCTGGCACTTGCTCTGGCCGTCGGCACCGTCTCCGGCGTGGGTACCGTTCTGCTGATGCTGCTCAGCCGGACGTCCTTACTCCACCGCAGGTGGGAATCGGCCTGCATGGTGATCGCGATCTGGCCGCCGAGATCGTCATCTCGCTGGTCCAGTCCGCTCCGGATGCGGTCATCGTCCGGCGCGGACTGCTGTGGGGCGCGCTGAGCGCCCTGCTGGCCGTAGCGACGCACAGCCTGCGGGATCGGGATCCGCCGGTCCCCGGGAGGCGGCCGAGCGGCTGCAGGAGCAGGTCGGCGAGCTCATCATCGTCCAGGACCGCGACCGGCTTGCCGCCGATCTGCAGTTCGTGGCCGGATACTATCTGCTGGTCAACGCCCGGGGCACACGCGCAGTGACAATCAGGCGGCACCTGAACTGAACGACGGCGGCCCGCCGGAACCGAGCCTGGCTCCAGCGGGCCGCCTACTGTGAACTGCTGACTCAGAACCTGACCGGATACCAGGTCAGGCCCGCGTCCGTCGTCCAGAGCAGCTGGCCGCGGCTCCCGGCACCCGGGGTGCCTGTCACCAGGCAGCCCGTGGTCGGGCTCATGAACTGCAGCGAGGTCAGCGCCGAGCCTCCACCAGTGCCCCGGATCCCGAACGTGGACCAGGTCTGTCCCAAGTTGGCCGAACGGTAGATGGTGTCCAGACCTGGCGTCACCACGGCGATCGTGATCGCGCCGAAGCGGCCCGGTGCCATCGCGAATCCGGCCACGTCACCCACAGGCGGCGGGGTCTGCCGGGTCTGCCATTCGGTACGGCCGCCGTTGAACGAGACCATGACCTTCATACCCGTGTGGAACATGCCACCCGGGGCGGCATACAGGAAGGCCACGTACCGCGGGCTAGCTGCCGCGATGCCGGCCAGCTGGTACGGCGTCCCGTGGTACGTACCCACGGGGCGGAGCGGATACCTGGCCCAGCGCATCCCGTCGGCTGTGTGCCACAGGTACGTGCTCCCGGCGAACCACACTGAGTCGCCCGAGACCGCCAGCATGCTGCCGGTCATCGGACCGGACCGCGACCACGCGCCGACCTGCGTCCACCCGTTCCAGCCGAGCGGGCTGCGGTACAGGTGGTCACCGGCCACGGCGTACACGGCGTGGCCGGACACCGCCATCGCCTGGATCTTCCCGGGCAGCGTGATCTCCCGCCAGAACGCCCCGCCGTTGTGCGTGGCCCAGATGTGCCCGCTGTTGCCCTGGTCGTACAGCCACCCGTTCGCGCGATCAGCGAACACGATCCGGTTCACCTGCGGCGCGCGGGAAGCGCCGTTGTCCAGCCAGACGCCCGGCGCCCGCATCAGGAACCAGTGCGCCCCGCCGTCAACGGTTGCTGCCAACCGCGCCATCCGTGGGAGGCCGACGCCATGGCTCTCGCCACCCAGTGCGATACCCGAGGTCGGGGACGTGAAACTGGCGGCGGCAGGCTGGAAGTTGTGCAGTCCCAGCGGAGCGACCGGGGCCGGCTGTGCCGTCGCGGCCGCCGCCATGGCGGCGCCACCGCCGCCGACCAGGCCTAGCAGGATCAGGGCTCCTGCCCCTGCGGCACTGAGCACCTTCATGATGTGCATTTTCATGGCAACACCTTCCTTTGGTGCAGCGCAGCCGGGCTTGCCGCGCGGAAAGGAAAGCGACCCGGCCTCGCCGCTGATATCACGTCTAGTCGGGTCGCGGTTAAATATGTAGAGCACGTTGTCATTAAAAGCAGGGACCTTCGGGTGAGCCCCTTGCCTTCGGTCTTATCCGTTTCTATATGGCGGCGTGATCCCGCTCGCCGGTCCGGACGCCCAGGGCACCGTCCACCGGGGTTATCCAGATCTTCCCGTCGCCGATCATTTCCGTTCTGGCGTGCTTGGCGATGGCCTTGACCAAGGTTCCACGTCGTCATCGAGGACGATGATGTCCAGCCGGATCTTGCGCAGCAGCGCTACCCGAGACGGTCAGCTCGCTGTGGCGACCTGGCCGAATTGTCGGTCGAAGTCACGGGCTTCGGTCACGGTCAGGCCGTGAGCCTGATTGTCGACTAAAGTGCCTTGCCGGTGTTGCCCTTTATGGTCCGAGCCTTTCCGTTCCGCCCGGGACGAATTCCCGGTACTGAGCATGTGCGGCGCGGCCCACGGCCGGTGCCGCAGGCTTACTGTCGCGCTCAGCGGTATGGCGGGCTAGGGGCAAAGATCCGAGCCTTCCGGGACCTGGTCCCGCGGCCAGTCCTACCCGGCGGCACCCGCCCGGTGGGCGCCAGCGGGCTGGAGCAGCGGGGCTGACGGCCCGGTCGAGGTCAGGGTGAGGTCGGCATCGAGTACGGGAAACGGCTCGCCGTCGGGGCTCCCGGGTCTCCCATTTCACGGCGAGCGCCGCCCGGCCTGGCCGTATGGCTAGGTCACGGAGACGAGATCGGGTCAGCCATGCCCCACCGAGCGGGAGCCCGCAGCGTAAGTCGGCTGAGACCCGGGTAAGCGCACCGCTTCCGGCCAGTGCTGCCTCGAAGCCGACCACGATCCGTGCGGTCCATCCGCTGGCCCACGACTACGCATACCTCCCGCCTCCCGGCGCCGTGGCCGGACCGAGGCACTCCGGCCGCCACGCGCTGGCTCGCCCCTGGCGGCCTTCACTTCTCGCTGCTCATCGTGACGCTGGACGACACGGTGCGGAACGCCGGCGCTGCAGGCCGGGGTGCGGGTGCTGCCCGCCAGGGCCATCGCGGTCGTGGCGCCGCTGTCCACGCTGCTCGTCCGGGCCGCGGGAACCAAGTTCACCGTGGGAGCCGGGCTGCTGACCGTGGTCGGCGGCCGTGGCAGCTATCGACGACCACCGCGGCCAAGCACGCTGGTGCCGTACCATGTACCGCACGCCGTCATGCAGGCGACTCTCGGGTCGGTCGGCGCCGCGCTCGAGGTCGCGTCCCGCGTCGGCGGCGTGCTCGGCTCGCAACTCGGCCACCTGGCTCATTCCACCTTGCCAGCGGGACGGACCTAGGCCTGACCGCCGGGGCCTGCGTGGCCGCGGTCGGCTGCCTGATTGCCCTGGCGGCACTCCCTTCCCGGTACGACAGGGCATCTGGGGACGAGAACCGATCAGTCAGAGTCCCGGCGGGCGACGGAACGCTTGGCGACGGCTACAGTCCCGATCATGGCGAACAGCGCCACGACCACCGACGACGAGATGATCGTCGGGCCGCTGGACGGGTTCGAGAAGACTATGTCTCCGCCGAAGATGCCGTCGAACAGGACCGCGAGCCACATCGCGACGACGCTCACCGCGCCCCAGAACGCGGGCACCAGGAGCCGGCCGACGATGCCCTCGCGAGTCGGCCCGGCGGCGGAGGGCTCGTGCATGGTGGCAGTCATGACAACCTCCTCAACCACGATCTCACCGTTATCCCAGCACCGAACGGCCGACCAGGGGCGTTGGTCATCCTTGCCGCTACAAACGTAGTGGTCAGGCCGCGGAGCGGGCGTGGCCGGCCGGTACTCCGGCAGGGTGGCGGCAGGACAGCACCACCGTCAGCGGCCAGACCGCCTGGGCCAGACCCAGCACCCGCTCGGCCAGGCCCTCGTGTCCGGCGCCGATGACTACCTCCAGGCCGAACCACGCCACCAATACAGCCAGCACCACGACTACGCCGGCGCATACGGCCGGCCGTAGCCCCCACGGCACCTCCGGTCCCCGTCGCCACGCCCCGGCCGGCCACACGGTAAGCGCGGCGAAGCCGACCGACGCCCAGAACGCGTGGGACGGCGATCCGCCGTGCGCGGGCAGCGGATTCACCGTGACCAGCATGCCCGCCGCCGCCCCCGCGACCAGGATCAGCCGGCCGGCGGCCCCAGCCGGGTACAGCGCGATCCCGGTGAGGATGTAGCAGATCCCGACCACCGCGAACGTCATCGTCATCACCCAGCGGTCGGCCGCGTCCACGGCCGCAAGCGCGCTGACCGTGTCGGCCACTGGATCAACCGGCTGCGGCTGCACGCGGGCGGCCTCGGTCCAGCCGCCCACCAGCAGCACCGGAGCGGCCGCCGACGAGACCAGGCCCCACCAAGGCACGCTACGCACGATCCTGACGCTAGGAACCAGCGTCGGCCAACGGTAGTGACGAAGGTCCCGCCCCTGGTCCGGCACGCGAGGCTGCGGTACAAACGGGAAATGATCTCGAGACTCGTCATGCTGCGTCACTACCAGCGCGCCTGGCTGCCGGTGACCTGCTGGCCGGCGTCACAATCGCGGCCTACCTCGTACCGCAGGTGATGCCCTATGCCACGATCGCGGGCCTGCCTCCCGTCACCGGCCTGTGGCCGCCTTCCCGGCCCTGATCGCCTACGCGCTGCTCGGCTCATCGACGTCGGTGTCCATGGGCCCGGAAGCGACCACCGCGCTGCCTGCTCTGATCTGAACCGGACCTACGGCCCTAGCGGGCCTGGTCGCGGCCGACCACGCTAGTGGCCGGAAGAGGAGGTCGTCATGCGAGCAGAAGCCGGAGACGAGCTGACGGTCAGGGGCATCCACCAGGGCGACGAGGACCGTCACGGCGAGATCATCAGGGTTGACGGGGCCGACGGAGCGCCGCCCTATCTAGTCCGCTGGCGGGACGGGCACGAGACCGTATTCTTCCCGGCTTCCGGGACTGAGGTCACGCACCACCCGGCGTCGCACGCCGGATAGGAGCGCGTCATGGTTACCGCGCCCAGATCGGGAAGCTCGGCGCGCTGCCCGCGGTGGAGCCGACCATAGAAGCTGCCGCCGTGCGCCCGTGACGCCACCGGGCGCACGGCGGCCGTCTTCGCCTGCGCCGGCTCCGGGCTGTTTGAGACCATCTCCCTGCCGTGCCCGCTGCCGGAACGCGGGTGCTGGGTGTCCGGCCGCACATCACGTTCCTGCGGCCGGCCCGACAACGCTGTTCGGTGCCTGGCCTGCCTTACCCGACGCCGTATGGTGGTCCGAGGAGATGGTCAGCCGCGTCATGGAAGACGGCAGCGAGGTCATGGTTGCCGGCGACGGCTGGTCCATGCCCGCACAAAGACACTTAGGTCCCGCGCATCAGGACCATCGGCTCTGTCCCCGTATGGTCCTGCCGCTTGAGCCTGGGTTCTGCAGGAACGGTATCTCTAGGCTCAAGGGGGACATGATGACCACGCGCTCATCAGTCGTCCTGGCCGCGGCGGCGTGCCTGGCTGTGCTCGCCACCGGGTGCGGCAGCCACGGCGCGGCGCCGGGACCGGCCACTTCCCGGTCGCCGGGCTCCAGCACGACCGCGGTACCGTCATCCTCGGCCAGTACACCGGCCACGACGGCACCGGCCACGACGGCACCGGCTGGGCAGGCATCGACGCCACGCTGTCACACCGCACAGCTGTCGATGGCCTTCACCGGCTTGAACGCTGCCTCGGGTGGCCAACGAGGGATGACCCTGATCCTGACCAACCGCTCGAGTGCCACCTGCCACGTCTACGGATACCCCGGGCTAGCCTTCTCCGACAGCGGCTCGATGGCTACCCACCTGACCTGGATGAAAGAACCTCATTCCGCGATCCTGCTGCGCCCAGGCGGCAACGCGCAGGCCCTGCTGACCTGGCGGGCGAACACGCCCACCGGTCCGGCCCCGTTCAATCCGGACATCGTGCATGTCACTCCACCCGATGAGCGCATGTACCTGTGGACAGTCTGGCCGGGCGGTCCAGTGCTGAACGGCGACATTGCCGCCTGGCCGCTGCGTGCGGCGCCAGCCGGCCCCTTCCCGGCCGGTACCGGCACCGTCGAGAACCCCTTTAACGGAATGTGCATGGCCGTGGCCGCAGATGGAACCGCTGTGGTGGCGTGGAAATGCAATCCCGGCACCATTTCCCAGCAATGGACCGGCTACAACGACGGCACGCTGCGGAACAACGGTAGGTGCCTGGACGTTACTGGCCCCGGCGTGGGCGCCAAGGCCAAGGTGACGGCGTGCATCGGGGCGGCCAGCCAAAAATGGGTGATCGGCCAGGCGTCACTTAACGATTTCGGGAGCATCGTCAACATCGGAACCGGCACTGCCCTGACGGATCCCGGCGGCAGCACCGCCAACGGCACTCGGCTTGTCATGGGGCGTGACAACGGCGACCTAAGTGGGCCGTGGCGGGTCTCCTTCCACGCCTACATGAAGGGCTTACCAGCAACAGGCAACACGCGCGGTACTGGCTGATCCACCACATCCGTATCCCCTGGGCACCGCCGTCAGCCGTTCCGCCTGCGCGGCGGTGGGTGGTCACGCCATTCAACGTCCCGCGGGTCATCGCCCGCGTCAACGACCCGGCCAGCGACGAGCTGTTCGGCCCGGCCTGGGGGGTCGACGCGCTGGTCTCGCCGGCGACGTCGCTCGTGGAGATGATCAGGCACGAGAGCTGACGCCCGGTCCTCGGCGGAACCAGCGGCCCTGGGTCGGCAACGGTACCGGGATCGCATGCGGCGGCGGCTCGGGCACGACCACGACCGGGCACCGGGTCCGCCGCGCGACCGAACGCGCTACCGAGCCGGGCGCCAGCCTGCGCAGCCACCCGCGATGCCTGGATCCGAGTACCAGCAGGTCGCCGCCGTAGGCGAGGCGCGCCAGCTCCGCGGCAGGCCGCCCGGAGATCACCTGGCGCTCCGTGCTGACGTCACCGGGCATCGAGCCGACCGCTTCGGCGATGGCCGTCCGGATCAGCGCGCGACCGTGCACCGCGCGCCCTTCGGCCGGGTCCGGAGACGAGATAAAGACAGCCGGCCCCATTTCCACCGTGTAGCCGCCGACCGGGGGGCGGAAGACATGAACCAGGAGCAGGCGTGCTCCGCGCCGCCTGGCCTCCCCGACCGCCCAGGCCAGCGCCCACCAGCTCGCTCGTGACTGGCTGACGCCCACTATCAGGCAGGGGGCATGGGCCGTTCCGGCTTCCACCGCGGTCTCCTTCCCTGACGGCGCAGCGAGTTCGCGCCAGTCCGCTGCGACCCATCATCGGCGTGGCATCCCATGTCTAGCCAAGCGATACATACGCCTGGCGAGGTAGGGCCGAACGTCCCCGGACGTGGCCAAGGTCCCGTTCGGGCGGCGGCCTGGCGCTCGGCCCGGCTGGTCCACAGGCCCCGGAACTCCGTGGCCGCTTCAGCCTGGCCGTCTGTCATTGCCCGCTCAGGACCGGAAGTCCCTTGATAGAGCCGACCGACCTGGCCGCTGGCCTCGGCCCGGACCTTTGCCGGGCCTTCCGTCCCTAGCCAAGGTGGTCCCCGGTCGGCGATGACTAAGGCAGGGAAAGAGGTTGGCGCGATGTCATTCAACGGGATCAGCAACCTTGATCGGAGCATCGACAAGACCAACGCCTGGCTGGCCGGGATCGCGGCTGAACTCGGCACCGGAGATCGGCAGTTCGCCTATCGGGTCACCCGCGCCTGGCTGCACGCGTTGCGAGACCGGCTCCCGCTCTCAGTGGCCGCGAATTTCGCCGCGCAGCTTCCGGAGTTGCTGCGCGGGGTCTTCTACGGCGGCTGGAGCCCGAACCGAGTCCCGGTCAAGTTCGGCCCGAACGAGTACGTCCTGCGGTTCGCCCGGGACGCCGGAATCCGCGACACAGAGGTGGCGCCGACGGCCCGGCTGGTCACCCGGGCGGTCCGCCGTCACGTGTCTAGCGGTGTTCTCGACGAGGTCCTCGACGTGCTGCCTCCGGATCTCAGCCAGCACGTCGAGTCGGTCGGCGCGGCCAAGCCCGCGGCCGGATCGCGCTTATCGCGCAGGAGGTGGCGTGATGCTGTTCACTGACCGAGCGGATGCGGGACGGCAGCTGGCGCGCCGGCTGCTGTACCTGCGGGGCGCCGATGTCGTAGTGCTCGGCCTGTCGCACGGCGGCGTGCCGGTCGCGGCCGAGGTAGCCAGGGAACTAAGGGCCCCGCTGGAAGTGATAGTGGTGCGCAAGCTCGGTGTCCCGTTCCAGCCGGAGTGCGGCTTCGGCGCCATCAGCGAGGATGGCGCCAGGGTCATCGACGATCGCGTGGTCCGCCGGGCCAGGCTGACCAGCCAGGCGATCGCCAGCGTCGAGGCACGAGAAAGGGCCTGGCTGGACCGTCGGCTGGGCCGCCTGCGCGGCGCCCGGCCGCCCGTGCCGCTGGTCGGCCGTACCGCGGTGGTGGTGGACGACGGGATCGCGACCGGATCGACGGTCCGAGTCGCCTGCCTGGTGGCCAGGGCGCGGGGCGCCAGCCGGGTGGTCGTGGCGGTACCGGTGGGAGCGGCGGAAGCGCTCGCGTCGCTGCGGCGCGATGCCGACGAGGTGGTCTGCCCGCACAGCCCGCCGTCGTTCGCCGCGATCGGCGACTGGTATCAGGACTTCTCCCAGATCTGCGACGCAGCGGTCGCTGACCTGCTCTGTCAAAAGGTGATGTACCCGGAGTTGCGTGCTGTCGCGCCGGACCCGGCGGAGGTCACGGTGGACGCCGGGGGCGTCCTGCTGTCCGGATCGCTGGTCATCTCGCCCGACGCGGGCGGCCTGGTGGTATTCGTCCACGGCAGCGGCAGCAGCAAGAACAGCCCACGCAACCGGTTCGTGGCGGCTGGCCTGAATCGAGTCGGCCTGGGCACGCTGCTGATCGATCTGCTCACCCCGGACGAAGAACTCAGCCGGTCCACCGTGTTCAACGTCCCCCTGCTCGAGGCGCGCCTGGCGACCGTCACCCGGTGGCTGGGCGATCAGCCCGGGATGGCCGAGACTCCGATCGGCTTTTTCGGGGCCAGCACCGGCGTCGCGGCGGCGCTAGCCGCGACGATGGCCAAGCCACAGCTGCCGGTAGCCGCCATCGTTTCCCGGGGCGGCCGTCCGGACCTGGTGGGCGGGCGGCTGCCCCAGATCCAGACGCCCACCCTGCTCATCGTGGGCGGCGCGGACACCGTGGTTCTCGGCCTCAATCAGCGGGCCCAGGCCCAACTGAAGTGCGAAAGCCAGCTCGTCGTCGTTCCCGGCGCCACCAACCTGTTCCGCGAGCCCGGAGCCCTCGGCCAGGTGACGGACCTAGCCGCTGGTTGGTTCCTGCACTACCTCGTCCGGGCGGGCACCACCGCGGCCGCGGCCTGAGAATCCGGAGTCCCATGGTTCTTGATGCGACGACAGCACACCCGGTGCAGACATCACCATCGGCAGAGCCACGGCCGGGACTGGCCGGGCCGCCGATTGTCGCCCTGGTGTGCTCGGCCGGCGGGTTGCAGGCACTCATTAGCGTGCTGCGTCCGCTGCCGGCTGATTTCCCGGCCGCGGTCGTCGTGCTGCGGCATCAATCGCCAAACAGGCCGAGTCATCTCGCGGAGATTCTGGCGCGGAACTCCGCGCTACCGGTCTCGGCCGCCCGTCATGGCGCCGCGGTGCGGATGGGAACGGTCGTAGTCGTTCCCTCCGGCAAGCACGCCCTGGTCACAACTGGCAACCGGATCCTCCTCATCAGCACAGATCACTCGCTGCCCTACCGCCCCTCGGCGGACCTCCTGCTTACCTCGCTGGCCCTGGTCGCGGCGCGGCGGACGGTCACGGTCATCTTGTCGGGCGCAGGCAGCGGCGGTGCCACCGGCGCAGCGGTGGTGCACGATTTCGGCGGCACGGTGATCGCAGCGGACAGGCGTCGTCGGCGTATTTCGCGATGCCCGAAGCAGCGATCAGCCGCGACGCCGCCGTGGACCATGTGCTGCCGGTCGTCGAGATCCCCGCGTTGCTGATCTCCCTGACCAGGGCCACGCGCCATCGCGCGACCACCCCCGGGAAGGTAGCACGGCCGACCTTCGACCGGGGCGAAAGCGGACCAACGACCCTGACCTTCCGGCCGGCCGCAGACGATGCTCGGAGTATAGAGAGCTAGCGGCAGGTGATGAGGATGAAAACCGTCAAGGACGTCATGTCCACGCTTCCGGTGTGGGTGAGCGAGACCACGCCGTTCCGGGAGATAGCCGCCAGGCTCTGTGAGTGCCGCGTCAGCGCGTTCCCGGTCCTCGATGCGCACGGCAAGGTGACCGGTGTCGTGTCCGAGGCTGACCTGCTGGTCAAGGAGGCCGTGCTGGGCGAGCCGGGCGGTGTCGGGGGATTCCTGGCCGGAATCGCCCACCACGCCGCCCGGGCCAAGGCCCGCGGGATCACGGCGGCTGACCTGATGACGAGCCCGGCCGTGACGACCGGCCCGGACGAGACGGTGGAGCAGGCCGCGAAGCTCATGTACGACCGCAAGATCAAGCGCCTCCCCGTGGTCGACCAGGCGGGAGGTCTGGCCGGGATTATCAGCCGGACCGACGTGCTAGCCGTCTTCGACCGCACCGACGCGGAGATCCGCGAGGAGATCATGACCCAGGTGATCGCGGGCCGCTCCGAGCCGAGCTGGTACTCGGTGATCGTGAAGGACGGCGTGGTGACGATGGAGGGTACGCCCGAGACCCCTGCTATCGGTCACGACCTGGTCCGGCGGGTCTGGCACGTCCAGGGCGTCGTGGGAGTGCGCGACCGGCTCGTGTACCCGGCCCCCGTCCCCAGCCGGGCCGCCCCCTACTTGTTCTGACGTCATCGTGACGCCTCCCCGTCGGTCGCATGGCCGTTTCCGGGGCCGCCGGGAAATGGCTGGTTTCTCTCCGCCGGGTCTTTCGTCCCGGCAGTCCCTGGCGTTCGGCTCTGCCTGCCCTGGTGCGGTCTAGATGCCCTGGGACGAGAGAGGCCGCATGATCCGGCCACGATGAACGGAGAGTCAGATGAGCGTGACGACATCGACGTCGAAGGTCTACGCTGAGCCCGGGCACGCCGGGAGCCCGGTGGAGGTCAAGGCACGCTACGAGAACTTCGTCGGCGGCCACTGGGTGCCGCCGGTGCAGGGCCGGTACATGGAGGACCTGTCGCCCGCCAACGCCCGCAAGTTCACCGAGGTGCCGCGGTCGACCAAGGAGGACATCGAGCTCGCCCTGGACGCCGCCCACGCGGCCCGCGAAGCCTGGGGGGAGACGTCGCTGGCCGAGCGTGCCCGGGTCCTGAACCGGATCGCGGACGTC
>Ga0207663_10000860_pt1 | contig 13799 bp, 12 predicted proteins | sample LARL53metaG_FD_184346 | JGI IMG/M metagenome (GOLD analysis project Ga0207663, IMG submission 184346) | Corn, switchgrass and miscanthus rhizosphere microbial communities from Kellogg Biological Station, Michigan, USA - LAR L5-3 metaG... | ecosystem: Host-associated > Plants > Roots >...
CGGGCCGCCGTCGGCCCCGGCCGGGTCGCGCACGCGCCGATGCAGGATCACGGCCTGCGGCAGCGGCCCGCGGTGTGGGCGGCGGCGGCTTGCTTCGCCGCGCGGGTGCTGGATGAGCAGCCGCAAGCGGGGGTGCTCATCCACTGCAGCGCGGGCAGGCGCCGGTCGGCCATGCTCGCCTACGCGGTGCTGCGGCTGCGCGGGCACGACCGCACCCGGGCGGCGGCGCTGGTGCTGACTTACCGCGCGGAGGCAGAGCTGGTCCCGGCCTACGTGCGCAGCGTCGAGCGGTGGCTGGCCACAGCAGGTCGGTGACGACAGCGCCTGCTATGTCCTAGCTGTACTGTCCAGGGACGTTGGTCAACCTGGTGATGGGCGCTGAGCGTCCGATCGCGGTGTGGGGCCGGTGGTGATTGTATTGATGGAGCCATGCGGGGAAGGTGGCGCGGCGGGCTGATTCGCTGGCGTAGAACTTCTTGTAGGCCCATTCGCTGGCCAGGGTGCGGGTAGGGTCGGCCGAGCGGCGAGGTGCCAGCTTGGGCTGGTCCTTTTCCGCCCGGCCTCCCTCCGAACCGGACGGACCCGTTTCCGGGTATCCGGCTCTCCGGTGATTACTGCGTGAGCGGTGTGGCGGGCTGCCCGTGGATCAGGCCGTGGCAGCCGCCGCAGACCACAAGGGCCTTGCGTCGGATCTTGGCCATGGCCTGGATCCATTCGGGCTGCGGCTGGCCGGGCCTGTTGAGGTCGGCGAGCGCCCCGACATGGTGGACCTGGATGTCGCCGGGCCGCTCGCAGAGCTCACATCTGCCTTTCAGCAGCCGGGTGACCAGTTGCCGGTTGGGGTAGACGGGCCCGGTGTGCTGGCGGTCGGTGAGGACCGCGTTTTTCTGCCGCTTGAGCGGAATGCCGCCGAACCATGCGACCAGTGGTTTCCTGCCGGTGCGCCCGGCGCTGGCCTCGAATCGCGTGCGCAGTCCGTGAGGTGTGGCGACTTTGGCCTTATAGCGGGCCGCCATCTTCGGCACTGACGAACGGTGCTTGCAGGCCAGGGTCTTGAGCATGGAAGTTTCCATGACCCAGCGCAGCCGGTGGAGCCGGAAGACGTCCCCGGCGAGCAGGTAGTACTGGACGATGCCCCGGTACTCGGCCCCGAATCTGGCGACGATGTTGTAGTCGGTCTCATTGACCATCGGGGTCCGGCACTCGGGTTTGCCGCGTGACAAGTACGGGGCGGACTTGGCCTTGACCACCGGCGCCGGGACATGCAGGACCACCGTCCCATTGAGCGACCGGCGATTGCGCTTGTCGGTCGCGGACGGTCTTCTGGTCCTGTGATCACGGCTGGCGACCGAGATCTCATAGCCGAGGAACCTGGCCCGCTGGGTGCGGGCATGGGTGATCAGCGTCTTGCCGGGCGACAGTTCCAGCTTGAGTTCCTCACGCAAGAACATCGCCAGCTTCTGCCTGATCTCCTCAGCTTCGGCCTTGGGCCCGGCGAACCCGAGCAGGGTGTCGTCGGCGTAGCGGCAGTAGCGCAGCCTCCGGTAGCCCCGATCACCAGGATCCTGGCTGGGAAGGCTGTGCAGCCGCCGGCAGAGAGACCGCACCTGAGCGCGGTCACCTTTCCGGCGGGCTCTGACGATCGCCTGCTCCACCTGGCGATACTCCGGGTTACGTGCCCGGAGCCTGCCGCGGGTGTATTCCGGGATCAGGACCGTTTCGACAAAGACGTCCAGCTTGTGCAGGTAGATGTTGGAGAGCACGGGCGATGCGATCCCGCCCTGGGGAACCCCGCTCAGCGTGGCTCCCCAGCTCCAATCCTCCAGGTATCCGGCCGTCAGCATGTTACGCACCAGCCGCAGAAACCGGCTGTCGCGGACCTTCTCCGACAAGATCGAGAGCATGACCTGGTGGTCAAAGCTCCCGAAACAGTCAGCGATGTCTCCCCCGACGAACCAGGCCGTCCCGGTCCAGGTATTGGCCACCTCGCGCAGCGCGGTGTGGCAGCCCCGGCCGGGACGGACTCCGTGGGACCGGTCGGAGAACACCGGCTCGTAGTACGCCTCCAACAGCAGGCGGACCACTTCCCCGACGAGCTTGTCCGACCACGTCGGCATGCCCAGCGGGCGCAGTTTCCCGTTCTTCTTCGGGATATGCACCCTGCGGACTGGCCGGAACCGGTAGCGCTCGTGGCGCATCGCATCGATGATCCGTCCGATCTTGGCCATTGACATGCCATCCACGGTCTCCGGCGTGGCCCCGGGCGTCATCGCGCCCTTGTTCGCGTAGATCCGCCCGTAGGCCAGCAGATACAACTGCGGGTTGAACATCTGCCGAAACAGTTCCTCACACGGCAGGCCGCGCCTGCCGCGCTCACGCAGGACACCCAGCACCGTTGCGGCGCTTTGCATTACGCATACCTCGCGATCTCTCGGTGTCTCATCACCTGGCCCCCTTCGCCCTGTGGACGGCTTTCCCGCCCTCCCTGGCCGGGCGTGACTCCGGCGACTACTACGGGGCCTCCGTCGCCCTGGGGCTCGCGCCCGTTAGGCGATCCCACGTTCGTCACTGTCGTACGTGGCAGCGTGACGTAGGCGTCCCACTCATCTCCTTCAATGCCCTCACTGGGCATCGCTCCTGACCCCGAAGGTTGCGACGGTGCTTTCCACCAAGCCATCGCAGGGCCGGCGCCGGTTTCAGGCGTCGTTCCGGCGGATGTGAACTTCCATCTCCTGGAGATTGGGATTCAGGCAATCAAGCTTTCGCCCTATCACGCGGGTCCCCCAAAGCACCGTCCCCAACGCCTGGACCCGGCCTCTGGTTAGCTGGCATGCTCTGGTCCCCTTCACCTTTCGGATCCAGGTAAGCCATCAGACCCAGGAACCTCCCTTCGAGTTCCTCCCGGCTGAACCGGGGATACGACAGTGCGCATCGTGGCGCACTGGAATCGCTCGATCTTGCCGTTGGTCTGGGGCCACCGCCGTGCAGTCTCAACGTGCGCGCGGAGGCATCCTCCAGGGTCTCAGTGAAGAAGATCAGGTCGATCTCGCCGTCCAGGCCGTCGTAGTCCCAGCCGTGCCAATGGCGGATCTTGTCCTTGTCCCGCAATGCATCCCGTACCACGTCTACAAGCGCCGCGATAGTGACCTCGATCCGCGGCCGTGTGTCGTCACTCATCCGATTCTCCTTGTGTCACGGCGGGAGCCGGGTGTCCGAGGGCGACCATCCGGTACGGGCGGCCGTCGGCGGAGTCGTAGCGCTGGACCACCTGCCCCACCGCGGCCGTCAGCTCTTCGGTGAAGGCGTGCACGTCGTTTGGTTTGGGCGAACCGCACCTCGGTCTCCAGCGTGAAGGTGAGCAGGCGCTTGTCCGCCCGTGTGGCCCCGGCCTGCATACGGGCGACGTCCGCACGGCTGTCGCAGCCACGCCGACCAGGTGCTCGGCCGCGTACTGGTCGTGGATCTTGGTGAACTCCCCGGTCACTACGGTCGGGTCTACGACGAGCGCGCCCGGCCGGGTGCGCAGGATCTGCGTCACTGGCTGTCGTACTCGTCGTGGCGGCGCCACCAGATACCGGTCTCGTTGCGGCCGCGTGGCGCGCGGTCCAGCCACGCGTACATCCCCCACAGCACGTCGATCCCGCGCTCGTAGGCGGAGTAGGTGTGATAGACGGCGCCGTCTTCGAGTGCGAACGCGCTCATGCCCGGTCCTTCGCGCCGGTAGGTCTCCCAGTCCTCTCCGAAGGTCGACTCGCTCCAGGCGTCCCGGGAACTCTCCTGGCCGGCCGGCGGGCGGAAGTCCATCTCGCGAAAGTTGTACTGGACGGCTCCGGCCTGCCATTCCTGCTGTGTATGCGACACATGGAAGTCGTAGTTGAAGTCGCTGCCGGACGACGACGCCCAGGGGAAGCTCCAGCCCATCCGATGCTTGTAGGCCTGGAGTTTCGCCAGCGGAGCCCGCGACACCGCGCACAGCGTGACGTCGTGATGGGCGAGGTGGACGACGGAACCGCTGAAGCCGTCGGCGATCGCCGAGCAGTTCGGGCACCCGGCGGTGTAGCCGGGCCCGAACATGAAGTGATAGACGAGCAGCTGCGAGCGCCCCTGGAACAGGCCGGCGAGGGATGCCGGGCCCTGGTCGGTGTCGAACCGGTAGTCCTTGTCGATCCGGTACCAGGGCAGCTCCTGGCGCCGCCGGGCCAGTTCGTCGCTGCGCCGGGTCAGCTCCTTCTCGGCCGCCAGCAGCTCCAGCCGGGCGGCGAGCCACTCCTCCGGTGTCCCGGTCTTGTGATCAGTCATCGTATTCGTCGTGGCGCCGGAGCCAGGTCTGCCATGCATCGCCCTCGTCGCGGCCCTTCGGCATCCGGTCGAGGATCGGGTAGTAGTTCATGAGGAACTCAACCCCGCGCCAGGTGGTCGCGTAGGTCTGGTAGACGGCGCCGCCAGTGAGCGTGAAGACACTCACCGCTGGTGATTCCGACAGGTAGCCGGGGATGTCGGTTCCGGCCGCGGCCGCGTTCTGGGCTACGACCGGCGGCAGCCCGTCCTCGTCGAGGCCAGGCGGGCGCAGCGGCTCCTGAGCGGCGGATGCGCCGAAGTCGAAGTTGAAGTCGGTGTTCGCCGCCGAGACCCACGGAATGCTCCAGCCCATCCGCCGCTTGTACGCCTGAAGCTTGACCAGCGGCGCCTGGGAAACAAGCACCGGGGTCACGTCGCGGGCATGCAGGTGCGGCAGCAGGCCGTCCAGGCCATCGGCGATCGACGAGTTGACCGGGTCCGCCGCCTGGTAGCTCGGCCCGTACATGAAGTGGTAGACCATCAGCTGCGAGCGGCCGTCGAATAGCTCGGCCAGGGTCCGCGTCCCGTCGTCGGCGTCGAACCGGTACTCCTTGCCGATCGCGACCCAGGGCAGCTCGCGGCGCTGGCGCGCCAGCGCGTCTCCCGTGCGGGTGTGCTCCTTCTCGCGCTTCAGCAGCTCCTCACGGGCGGCCTGCCACTCCTCACGGCTGGCAATCTGGTGATCTGTCATCGTTTGTCTCCTTCTGTTGTCCTCGCCTGCTATGTCGCGGCGGGCTGGGGCTGGACGAAGGCCGCGTTCTGGCGTTCGAACGCCTTGGCCACCCCGTCGCGCCAGCCGTCGGCCAGTGAGGCCGACGTGGGATCGGGGAAGATGTCCTCCTCCCCGTTCTCCACGCCGTCGAAGATGGCTCGCGCGACCGACTCCGCAGAGGCCTTGGGGATGTCGAAGCCCCGGGTCATGTCGGTGTCGACGGGGCCGGTCAGGACGGCGTGCACCCGCACGCCCTGCCCGGCCAGCAGGGCGCGCAGCGATTGCGTCAGGGAGAACGCGGCCGCCTTGGAGATCGAGTAGGCGGGGGTGAGCGGCAAGGCGGCGACGGCCATCAGCGACACGTTGTTGACGATCGTCCCCTGGGAACGGGTCAACAGCGGCAGGAAGGCCTGGGTCACGGCGTAGGTGCCGAAGAAGTTGACCGCCAGGTGCCGTTCGAGCGCGGCACGATCGCTCAAGTCATCGAAAAGCCAGATGCCGGCGTTGTTGATCAGCACATCGAGCGATTCGACCTGACCGGCGGCCGCCTGGATCTGCGCCGTGTCGGTCACGTCCATGGTCAGGGGCGTGACGCGCCGGTCGGGGTGGGCCAGCGGCTGGCGCGTGCCGGCATAGACCCGCCCGGCGCCTCTGCCGAGCGCCTCTTCGACGAGCGCCCGCCCGATGCCGCGGTTGGCCCCGGTCACCAGAACTGCTTTGCCTGCGATGCTCATGTCTGTTCCTTCCGGTTCTGCGGTGTCGGGCGGGATGTCAGGGCAGCGGGCGAAGGCCCGCGGCGGTGATCAGGTAGGCATCCTGGTCCCAGCCGGGACCGGTGAGATCGACGATCGCCTGGCCAGCCTGCTCGGGGGTGAGCGCCGGGCCGCCGGCACTGGGGGAGGCGTCTGCGCCCTGCCGGGCGGCGTAGGCGGCGGCGAACACCGCGCCCAGCGCGGTCGCCGGGGTGAGCTGCGGGAGCACCGAGACGAACCTGATGCCGAGCGCCGCCCGCTGCGATTCCTCGGCGGCGTAGGCGGTGAGGAACCTGATGGCGGCCTTGGCCCCGGCGTAGCCGCCCGACAGCGGCGAGCCGCGCAGCGCCGCTCCGCTGGACAGTGTGATCACGACGCTCCCGGCGGCGAGCGGGGCGAGCAGCGCCTCGCGCACCCAGTGGAACACGTGGGCAACGTCGACGTCCCAGTTGCGGCTGAACGTCTGCCACGTGTGGTGCTGGACCGGCCGCGGCAGCGGGGTGGCGCCGGCGTTGAGCACCAGGATGGCCGGTCGGTAGGCGTCGATGAGCTGCCCGGCTACGACCGGGTCGGCCGCATCGGCGGGCACCGCGGTGAAGGATTCGCCGAGTTGGGCGCGCAGTTCTTCCAGCGGGCCGCGGTCGCGGGCGACGCCGACGACGTTCGCGCCGGCCTTGGACAGCGCGGTGGCGATGCCACTGCCAAAGCCCCGGCTGGCGCCGGTGACCAGCGCCGCCGCGCCCGTTATCTCATTTCCAGGCATAACGATCCTCCGGGGTACTGCGGTTTCCGCGCCGCTCGTTTGGCGGCCTGCTGATAGGCCAGGTTCAGTGAGGGACGCTATGAGCCGGCGCCGCCCAGGGCGTCAGCCGAAGGTGTAACTGCCGGGTGGAATCTTCGCGGCGGCGACTGTGGTACCCCAGTGCCAGCGGGACCGGCGCTAGGGGATCAGGCCGAGGTCCCGCGCCCGGGCGACGGCCTCGGTGCGGTTGGCCGCGCCCAGCTTGCCCAGAATGTGGCTGACGTGCTTTTTGACCGTGAAGACGGTGACGAACAGCTCGTTGGCGATGGCCTGGTTCGGTTCGCCCGCCGCCAGCATTGCCAGCACCTGCAGCTCACGGCCGGTGAGCGGGTCGATCAGGCCGGGCAGTCCGGCCGCGGCAGCCGGCGCGGAGCCGGGCACGGCGGGCTTGCCGTCGAACGCCTGCGTGACCCGGGCAAGGTGGCTGAACGCGATGGCCCGGGCCGAGGACTGCCCGGCCCGGTAGGCGGCGACGATGCGGCCCAGCAGGGCACGCATCGGCGGCCCTTCGTCGGCGAAGACCCGCACGTAGCCTCGCGGGCCGGCCAGGGTGAGCGCCTCGGCCAGGGTGGTCACCGCCGCGGGCTCGTCGCCGCCCGCCGCCTGCGCCAGCGCCCGCAGCGCCTGGATCTCGATGACGCTGCTCGTCCGGTCTTGGGCCGCGGCCTGGGCGAGCAGCCGGTCCAGCAGCGCCAGCGCCTTACCCGGGCGGTCTTGCGCGAGCAGCACCCGCGCCAGCACCAGATACTCCAGTTCCTGCGGGTAGCTGGGCTCATCCTCGGGGCGCAGGCCCTGCTGCCCGGTCCAGCGGGCGGCCGCGGCGACGTTGCCCTGAGCCAGCAGCAGCCGCGCCCGCTGCGCCGGTATCGGATTGACCAGGCCAGTCACGGCCGGGCTGGGCGCGACCCGCTCGGCCTCGCCGATCGCCTCCAGCGCACCGGCCGCGTCGCCGGCGGCCTGCCGGATCCACGCCAGCCGGGCCAGCCCGGTGGCCATCGGCGCGGTGTGGTTCACCGGCCGCAGGCGCGCAATGCCCTCGGTGACATGCGAGAGGACGGCGTCCAGTTCATCACGCTGGTATGCCACCTCGGCCAGGCCGAGGTACGCGATGCCGGCCACGGGCAGGGCCGGCTGGCCCGGCTCCGTGGCGATCTCCAAGGCCAGATCGAAGGCGCCGAGCGCCGCGTCCAGGCGGCCCCGGGCGAGGTGGACCCGGCCCAGCAGGTCGCACACCGATACCGCCGAGCCGCGCTCGCCGGCCGCCCGCCATCCGGCGAGGCTGGCGGCGAAGCCGCGCTCGGCGTCATCGAGCCTGCCGCGGAGCCGGTCGGCCAGAGCCAGCTCCAGCTGGCCCAGCGAGGTCAGCAGCCAGTCGCCGTCGGTGAGCTCACCGAGTGCCTGGGACGCGAAGGCGGTCGCGCCATCGGCGTTGCCGTGCAGCCACGCGAGCCAGCCCCGGGCGATGGTGATCGCGGCGAGGGTGTTGGCCAGCAGACTCGCGGCCCGGCCCGCCGATGGCTCGAACGGCTCCTCGGCGGCCTGAGCGGATGCCCGCTGCGCCGCCTCCAGCGCGACGCCGGCCGCTTCCACATGGCCGCCGACCACCGCCATCCACGCCTGCACCAGCAGCAGCCGCGCGCGGGTGTGCACCAGGTCGGCGGGCAGCGCCGCCAGCCACCGGTGGATCGTTGCCCGCTGGCCTCGGTGATAGGTGGCGTCGAAATGCTGCTCGATCAGCCGGGCCGCCCACACTGCGTCCCCGGCGGCCAGCGCGTGGCGCACCGCATCGTCGGCCAGATCACGTTCCTGATGCCAGGCGGCCGCGGCCCGGTGCAGCGCCACTGTCCGCGCGGGCCGTTCCCGCTGCAGCCGGGCGCGCAGCAGGTCGGCGAACAGGTGATGGTAGCGCCACCATCCGCGTACGTCGTCCAGCGGCATCAAGAACAGCCCGGCCTGCTCCACCTGCTCCAGCAGCGCTTGGCTGCCGGCCCGGCCGGTCACCGTGTCGCACAGCTCCGCCGACATCCGCTCCAGCACCGAAGTCTCGAGCACGAAGTCGCGCACTTGCTCATCCAGGTGCTCAAGCACCTCCCCGGTCAAATAGTCCAGGACGTAGCGGTGACTGCCACTGAAGGCGGCCACGAACCCGGCCGTGTCCACCTGCCCACGCAGCGACAGCCCAGCCAGCTGCAGGCCGGCCGCCCACCCCTCAGTGCGCGCCGTCAGCGCCGCGACGTCCGCGTCGGACAGGGCACCGGCCGCCCCTTCCGCTACCTGCCGCAGCAAGGCCGCGGCCTCGTCGGTAGTGAACCGAAGCTCGGCGGCGCGCAGCTCGGCGAGCTGACCGCGGGCCCGGAGCCGCCCCAGCGACAGCGGCGGGTCGGACCGGCTCGCCAGCACCACCTGGAGCCCCGGCGGCAGATGCTCCAGCAAGAACAACAGCGACTGGTGCACCGGCTGAGCGTCGATCAGGTGGTAGTCGTCCAGAATCAAGACTGGCTCGCCGTCACCGGGCTCGGCGGCCAGTTCGTTGACCAGCGCCGTCACCAGGCCTGCGAACGATGACGGTGGTGGAGCGCCGAACAGCGGCAGCACTCGCTCAGCAGCTCCCGCTCGGGCCGGGCCCACCGCGGCGACGACGTGGCGCCAGAACCGTACCGGGTCGTTATCACCGGTATCCAGCGACAGCCAGGCGACCGGCCGGCCGCTATGTCGGGCCCAGTCGGCCAGCGCCACCGTCTTGCCGTACCCCGCCGGAGCGCAGACGAGCGTCAGCCCATGCGCCAGCCCTTCGTCCAGCCGACCGGCCAGGCGCGGGCGGGGGACAAAGCCCGGTCGCGGTCGTGGCAGGTGCAGTTTGGTGGCCAGCAGGACGTCGTCCCCGGAAACGGCGACCTCGGCGGTCAGCGCGGCACGGGTCTCAGCCATCGGCGACCCACTCCTCCGCGCGTCCAGCGATGGCCAGCGTCGCCGCTGGGTGTGATCAGTTTACCGGGCCGCGTGGGCGGCACCAGGTACCAGCCCGTCGGCCGGGGGAGGTTCCACCGGACAGGTACACCTTCGGCTGACGCCCAGCCCTGGCGTCCGCTCCTACCGTGCCCAGTGAAGCCGAACGTCCACACGAGGTGATTTTGATGACCGCCAGCCGCGGGCGGCTGCCGAGGCGATGGCCACTAAGACCAGCCCGCTCTCGGGCGATGAGGTGACCGCCTCCGGCGGGCCCGCGTGGTATGAGATCCGCGTCGCGGGCGTACTGGACAGCCAGTGGGCCGCCTGGTTCGACGGCCTGCAGGTCACCGGCCACAGCGAGGAGACAGTCATCTCCGGCCTGCTCACTGACCAGCCCGCTTTGCACGGGCTGCTGGCCAAGGTCCGCGACCTTGGGCTCACCCTGATCGCAGTTCGCCGGCTCGATCCCCGCAGCGGGGACGAGGCCACTCCGTGAGCGCGCCGACCACCACCGCGCTGCGCGATCCCAAAATCCGCTTGCCAGGAATGGAGCGTGATGGGTCCTTCCGGTACTGGTCGCTCTCGCGGCCGTGGCGGCGAAGGTGGCCGGGGGCCTTTAGCCGAGAAGGTCGCGGGCTTCGGAATCAAGCCCGATATTCGCGACGGCCATGTTCTCCTCGAGATGGCTGATCGAGGACGTGCCGGGGATCAAAAGCACCTCTGGCCGCAGGTCCAGCAGCCAGGCCAGCGCCACCTGGGCGGGCGTGCAGCGCAGGCGGGCGGCGGTGGCCGCAACCGCGGGGCTAGCCTGGACCGGGTTGCCGCCGCGGGCGAAGCCGGAGCCGAGCGGGAAGAACGGCACAAAAGCGATGCCGCGGGCGTGACACTCCTCGAGTACCGGCATGGACCGCCGGTCGGCCAGGTTCAGCAGGTTCTGCACGCAGGCGATGTCAGTGATCGCCAGCGCGCGGCGCAGGTGGCCGGGCGTGATGTTGCTGAGGCCGATGCCGCCGATCAGGCCGTCCTCGCGCGCTGCCACCATGGCGGCGAGCTGGTCATCGAAGTACTGGCCGGCCGGGGCGCCGTCCATGATGCGCAGGTTGACGACGGTGAGGTGATCGACGGCCAGGCTGCGCAGGTTGTCCTCGATTCCCTGCCGGAGCTCGGCTGGCCGGTCGTATCGCAGCACACCGCCCGATGCATCCCGGCGCGCGCCGACCTTGCTGACCAGGGCCAGCCCTGCCGGGTAGGGATGCAGCGCCGTGCGGATCAGCTCATTGGCGACGCCGGGGCCGTAGTACTCGGCGGTGTCGATGTGATCGACGCCGAGCTCCACCGCCCGGCGCAAGACGGCGATGGCCGCTGTGCGGTCGCGCGGCGGACCGAATACCCCAGGACCTGGCAGCTGCATCGCGCCGAAGCCAATGCGAGATACGGTGACCGGCCCGAGAGCATGACGTCGTGGCTCCATGCCTCGATGGTCAGGCCCCGGCAGGTGAGACGGCATCACCGGAATCTGGTGACAATCCAGCCGCCGATCGCCGCGTGCCTGACCAACGGTAGTACCCACCGTGTGCCGATGGTCGCACGACGCGGCGAAAGGATGTTCTGAGCCCATAGAATCACATATGTCTGCGGCCTCTGTAGGAATTCCTAATCGGCAACTTGGCGTACCTGCGAGCGCTGAGCGACCCCTGCCGTGTTCACATTACGTAGCCGACTCGCCGATTATTGCTCCCAGCCCGTCGAGGCCATGCGAGCGAACATACTCCCTACTGGGCGGAGGGGGCAGGCGCCCCGAGCAGGATTCGAACCTGCGGCCTACTGCTTAGGAGGCATTCCCCGGACGTCGCCAGATGCGGTTGGGTGTGGCCCGATGTGGCGTTGAGCTGCACCGATAGTGGCTAGACGTGGCCTGGTGTCGCCCGGTATCTGCCACCGTTGGCTCCCCGTTTGGCTCCCCGCGATCTCGTTAGCTTCGCTCATGTTCGAACCATCGAACGTCGTCTCGAACCCCGCCCCGCGTGGGTCCGGCGCGCTGACGCCGGCCCGGTAGGCGGCACTCAGCGCCCGGCACGCCCAGGCGGCGGCCGCGCGCTGACACCGTCGCGGACCGCGCGGCGCTGACGGCCGGGCTGAGGCGGTCAGCGCTGTGGCGTCACGATGGCCTTGACCGAGTCTGGGTCGCGGGCGCCGGCGGTGAGGGCCTGCTCGACGTCGGCGAGGCCGTAGTGCCCGGTGACCAGGGCATCAAGGTCAACCCGTCCCGATGCCGCCAGGGCGATGGCGTCAAGCCAGGTGTTGGCGTACCGGAACGTGCCGGTCACCTCGAGCTCACGGGTCTGGACATGGGCCAGCGGGAGCGGGATCTCGTCGCCGCCCATCCCGACGAGGACCACCCGCCCGGCCCGGCGCACCGCCCGGATGGCCGCGCCGGTGGCGGCCGGGTTTCCGGAGCATTCCAGCAGCACGTCAGGCTCGATCACGGCATCGGCCAGCGACGTTTCACCTACGTTGACGACCTCGCTCGCGCCGAGTTCCCGGGCGAACGCCAGCCGGCGCGGGTTGACATCGGTGACCGCGACGTAGCTGGCGCCGAAGGCCTTCGTCGCCTGCAGGCACACCAGGCCGATCGGGCCGGCGCCGGTCACGAGCACCCGTGAGCCCGGCCCGACGCGCGCCTTGCGGCACGCCCACACGCCAACCGACAGCGGCTCGACCAGCGCGGCCGCGTCGTCGGACAGGCTGTCCGGCACGGGGTAGGCGAACTCCTCGCGCACCACGACGTACTCGCAGAAGGCGCCATCGATCGGCGGGGTACCGAAGAACCGCATGCGGGGGCAGAGGTTGTACCGCCCGGCCCGGCAGTACTCGCACATGAAATCCGGGACGCCGGGCTCGATCGACACCCGCTGGCCGGGCCGGTGGCGATCGGCGCCGGGACCGGCGGCAACGACGACACCGGACGGCTCGTGACCCAGGACCAGCGCCGACTCGACCACGAAGTCGCCGATGCGGCCATGCTCGTAGTAGTGCACGTCGGACCCGCAGGCGCCGACCGCCGCGACCTGGACCAGCACTTTGCCCGGGCCCGGCAGGGGAACCGGCCGTTTCTGCAGCGTCACTACGCCGGCGCCTTCCAGCACCGCCGCCCGCATCGTTCGCTCGGCCATTGCCCCAGCTCGGCAGACCCATCGCCCTCAAGCTGCAACAGGTTGCCGCTGACGGCAGTTGGCCGGCCAGAGGTTCGCTGTGAAACGAGGAAGATCGATGGGCGGATTGCGACGGCGATCAGGCTGCTGTGGCCTGGAGCGCTCAGACCAGGCTGACCGATGGCGGCACCGAGGACCTGGCCGAAGCGTCGCTGCTGTGCTTCAGCGCAGACGGGCTCGTCCTGGAACATCGCGACTTCTGGGTCCAGGGCTGACAGGCAGCCTCCGGCAGCCCGGGCCCCCATAGCACCCCGCCCACCTCGCAACCATGAGAGCGCGGGCCTGCTCTGGGCTGAAGGGCGTGGTTGTAAACCTTCGACGACAGCATTAGTAGCCGCAAACGAACCTTCTCACAGCGGCATTACAACAATCGCTCATTGGCTACTTGATTGGGAACGGCCGACAGTGTGGCGAGCGCTGCGCATAGATCACCCTGTGGCAGGAAGCGCCGGGAGTACGCCCCGGGTTCTGTCAGCCGTGCAACTGGAGTCGCGCCAGACCGCAGGTTGCCACGGAACCTTCCTGTCGCGCCGTCAATTGATTGGCGGATGGCCAGGTGGGCGACGAGCCGTGGCGAATCGTCCTGCGCTGGGCGTCGGGAATGAGAGCCGAAGTCGACCTTGGGGCTCTTGCTACAGTGCACCCATGAAGGCAGCAGTTCACACCAGATACGGTCCGCCGGAAGTGGTCCAGATATCAGAAGTGAAAAAAGCCGGCGGCCGAGGACAACGAGCTGCTCATCAAGGTTCACGCGACGACTGTGAACCGGACGGATTGCGGCTTCCGGTCGGGCAAACCCTTCTTCTCGAGATTCTTCACCGGGCCCGTCGGGCCAAAGGGGGACGGTCATGGGGCACGATTTTGCGGGAAGAGTCGAGGCGGTCGGCAGTGACGTCACGTCCTTCGAGATCGGCGACAGAGTGTTCGGATTCATCGGATTCAGCGGCCCGTTCGGTGCTCATGCTGAATACGTGACGATCCCCGAAGGCGGTCCGCTTGCGACCATCCTGGCGAACCTGACTTACGAGGAGGCT
>Ga0207663_10000863_pt1 | contig 13779 bp, 11 predicted proteins | sample LARL53metaG_FD_184346 | JGI IMG/M metagenome (GOLD analysis project Ga0207663, IMG submission 184346) | Corn, switchgrass and miscanthus rhizosphere microbial communities from Kellogg Biological Station, Michigan, USA - LAR L5-3 metaG... | ecosystem: Host-associated > Plants > Roots >...
CTCCGCTTGTTGCTGATAGATGCTGCGAGCTTCTTATCGCTTTGCAGGGCAGTTCTCTCGAATGGACTTATCGGGAGTTGAACGAACCTGCGGCAAAACCTTCAGGGAACCTCTCAACAGGCGGCCGCCGGCTCAGGCCAATGATGCCGTTGAGTGGTCGCCGATCGTAAGACGTAAAAAAGCGTCGAGGAAGTTGCCAACCTTCAGAGGCGAGTACCCTAAACCTTCGTTTAGTTCCATCCATCCCATTGGATATCCAATTTTACTTGCGTCCAATGGGCTGCTGGTCGCGATTGGCTTAATCTTTAAGCGTTGAAAAGAGCAGAGGGTCATCCGGTACGAGGCGAAGATTTAAACCCGAGAGGAGATAACCATGCCGAACAGCTCCGAAGGTTTTGGAAACCGCAGAGCAACGCAATGCACGGTCTGTGACGGCAGGTTTGGTCTAGTCCACTACTACTCGTGGCGAACTCCGTTTTGTTCCAAGAAGTGCGTCGAGCGCTTCAGAGCGCGCCGGGAAAGTGACTGCAATTGGGTGGGTTGGCACCAACTCGCCATTGACCCACTGCCAGAGAACCACGCGAGGGCATTATGACTTTACAGATCTCACGACGAGGCAGGGAATATCTGGAAACTGCACAGACTTTGCTCCGCGCAGCCCAAACCATGACCGACCGAGCTGTCGCGCATCAGCTGAAGAACCTTGCTGACGACTACCAGCGGCGGGCCGAGAAAGCTTCTTACGATGATACGGCCAAAGCGTTGGCTCGCTCGGCTGCCAGGGCGGAATACGATTGGCCATGATCGGTCGAGGGTTCAAAACCCGTCTTGCGGAAATGCTCCAGTCACGAACTTTTTATAGCTTCGTTACCGCCTGCATAGCTTCAAAGTTGGAGCTGATATCATAGGTCGATGATGGCATGATTATCGTCATTCAATAGGGAAGCGCGCTATCTAGCTGCTGTTTGGAGCCAAACATGGGTGAAATTGTTCGATTTGTCTCGAAGTCTGAGCGCGAGCGAGCCCGCCTAATTCGAGAGGCTCGCGCGATATACGACGGTATCTTCCCGCCGGATGGGCGGAACCGCGTCCAGCCGGACAGGGTGCCGGCAGGGCATTCTGCCAAGGAAGCCAACGCCTATCCCGGCGGCGGGGAGCTTCTACCATGATCAAGATCATCGCTGTGCTCTGCAGTCTCTCGACCCCCGCTGATTGCCGCGAGCAGATCGTCACCACCTCGGACTTTGCCGATGTCTCTGTGCAGTCCTGCCTGATGGGCGCGCCGCAACTCGCCGAGTGGATGAAAGAGCATCCGGCCGAGCGTTTGGCAGCGTGGCGCTGCGTGATCGGCAAACGGGATGCCAGGGCAGCGGTCAATCGGGCCGTCGGCGAAAGGTTCACTGGTGAACCGGGATAAAGACCGCCTCCAGCTCAGCGTCGACCCCCGCAGCGAATAGTTGGCGAGGTCGGTTTGTTGAGCTGGTCGGGTCGGAGGGTGAAAGCAGAGTTGGAACTCAAGACAGCCCCAAAGGAGACTGAAATGCGAAAGAGAGGTTTGAGCGTTCTGGGTTTGCTGGTCGTTTCCGCTTTAACAGCCCAAGTGGCAGCTGCAGCCCCGCACAGTGGCGGAAAGGCAGCGCGAGCTTCTGCACATCTAAATCAGCAGTATCGCGATGTCTTTGATGCCGCGTCCAAGCCAGTCGGCACCAAATCATGTGACATACTCTGGTGCTACCCGGATTGACCTCGCGCGCTCGACCGAGCCGGATCGGTCGAGCGCGGATAAGCGCCGCCGGTTTGATGCGAGGACCACCTTGCAGGCCGTCGCTCGCAAGAGGGCAGCACGAAAATGAAAAGAGTGGACGATGTTCCATATGGGCTGAAGATCAATACAGCAAGCGGTCAACGCCGTGCCATGTCTCTCGCTGCCTTCGGAGTGGTAGTCTGCCTGACCGCAGCCCTGCATTTCGCGTTCTGGGCGATTAAAAATCCTCACACCACCGCGCCTTCGGTGGAACAGCGATTGCCGAGCGTTTCATACAACCGGTTTGCCTCAGGCAATTCAGAGATATCGCAGACACGGATCCGCGCCGATCTCACCGCAATTGCGGCGCAGGCCAGGGCGGTTCGTACCTATTCTTCGACCCAAGGTCTTGAACTCGTCCCGCCGATTGCTGCCGAGTTGGGGCTCACGGTCTCGCTCGGCATATGGATCGACAAGGACGATGCTCGAAACGAGCGCGAGATTTCAACCGCCCTCGAGCTTGCCCGCCGCTATCCAAATGTGACTCGGCTGATCGTCGGCAACGAGACGCTGTTCCGCCGCGAGCAAACCGCGGCCAGTCTTATCAAGATCATCCAGCGCGTAAGGCGCGAAAGCTTGGTACCGGTAGCGACCGCAGATCACTGGAAATTCTTCCTCGACCATCCGGAACTGGTCGATGCCGTCGACCAGGTATTCGCCCATATCCTTCCCTATTGGGGAGGCATACCCAATGAACTCGCTGTCGACGAATCGTTCGATCTCTATGACAGATTGCTCACCGCTTACCCGAACAAGAAGATCGTCATCGGTGAATTCGGCTGGCCGAGCGAGGGCCACAATTTTGAACGGGCGGTCGCCGATCCGATCAGCCAGGCCGTGATTTTGCGGAACTTCGTGGCGCGCGCCGACGCGAAGGCTATCGACTACAACATCGTCGAAGCGATCGACCAGCCCGAGAAGTTGTTTGAAGGCAATGTCGGTCCGTACTGGGGCATTTTCGACGCCTCGCTGCGGCCGAAATTTCCCTGGGCAGGGCCGATCAATGACGCCAACTACTGGAAGACAGCGCTGGTGGCGGTGATGACCGGCCTGCTGCTGTCGCTTACCGTTCTGGCACTGCCCGGCGCGACCATCCGCCAGGCAGCACTGCTCTCCGGCATAGACCATCTATGCGGGCACTGGTGTGCGGACCTGTTCGTGTACTGGCATTCGCACTACCTGCTGGTGGGCGAAACGGTTTCGTTCGCCATCGCGCTTCCCCTTCTGGCCTTGCTTGCGCCGGTCGTGCGTTCGCGGGTCAATGAAATGGCGAAAGTGTCGTTCGGCCGTGGGCCGACGCGGCTGTTGAAGGTGACCCCGCCGGTGCCGCGTGGGCACGTGCCGAAGGTTTCGATCCATATTCCGGCTTACCGGGAGCCGCCGGAAATGCTGCTGCAGACCATCGATTCAGCAGCGCGGCTCGATTACCCGAATTTCGAGTGCGTGGTTGTCATCAACAACACCCCCGATCCCGCTTTCTGGGAACCGATCAAGGCGAGGTGCGATGAGCTTGGCCCGCGCTTCAAGTTCATCCGCGTCGAAAACCTCGTGGGATTCAAGGCTGCCGCGCTCCGGCTTGCCCTGGCCGAGACAGCCGAGGATGCCGAAATCATCGGTGTCATCGACGCCGACTATGTGGTCGATCGCAATTGGCTCAGAGATCTGACCCCTGCATTTGTCGATCCGAAAGTCGGGCTCGTTCAGGCGCCGCAGGATCATCGCGACGGCAACCGCAGCTTTATTCACAGCGCCATGAACGCCGAATATGCCGGCTTTTTCGATGTCGGCATGGTCGAGCGCAACGAGGCCAACGCCATCATCATCCACGGCACGATGTGCCTGATCCGTCGTACAGCTCTCGAGGCTGCCGGCGGCTGGTCGAGCGACACGATCTGTGAGGACAGCGACCTCGGCCTGTCGATCATGGAACTGGGATGGCGCGCCCATTACACCACCCGCCGCTATGGCTGGGGACTGCTGCCGCAGGACTATCTGGCCTTCAGAACCCAGCGGTCGCGCTGGGCGGCAGGGGCGGTGCAGATCGTCAAGAAGCACTGGCGGCAATTCCTGCCAGGCACGAACCGGCTCGATCGCAACCAGAAACGCGAATTCATCTTCGGCTGGCTGTCATGGTTCGGAGCCGAAATCATCGCGGTCGCCGCCGCGATCCTCAATCTGATCTGGGTGCCCTTTGTCGCCTTTCAGGTCGTCGCGATTCCGGATGCGCTGCTGACGCTGCCGATACTGGCCGCATTTCTCGTATCGGTTGGACACTTTGCCTGCTCGTACAGCTTGCGGGTCGCCATTCCATATCGGCAAATGCTCGGCGCCATGATCATGTTCATGTCGGTTCAGTGGACAGTCGCGAGGGCGGCTCTCGAGGCCGCGCTTCCGGCGGGACAAAGCGATTTTCATCGCACCAGGAAGGGCAACGGCGCCATCGTTCGCGCGACCTTCGCAGCGATGCCCGAAGCACTCCTCGGCTCGCTTCTGCTCGCCGGCAGCGCCATCATCTATGCGACCAATTTCTATCGCTATCTCGAGACCGACCTGTTCGCCGCGGTCCTGCTCATTCAAAGCCTGCCATTTCTGTCGACCGTGGCACTGGTCTGGCTCGAGCGTTTCAGCGGTCGGGAACTACCAAAGGCTCCTGCGCCAGCGGCTCTTTCAACCTAGATTACGGTAGTTGCGCCCGAGGCCAAGCGCCCTATGGACCTTAGAGCGAACGCGACTACGGAGAAGTCATCAAGAGTCTTCTGCAGATCATGGAATCGCAACGCGAGGATAATTTAGACATCGTTGCCGGTTTGGCGACCGGCCGGTTAAGATTAAGTCGGCCGGTCATATGGCGATAGAGAACGTCCTCAAAGTCGCGGCAGAAGCTCTCGCCGTGTTCATTGGCGCCGAACACTTATGGAGGACCCGATGAAGGTTGCTATTCTCGACGATTACCAGAACGTCGCGCTGCAGCTCGCCGACTGGTCTGGCGTACGGAACCATGCTGAAATCACTACCTTCAATGACCATGTTGCTGACCCCTCGGCAGTAGTGGAGCGGTTGCGGCCGTTCGATGTGGTGTGCGTGATGCGGGAACGCACGCCGCTTACGAGGGAGGTCCTGCAGCAGTTGCCGAACCTGAGGTTGATTGCTTCGACAGGACCGCGAAACGCGTCCATCGATACTCGGGCCGCGACAGACCTTGGCATTGTTGTCACCGCGACAGGCTACGATGCCACTCCGACGATCGAATTCGCTTGGTCGCTGATCCTGGCGAGCATGCGAGGCATCGACCGGGAGACCGCCTCGTTGAAAGCAGGCGGCTGGCAGACCGGGCTAGGTGCAAATCTGCGGGGCAAGACCCTTGGGGTTCTCGGGTTAGGCAACATCGGAAAAGAGGTCGCTCGCATCGGTTTGGCCTTTGGCATGAGGGTGATCGCATGGAGCCAGAACCTTACTGAGGAAAAGGCAAGTGCTGCCGGTGCCATTCTCGTCGACAAGCAAACACTGTTTCGCGAGGCGGACGTTGTTACGGTCCACCTCGTGCTGAGCGGCCGCACAAAAGGCCTGGTCGGGACGCCGGAGTTTGCCCTGATGAAGCCGACTGCGAGGTTCGTCAACACGTCGCGGGGCCCGATCGTCGATGAGGCGGCCCTGATCCAGGTGCTGCATGCGCGTAAGATCGCCGGCGCAGCGGTCGATGTGTTCGATACTGAACCGTTGCCTGCCGATCACCCTTTTCGGAAGCTGAAGAGCATACTCGCGACGCCTCACATCGGCTATGTCACCGAGGACCTTTACCGGATTTTCTACGGCGATGCCGCCGCGAACATCACAAAGTGGCTTGAGGTCAACGCGACATCCTCGTAGCCGACTGCGATGAATACACCTCCGAGCCGAACAGCAAGAGCCGTTTCGTGCCCCCATTTCGAAAGCATAGCGGACGGAAGACCAAACCACGTTCGATGCGGCGCTTGCATCATACCGCAGCGGCGTCGGTTGGATCACGGACCTCAACGTCTTGACCACGCAGTTGCTACGGGCCAAGAAAGCATTGACCTGCATCTATAGCACCGCGTTTGCGGACGGCGGGCCTGCTGGACGTTGTCGACCGGCTGAGCCGGCCATAGAAATAACATCTGACAGGAAAGGAAACCTCGCATGGCATACGATTATGTCCTCGCAGGCGGCGGCTCCGCCGGCGCGACGCTCGCGGCTCGCCTTTCGGAAGATCACAAGACCACCGTCTGCCTGATCGAGGCCGGCGGTGAGGGCAGGAGTGTTGTCGTCAGGGCGCCGATCGGCGTGGCGGCAATGCTGCCGGGCAAGCCCAAAATCAACAATTGGGCCTTCGAGACGGTCCCGCAGCCTGGGCTCAACGGACGCCGAGGCTATCAGCCGCGCGGCAAGGCGCTCGGCGGATCGAGCGCGATCAACGGCATGATCTATATCCGCGGCCATCACACCGACTATGACGACTGGGCGGCGCTTGGATGCGAGGGCTGGTCGTGGCAGGAGGTCCTGCCTTATTTCAAGCGTGCGGAAGGTAACGAGCGCGGCGCCGATGATTTTCACGGCGGTGACGGCCCGCTGCGCGTCGCCAACCAGCGCAGCCCCCGGCCGATTGCGTCAGCTTTTGTCGAAGCTTGCGCCGAAAACCAGATCCGTCGCAACAACGATTTCAATGGACCGGAACAGGAGGGGGCTGGTCTTTATCAGGTCACCCAGTTCTGGGGCGGCGACAGGAACGGCGAACGCTGCTCGACGGCAGCCGCCTATCTGCATCCCGTGATGAACCGGCCGAACCTCACAGTCATTACGAACGCGCAGGTGACCGGGATCGTGTTCGACGGCAAGCGCGCGACCGGCTTGCGCTACCGCCGCGACCGGCGCGAAGAGGCCGCCGAGGCCTCGCGTGAGGTGATCCTTTGCGGCGGGACATTCGGCTCGCCGCAGCTTCTGCTGCTCTCCGGTGTCGGTCCGGCGGATGAAATCAGGCGACACGGAATCAGCGTCGTGCACGAGCTCAAGGGGGTCGGCAAGAACCTGCAAGATCATCTCGATTGCATCACATGCTACTCATCGAAAGAGACCGACCTGTTCGGTATCACTCCGAGTGGCGTGGTCAAGTTGGTTCGCAGCATGTTTCAATGGCGCAAGGATGGAACCGGCCTTTTCTCGTCGCCCGGATCGGAAGGCGGAGCCTTCCTGAGATCAGATCCCGAACTCGATCGCCCCGATCTTCAGTTGCATTTCATCATCGCCATACTCGATGACCATATGCGCAAGTCGCATTTTGGCTATGGCTTCTCCTGCCGCGTTTGCCAACTGAGGCCCTTTTCGCGCGGTGAGGTCGGTTTGACCAGCAAGGATCCCCTGGCGCCGCCGCGCATTGATCCGCGCTTTCTGTCCGACCCGCGCGACGCTGAGATCATGCTCAAGGGCGTCAAGCTCGTGCAGCAGATCCTGCAGGCGCCGGCATTAACGAAATACCGCGATAAGAATCTCTTCGCCGCCGGGATCACCTCTGACGAGGCGCTGATAAACCACATCCGCAACAAGGCCGATACGATCTATCACCCTGTGGGCACATGCAAAATGGGTCTGGATGACACGGCCGTAGTGGACCCAAGGCTGCGCGTGCGCGGATTGCAAGGACTTCGGATCGTCGATGCCTCGGTCATGCCGACGCTGGTCGGCGGCAACACCAATGCGCCGACCATCATGATTGCCGAGAAGGCCGCGGACTTGATCAAGGCGGCGTAGCCGCGCCTCGATTTTCGCGAGGAACTGCCGTCCGCCTTGGGCGGGCCGCGCGCGGTTGTACGTATCCGCGCGATGCGGGCTTTTTGCATCGTACCTCGGGTGCAGGGCCAAATACTGCAAAAGTTCAATCGCTTACGGCACCGAACACCGCCGGCCAGAGTTGGCTTGACCGTTCGAAGCGCGGTAGCTTACATCAGTCGACTGGCGCTGGCGGCAACGAATTCAAAGAAGAATTGCCTTGCGAACTGCTATTCCAACGAGCGGGCCGCGCACCCAGGAGGTCATCTCCTTTGGGCCATTTCGGTTGTTTCCCTCAGAGCGCGTTCTCAAGAAAGCCGATGAGACGGTCAAGCTTGGCAGCCGTGCGTTCGATATCCTGCTCGTTCTGGTTCAGCATGCGGGTGAAGTGGTCGGCCAGAGGGAGCTAATCGCCAAGGTTTGGCCCGGGCTTTTCGTCGAAGAGGTCACCCTTCGGGTTCATGTCACGGCTTTGCGCAAGGCCCTCGACACCGGCGAAGCCGGCGAGCGCTATCTCACGAATGTGCCGGGCCGCGGTTATTGCTTCGTCGCAACGACGTCACGGGACGCCGTGGGTTTGCCGACTGCCGATGATTTTCCTGAAGCTCACTACCCTTTGCCACCGCTGCTCGTGCAAATGGTTGGGCGCGACGAGATCGTTGGCAGAATCTGTCACAAGCTGACGATCGAGCGATTCGTGACCATCGTCGGACCAGGCGGGTTGGGCAAGACGACGGTAGCACTCTCCGTCGCGCATACATTGCTGCCGGAATTTTTTGGCGCCGTCTGCTTTGTGGAACTGAGCCCGGTTAGCGATCCGCGCCTGTTGGCACCGGCCGTCGTCTCCGCGTTCGGCCTTCCGGTTCAGTCCGGCGACCCGATTCCGGGATTGATCGGCCATTTGCGCGGGAAACCCGTTCTGCTGATTCTAGACGGCTCCGAACATCTAATTTCGGAGGCCGCGGCTCTGGCGGAGAGGCTTTTTGCCGAACTGCCGCAGCTACATCTGCTGGTGACCAGCCGGGAAATCCTGCGCGTCGGCGGCGAAAACGTCTACCGGCTTTCTCCCCTCGAAATTCCGCCTGATGGCTCCAGCCTGACGCCCGCCGAGTTGCTCGGCTTCCCGGCCGTAAAGCTCTTCTTGCAACGCGCGACGACGAGCGGCGGGCAGATCAATCTTGCTGATCAGGACGTCAGGATCGCCAGCAACATCTGTTGCAAGCTCGGCGGCAACGCGCTCGCCATCGAGTTGGCGGCGGGGCGTGTCGAAGCTTATGGCCTGCAAGAGATTGCAAGGCTGCTTGACAGCGAATTTGCCTTGCGCTGGCCTGGACGCCGGACTGCTCCGCCTCGTCATCAGACACTGCGCGCGACGCTCGACTGGAGCTACAACCTGTTGTCGGAGGTCGAGCGCACGGTTCTACGGCGTCTATCCGTATTCGTCACAGGCTTCACGCTCGAAGCCGCGCAGCAGGTCGCCGGAGGTCCGGGGGTCGGCGCGGAAGAGGTGTTCGACGCGGTCGGCGGACTCCTGATGAAATCGCTTGCCTCAGCCGACACCACGGGATCGATCGCGCGCTATCGGCTGCTTGACACGACGCGCACCTATGCCGCGCTGAAATTGGTCGATGCCGGAGAGCGCGACCAATCCCGCCGCGCGCACGCGGGATATTATTGCGGATTGTTGCAGACGACGGGGAATGTGGCGGATTTGCCGACACATGAGCAGCGCGCTTTGGTCACACATCTCGACGACATCCGCGCCGCGCTGCATTGGGCGTTCGGACCCGACGGCGATCCAGCCATCGGCGTCGACCTGACGAGCTATGCGAGCCCGATCTGGCTGAGCAAAGCTTTGTTTGCCGAATGCCGTGAATGGACGATCAGGGCCGCCGCGCTTGCGCCAGACCGCGAGGATAGCAAAGCGACAGAGCAGCATACCGTGATCCGCCTGGCGCTTGCGAGCTCCCAGTTGTTCACGACTAGCTTCTCGGTGGAGGCGATGGTCGCTTGGACCAGGACGCTGCAAAAAACCGTTCGCGAAACGCAGGGGCAATTGATACTGCGCTACGTATCGTCCTGGGGAGGGAGTATCCGTACCCGTTATGATGAGGCACTCGAACTTGCTCAACGTTGTGCCGAAGATGCGAGGAAGCTGTCTGATCCCGGTCCGACCGCTCTGGCGGAATGGATGCTGGGCCACTCTCTGCATCATCTCGGCAGGCTTGCCGAGGCGCGGACGCATCTCCAGCGCTCGCTGGATGTCGACACGGAGAAGGCGCGGCTCGCGCAGGTCAATGCGATCGGCTACGACCGCCGCGTTGACACGCTCGGCAATCTCGCAAGTACGCTGTGGATGCAGGGATTTCCCGAGCAGGCCGAGTTGTTGGGATTGCGCGTGCTTGAGGCGGCAAGGCCACTCCAATTCGCAATGCCGCTCAGCGTGGCGATGACATGGGCCAGCTTCCACAGGTACTTGTCCGATACCGACATCGATGCCGTCGAGCATGATATTGTCGAACTGATCGAGCACGCCAGAACCCATTCGATAAAACCCCAGGTAGGGGTTGGTAATTGCTTTCTGGCCCTGTGTCAGACGAGGCGAAATCAGTTCGATACGGCGATTCCGCTCGCGACCGAGGGGCTGCGGCTGTTGGCGGAAATGCGATATGAAGTGTTCGTTCCGCTCATTCTGGCTCACCTCAGTGAGTCCGCGATCGCGGCGGATCGCCACGCTGACGCTGCGTCCCTGATGGAGCAGCTCGCCAGCAGGGATCTCAACCCGGAACATTGGTGTACGGCCGAGGTCCTGCGGGTGAAGGGATTGCTGGCGCTATCGGCCGGTCACAACCGCGACGCGGCAGCCACTCTCTTTTTGCAATCGGCGGCGCTGGCGAACAAGCAAGGCGCGCTCGCGTGGGAGCTGCGGGCGGTGATGAATCTTGCCCGATTGAAGGCCAATCAGGGCCGTCAAAGGGAGGCCATAGAGCAGCTGGAAGGAGTTTACAGCAAGTTCACCGAAGGCTTTAAAACTGTTGATCTTCTTGCTGCGCGGAGCTTGCTCGGCGAGTTCGCCCGATGAAAAGGTCGGGCGAGCGTGGCGAGAGTAAGAGCCGCCAGGTTTTGTGCAAATATCGACGAGCTATGCGATTCTGGGTCGGGTGCCGGATGTCCGAGCCTGAGGAGCTTCGGTTTGCTGTTGCAGTACGCCTCCCATTGGCGCGACAATGGGAGCGCTGAAAATGAATAAAAATTACATAGAATCAACGGATTGGCTGTTTTCCGTGGCGCCCATGATGGATTGGCTTGATTTGCTTTTCTATTCAGGCCGTTAGAGCTCTATTGGCACAGTGCGGGGTGCACTCAGCGACTTTTTGCACCGATTGGACGAACTGGCATTGCCGTGGGGACGGACAAAAGAACCCAGTTTAACTGTCATCCAACCCGGGGCGTGCAGGGGACAGACCAGACTCAGTTAAGTCTTACCCGTAGCCTATCGGCGATAGTCGCGTCCGATATAACGGCACCGCGGTCCGATTTCAGACTGACTAGATCGGGAGGCGAGGGGTGGTCGGACCCACCCCCCGGCGGGGGCCAAAACGCTGGCGCGCGCGGCCGCGAATCCGGCTCGGCTAATTTTTTTAAATCCTAGAATCGTTTTGAAAGTTGACCGCAACGATCCTATTGTGGACATCGTCGCCAAGAAGATCATTGAGATTGGCGCGACTGGCATCAGCGATCCCGAAGAGATTTCCAAGACCGCAGTCAAACAACTTGGTCTCCCCTAGAACTGCCATGTATTACCGGGTGTATATCCTCAGCGACGAAGGGCACATCAGCCGCTTTCGCGAACCAGACTGCGCCGATGACGAAGAAGCCAAGCATATAGCTGCACAGATGCTCGATGGCCACGACTTTGAGGTTTGGCGGGAAAAGCGGCTGGTTGCTACCCTAAGGCATACCGACAAGAACTGAGCGCCACCCGCCTGCCGCCTTCATAAAAAATCTGCACCGCAATCGAAGCGGGAAGTCCAAAGTCCGCCTAAGTTCGACCTTCAAATCCCTTGGCAACGGCGGTCGCGCCGCTGACGGGGGCACAATGAAGTTGCTAACTGAATATCTGGAGCGTGCGATTCATTTCGAGCACCTTGCTGCCGCTGAAGCTGATCCAAAATTGAAGGAACAGCTACAAAAGCAAGCCAACGATTACCGAAAACTTGCAGCCAAGAGAGCGCAGGAACTTGGATTGCCGCCGCCTAGTCCACCGGAAAGTTCAAGCTGAAGTCGGTCCCGCAGCGACACCGCCGGAGGTCGGGTACTGACTTACGAGGCGGAGAAACCCCGCCGTTGGGTTCTCCATAACGGCGGGGCGGTGCTCAACGAGCGTACCATCAACGGCGGGTATGTTCCGGCGGCGCGTGATGCATCAACCGATTCAATGTGGTTTTTTCCGCCGAGGGATTGACGGACTTGATGCTCGGCGCCAATGCAAACGCTACCACAAGCAAGATAATCCCTGAGCAGATGATGCCGAGGAGAGTTTTTTCCATTTAGGGCAATGACTTTCAGGCGAGATTGTTTCGTGCAGTTTGACCTTACGAAAATTATTCGGCGCCACGAGTGCGGGCACTTGATCCTTATCAAAGCCGGAACCGCTCGGATGCTGAATCTTGTCAGCATGAATTGGTTGAACATCGAAGCCGCACCCTTTGATCGCGACCTGGAAGTGGCCGTGATCAACTCCGAAGGAACCCATGCCGTTGTGTTCCCCTGCCGTCGTATCCTCGGCGGCTGGGTTAATGCAGCTACCAGAGCGCCTGTGAAGATTCACCCAACGCACTGGCGGGATTGGGACACAATCTCAGCAGCACGATAATTTCACAGCCAGTTTCCTCAACGGTGACCGCTGTTTTACGTTCTGGGGCGGGATGTTTGGCGTGCCTGATGATGAAAAATCGGCCGCCTTGTCCTCCTCGGCGAGGGCCAGTCTGCGATATCGAACCGAGCGGGCGTTTCCCGCGGCTGCAAATCCCAAACGCTGCAGCACTAGGAAATCATGCGCAGGAAAAAGGATTGGTTCCCTGGACAGGTCCGACAGATTGCGGGCTTCCGGGCTGGCCGGGACCTTGGTTCCCGTGTTGGGATGCAGAACTCAATCGCCTTAAAACATGTGCATTAAAAAAGGGATCGAAGCTGTGGCCCCGATCCCCCATCGTTCAAAGTTGCGTCAGGCGCGGGTTGTGTTGCTATCTGGGTCCCTATGCGAACTGATCGCGAAGCTGTTCGCCCGGCTCGCCGCCGACAAACTCGATCAGGAGCCTCCTGGCCATCAGCTCAGGGTATTCCGTCTCATCGTCGTGGCCTCGCCAATCCTCGCCAAGGATAACACCCAACAACACCAAGACCTTGGCGCGCCTGCCTTCTGCCGTATGCGCAGGCGTCGCATACATCTGCTTTATCAGGGCCTCCGATTCCGGCATGTCAGTAACCAGCGCCCATCGCTCGTTAGCGGTCAGATACACGCCAGCCTGCACCTCGCCCGAAAGCGCCTCGTCATACAGCTGGCGACCTTTTGTTACAGTCCAAATTTTGGAAAGCCGAAGTATCTCGGCATTGAAGGCGCACGCGCCGTTATATTGTTCGAAAATCTGCTCTTCCAGTTCGAGCAGTTTAGGACCGTCTTGGGGCGCCGCCGGCATGGCCGCTACCGCGAGGGAACCGGCGCTGACGGCACTGGCGGCCGCGTGGAAATCCTCATCCGCCGTGGCAGCGTGCGACAAAAAATGCAGTAGTTGGCCTTAGTCGAAGCGTGCGTCGGGTGACCGTCGGCTTCGACCCGCAAGCAGTCGTCGGATATGATCAAGCACCAATCGATAGTCTAGGCCGCCTCCTGGCCCATCATTACACAAATCGCCTGCCAGTTGCAGAACCTTAGCAATAGTGCCGCCAAGCAGAACCTTGATAGCCGGATGGTTGGACCTCAACCAAGACGCCAGGGCAAATCCGCCTTCACTCGGCACGCCCTTCACGTCCATGAGCACAACGTCTATGCTCTCTCTTCCAGTAGAGACTGCACCACGTGCCTCGGTGGCATTGACCGCCTCCAAGACGCGATAGCCGCAATCGCGGAGATATTGAGCAAGGGGCTGCCGCACGAGAATGTCGCGCTCCACCACCAAAATCGTTACAGGTTC
>Ga0207663_10000866_pt1 | contig 13745 bp, 17 predicted proteins | sample LARL53metaG_FD_184346 | JGI IMG/M metagenome (GOLD analysis project Ga0207663, IMG submission 184346) | Corn, switchgrass and miscanthus rhizosphere microbial communities from Kellogg Biological Station, Michigan, USA - LAR L5-3 metaG... | ecosystem: Host-associated > Plants > Roots >...
GGGGCTATTCCTACATATAGAATCGCAAAAGGATTTGCAGGCTCACTTCGAACAGGACTTTGATAATCAAATTCTCTACACGACGCATTCGCCGTTCATGATTCCCATTCAGACTTTGGATCGCCTAAGAACCGTTACGATTTCTGAAGAAGATGGCACCGTAGTTACCAATAATCCAACAGGTGACGGCCGCACGCTCGCTCCGATTAGGGCCGCGTTGGGATACTATTACGCCGACAGCCTGTTCATCGGGCCAAATAACCTAGTTGTTGAGGGTGTCACCGATTGGTGGATTTTAGAGGCTGTTTCAAAACATTTCGTGGCCGCGGGGAAGGAGGGATTGCCTCCTAGACTTGCATTGCCACCTGTGGATGGCGCGCCCAAAGTCCCCAATATGGTGAGCTTACTAACGGCCCAAAAACTCATAGTCATGGCGCTACTCGATGATGATAGTCAGGGACGTTCAATTCGTGATGAAATGATCAAGTCGCGGTTACTGCGCGACGAGCAGGTAATCTTGATTTCAGAAGCGTTCGATTCCACGAAACCGCCTGAAGCAGACATTGAAGACTTGCTTGACCCGACAATTTTTGAAGACTTGGCTAGAGATGCTTATTCTAAAGAGCTTCAAGGCAAGACACTTGATTTGAACAGCAATATTCCTCGTATCGTGAAGCGGTTTGAGGACGCGTTTCAGCGGGTGGGATTGACATTTCATAAGACGCGAACCGCCGGCCTATTTTTTCGGCGGATGGCCGTGAATCCGACTAACCTTATGATCGGAGATTCAGTAAAGCGATTTGAACGCTTATTCGCGACGATTAAGGCGCGGCTAGAAAAGGTCATCGATCGCGGGAGCGATCCATTTCACTAGCTGGCGAAGCAGCTACTTAGCCCGAAGGGCGATGATATAGCCCCATGTGCTGCTGCACCTCGTCCGGCACGTTATAATCACGCATGACGGCGCGGCTGTCGCGAAGGCCGCACGCCTCTCGCTGCACCACGAGCATCCAGAGCGCGTGGCCGGCCTCCATCACCAGAGCACGTCGCAACTGCCGCAGCGATGCCTCCGCGCGCGGACGCGGATGGGCAGCATCGAACTCGGCCAGCCTGGCGAGAACGGCTTCCAGCGCCCGCCCCATCCGCCCGAGCGCAACCGCCTGTTCCTGGACGATTTCATAGTCGAGAACGTCGGCGGGAATGCGATGAAGGCGGAGATCGCGGGACATGGCTTATGCATAGCGTCACTGGGGTCGCATCCGCAACCTGTCAAGCCTTCAAATCGACGCGTCGAAGCGGCGAAACGTGGCTGTAGAAGTGGGGTTCCGAACCATAGAAATTCGCCGTGGTTCCGCTATTTTTGCAGTTTCGCTATTTTCAATCCGCCGCAGGTCCCAAAGCGGCGCGCTCGAAATGAGGTTTCCCATGTTCTCCGGGTCCTGGATCAGGCGGCTCGGCGCGCCGCTCGTCGCTTTTATTTTGATCATCGCCCCGCCGGTTTCGCCGGCACACGCTGTTGAGGTGGCTCGAAAGGTTGGTGTGGTGTCCTTCGGCCTTTTCGGCGATCAAGGCGTGTTCAGAAATGAGGCGATCGGCGCAGCCCAGGTCATGACGGACCGTTTCGAGACTGGCCCGGTCGACGTGCGGTATAATTCCAGGAAAGGCGGAAATGCAACGATCGAGGCCCTGGCGACGTCGTTGCAGACTGCAGCCAATGGCCTCGATGCCGAGAAAGATGTTCTGTTTTTGATTCTCACGTCGCATGGCTCTCCCGAAGGCCTTGCCATCAAGGCGGGGCGGCTCACGCAGACGCTTACGCCGTCTCGTCTCGCTGACATGCTCGCGAGAACGGGCGTCCGGCACAAGGTGGTGGTCATCTCGGCTTGTTATTCCGGGGTCTTCATCCCGCGCCTCGCCAATCCCGACGTGCTGGTGATCACCGCGGCCGATGCCAACCATCCGTCGTTCGGCTGTCAGGACAAGGCCAGGTGGACCTATTTTGGCGACGCTTTTTTCAACGTGGCGCTCCGCCAGGCCGCAAGCCTGAAGGACGCGTTTGTCGAGGCGCGCACGCTGGTGCGGAAGCGAGAACTGCATGAGCATTTCGAACCGTCGAATCCTCTGATGGCAGGAGGCGCAAACGTGCAGCCATTGCTTGTTGTGCGCCCCTGAACGAACCCAGCGAGCGCGCAAGCCTGTTGCTTGTGGGGAGCATTCGAGAGGATAGCCGGAGACTGAACTTCCATTCCGGACAATCGATGCCCGGCGACGAAGCGGGCCAACAACCTTATTTGTAGTAGGCCACTCCACACGCCTGATCGCCTATGCGCGTTTCAAATGATCGCTTCGGAACGGGTTCAGTCGAACCGGGCTTTGGAAACATATAATCGAATGTACTGACACCCCCCTGCGCTGCGTTCTTGACGGTATCGAATGCGCGCTGTCCGAACGGATCGTCCTTGAACTTTAGATCGCGCACGTCCGTGTTCATGATCGCAGGGTTTGGATGGGCCGTGAACTTGCCATCAGACATGTTGTAGCAGAAAACATAAATGTCGCGGTCATGGTATTCCTTGTTGCTCTTATCATTGAAAGCACTCAAGGCCGCCGCCTCGTTTGCCTTGAGTGCACGAACGGCTCGATCAAACATCGCTTTGGCTTCGGCTTCCGACCCGGTTTGTTGGGCGACGGTTAATCCGCCACTCCACAACAATGCCCCTGCAACTAATGCAGCCGCAATTGTACCTCTCGGCATTGCACTCCTCCCTGACTTTCAGCAATGACACAGCCAGCCAAGTGTGGCGGTTCAGAAGGTCCGCATCATTGTAGCCTGCGAGTTCGTCTTGCGAACTTCGGAATCGGGACACTGCATCACACGCTCACTATCGCACGATACCATCCATCAACGACGGCGCGCAGGCATTGAGCGAAGCGCGTCGTCGATCGAACAGCGGCAGAAGATGATCCCGCTGCTTCCGCGCGCTTAAGGGGCTCCGATGCCGCGTCACTCCGCCGCGTCGATGCCGGATTTGTGAGCATTCTTTGGTCTGGCACTGGCCTTGAAAGCCGTCAAAGCGGGCAAAATCCCGTGCGCGCAAAAACGATTTCTTCAAGCAGTTTCTAGCTGTCCAGTCCCGGACGAAAAAATTTTTCGCTTCCAGTTCCGGCCAAATCACCGGCTATTTCGATGCATCCCGCCTCGACAAGAGGGGCGTACGCGTCGTCACGGACGTTGGGCGCGGGATGCGATGGACGCGCCATGTCGGCGGACGAACGGCAATGAGCGCGGACGGCGAAGTCGTGTGGTACCAGTGCCGCCGATTTGAAGTTTCTGCGAAGGTTGCGGCGAGTCTGCGACAGAAACTTCAAATCGTAAGCGGCACTGAAATTTTGAATTTGCTAGTGCCCTTAGCTTTCCGAAGTTCGTGAAGGAAGGCGCTGCACGGGTGGACGAACTTCGGAAAGCGGGCACTAGCCGTCCCGATGCTGGTGTCAAGTTGGCGACGGTGCTCTCGCATCGCGCCGATGACGGGGGCAAGAAAGCCCGGTCCCCGGGAAGAGCACGAAGGAAACCGTTAACACCATCGCGCAGGGAATGCCGGTGATTTGGCTGTACCTGTGGTGACTTAGGCTCATGTGCTTTTTTCATTAGCACGTGAGGCTGCGGGTGCCGCTTAAGCACCCGGCATTCCCTGCGCCCTCTATGGGCGGACGGATTTGTGCAAGACTCGGGCGGATCACGCTGCGAGAATGTAGAAGTGTGGCTTACGCGCGTCATCGCGAGCGTAAGCGACCTGTCCGCGGCAGCTTTAGCGAAGACGGAAAGCAATTCAGACTTCTTCCGCGTCGTCATTCCGGGGCGCGAGTGTAACGAGCGAGCTTTGATGTGCAATTGCACATCAGAGAATCCATTTCTCCGCAGAGTTTGTGGCGTGATGGATTCCGGGGTCAGCCCTGCGGGCTGCCCCGGAATGACGAAAGGCTGTTTGACATTCGAATCTGAAAGCGATCGGCTCTTTTCGCCCATCGCGCGCGAGCTGATCTGCTGGCGTGGTGCGCCGAGAGCGCCAACCTCACCTTGCGCATCCGAACTTTCTGATCCAGGTCAAGGCGCCCGAATGGCCCCGTCCGACAATTTGGCCATGGAATGGAAGCCGATCATCACCGCGCCATTCGACCGCGACCTTGAGCTTGCCATCATCGATTACGACGGCACCCATGCGCTCGCGTTTCCATGTCGCCGTTTTCTCCACGGCTGGATCAATGCCGAGACCAAAAAGCTGCTCGATAATTTGCGGCCGACACACTGGCGCGAGTGGTAACTACCAACCGGGAAAATGCCAGACTAGGTTTTACAACTAGGATTTACTCTTCTCGAAGTTCTTGTCAGACGAGCGAGTAAGCGTAACCAGCTTCGCCTCTTCTTCCGCAAGCAGTTGGATGATCTGCCGCCGGGTTTTCTCGTCTTGCTCAGTGAGCAGCTTCCGGCGGAAGTGCTCGATGTTCATTTGCGCGACGTACACACACTGGTCCATGACGACCTCGCCCTGCGCTGGTCTGGACGGAAAATTGTTACTCTCATGATGGAGAAAAGCAAGCGACCTCTCTTCAAAGAGAAAAATACGAATTGGCGACAACCAATCCCGGCTGAAATGCACCGCTAATCGCGGGATTCGCTCCAGGCGCGCGCTTCACATTCCGGGAGCGTGCCGAGCCGGCGGACCACGTTGCGAATTGCGGCAGAGCGTCGATGGTATCGAGATAGGCGACGGCGAACCGCGGGTTGCCCCGACCTCCATTTGCTCACCTGCGTCCCGTCCACCATCCCGCCGCGATCAGCACCAGGCCGGCGATGGCGGCGACGATGCCGTGCTTGCTGTGCACGCGCGTCAGCCCGGCCTCGTGACCCGGCATGAAAGTGGGCAATTGATCCGCGGGCACGGTAAAATACACGCCAGCCACGACAAGAAGAATCACGCCGAGGAGAACAAGGATGAGCTTCATGTTGAAATTTCCTTTTGCGATTAGAGCATGATCCGGACGCGAAGGCCGCGTTAGCGCGAAGTGGAAACCGGTTTTCCCTTGGCTAACAAACGCATAACGCGTTTGCGCGGCGATCATGCTCATACAAAGAGATGAGATCATGATGCGATTCCGCTTAATCGCATCATGATCTGGCGACGCCGGCCTTTGGTCGCCTTCCGGCAGGCTTGAACCCGATCCATTGGCGTTTGTTAACGGGGGCCACCGATCTCGTTCTCCAGAATTGAGGCCTTGCCCCCGCCATCGCCACACCTATGCTTTGCCTAACCAAACCGGAAGACGCAGGCATGACCGACGTCGTGAACAACAAGGCCCATCATCGTTTTGAACTCACCGTCGATGGCCACCTCGCCGCGACCTATTACAGGATTTCGGGTGACGTGATCACCTTCGTTCATACCGAGGTCCCGAGTGAACTCGGCGGCAAGGGCATCGGGTCGAAACTGGTGAAGGGCGCGCTCGACCAGGTGCGCAGTGAAGGCCTCAAGCTGGTCGCCGAGTGCCCGTTCGTGAAGGGTTACATCGACAAGCACCCCGAATATTCGGCTCTTCTGAAGGCTTGAAATCTCCAGCGCGGCCTGGCCGGGGCCAGCGGGGGATCGAGCTCCTATCAAGGATTTTTGATGGTTAGTCGCAGCTTTGCGTCACCCCTTCACATCGCTTAAATAAGCCGGTGAAATACTCCTGCAAAAAGCTTCCATGATGGCCCCCGTCCGCGACAACAAGGCACAAAGCCGTTTCGAACTCGACGTCGATGGCGGGATTGCCTTTGCCAACTACCGCCTCACGCCCGATGCGGTCATTATTACCCACACCGAGACCCCGCGAAGCCTTCGTGGCCGCGGCATCGCCTCGCTGCTGGTGGAAGGTGCGCTCGACTTGATCCGCGCCGACGGACGCAAGGTGATCGCGGGGTGCAGTTTCGTGGCGAATTACCTGCGCAGGCATCCCGAACACGAAACCATGGTAGGCTGAGCCGACGGGGTCGACGCGGACTTAATCGATGCTTCAGACGATCCGGATCGACATGTCCGGCAGGCCGTCGAGCTTGCACAACAGCACGTCGCCCTTGACCACCGGACCCACATTTTCAGGCGTGCCCGAATAGATGATGTCGCCGGCTTTCAATTCGAAGGCTTCCGACAGTTTGGCGATCTGCTCGGCGACGCTCCAGATCATCTTGTCGAGATCGGAGGCCTGCCGAACCGTGCCGTTGACGGCAAGCGAGATCGCGCCTTTGGTCAGATGGCCGCTCTTCGTCACCGGATGGATCGGACCGATCACCGCGGCGTGGTCGAAACTCTTGCCGATCTCCCAGGGCTTTTTCTCGGCGGCCATGCCGTTTTGCAGATCGCGCCGCGTCATGTCGAGGCCGAGGGCATAACCATAAACGTGCTCGAGCGCTTTCTCCGGCGAAATATTGCTGCCGCCCGATTTCAATGCTGCCACCAGTTCGACCTCATGGTGGTAGTTTTTGGTGAGCGAGGGATAGGGATGATCCGCCACTTCGCCCACCGCGACATACTGGATCGCATCGGTCGGCTTCTGGAAGAAGAACGGCGGCTCGCGGGTAGGGTCGGATCCGCGTTCGATCGCATGCGCGGCGTAGTTGCGGCCGATGCAATAGATACGGCGGACCGGAAACACGTCCTTCTCGCCTGCGATCGGGATTGTGACTGCGGGGACGTCGAAAATCGGTTTTGCGCCTGATTGCGCCTGCGCCGGACCGTTTGTTGTCGCGGCGCCCGCCAATGCCAGCGCGCCCGAGGCGAGAATGGTCCTGCGGTCAACGGTTTCCATGGGTGCTCCGCTCTGTTGCCGGTTGGGCTTTTCTCGCGAAGGTATCTAGCGCCCGCTTTCGGGGCGAGCAAGCTCGGTCGGATCCGGCGCGAGGTCGCAGTGGAGCATAAAAAGGCCCGCGACGAGGCGGGCCCCTGGCTTGTCGATGAGGAACTCCTCCACTTGATGTCGGAAGGCAGCTTGCCGCCGTTGGCGGCGAGTTTCGCCATCACCTGCTTGTGCAGCCACACATTCATGGTGGCGGAATCGCTGGTGTCGCCGGTGTAGCCGAGCTCCTTTGCCAGCTCCTTGCGCGCAGCAAGGCTGGAGTCGATGTCGAGCGCTTTCATCAGGTCGACGATCGACGTGCGCCATTGCAGCTTCTCCTTCTTGGCCGCCACCGCCTTGTCCAGGATGGGCGCGACGTCGACCTTCTGTGCCGGCGGGGCGGAAGGAGACGAGGAGCTGCCGGCTTGCGGGGCAGGTCCGGAAGCAGATCCCGCCGTGCCGCTGCTTGCGGGAGCGGATTCAGCCTTGGTTCCAAAAATAGCGCTCATGATTTTTCCAAAAATACTCATCGCTCTCTCCCATTAAATTTTTGCGCCTGATCAACCCGGCAACGCACGACGGCTTAACCATAACGCTGCAAATTCGGCACTGCCGGGCTGCATCGCTTAAGACTTAAGGACGATCACTCTGCCTGCCAATGCAAGCAAGCGCCACGAGGTGAGCTTAACTTGGGCGAAATGACGTCCACGTGATGCTACATTCGCGTGCAACAACCCGCAGCGCTCACTCAAGCGTGAGCGACAGTATCGGCAAATCGGAGTACGCTGAAGTTTCAGTTCGCGACATGGCCAGTTTTGGATCGCTGTCTTCGCGTCTGGCCTGATCGTGATCGTTTCTGCAGACGGTCCCGCGCAGGTCCGCTGCGTCTAGGGAGATAGCGACCATGGCGACACAATACTCCGGCAACGCCGCGCCGCTGGCGCAGCCAGCACAGGGCACCACTTCCACTCCCGTCATCCGCAAGATCAACCTTTCCGATCTGCGTGATGCGCTGCGGCTAGGCTGGGAAGATTTCAAGGCGGTCCCGAGCCACGCTATCATCCTCTGCCTGATTTACCCGGTGCTCGGGCTTGTGCTGGCCCGCCTCGTGCTGGGTTATTCGGTCTTGCCGCTGCTCTTTCCCCTGGCTGCGGGCTTTGCCCTGCTCGGCCCGTTCGCGGCACTCGGCCTTTACGAACTCAGCCGCCGACGCGAACGCGGCGAAGAGCCCTCCGCCTGGGATGCCGTCGAGGTGATCCGTTCGCCGTCGTTCGGCGCCATGCTCGGGCTTGGCACGCTGTTGCTGGCGCTGTTCGTGACCTGGGTCGCAACCGCGCAGGCGATCTATGTCGCGGCCTTCGGCTACGAGGCGGCTGCCGAAATGCCTGATTTCCTGCGGCGTGTGCTGACCACCCCGCAAGGATGGTGGCTGATCATCGTCGGTTGCGGCGTGGGCTTTCTGTTTGCGCTCGTTGCCTTGTGTATCAGCGTGGTCTCGTTTCCGCTGATGCTCGATCGCCATGCGGGTGCCGGCGATGCCATGGTGACTTCGCTTCGGGCTGTCGCGATGAACCCGATTCCCATGGCCGCCTGGGGGTTGATCGTCGCTGTGTTGCTGGTCGCGGGCTCGCTTCCGCTATTCCTGGGTCTTGCCGTCGTTGTGCCCGTGCTGGGACACGCGACTTGGCACCTCTACCGCAAGGTGGTCGCGCCCGATCCCAACCAGCAGCCGATCCCACCGCGTCCGCCGCGCGAACGGCGTCCAGCGGCCGACTTCCCGGCTAACCTGTTTCCATGGCGGCGTAAGGGCGGCATGTAAGATCAAGGCGATCGCGTCGCGGTTTTCGCGTCGAGCGGTAACCGCTGCCGCCGATTGAGGCCTCTCGCGAAGGTCCACCTTGGTAAAAGCCTTGTTTTGGCCGTGGTTGCCGCAGACATATTTCGCCATCGAGCCCTGAAGAGCGAAACGATTCCGTGCGACATCCCGTGATCTCCCGCTGTTTTTTCGCCGTGAGCACGATGCTTGCGATTTCGACCACGCCAGTCTCGGCCGTGCCCTGCGGCACGGGCAGCTTTCCGGCTTGGCTCGAAGAGTTCAAGGCTGAAGCCGCCGCGAAGGGAATCTCCCAATCGGCGATCGCCTCAGGCCTCAACGGCGTAACGCTCGACCAGGCGGTGCTCTCCCGGGATCGTTCACAAAAGGTCTTCAACCAAAGCTTCGAGGAGTTTTCCGGCCGCATGGTGCCGCCGCGGCTTTCGCGCGGAAGCAACATGATGAAGCAATACGGTTCGGTGCTGTCGCGCATCGAGCAGGCCTACGGCGTGCCCGGCGAGGTCATCGTTGCGATTTGGGGATTGGAGACGGATTTCGGCGCCAATACCGGCAAGTTCCCGACCATGCGTTCGCTGGCGACGCTGGCCTATGATTGCCGGCGCGCGGAAATGTTCCGCAACGAATTGCTGGATGCGCTTCGCATTATCGAGCGTGGCGACCTCACCGCTGCCGACATGCGCGGCGCCTGGGCGGGAGAGATCGGCCAGACCCAGTTCATGCCATCGTCCTACATCAAGTTTGCGGTCGATTTCGACGCCAACGGCCGCCGCGACCTGCTTCGCAGCGCCCCGGACGTGTTGGCCTCAACCGCGAATTTCCTCGCCAGTTACGGCTGGCAACGCGGCAAAGGATGGGACCCCGGCAGCGCCAACTTCGGCGTCCTTCAGCAATGGAACAAAAGCGAGGTTTACGCCAAAACGGTCGCCTATTTCGCCGACCAACTTGCCCACGCGCCGTAAAATCACGGCATGCTCATGGAATGATTCATCTTTCATTCCTATTTCACATGCGAATCACGCATAATTCAACTTTACTTGCAGGCCGGAACAGAAGGCCGAGAACACGTGCTCTGGGCGGTGTTCCGGGTTAGGGGCGACCTCTTTCGCCAACTAATGCTGCAACGTGAGGGGCATTTCTACCCAAAGGTCATCGGACGAGGTAATCACTGACGTAGGGGCGCAGCCACCTGCGGCCAAGGTGGTTAACTATTCCCTTCCTTAGCCATGCAAATTCCGTTTAGCTGCAGCGCAACATGGGAGCTTCTGAGCGGAGGAACCCTCCTCTATATTCACTTCAACGGTGAAGCTCCTCCAAGAGCTGAATCATCGATTTTCAAGGAGACTACCATGTTGCTCTCGCTCATTCGCATGATCCGGGCGTTTCGGGATTATCAGCGCAACGTTGCTGAGCTGTCCCAGCTCACCGACCGCGAATTGGCCGATATCGGCCTTGACAGGTCGGATATACCGCGCGTTGCAGCCGGCAACTACAACGGCTGACACGGTTCCAGCCTGCGATCGAAAACGGATAACGCCCGCCAAGTTGCGGGCGTTGTCGTATCGAGTGCGTACCGCGCCGGCGCGCATTCCACTTGGTGCCGAAACGCGCTACCTCTGTGCCTCATGACAGGCCTCCCATCTTCATCTCGGCGCGTGCATATCATCGGCGCCGGCCTTGCCGGCTCGGAAGCGGCCTGGCAGGTCGCCAATGCCGGAATTTCCGTCGTTCTTCACGAAATGCGACCGCACCGGATGACCGAAGCCCATCGCACCGATGGGCTTGCCGAACTCGTCTGTTCGAACTCGTTTCGCTCCGACGATGCAGCCAACAATGCCGTCGGACTACTGCACGCCGAAATGCGGCGGCTGGGCTCGCTGATCATGCGTGCCGCCGACGCCAACCAGGTCCCCGCCGGCGGAGCTTTGGCGGTCGACCGGGACGGCTTTTCCGCATTCATTACCAAGGCGCTGCGCGATCATCCGCTGATCGAATTACGGCGCGGCGAAGTCGCCGGACTTCCGCCCCTGGACTGGGACAACGTGATCGTCGCGACAGGCCCCCTTACCGCTGCGCCGTTGGCCGAAGCCATTCGCAAACTGACCGAGGAGAATGCGCTCGCCTTCTTCGATGCCATCGCGCCGATCGTACATCGGGATTCGATCGACATGTCCGTGGCCTGGTTTCAATCGCGCTATGACAAGACGGGCCCGGGCGGCACCGGCGCCGACTACATCAACTGCCCGATGACAAGGGAGCAATACGACACTTTTGTTGCAGCACTGATCGCCGGTGAAAAGACGGATTTCAGGGAGTGGGAGACCAATACGCCCTATTTCGATGGCTGCCTTCCGATCGAAGTGATGGCGGAACGAGGTCCTCAGACGCTGCGTCATGGGCCGATGAAACCGGTCGGGCTGACCAATCCGTACAACCCGCAGGTCAAGGCTTACGCGATCGTGCAATTGCGCCAGGATAACAAGCTCGGCACGCTCTATAACATGGTGGGTTTTCAAACCAAGCTGAAGTATGGCGCGCAGCAGCGCATCTTCCGCATGATTCCCGGCCTCGAAAACGCGGAATTCGCAAGGTTAGGGGGTCTCCACCGCAACACCTTTCTGAATTCGCCGAAGTTGCTCGACGCGCAGTTGCGCCTTCGCGCCGCTCCGCGGTTGCGGTTCGCAGGCCAGATGACGGGGTGCGAGGGCTATGTGGAGTCCGCGAGCATCGGCTTGATCTCCGGCCTCTATGCCGTAGCGGAGTCGCGTGGCCGCTTGCTGCCACCACCTCCTCCGACCACGGCGCTGGGGTCATTGCTTGGCCATATCACCGGCGGCCATATCGAGACGATCGACAACGGCCCCCGCTCGTTCCAGCCGATGAACATCAATTTCGGATTGTTTCCGCCGCTGGCCAATCCACCGACCAGAAGCGCTGAGGGAACGCGCCTGCGCGGCAATGAAAAGACGATAGCAAAGCGTCGGGCTATTACTGCCCGGGCCCTCGCCGATCTCGACCATTGGATAACAGACCATTTGCGCGTAGCCGCGGCAGCGTGAGTATTTTTTATGAATTTGCCAAAGGAAGACGCCGACGTTCTGTCGGCGCGATGGACTGAAGGCGTATTGCTCAAACGCGACGTGTTTTCAACGGTCGAGCGTGGCCGCTTTCGGCAGTCAGGCGGCGACGTCGATGCGGTCCTGCGCCGGATCGATCGGGTTCCGTGGTGGTCCTATGCTTTCGCGCGGCATCTTTTCGCTCGCGAGCGCCGCGCGCTGGAGCACGTCGGGGGTTTGAATGTGGGACCCGAATTGCTGTGGGCAGGACGCCAGGCACTGGTGCGCAGCTTCATCGACGGCATCGCCCTGCACCTTGCGAAACCTTTCGATAATGCCGCCTATTTTCGGTCGGCCAAACAGGCGCTGCACAAACTGCATCGTGCCGGCATTTGCCACAATGATCTCGCCAAAGAGCAGAACTGGCTGGTCGGTCGTGACGGGCACGCTTATCTCACCGACTTCCAGCTCGCCGCCTGCTTCCGCACGCGCGGCCCCCTGTTCCGGATCGCGGCCTACGAAGACCTCAGGCATATGCTCAAACACAAGCGCAGCTACGCACCATCGGCGCTGACCCCGAAGGAGCGCAAAATCCTGGCGCGCAAGTCGCTCGCCGCCCGTCTCTGGCTTGCGACCGGCAAAAACGTTTATCACGCCATTACCCGTGGCCTGTTCAATTTTACCGATCGCGAGGGTGGCGGCAGGCGCCTTGTCAACGACGCGCCCGTGTTGATCGAAAAGATCCGGAACAATCCCGGTGTGCGCGATGCGGCCATCGTCGCATTCGCCGATCGCCGCGCCGGCGTCGGGCTTTATGCCTTCGTGGAGGCCGATCAGACCGCTCTCGAAGCCCGGATCAGGAATGAGCTAGCGGCCCGCAAGGGTCCGAGGCCGCCGGAACACATCCAGGTGGTGAAGGCGTTGCCGCGCGATGCGGGCGGCAGAGTCCGAACCGAACTGCTGCAACTCGTGGCGACCAACCAGCTCGACCTGATCGAACCGATGATGAAGAACGAAACCGATCGCGCCTTCCTGAAAAACATCCTGGAATCGCGCAAAAATCTGCGCGATCGATTCGATTTTCGAGGCGGCTGAATTCAATTCTCGTTCAGGCGGAGAATTTCCGCGACCGCGACGCCCGCCATAACGTCCACAAGGTCTGAAACCGCGGCGTCGAGCCAAGTGCGAACGGATTGTTGTCGGCACGCGACAGCCGTGTCAGGTCGCGCCGGACCTGGGCCAACGGCAGGAAAACGGAGCGTACTTCCGGCGGAACGGTCGCCATCAGGTCGAATGCCGTCGTCAAATGAGCCCGCGCCTCGCCCAGCAACTGATCAAACGCGGCGCGAAGGTTCGGGGTCTGCTTGCCGGCGAAGACGTCCTCGATCCCGCAACCCTGGTTTTCCAGGACCTGTTGCGGCACGAACAATTGCCGACGCGAGGCGTCGAGCGGCAATGAGATCATCACCTGCACCATCCCCTGCGCAAGTCCTGCATGCCGCGCGAGATGCTCGATGCCGCCCGAGGACTGCCCGAACACCGCACTGGCCAGCGAGAAAAGGGCAGACGAGGTGTCGTTGATATAACCTTCAAGCGCCGCCACGGTCGGCATCGGATCGTTGTAGAGGTCGAATTGATGCTCCTCGATCAGGCGCGACAGCCGCACGACCGGCAACCCCCAGGTCTGGATCGCCAGCAGCAATTCGGCGGCGACCGGATTGCCCTCGACGCCGCCGTGCTCCATGCCCGCGAGCATGTCGGTCCACCACTGCAGGCGCATCTCGCCTGGCAGCGGCTGACTCACTTGCGTGCGCACCCGGGAAACCTCGACATTGAAGGCGTATAGCGCCAACAGGGCTCGACGCCGCGGGGCAGACACGAAGAGGCTTGATGCGTAGCGAACAAAATCGTGCGAGCGTACCAGCTCTGCACAGAAGCTCGACGCCTCCCTGGCTTGAGCCGAATCCTGCATCAGATCGCTCATGGAA
>Ga0207663_10000868_pt1 | contig 13733 bp, 15 predicted proteins | sample LARL53metaG_FD_184346 | JGI IMG/M metagenome (GOLD analysis project Ga0207663, IMG submission 184346) | Corn, switchgrass and miscanthus rhizosphere microbial communities from Kellogg Biological Station, Michigan, USA - LAR L5-3 metaG... | ecosystem: Host-associated > Plants > Roots >...
ACCTGCATCTCGTGATAGCCGTAGAGATGCAGCCCGCCAGACCGTTGGTTGTTGATCAGCGTGCCGATGAATGCCTGAGTGATGCCGATGCCCGTAGGCGTGGTCATCAGCCCCAGGGACAATGCACCGCCCGATGGTGGCGGATATACAGTCAGCGCCTGCGGCGTGGCGATCGGGTTGGCCCACCACGTATTGGCGCTATCCGCAACGCCGCTGCCCGTCGTGTCCAGGGTGGTCGTGTATGACCAGAGGTCGCCGGCCTGGAACAGCCGATGTGGCTGCCAAGGGGCCGAGGTGAATTCGTCGTCGAAGATGGTCGCGGAGTTGCCGACGCCGGGCACGGCCTGGGTCAGCGTGATAACCGCATTGGTTGGCGTCGCGCCACCCGCGACGGTGACAGTGGTGTTGCCGATCGGCACAGGGATCGGCAGGACCGATGCTGTCTGGCCAACGTCAGCGCTATCGCCCGCAGCAGCCTGGATTTTCCCGCCTGATGCGGCAATGACGTTGAGCGTGCCGCGCATCAGCCCGCCGTTCCAGGAAGGATGCCGCTGACAATGCCTGCCACGTTCGCCCTCGCCGATACACCGGCAGAGCCGGCAAGTGTGCCAGAAAGCGGCCACGTTATGGCGCCGCTGTGCAGGACCAGAGTATCGCCACTGATAGAGGCAGACGCCGCCACAGTACCCGCAAGGAGGTTCGTGCCGCGGAGTACGGTCGCATTGGCCGATATGCCAGCAGTTGCGCCGATGACCGAGGCCGCAACGCGCGCCGCGATCCTTGCATATGCGTTGACTGAAGCAGTGCCAAAGACGCTGCCGGCCATGTTGTCGGGGAATACAATGATCGACGGGTCGACCGTCACGGAGAACTGGAACGGCAGCGCAAGAATGCCGTCAATCACCGCATACTGGAACGCCGTTCCGATGTCAGTATTTCTCACGGCGATGGTGATCGACGCCGCGTCTGTCGTCGTCACCGAAACGTCGTAGGTGTTATCTTCTGTTGCGAGGTAGCCATTGGCGCCATTCATAAACCGGTGCGCGCGCCGCTTGAGCCAAGGCGTCGAGAACTGGAACCCGTCGCCTTTGTACAGGTGCCACGTCAGGATGCGCTTATAGACATCATCGGTGACCGGCAGATAGGTGATCGGGTTCGTGTTCGCAGGATGCAGCCGGCCGCCAGCATAGACCGACGTGTTGTACGCCATCGTGTTGTAAGGACCAGAGCCGGCGCCACTTGGTGCGGGCTTCTGGTAACTGAGGGTCGGCCGTTGGATGCCATAAAGGCCCCATCCCACCCAATCGAGGAGGCTGCCGCTTAGTGCCGACCAAACCGGCAGACTCAGATTGTTGAAGTCGTTGACCCACTGCTGAGCGAGGTAGTTCTGAGCCGCGACGAAGCTTTGAAGGTCGTCGTCGTCTTCAAATTGTTTATATAGAAAACTTTTTATTACGGTCTGGAAAGCGACCGGTCCGCTAGGCGGGAATTGAGTGGTCCCACTCACCGCTCATGGACCCGTCACGGTGACATGCGCCTGGTCAGTGAAGAAGTAGCTCTCCGGATCGCCGTCGACGATACCAGTGCCAACGTTTGGCGGTGTACTGACGCCGTTGATGGCATAGGTCCACGTCAACACCGTTATCAACTGGGTGTCGACCACAGGCTCGACCGTGTTGAAGACGCTTTCTTCCAAGGCATACTGATTGATCGGTGCACCAACCGGCACTGCGTTGACGAAATTGATGATGGCAGTTTGCGCCAACTGTGAGATGGCGGGTGACGATGCGAGCGTGCTGGTCGCATTCCAGGTCAGGGTGATAGTGACGATCTGCTTCGGCGGCGTAACCCATGGTATCGTGTAGGTGTCAGGAAAGTCCGATATGACGATGCTGTTGTTCCGCAAGTTCGGCAGCACCTGACCGCCGCCCGAATAGACACCGAACGACGAGGTATCAACACCGATCGAGAAGGTCTTCTCATCGACCACCGTGATCGTGTAGCTGCCAGTATTGAGCTGCGTCATGCCCTGGCAACCCGAGAATGTGACCACCTGGTTTGTGGCATAGCCGTGGTTCAGAGTGGTGACCACGACCCCAGGATTGGCTTTGGTCGCAGAAGCAACCGACATCACCGAACCGGTCAGCGACGAGAGGATCGGCACCCCGCGGTAGATCGCATTGGCAATAGAAAATGGGTCCGGCGAGGCGCCGCCAGCTATGACCTTCCACAGCCCACCACTGACCGCTTGGATGGCAACCTGCTGTGGCAGCACACCGGATACCGCTTCCAGCAGTGTTTTGAGAAAGTCCGGCGTTCCTTGGCTCGTAACCCGCTCGGCTTGCAGGACGCGGAGCCGATATTGCTGCTCAGTCTCCTGCGTCGTGCCACCAGTGCCTGGGTTCGGATTGGTGACGCTGAGCGAGATGGTCGCCGGTACTGAGGTCTGTATCGTGGTCACCGTGCCTGATGGCACTGCCCACGAACCAGAGACCGTGGCAACTGCATTGACGACAGGGGAACTGCCGTTGGCGCCAATCGCCGAGGCCGCCTGAACGGCGTAGCTATGCGTGCCGTCGCCGACGAGGAAGCCCTGCTGGATCAGGACGCCGGGCGGCCCGGAGAAGACGACCCCAACCGATACGTTTTCCAGAGTGCCGATCGGTATGCCGAGCAACTGGCCAAGCTGGTTCAGGATAAAGGCGTTGGCGCCGAACGGCGTGAGACTGTTCAGCAGCTCGACGCGGGCTTGATCGCAGATGATCAGCGCCCCCGTATCGGTAGAGGCGATGTCCTCGATCAAGCTGCCCGGCAGGTTGGCCGTGTATCCCGGCGCTGGCGTGATGACTGCGTTGCCGTTCTTGTCGGTGCCGAAGGTGACCAGATTGACCAACTGGCTCCGCAGGTCGGCCGGCGCTTGTGGTTGCGCCCCGGCCTGAGACAGCACAATGGGATAGAAGAGCGAGTTTACCGTATCGGACATCGCTCCACCCCGTCGTCATCGGACAACGCGACCCCGCATCATACGATCTGTTGCATATCGAATGCCCATTGCATCGCCGCGCCTGCAAGCATCCATGTAATCGCAGGCATCATCGCGCGACTTGCCGGCCTTGCTCAGCGCAATTGCGACCGCCTGCTTCTGCGGCTTTCCAGCTTCGATCTCGGTCCTGATGTTCGTGCTGATTGTCTCGCGAGACGAACCGGACTTGAGCGGCATATCTCCTCCTACGTTCCAGCAACCGGTGGACCAGACTGAGCGATGCCGACTTGAACGCCGCTATGGTGGTGGGTCGCCGCCCCGGTGCCAGAGGGACCGAAGTTGATGGTTCCTGTCACCGTGAGGTCACCGTGGATGGTGACCATGCTGGACGTGATATCGAGTAGATTGGCGCCGAGATCAATCGCCATGTTGCCGCTGCCAGTGATGGTGATACCGCCGGCCGTGATGGTCCACGGATTGCTGCCGAGGTCGATAGTGTATCCGCTAGGCGTCAGTGTCAGGGTGCAGTTCTGGTCGGCGTCCTGGACCACCACGCCATTCGGCCCGTAGATCACCACGGCGTCGTGGTCGACGCTGCGCCAATTCTTGTTGCCGCACGGCATGAAGGCCAACGTCGAGAGGTTCGGCTGTACCGTAAGGTCGGCGGTGCCGTCACCAAGGCCCGACATCTGCCCGAGATATGCGTCGGCGCTGATCGCGAAACCCTTATCGCCAGCCTGGATCGGGTAGCGGACATATTCCGGCCCGAACAGCGGCATCTTGACTTGTGGCAGCGTCAGCGGGTCGGCCTTAACCTCGAACTTGACAGTGATCATCGCCCCGTCGACGGAGACCACCGAGCAGGGTAGGCACTTACCCAGTTGCTGCACCCGGCTTTCGGATGCGCGCGACATCGCCTGGTTGATCGATAGGGAAAGCGGAATCTTCTGGGCGTTCGCCACATCAGCCTCCGAGCTGGACGAGACCGAGCGTCGTGTTCCAGCTCATCGCATCGGCTTGCCGAAAGTTACCCCAGTGATGGATGCGCTCGATGAAGAAGCTGGCCCCAGAGGCAATGCCCAGCATATCGCGGTCGCGCGACGGCTGGAGCGACGGCATAGCGGCCGCATTGGTGATCACGTTCGCGCCGCTGGTGAACTTGACGTAGCCGCCCAGTTCCAGGTCGCCGCGCATCACCAGCTTGCACGTGAGCTTGAACGGCTCGTACCAGGTTACCTGGCCGATGAGATCCTGAAAGTTGATCTCCTTCGCGTCGCTGTTGCCCTGGCTGATATCGCTGGTGTCTCTTGCAGCGAAGGTTTGGCCGTCGTTGTAGACGTAGACCCCATTATCCTTGGTTCCGCGCTGCCCGACTGTCACCGCCTGCACTGCTTGCGCGAACTCGGTGGCGGTCACGTAGTAGCCGTGCTTGTCCTCGTTGGCCGTACGGTCGTCTGACACCTTGATGTCGGTCTTGAGCTTGGACAGGTCGGGATTGTTCTTGACCGTCTCGCTGATTGCGTCGGACAACTTCTGGCCCTTGGTCCACGTGAAGACGTAAGGCTTCGGCAGATCAGGCGTTCCGGTCAGCCCGCCCGCGCCGATGACCAGATCCAGCGTCATGTCGGTGCCGAGCCAGTTGCCGAATGCCTGCCAGATCGCACCCTTGACGACGAGGCCTTGTTGCGCGGGGTTGGCCAGCGGCAGCCCTTTGGCCATGCCAACTTTGACCGAGATGTTCTGGTTGTTGAGGTCTTTGCGGTAGATATCGGCCAGAGCCAGGCCGTAGATGCGGACGTAGGAGCGGGTATCGCCGATGTGCAGCGGCAGTTGTTCGATGTCGACTTCGACGTTGAGTGCTGCCGGGTTGGTTGAGCCATCAGGTAGCAACGAGGTAATCACGCCGCTTTCGAGCACCGCATTCGGCGATAGTGGCAGCGGCGATGCCTGATTACCGAACGACGCCAGATTGATCGGCGTGCCATCCGTATCGGATAGCTCAATCCGATAAAACCTCACGGATTGATCTCAAACTGCGAGCCAAGCGCGCGGAACACCATTGTCGACGTGACAAAGTATCCCGCCAGGAGGTTGATGTCGCCCTCTTGCGGCGATGAGATAAGCGCCTGGTGAAAGACCAGCACATCATTCGCCGTGAAACACGATAGGAACCATCTCTGGCCGAACACGTTCCAGGTGACGCGCATGCGATAGGTGTTGCCGTCGAGCGATGCCTGAAAGTCGAACCCACGGCCGGGAGGTGGCGATAGTGGAATGTAGGTTGTCACGGACCGCCGCCAGCAATGCTGATCGGAGCAGCGAGTGAATCCGCGGAACCCACGACGCCAAAGCCCGAGACGCTTCCCGGCACGCTCTGCCCAATAACGGCATTGGCGCCAGAGTAGGACGGGTCGGTAACCACTCCTCCGTTGGTCAGCTTGCCCATCAGCCCGGTCGCTGCTTGCTGCGCCGCGTCGAGAGTGACGAGAGGCTGCATGAAATCCATCTGCCAGGTATGCTGCGCCTGCGCGCTCGGGCCGCCGGAGATGTCCGTCATCTTCAGCATGATGCAGTTGGTGTAGAAGTAGCTTGGCGTCAGGATCGAGTACGTCCCGCCCTGCTGGTTGTGCTGGTCGAGCGACGACTTGATCAGCATCATGGTGGCGATCTTTGATGCGTAACCGAGACGCTGGCGAACCGGGCAGATCATCCGCATCGAGATGGTGAGCGGCTGTTGAATGACGGCGTTGCCAGCCACCGCCTGGTTGGCAAAGGGGTAGGTCGCAATCTGCTGGTCGATGAGCGTCGACCCCGGCATGGGAATGAAGTGAGCGAAGAAGTCGTCCAGCTCGATATTCTCGCTGCCGCTGGCTACGCCAATGACGAAATTCAGCCCCAGCCCTTCGGTCAGAAAGATGAACGGCACGACCTGGTAGGGCCATTGCGCGATGACGGACGAGCCGCCGGTCAGGAAGATCGGCGATAGTTCATACGCCAGCTTGAATGCTGTGCCGACAGGTGTAACGGGCATCTCAGGTCGCTAACAGCCTGTGCGTGGTCACCACATTGCCACCGGTCTCATTCTGGATCGTCACGCCGACATGCGGCGGCTTCACCGGATGGAAGTCGGGCTGCATCGACCGAGACTGACCAAGCACACTTGGCACGTATTTCTGCGTCTCCTGCGGCAGATGAGAGAGCCAGTCGGCGCCGAACTTCTTGATCGACTCAATCACTCGGCCCTCACCGGCATTGTACGACGCCACCACCTTGGATGGATCGCCGCCAAGCTCCGGCATTGAGAACAGGTGCGCGAGATAGCGCTGAGCGGCGCGTATGGCCTCGATCGGATTGAACGGGCTGCCTTGACCGAATTTCTTCCACGTCTCGGGCATGAACTGCATCAGCCCTTGCGCGCCTGCGGGTGAGACGGCCATCGGGTTGAAGCCACTCTCGACCTTCGCAATGCGGCTGATCAGATCCGCGCCGGTCATATTCTCGCCGCCGGTTTCCATACCGGGCCTGAACGCCACGCTCTGAAGCATGCCGGCCCATGGCGGTGGCTGCTCTGCCGCTGGCTTTTCCTTCTGCTCGTTGAACCCGCGGAATCCGGTGATCTCGACCGGAAGGGGCATGCTCGCGGTGATCGGCAAACCCTTGCCGCCAGTGCGGAAGGCGGTTGGCGAGAAAAGATCGCCCGGCGACCAGTGATCCTGCCTACGCAAGATCGGATCGGTCTGGCGCTTGTCTACCTCGTCGTCCTCGGTGCCCTCAAAGCGCCGCCATTTGCCGGTGTTCCAATCGAAACCCATGCCACCGACCGAGGGCTTGGTTCCTTGCTGCTCCTGCAAGGGCACCGCTTTGTCGTCACCAGGCGCCGTCTTGCCGCCGAACAGGTTGCCGATCTTACCGAGAAAGCCGATGAAGCTCTCCAGCGCCGTCACCGCCTCACCCAGCTTGGTAGTGAAGGCGTCCCAGTCCTTCTGGAAATCCTCTTTGGACAGGAAGTCTGAGAACCGCTTGAGCGCTGCGGCGATCGCGTCGACATTATCCTTGGACAGCGCCCACTTGATCAGTGATTGCAGCAAGCCGGTGATCTGCTGCGTCAGGTTTCCTAGTGGGCCGGCTAGTGCAACTATCTGATTGGTCAGCGTCGTTTTGATGGTGGCGCCCGCTTCCTCCATTTTGGAGACGAAATCCTGAAACGCCCGAGCGCCAGGTATTTCGAGGGTGCCGCGCATTCGGTTTGTCGCGCCGATCTGCGTCTGTAATTCCTCAGGCGACTTAGCAATGAGTTGCTGCGCCTGCGAGAAAGAACCGAGGATCTTGTCGAGGCCGAGCTGCTGGAACATCAGCCCGCGGCGGTCCTGCGGCGTGCGCTGCATGACGCCCTGGAGCGCCGGCAGCACCTTCTCAAGCAACCCCACTGCATCCTCGCCGGGGGTTACGTCGAAGCTCTGCAAGCCCATGCGCTGTGCGGTGCCCCGCAGCAGCATCAGGCTTTTCCAGCCCTCGCTACCCGGCGTCTGCGCCGCGGTGCCGAGGCCAGATAGCATCGAGTTCACGTCGCCGAAGCGCCCCAGGCCAATCCTGGCGGCCTGTAGTCCTCCTATCGTGGTGAAGTTCGACGCCGATTGCTGCCGCAGATTGGCCGCGCCACCCGCCAGCTTGTCGAAGCCCAGGAAGCCGAAGCCGGTAGCTGCGCCGGTCAGTGTACCCAGAAGCCCAGTCAGCGAGAGGAACCGCTGCGCCATCTCGCGCACGTTGCGCACGACCTCGCGGGAATGGTCCCGCATCTGGCCCCAGGCGCGCACCAGGCGCTCGGCGTAGGGAACCGCCCTCTCTTCCTCAGTCTGCCCGCCCCGCGCCCCAGGAAGCCCCACGGCCCGCCCTGTGAGGCTGAGCTGCGGCAGGTTGCGCGCCGTCTGCTGGTACTTCTCGATCTTCTGCTGAAGACGATCTAGGGCAGCATCGTTGACATTGATATCCAGGACCGACCGCAAGGCCATGTCACATCCCTACTCGTGACGCCCGCATGAGGTGCCTAGCTCGAAATTCTACTGGGGTATGCCAGGGAAACGAGCCATCGTCGGCGCGATCGAAGATGCAGTCGCGGTATCCATCGTTAGAGGCCCAGTCGAGGATTGTGGCCACGATGGAGCCTGGAGCGTCACGCCAGTATTGGCGGTCTCTGTCGAGGTCGGCAAAGAATCTGCGAACTCCGATAAGCTCTGCGATGATGTCGAAGCACCCCACAGTGCAACAAGCCCATCGATCAGGCCCTTCCGCTCGACCCGGCGATTCAGCCGCCAGGCCAAGGTAAAAAAAACCAAGGCCCCCTCTATTTCGTCAGCGTCTTCCTCGTTGATCAGTTCGGACTTAACCGCATCGGCATAGGGGACCATCTGCCAGCCGCGACCATGCCCGTTGCCGGCTCCGGGAGCTACGACATTGGCTAGGCGGCGGATCTCGGGCATTAACCCTCGCTCGACGCCCATTGGCCCATCCCAGACACGCAAGTCTTCTGACACCTTGCGCAACGCATCGGCGGCGATACGCGGGCCGGCGAGGTGCAGACCCTCGCTATAAATCAGCGTGAAGGCTTTGGAGAGCGGTAGCCAATACTGCTTGAAGCATTCGCGGGTGATCGGTGCAGCGTGCACATGGACCGTCGTGCCGTCGTCGCGATCTACCGGAATGACGATATTCAGTGACTCGTCAATGTGCATCAGGCTGCTTTCTCTGGAACGGCCATTGCCTGCGAGAAGTGCTTATCGCTGCACGCGCAGACACCCTTGCCATCGCTGCGCACATACCACCAACCATCAGCAAAAACTCTGCCGGCGGGCGTAACTGCCGCCGCCCGCTCTTTGTCGCAGCCCGGCGCATCGCATCGCATGATCAGCGGCATCAGTCGCAATTCTCCCGAATGCGGGCGAGATATTCGGGCACCGCAACCGGCATCTCGTGGATCGTTTGACGTGGCGGCGGCAGTGCTGCGGTGTTCACTGATGAAACTGGGAACCAGGGACCGGCGAGCGATAGGAACTGCCAATACACGCCGTTCCAAAACCACATGTCAGTCCCAAAGAGAGCTATTAAGTAGATAATAACCACGGATGCGCACCGAGAAGTCGGCGTCATCACCGGCGAAACTCATCTCGTTGATCGACTGGATGGCGCAGTTGGAGATATTATAAGGCGCTAAGCCAGCCCCAGGCGCCACATCTGGTCGCACCGTGCCATCACCGATCAGGGCGTTAAGCTCCATCTGCGCTTTGTAGAGCGAGCAGAGCTGCTGCGTCCTCAGCATGTGGATGGTGAGCGTGATCATCATATACGGCTCGGGTGATGCAACGGCGCCGGTCAGCGTATTGATATATAGTGTGCTTTCGCCATCGAGCGCGAGACTGATGCCACGCCGGGCCAAGAACCCGGCGGTGACATTCAGCGATGCGTTCGCCGGCCAGACGACTGAGGCCCGGAGCCGGTTAAGGCTGCCTTGCGAGATAAGAGGATTAGGCACTGTTTAGTGCTCCTGGCCTAGAACGTTATGAAGTCGCTTACGACTACGTTAAGGACGATCTGGGTAAATCCGCGTTGCGGGATGTAGACGATCGTTAGCCCTGCATACCGTCCAGTCTTGTAATCGGTCGGATTGGCGCCCGCATAAGCGACAAAAGGAATGGCGTTCACGACCGCCTGCGCGGTGAACTGATTGGAGTCGAGCGCTTGCTGGAAAGCCTGAGCATCAAGCTCGACACCGAGCACCGATCCAACAGCGAGACCGAAGGTGATCTCGTTCGTCATAAGCTGGGTGAGGCGCGCTTGCAGTCGGTTGATGCCGTTCTGATCGTAATAGAGCGGGTTTACCCGGTTGTTGGCGCCGTTAATGACCTCATTCGCCAGAACGATGTGCGCGTTGATCTGCGTGTAATCGACCGAATACCAGTATGAGAAATCGCGCCCGTCCTGCGTGACGCCCCACAGGATCATCGTGTTCGACAACCCACCCTCGGCGCCTGTGCCGATGACGTTCGTGTTCGACGCCTTGAGTGCGGTGAGCAATGCGCCGTTTCCGACTGTCGGATAGGCTGTCACGCCGAACACGTACTGGAAACAGAAGGGCGATACGCGATTGAGCGGCCCAGGCCGATAAGAGAGCGACTGATAAAGCGCGCCAGCAAGAGAGAACTCCAGCGCCGGAATACCTGGCGCCTCGACCAGCGCAACTACGCACTTCATTACGTCGGTGTAGTTCTGATAGGTCGATGTGGTGGTGGTGACCCAGAAGTAGGTCAGCCCAGTGGGCGCCTCGAATGAGGCGATCAGGGTCAGGAAGGCGGCGTTCGCATCCCAGGCACGCGGGATCAGGAACGAATAGACCGTCTGCGGGTTGTTCTGTATCCACGAGGTGAGCGTGGCCACGCCATCGCTTGCACCTCCGAATCCAAGCTCCAGCACATAGATCGACTGCATCGTGCCTTGGGCGAAGTACGTCGTCGCCATGGCTTGCAGTTCGTTGACTGACCCAGGCTGGTAAGAACCAGCCGTGGTCTCTGGCCCAGGATTGACGGCGAGTTGATAGGTAAACGTCTGCGACCCGGTGACCGTGCATAGGTACGTGCCATTATAGCCGCTCGGCACTGCGCCCTGGATCGTAATCATCACGGTGTCAAAGTTTGCCAACCCGTGCGGCGTACCTGTGGTGACCGTCGCGGTGCCACCAAGCCAGTTGATTGCGCTGATGCCCTTGGCCAGCGTGTTAGGCTGCAATGCCGTAAGGTCGGAGAACTGCGTCAGGAGCGTGAGGCTGTTAACCGCCGCGTTCGTGCCACCCTGGCTGATCAGCGCGCCGGTCTGTTGCAACAGAGACGGAGCGGGAGCTTGCAGCAAGCTCACATTGACTTGGACAATCGAGACCATTTCTAACGCTCCGTCGTCGGATAAATCAGCCCAGAGTGACGGCGAGCGTCATACCTGCTCCGGTGGCCACCGTGACGCCGGAAACACACGGCCATTCAAGCGTATATACGCCCACCGTAGCAGGAATAGTGAAAATCTTATTACCCGCAGCAGTACTAGCGGCTGCGGCACAATCCCAGACGCCGCCGACTGCGGTAGACGCCGCCACGACAGAAACCTTAATGAGACGCGCATTTGTCGTCTTGAGAGATGAGACGGCGGTACCGGTGATATTCGCGACGTAGCCGGTCGCATCCGCGACATCGCGCGTGAAGATTGGCCCTTGCGGCATAGTCGTTGCTCCTGGAGTGTTTCTGCTAGACGCGGCGGGGTTAATTACGGATCGTGTTCAACCGAAAGCGTTGCTGAACGCTGATGAGAATGCGCCCGATGGTGGTGGTGACGATCCGGTATTGAATGCGTTGCTGAAGGCACTTGAGAAAGCACCCGTTAGATGGATAACTGTAAAGTCTGCAAATATTCCAGCGGCGGCTTGTATCGGAGAACCAATTAGCTTTGCTCGGACAACTGGCGTCGCTGATATCGACCCCGCGCCCGCCAATGCTCCCGATATACTACGAATGATTAACCGAGGCTTGCCGAATATGGAGGCGACCGGCCCGAAGTTACCAGACGCAAAAGAGATTGGCGCAAGTTTGCCAAAGACCCCAGCGCTGCCGCTGGCGGGAGCGCCCATGAATACTTGTCGGGTGGCGTTGCCGATCATACCGGCGACTCCGTCGATTTCACCTCGCAACGGCATAGATGTCTGGACGGCAGCCAATATCGTGGCTACGGCATCGATTTCGGCTCCACCGAAGGTGACTCGAAAGGCACTGGCAGATATGCCACCAGTGCCGGAGATCCGTGCCAGTGCACCAGCGATGATAACAATCGAGCCAGCAATACTAGCGGTCGCCGCGCATGTCGCAGCTATGCCACCAGCAAAAGCGATGGACGGATTAGCGATAAGCGCAACGCCGGAACTTCCCACGCTAAAGTCGGCAGAGAAGCCAGACGAAAAGTTCCCGATAGTAGGCGCACCAACGTCAATCTCGCCGATTAGAAAATATGTCGACCCCTGCTGGCCATGTACGGGGTTCGCGTCGCCAGCGACTGAGCCGGATGCGTCAAGCTCGCCGGCTAGTATGTGTTTATAGTTCGGCGCGGTAGAAACGCCTCCTGAGGCGTCTAGCTCGGCTCTAGCAGCGGCCCATACCTGCAAGGCACCAGAAATGCCGGCATTAGCGGTAGTGACGGCCGCGGCGACTTCGCGGACGATCGGCGCTGCCGATACGGATCCCACGCCATCGACCCTTGCGACGAGGAACCCGGTGTGAGCGAACTGAAAGTCTGACAAGATGCTGGCGGACGCAGCGAATGTGCCGCCCGACAGGTCAATTCCATTTGTGTAGGCGGATATACTACCAGCCGCGGCCAGGTTGGCGCCAGACATGGCCAGAACGGAGGGGGCACTAGAGATGCTGGCGGCAGCACCGAGCACCCCAGCGGCGCGCTCTGTAAGCACAGCCGAGGCACTGAAGGACCCAGCGCCGTCAATCTCGCCAATAACGAACCCAGCGCCCGACTTCTGCACATCGCCAGAGATGCCGGCGGCGGCGTCTATCTCACCAGCGACGATACCATTCGTATTGGCGAAGGCAGATAGACTGCCGGCGCCGCTAAGCTGCGCGGCCAATAGGCCATCGAGCAGATCGGTGCTTGCGATGCCCCCCGACGCCTGTACGGCAGCCGAGGCTCGCGCTACTACGGCGAGAGCGCCCTTCATGGCCCGGAGACCGCATTTATCGAGCCAGCCAGTCTGGCCAACACGCTGATGGCACCAGAGATGCCAGCTTGCGCATCCGCTTCGGCCGCCAGAGATGCTGGCCTGACAGCCAGGTTGGCCGATATGCCAGCCTGCGCGTCGGCCTCGCCGCCCGATGGCAGCGCGATATTTGCAGCCGCCCTAATATTTGCCGCGCCATCAACCTCTGCTGCTATGCCAGCAGAATTCGACTGCGTGACACCGGAAAGGCCGCCTTCGCCGTTGAAGGCGCCGCTCATGCCGACCAGAAGGGGCAGCAGCCCGGCTTGGATATCAGCACGCGCGTTGAATGCGCCGGATGTGGTCGCACTATCGAACGTGAGCACCGTGGCAATAGCCTCGGTGATCAACTGGCGGGCGATATTGTTTACCCGCGTTTGGACGTAGGAGACCTCAAAGTCGATGAACTTCTGTTGCGCGATGACCATGCCCTCGGGCCATGGCTTTTTCCCATCGCGGATGGTCGGCATGTTGAGGATGCCGAAGGCGTCGGTATCGAGCGCATATTGCTCAACAAGATCAAGGAAATCAGCAGCAACATTGTTGTTGCAGCCATAGAGAGTAACCCGGACGCTTTCGCGAGTCAGTTGGTAGTGGCTGTATGTGTTGCTCAGCCACGGCATGTCTTGCAGCGCATCGATGCGCGAAGGCTCGATGTGCACCGCGCCGTATGGCCCATCGAGATTGTCAGGGACCAGATACGATGGATACAGCGTGACATGCGGGTTGCGATCAGCCGGCCAAGATACCCACACCGGATCGTATGAAACCAGCGCCAGCCATGCCGGAAGGCTGTCCGATACGATGAGTTTTGTCGTATCGATCTGCGTCGGATCGGTGACAAGCTGGGTATCGGTCGCCGCCGGCAGCCCAGTGCCTTGATAGTGCCACACGCCAGCTTGCGGAAAGAACCAGCCATGGCGCGAGAATGCGTACTTGCGGCCCGCGATCTGCCCG
>Ga0207663_10000869_pt1 | contig 13720 bp, 13 predicted proteins | sample LARL53metaG_FD_184346 | JGI IMG/M metagenome (GOLD analysis project Ga0207663, IMG submission 184346) | Corn, switchgrass and miscanthus rhizosphere microbial communities from Kellogg Biological Station, Michigan, USA - LAR L5-3 metaG... | ecosystem: Host-associated > Plants > Roots >...
AAGCTCGGCTCGGCCGTCACCGACTCCGGCCGCGAGGTCGTTCGCGCCCCGGAGAAGGCTGGGATCACCAACCTGATCGACGTCTACGCGGTCGCCCGCGGCGTCGAGCCGGCCGCCGTCGAGCGCGAGTTCGAGAGCGCCGGTTACGGCGACTTCAAGAAGGCGGTGGCCGAGGCGGTCGTCGAGTACCTCGCTCCGGTGCGCGAGCGCTACGCCGAGCTGCGGCCGGACGAGGCGGCGCTGGAGGCGATCCTCGCCGCCGGCGCTGAGAAGGCGCAGGCGCTCGCCGCCCCCACGGTTGCCGAAGTTCGGGGTCGCATGGGCATCGGCCCGCGTCGATAGGTGTCTCTCACGGGCGGTACGGTGCATCTGTGACCGTCGCCGAGCTGGACCTCGACCTCGATGTCTTCGCCGGGCCGTTCGACCTCCTGCTTGCCGTCGTCCTGCGCGAGGAGGTCAGCCTGCTCGAGGTCGAACTGGCCGAGGTTGTCGTCGCCTACGTCGAGCACCTGGAGCGCGAGGAGGAGCTCGAGCTCGAGGTGGCGACCGAGTTCCTCGTCCTGATCGCCGCCCTGCTCGAGCTGAAGTCCCGCCTGCTGCTGCCCGGCGAAGAGGAGGGCCTCGAGGACGTGACGCCCGAGGAGGCGGTCGAGGAGCTGCTGGCGCGCCTGCTCGAGTACCGCCGCTACCGCGAGGCCGCCGCGATGCTCGGCAAGCGCTTCGACGCCGAGCGCGGCTACCTCTACCGCGCGGCGCCGCTGCCGCCGGAGTTGCGCCGGGTGGCCCTGGACGCGGCCACGGCGGCGTATGACCCCGAGCGCCTCGCCGCCGCCCTCGGCGACTTGCTCGCCGAGCCCCCGCAGCTCAACCTCGACCACATCCGCCCAACTGTCTCGCTGGAGAAGCGCCTGCGGGCACTGCGCGACGCATTGCGCGCCCACGGCAGCATCGACTTCGACGAGCAGTTCGGCGGCGAGGACCGGCTGACGCAGGCGGTGACGCTCTTCGCCCTGCTCGACCTCTACCGCAAAGGCGAGGCAACGTGGGAGCAGCGGGAGGCGTTTGGCCCGATCCAGATTCGCAAGAGGGAGGTATCCGCGTGAGTGACCTGGCGCGCACGATCGAGGCATTGCTCTTCCTCTCGCCGCAGCCGGTCGGTGTCCGCGACCTCGCCGAGGCAGCGGAGGCGACCGAGGGTCAGGTCGAGGAGGCGATCGCGCTGCTGCGCGAGGACCTCGCCGAGGGACGGCGCGGCGTCGTCCTGCGCGAGGTCGCCGGTGGCTTCGCTCTCGCCAACGACCCGGCGAGCGAGGCGGCCGCCCGGCGGCTGCTGGCCAAGCCGCGCACGCCGCCGCTGACCCAGGCGCAGGCCGAGACGCTGGCGATCGTCGCCTACCTGCAGCCGGTCTCCCGCCCCGAGGTGGCGCGGATCCGCGGCGTCTCCTCCGAGTCCGCCGTGCAGACGCTCGCCGAGCGCGGCCTGATCGAGGAGTCGGGTCGCTCGCGCTTCGGCGCCGCGCTGTTCAAGACGACGGAGCTGTTCGAGCGGCTGTTCGGGCTCTCGGGCCTCGACCAGCTGCCGGATCCTTCGAAGTTCGATCCGACGCCGGAGGATGAGAGAGAGCTGCGCGAGCGGTTGCTCAAGGCGGGGGATCAAAGGGCCGAGCCTTGAGGGGGGAGGATTGGGGGAAATCCCTCCGGAGCAACAGCGGGGAGGCTCCGTCGGGACTTCCCCCAATCCTCCTCTCGTGAGGCTGGTCAAGTTCCTCGCCCACGGAGGAGTCGCTTCGAGGCGGAGAGCTGAGGAGATAATCGCTTCCGGCAGGGTTAGCGTCGGCGGCGAGGTGGTGGTCGACCCGGCGAGGGACGTTGCGGCTTCAGATGATGTGCGGGTCGACGGAAGCCCGGTCGGCGCCGAGGCGAGGGAGGTTTGGGCAGTCAACAAGCCGGTCGGCGTCGTCTCGACGGCGCGGGAGCCGGGACGGCGGCAGGCAGTGGTCGAGCTGGTCGAGTCGAAGGCGCGGCTCTATCCGGTCGGGCGGCTCGACGCCGACTCGAGCGGCCTGCTGCTGCTGACCAACGACGGGGAGCTGGCAAACCAGCTCACCCATCCCCGCTACGAAGTCGAGAAGGCCTACCGTGCGGAACTGGCGCGGCCACCGTCCGATGGTGACCTGCGGCGCCTCGCCGAGGGCGTGGAGCTGGACGACGGACCCACCGCCCCCGCCCGCGTCCGCCGCCTCGGCGAGCGCGAGGTGGAGATCGTCCTGCGCGAGGGGCGCAACCGGCAGGTGCGGCGGATGGCGGAGGCCGTCGGCAACCGTGTCGCTGCGCTGCGCCGCGTCCGCTTCGGCCCGATTGAGCTCGGCGCCCTGCCGAGCGGCGCGGCGCGGCGGCTCGAGGAGGATGAGATCGGGCGCCTCTGGGAAGATTCGCCGCGATGACCGAGGAGCGATTGTTCGCGGTCCGCGGCGCTGTCCAGGCTGAGGCCAATGAGACGGAGGCGATCGTCGAGGCGACAGAGACCCTGGTCAGCGACATCCTCGACCGCAACGCACTCGCGCCCAGCGCCCTGGTCAGTTGCCTCTTCACGACAACCGAGGACCTCAATGCCGAGTTCCCCGCGGTCGCGGCGCGCAACCTCGGGCTCGACGGAGTGCCGCTGATCTGCGCCCGCGAGATCGACGTCCCCGGGGCGATGCCGCGGGTGATCCGGGCGATGGTCCACTACTACGCCCCGGTCGGGCACCGTCCCTCGCACGTCTATTTAGGGGCGACGCAGGAGCTTCGGACTGATCTCCACGCGGCCCAGTAGCGCCGCGTCGGCCACAATGAAGGCACGATGAGCGTCACCTTCGCCGAGAAGCTCGCCCGCATGCCGGGCTACCAGGCCGGCGTGCCAACCGGCCAGGCGCCGGAGGCGATCGCCTCCGGCGGCATCGCCCAGCTCGCCTCAAACGAGTCGCCGCGGCCACCGCACCCGAAGGTGGTCGAGGCGATCGCCGCGGCGGCGGGCGCGATGAACCGGTACCCGGACCCCGACGCGACGCTGCTGCGCCGCCGCATCGCCGAGCGTTACGACACCGACCCGGCCCGCGTCGCCGTCGGCAACGGCTCCTGCGAGATCTTGCTCGCCGCCGCCGAGGCGCTCTGCGAGCCCGGCGCCGAGATCCTCTACGCCTGGCCGGCTTTCTCGATGTACCCGTACCTGCCGGCGCTGACGGGCGCGCGCGAGATCCGCGTGCCGCTCGCCGACGGCGACATCCACGACCTCGACGCGATGGCGGCCGAGGTCACGGCGGCGACCCAGCTCGTCCTCCTCTGCAACCCCAACAACCCGACGGGCACCCACCTGCCGGCGGCACAGGTCGCCACCTTCTGCGAGGGCTTGCCCGGTCACGTCACGGTCGTACTCGACGAGGCCTACGTCGAGTTCCAGACCCACGACGACCCCGATACCACGGTCGACCTGCTCGCCGAGCTCCCGAACCTGGTCGTCCTGCGCACCTTCAGCAAGTGCTACGGCCTCGCCGGGCTGCGGGTCGGCTACGCGCTCGGCTCGCCGAAGTTCCGCCACGCGGTCGACGCGGTGCGCCAGCCTTTCAGCGTCAACGCGCTCGCGCAGGCGGCCGGGGCCGAGGCGATCCTCCACCAGGACGACGTCGCGCGGCGGGTCGAGGGCACGATCGCCGAGCGGATCCGCGTCGAGGAGGGCCTGCGCGAGATCGGCCTGGAGACGAGCGAGACCCACGCCAACTTCTCCTGGATCGACCTCGGCGAGGCCGAGGAGGGGGCCGTGGTCACGGCGCTCGCCGAGCGCCAGATCGCGGTGCGCCCCGGCACCCCGCTCGGGGATCCCGGCCATATCCGCGTCTCCTACGGCACGGCGGCCGAGAACGACCGCTTTCTCACCGGCCTCGGCGAGATCGTCGCCTGAGCGCCGCGGACTCGATATGCGCGCGGATCCGCGGGTGGACGCGCCACGCCTCACCTGCTACAAAGTCATCCAGGTGAAGCGACCCGCCGACACGTCCAGCGTCATGCGCCCCGGCGCCGCTGCGTCCCTCCCTGCTCGCTTCTCCTATTTCTGGCGATTTAGCTAGGCGTCCGGCTGCGCGGCAACGAGCCGCAATTCAGAGACACCGGCCGGGCGTCGTGAGATTCGCCTCGTGGCGCGGTCGCCCGCGGGGAAAACCGGAAGTAGGCTAGAGAACGTGGAGGAGGGTGAAGGCAAGATGATGATCGGAATGGAGGGGGGCACCCAGGACAGGGTCCGCGACCAGCGAATCGAGCGGATCGAGGAGCTGGTCTCGCCGGCGAAGCTGCTGGAGGAACTGCCCCTGGGTGAGGAGCGCGAGAAGGCGGTCGTGCGCGGCCGCGGCGAAGTCGGCAACGTCCTCGACGGCAGCGACGACCGGGTGCTGGTGGTCGTCGGCCCGTGCAGCGTCCACGACCCCGAGGCGGCGCTCGACTACGCGAGCCGCCTCGCCGATGTGGCGCGCGAGCTGAGCGGCGAGCTGCTGATCGCGATGCGGGTCTACTTCGAGAAGCCGAGGACGACGACCGGGTGGAAGGGGCTGATCAACGACCCCCACCTCGACGGCTCGCTCGACGTCAACACGGGTCTGCACATGGCCCGCACCCTGCTGCTGCAGGTGCTCGATCTCGGCCTGCCGGTGGGCACCGAGTTCCTCGACCCGATCACCCCGCAGTACATCGCCGACGCGGTCTCCTGGGGCGCGATCGGCGCTCGCACCACCGAGAGCCAGATCCACCGACAGCTCGGCTCCGGCCTCTCGATGCCGATCGGCTTCAAGAACCGCACCGACGGCGACATCCAAGTGGCGGTCGATGCGGTTAGGGCAGCCGCCGCCCCGCATGCCTTCGCCGGTATCGACGACGCCGGCGCGCCGGCGATCCTCTACACGACCGGGAACCCCGATGGCCACGTGATCCTGCGCGGCGGCAAGGGCAGCCCGAACCACGACGCCGAGGGCGTCGGGATGGCGCTCTTCCTGCTGCGCGAGACGGGCCTGCCCGAGCGCGTCGTCGTCGACGCCTCCCACGACAACAGCCGCAAGGACCCGGGCCTGCAGATGCTCGCCGCCGGGCAGATCGCCGACCAGATCGCCGACGGCAACGAGCAGATCGTCGGGGTGATGCTGGAGTCCTTCCTGGTCGAAGGTCACCAGGACGTCGGCGACGGCAGCGAGCTCGTCTACGGACAGTCGATCACCGACCCCTGCCTCGACTGGGACACCACGGTGTCGCTGCTCGGGCAGTTCGCGGCGGCGGTGCAGGCGCGGCGCGGATGAGGATCGCCGTCCTCGGCGTGGGCCTGATCGGAGGCTCGATCGGGCTCGCGGCGCGGCGACGGCTGCAAGCGGAGGTGGTCGGCTTCGACCCCGACCCCGGCACGGTCGAGCGCGCTCTTGAGTCGGGCGCGGTCGACCGCGGCTCGGACTCGCTGGTCGAGGCTTGCGAGGGCGCCGACGTCGTCTTCTGCGCGGCGCCGGTCGGTCGCCTCGTCGAGGTGGCGCAGGCGGCCCTCGATGCCTCGGGATCGGAGACGGTGGTCACCGACGTCGGCTCGACCAAGCGCGACATCGTCGCCGCGCTCGGGTCCGATCAGCGCTTCATCGGCGGCCACCCGCTCGCCGGCGCCGAGACCTCCGGCGTCGAGAACGCCCGCGAGGACCTCTTCGAGGGGGCGCGCTGGTACCTGACGCCGAAAGCCGAGCGCTCCAGCGGCGTCCTCTACGACCGGTTGCAGCGTGCGATCGCCGCCCTTGGCGCGCGCGTGCAGGCGATCGACGCGGAGGCCCACGACCGGCTGATGGCAACGGTCAGCCACGTCCCCCACGTCGTCGCCAACGTCCTCGTCGCCCAGGCGGCGACGGAGCTGGCCCGCGACTCCGAGCGAATGCCCGAGGTTGGCCCGAGCTTTCGCGACACGACCCGGGTGGCCGGCGCCAACCCGGCGATCTGGGGGGACATCTTCGCCAGCAACCGCGAGGCGGTGGCCGATGCGGTGGAGGCAGTGGCGGCGAGGCTGGGCGACGCGGCCGAGCTGATCCGGGGGGGAGGGCGCGACGCGGTCGCCACCTGGCACGCCGGGGCCGCGGCCGACCGGCGACGGCTGTTGGAGACCGAGCTGAGCGGTGGGCCGCTGCGCGAGCTGCGCGTCGTCGTCGCCAACCGCCCAGGCACGATCGCCGAGCTGGCGCTCAGTCTCGGCGAGGCCGGTGTCAACATCGAGGACATGGCGCTCCACCCGACTCCGGACATGACGTCGGGCGCCGTCTCGCTCTGGGTCGCGGGAGGGGAGCAGGCCGCGCGCGCGGCCGAGCTGGTGCGCAAACTCGGCCATACCGTCAGCATCGTCGGCGACGATTAGCGAGGATCTGTTCGTGCCCACTCGCTTCGAGCCCTCCGGGCCGCTGCGCGGCAACCTGCGACCGCCCGCGGACAAGTCGATCTCGCACCGGGCGGCCCTGATCGCGGCGATGGGCGATGGCGAAACGCCGATTGACGGCTATCTCGACTCGGCCGACACCCGCTCGACCCTGGCCGCGGTCGCGGCGCTCGGCGCGAGGGTCGACGGAGTGGACGGCGGCGACATCGCACCGACCATCACCATCCACGGCAGCGGTCTCTCGGGAGCCGCGCCGGCCGCGATCGACGTCGGCAACGCTGGCACCCTGCTGCGGCTCCTGCCGGGGTGGCTGGCCGGGCAGCCGCGCGGCTCGTGGACGCTCGACGGCGACGACTCGATACGCCGCCGGCCCGTCGACCGAGTCGCGGTGCCCCTGCGCGAGATGGGAGCGCGGATCGGGTGCCGCGAGGAGCGCCTGCCCCCGCTGACCGTCGAGGCGGCGCCCCTGCACGGGATCTCCTACGCGATGCCGGTCGCCAGCGCCCAGGTCAAGTCGTGCCTGCTCTTCGCCGGGCTGCTCGCCGAGGGCACGACCTGGGTCGGCGAGCCGCTGCGCAGTCGCGACCACACCGAGCGGATGCTGGCCGCGGCCGGGGCCGAGGTCGCCTGGCTTGAGGGCGGCGTCTCGGTGCGGCCGGCCGAGCGGCTCGAACCGGGCCCGATCGTCGTCCCCACCGACTTCTCCTCGGCCGCCTTCTTCATCGTCGCTGCCCTGATCGTCCCGGGCAGCGAGCTGGTCCTCGAGGGCGTCGGCCTCAACCCGACCCGGACCGGGTTGCTGCGCGCCCTCAAGCGGATGGGGGCGGAGATCGAGGTCGATCCGAAGGGCGAGCGCGGGGGCGAGCCGGCCGGCGCGATCCGCGTTCGCTCATCCTCGCTGCGCGGCACCGAGGTCGGGGGCGAGGAGGTCCCGCTGGCGATCGACGAGCTGCCGCTGCTGGCGCTCGCCGCCTGCTTCGCTGAGGGGACGACCACGATCGGCGACGCGGCCGAGCTGCGCCGCAAGGAGTCAGACCGCATCGCCACGACCTGCGAGGCCCTGGCTGCGGTCGGCGCCTCGATCGAGCCGGCGGAGGACGGGATGCGGATCGAGGGCGGCGGCTCGCTGCGCGGCGGCTCGATCTCCTCCCACGGCGATCACCGGATCGCGATGCTCGGCGCGGTCGCCGGCCTCGCCTCGCGCGACGGGGTCGAGGTCGACGGCATGGAGGCGGCCGCCGTCAGCTACCCGCGCTTCGAGGCCGACCTCGCCTCGCTCTCGAGCGCCTAGCCGCATAGATTTCACCCCATGGTCATCTCGATAGACGGGCCGGCGGGCGCGGGCAAGTCGACCGTCGCCCGCGCGGTAGCCGAGCGGCTCGGCTTCACCTACCTCGACTCGGGCGCGATGTACAGGTGCGTGGCTCTGGCGGCGATCGAACGCGGGGTGGATCCCGACGACCCGGTCGCGACCGGTGAGCTCGCCGGGTCGCTGCGGATCGAGGTCGGGCACGGCAGGGTCCATCTCGACGGCGACGACGTCAGCCTCGCGATTCGCGAGCCACGGATCACCGAGGCGTCCTCGCGCGTCTCCGTGCACCCGTCGGTCCGGGAGGCGATGGTCGCCCGCCAGCGGGAGCTGATCGACGCCGCCGACTACGTCGCCGAGGGGCGGGACATCGGCACCGTCGTCAGCCCCGACGCTCCGCTGAAGGTGTTCCTCACCGCGACCGAGGAGGAGCGCGCTCGGCGGCGGGCCGAGGACACCGGCGAGAACCCGAGCGACGTGCTCGTCGCCCAGCGCGAGAGAGACGCCCGCGACCGCTCGCGCCAGCACAGCGCCCTCGCGCCGGCCGCCGACGCGGTCGAGATCGACACCACGGAGCTGGCATTCGATGAGGTCGTCGATCGGGTCGTCGAGCTGGCGGCCGGGAGGGGCTTGACGTGAGCCGGGTGCCGACGGTCGCGGTCGTCGGCTTCCCCAACGTCGGCAAGAGCACCCTGGTCAACCGGCTCGCCGGCGGGCGCGAGGCCGTCACCCATGCGGAGCCGGGGGTGACCCGCGATCGCAAGCGGGTCCGCTGCGAGTGGAACGGCGTCGCCTTCGACCTGCTCGACACCGGCGGCATCGACCTCGAAGACTCCTCCGAGCTGGCGCGCGACGTGCAGCGGCAGGCGCGGGTGGGGATCGCCGAGGCGGACCTGGTGATGCTGATCCTCGACGCTCGCGCCGGGTTGCGCGCCGGCGATGCCGAGCTGGCGAAGGCGCTGCGCGGCGCCCCGGTGCCGGTGCTGGTCGTCGCCAACAAGCTCGACCGGCCCGAGGACGAGCACCTGACGGCGGAGCTCTACAAGCTCGGGCTCGGCGAGCCGCTGCCGGTCTCGGCGACCCACGGCCTCGGGACCGGTGACCTGCTCGACCGGGTCGTCGCGGCGCTCGGGGACGCCGCCGGTGGTGGAGAGGACGAGGACGCCGTCCGCGTCGCCGTGATCGGGCGGCCCAACGCCGGCAAGTCCTCGCTCGTCAACGCCTTCCTCGGCTCCGAGCGGGTGATCGTCTCCGAGCGCGCCGGGACCACCCGCGACGCGATCGACACCGAGCTGGAGGTCGAGGGGCGGCGGGTCGTCCTCGTGGACACTGCGGGGCTGCGCCGCCGCTCCAAGGTCGCCGGCAGCGTCGACTACTACGCGCAGCTGCGCTCCGAACACGCGGTCGAGCGCGCCGACGTCGCCCTGGTCGTCTGTGACGCCTCCGACGGGATCACGGCCGAGGACCTGCGCGTCGCCGAGCTGGCGATGCGCGCCGGCTGCGCCACCCTGCTGGCGCTCAACAAGTGGGACGTCACGCAGACCGACATCGACGACGCCCGCGCCAGGGTCGCGCGAAAGCTGCGCCTGCGGCCCGCGGTCGTCACCTGCTCGGCGACGCGCGGGCGCAATGTCGCCAACCTGCTGCCGAAGGCGCTGGAGCTCGCCGAGCGGGCGAAGCTCCGGATCCCGACCCCGGAGCTGAACCGGTTCGTCGCCGACGTGGTTGCGAAGACGCCGCCGCCGAGCCGCCGCGGCCGCCGCCTGCGCACCTACTACGCCGCCCAGATCGGTGAGCAGCCGCTCCGCATCGCGATCCAGGTCAACGACCGCAAGCTGATCTCGCGCGAGTGGGCCTACCACCTGGAGAACCGGCTGCGCGAGACCTACGGCTTCGAGGGCATTCCCCTGGTGATCGACTTCGTGCCGCATTCGGGCCGGCGGCGCTGACATTCGTCTAGGCTTCCCAGCCCATGTCCGAGTACCTCTTCACTTCCGAGTCCGTCACCGAGGGCCACCCCGACAAGGTCTGCGACGCCATCTCCGACGCCGTCCTCGACGCCGTGATGGCCGAGGACCCGGAGGGCCGCGTCGCCTGCGAGACCCTGGTCAATACCGGGATGGCCGTGGTCTCCGGTGAGATCTCGACCAACGTCCACCTCGACGTGCCGGAGATCGTCCGCGAGACGATCCGCGACATCGGCTACGACCACGGCGACTACGGCTACCACTGCGACCACATCTCGGTCCTGGTCTCTCTCGACAAACAGTCGCCCGACATTGCGCAGGGGGTCGACGCCGCGCTGGAGACGCGCACCGATCCCTCCGTCGAAGACGAGCTGCTGGTCGCCGGGGCCGGCGACCAGGGGATGATGTTCGGCTACGCGACCGACGAGACCGAGGCCCTGATGCCGATGCCGATCCACCTCGCGCACCGGCTTGCCGAGCGCCTTGCCGCGGTGCGCAAGGACGGCACCCTGGACTACCTCGGACCGGATGGCAAGACGCAGGTGACCGTTCGCTACGCCGACGGCCGGCCGGTCAAGGTCGAGAAGCTGCTGATCTCGACCCAGCACGCCGCCGAGGTCGAGTCGGAGTCGACGATCAAGCCCGACCTCTGGCAGAACGTGGTGCTGCCGGTGCTCGGGGCCGAGGCCTCCGGCCTCTTCGACGAGGCCGAACTGCGCAACCACTTCCTCGTCAACCCGACCGGCAAGTTCGTGATCGGCGGCCCGGTCGGCGACGCCGGCCTCACCGGTCGCAAGATCATCGTCGACACCTACGGCGGCATGGCCCGCCACGGCGGCGGCGCCTTCTCCGGCAAGGACCCCTCCAAGGTCGACCGCTCGGCCGCCTACGCGGCGCGGCACGTCGCCAAGAACGTCGTCGCCGCTGGCCTCGCCCAGCGCTGCGAGGTCCAGGTCGCCTACGCGATCGGCGTCGCCCACCCGATCTCGCTGATGGTCGAGACCTTCGGCACCGGCAAGCTGCCCGACGCCGAGATCTCGCGCCTGGTCGAAGCGGAGTTCGACCTCCGTCCCGGCGCCTTCCGCCGCTACCTCGACCTGCACCGGCCGATCTTCCGCAGGACCGCGGCCTACGGCCACTTCGGCCGCGAGGGCGAGGACTTCACCTGGGAGCGGACCGACCGGGCCGAGTCACTCAAAGCGGCCGCGGACGCGGCTGCGGCTCCCGCCTGACTCGAACGCAGCGTCGGGGCTCCCACAACAGGCGTCGTTGGCTCGCCCCCCGACACGCGCATCCGACATTGACCACACCAGAGGGGGGTCAATGTCGGATGCGCGTGTCGCGCTTCAGGAGGAGACGCGAACACGTACTCCCGCCCGCTTGAAGCGGTCGAGGTGGGCGGTGCCGATCGCCGTGGCGGGGGTAAGGAAGCCGCTGCGATCTGGGGTCGCTCCCTCCTCGGACAGGAGCAATCCCGCCTCGCCGAGCATCGTCGCCGTGGCCAGGTAACCGGGGTGGCCGTCGGCGTCGAGGTCGACGCGGAGGCGGTGGTCGCCGGAGGTGGTTAGGTTGACCGCGACGGTCCAGGTCCAGCCCTCGAGCGCCTCGCCTTGGGGGCCGAAGCCGGATCCCGGCAGGCGGCGGCGCATCGCGGCGGCAGCACGAGAGCGCAGCGACTGCGACGTTCGCGAGAGGGCGCGGAAGCCGGCCTGGAAGCCGGCCGAGGCGGCGGCGAAGGCGTAGCGGAAGGGCCAGGCTGCGCGCGGGCCCGGCACGATCATGCCCTCGCGGTAGCGGAAGGGCTCAAACGGGCGCCCTTCTTCGGTTGCCAGCAGCGCGGCGCTGCGGTGGATTACCGGCGGGTTGATGAAAGGGCCGGGCATCATCGGGCCGATCACCTCGCCATCGGCGCCGAAGCGGGGGGCGATCGCCAGCGGGCTCACCGCGCGCACCCGCTCGGCACCCTGCGGGTCATCGATCAGCGACGCGGGATCGGCGAGCACCGCGGCTTCCGGGTCATCGAGGCTCTCGGCGCCGCTCTGCAGGGTGCCGCCGGAGACCATGTCGGCGAGCCCGCGCCGCTCGCGCGGCTGGGAGAAGGCGACGTCGACGTCGACTTGCGCGGGGTCCTCGTTCCAGCGCTGCCGCGCCGTCTCCGCGGCGAGCAGCACCGCGAGGTCGACCGGCAGAGCCTCGAAGCCGCAGGTGTTGACGATCTTCACGCCGGCCTCCCTGGCCCGCTCGCCGTAGGTCCGGAGCATCCGCCGCACCCAGGGCATCTCGCCGGTCAGGTCCACGTAGTGCGCTCCGGCCTCGATGCAGGCGCGGATCACCGGCTCGCCGCGCAGCGTGTAGGGGCCGGTGAGGTTGAGGACGACGCGCGCTCGGCCGGCCATTGCCACGAGGCTGGCCTGGTCTCCGGTGTCGGCGGCGATCGTCTCCCGCGCCTCGACGCCGAGCTCGCCGAGCACCTGCTCGATCTTGGCCGGATCGCGCCCCGCGGCGGCCCAGCGGAAGCCGCCCTCGCCTGCCCGCCGCGCCAGGTAGGCGGCGACCTGGCGCCCGGTGATCCCGGTCGCCCCGAAGACGACGACTGACAGGTCGCGCTCGCTCACGAGCTCGGGTCTCGCGCCTCGCCGAGCCCGTGGGATCCCGCGACCCCGGCCCCTGTCGCCTGGTCGACCCGGTGCACGACATCGCCCGGATCGGCGACGCCGGCGAAGATGAAGTTGTAGTCGTCGCCTGCTGCCGTGTCGAAGTCGACGTCGCCCACTTGCACGAGGCGCTGGTAGATGCTCTGGCGGTAGTTGACGTTCTGGACGCGCTCCAGGCGCGTCTCCTGCACCTCACGGGAGACGATGCCGCGACGGATGTTGAGGCGGCGGTCGGTGATCGTGTATGTGGTCGCGACCCGCTTCAGGAAGCCGGCCAGCACGGTGACGGCAACTATCGCGAGGACGACGAGGAAGACCGTCCCCGAGCCGGCGTCGAAGAGCTTGAAGAGGACGCCGGCGATCGCCGCGACCAGGATCCCCTTCAGGTAGAAGCCGATGATCGCCCGCCAGGAGGGGTGCCCCTGGAAGATCAGCTGCTCGCCCGGGCTGAGGTTGAGCCCCATCGGGTCGGCAGCATACCCGCCGTCCGCCACCCTCCATAACTTGACCCGGTGTCCCTTGACCCGATGTCGATAGCGAAGGTCGAGCCGCTCACCACGGCCCGCGCTTTGCGCGGGCCCTTCGACTACCGGTTGCCGGCGGAGATGGCGGATCTGGGGGTCGGCAGCGTCGTCCGCGTGCCCTTCGGGCACCGTCGTGTGCTGGGCGTCGTTGTCGAGCTGGCGCAGCGCTCGGAGCTGCCACCCGAGCGCCTCGCCGAGCCGATCGAAGCGCTCGAGGCGGGGGCGCCGCCCGATCTGGTCGGACTCGGCCTCTGGGTGGCTCGTGAGTACTGCTCGACGCCCTCGCGCGGTCTGCAGCTGGTGCTCCCTCCGGGCACGGGCGCGGCGGGCCAGCGGGTCCGCTCCCGCCTCGAGTTGCGCGCGGAGATCTCCGCGGCCGGGGAGGCGGCGCTGGCCGGCGGCGGGCGCCTGGGCGTCAGGCAGCGGGCGGTGCTCGAGTCACTGGGGACTGGCGAGATGTCGGCGCCGGAGCTGGCGAGGGCGGTCGGCGCCGACCGGGCGGTCCTGCGCCGGCTCGAGGAGAGGGGATTGATCGTCACCCGCTCCTCCCGCCTGCGGCGGCGGACGGCTCAGCCGACCGTCGGCGGCGCCACGGGACGGCCGCGACTACTCCCCGAGCAGGAGGCAGCGGTGGCGGGCGTCGTCGCAGCCCTCGACGGGGAGGCTGGCGCCCCGCGTGAGCTGCTCCTGCACGGCGTCACCGGCTCCGGCAAGACCGAGGTCTACCTGGCCGCGGCCGAGGCCGCGCTGGAGAGGGGAAAAGGCGCGATCGTGCTCGTCCCCGAGATTGGGCTGGCGCCGCAGGCGGTCGCCCGCTTCCGCGAGCGGCTTGGCGACCGCTTCGCCGTCCT
>Ga0207663_10000870_pt1 | contig 13713 bp, 11 predicted proteins | sample LARL53metaG_FD_184346 | JGI IMG/M metagenome (GOLD analysis project Ga0207663, IMG submission 184346) | Corn, switchgrass and miscanthus rhizosphere microbial communities from Kellogg Biological Station, Michigan, USA - LAR L5-3 metaG... | ecosystem: Host-associated > Plants > Roots >...
CATCAGCGATCAGTTCAAGGCGATCGGACTGGAACCCGGGAATCCCGACGGCACCTGGTTCCAGAACGTCGAGCTGCTGGGATTCACCGCGCATCCGATGGCCGAGTTCCACGCAGCCGGCCGGACGATCAAGCTGGATTTTCCCCGGGATTACGTCGCCGCCTCCCGGCGGGAGGCTCCCGAGATAGATGTCGATACCTCGGCGCTGATTTTCGTGGGCTACGGGGTCGTCGCGCCGGAGTATCAGTGGGATGACTACAAGAACGTCGACGTTACCGGGAAGACCATCGTCATGCTCGTCAACGATCCCCCGGTGCCCGATCCGCGCGACTCGACCCTGCTCGACTCGACGGTCTTTCGCGGGAAGGCAATGACCTACTACGGACGCTGGACCTACAAGTACGAGATTGCCAGCACCAAGGGCGCGGCCGCGGCGATCATCGTTCACCAGACCGCGCCGGCCGGATATCCGTGGGAGGTGGTGCAGCACAGCTGGTCGAACGAGAACATGGATGTCAAACATCCCGACGGCAACAAGGCGCACGTCGGCGTGGAGGCGTGGATCACCGAGGACAAGGCTCGCGAACTCTTCAAGTCGGCCGGCAAGGACTTCGATCAGCTGGAGCGCGCAGCGCGTCAGCGGGATTTCCGCCCGGTCGATCTCGGTGCCACGGCGACGATTCACCTCGCCAACACGGTCCGTCCGGTTCATTCGCACAACGTCGTGGGACGCTTGCGCGGGTCGGACCCGAAGGCGCGCGACGAATACCTGATCTACACGGCGCACTGGGACCATCTCGGCACCGGGACGCCGATCAACGGAGACTCGATCTTCAACGGCGCGATCGACAATGCCTCGGGCGTCGCTGGCGTGCTCGAGCTGGCGAAGGCCTTCAAGGCGCTCGCGGTGGCGCCGCGGCGTTCCGTGCTGTTCATGGCGGTCACGGCCGAGGAGAAGGGACTCCTCGGCGCGAAGTACTACGCGGAGAATCCCCTTTATCCGCTCGACAAGACCCTGGCCGATCTCAATATCGACGGGCTGAACCAGTGGGGTCGGACGAGCGATGTGGTGGTGATCGGCAAGGGCAACTCGACGCTCGAGGATCTCCTTGCCGACGCGGCGGCGGCGAAGCAGCGGACACTCTCGCCCGATGCGGAGCCCGAAAAGGGCTTCTATTACCGCGCCGACCATTTCGAGTTCGCCAAGGTGGGCGTGCCGTCGATGTTCCTGGACAACGGCGTCCACTATATCGGCAAGCCCGATGACTACAGCAAGACCAAACGCGACGAGTATACGAACCACGACTATCACAACGTTACCGACGAGGTCAAGCCGGATTGGGACCTGAGCGGTGCGGTCGGCGACCTGGGGTTGCTCTTCATCGTCGGCGTGCACGTCGCCGATGACGCTGTCTGGCCCACCTGGAAACCCGGTACCGAGTTCAAGGCCACTCGCGAGAAGATGCTTGCTGGGCACTGACGGGTCGTGACCGACCTCGCCGAACCCGCGCCGGCAGCTCCGTCGGCGTGGTCGACCGTTCGCGAAGCCATTCGCGGCTCGCACCAGGACTTCACCGAAGGCAGCATTGGCCGGGCGGTGGTGCTCCTGGCGATACCCATGGTGCTCGAAATGGTGATGGAGAGCGTGTTCGCCGTCACGGACATGTTCTTCGTTTCGCGCCTTGGCGCGGATTCGGTGGCCGCGGTGGGGCTTACCGAGTCGGTGCTGTCCCTGGTCTATGCGATCGCGATGGGGCTGTCGATGGGCGTCACCGCCATCGTCGCACGCCGGGTTGGCGAAAAGAATCCCGACGCTGCATCCCGCGGCGCGGCCCAGGGCATCCTCCTGGGCGCCGCGATTGCCCTCGCGCTCGGGGTCGTCGGCGTGCTGCTGGCGCCGAAACTGCTTGGTGTGATGGGCGCCTCCCCTGCGGTCATCGCGACCGGCAGCGGCTACACCCGCGTCATTCTCGGTGGCGAAGTGAGTGTCGTGCTGCTGTTCGTGCTCAACGGTGCCTTCCGCGGGGCAGGCGATCCCAGCATTGCGATGCGGGTACTCTGGATCGCCAACGGCATCAATATCGTGCTCGGCCCCTGCCTGATTTTCGGCGTCGGCCCGTTCCCGCGTCTGGGCGTCACCGGCGCCGCCGTCGCGACCACAATCGGGCGCGGAAGCGGCGCATTGCTCGCCTTCTCGGCCATGGTGCGGCCAGGCGGCCGGCTGCTGGTGCGCCTTCGCCAGTTCGTGCCCGATGGCCGGCAGATGCGCCAGCTGATCGCTCTCGGTTCATCGGCCTCATTGCAATTCCTGGTGGGAACTGCGAGCTGGATCGGGCTCACCCGCCTGCTGGCAACCTTCGGGAGCGAGGCCGTGGCCGGGTACACGGTGGCACTGCGCATGGTCATCTTCGCCATTCTTCCCGCCTGGGGTCTCTCGAACGCGGCGGCAACCATGGTGGGACAGGGACTCGGTGCCCGGAAGCCCGAGCGCGCCGAGCAGGCGGTCTGGACGGCGTGCCGCTACAACCTGGGCTTCCTGGGATTGCTCGGCGTCATCTTTCTCGTCGCGGCGCCGACGATTGCCGCACTCTTCGGCCACGATCCCGTCATGACGCATTACGCGGTGCGCTGCCTGCGCATCATCGCGGTCGGGTTCCCGCTGTACGCCTTCGGCATGGTGCTGACCCAGGCGTTCAATGGCGCCGGTGACACGTGGACGCCGACATGGCTCAATTTTTTTGTGTTCTGGTGCTGGGAGATTCCGCTCGCCTGGATTCTCGCCAAGCCGTTCGGTCTGGGCAGTGACGGTGCGTTCATCGCGATTGCCGTGGCGTTCTCGACGCTGGCGGGGGCGGCGGCCATCGTCTTCCGGCGGGGCCGGTGGAAGCTGCAGCAGGTTTGAGCAGCAGGGGTCGCTATCTTCTCACATCATGACCGGCCTGCCGAGGTATCCCGTTCGCCGTTGCCTGGCGCTCATGCTGATCGTCGTGGCGGCGCGTTCCGTTGCGGCGCAGGCGGCGGTGGATGTCACCGGCACCTGGCGTGTCGACGCAGGAACGGACACGAAGAACGGCCCGCGCGAGGTGGTTATCCGGGGCGATTCGTCGGCGTCGTGGGGAAAGGAGACGGTGCGCTGGCGCCTCAAGAATGACCGGATCTCGATCGTCCTCGGCGGTGAGTGGGAGACGTACAGGATCAAGGTACGCGACAACGCCCTGACGCTTTCAGGGGGCGACTTGCAGAAGGCCGTGACGCTCAAGAAGGTCGGCCCGCCCACCCCACGCCCCGCCAACGCGCGGATTCCCGACGATCCGGACCACTAGATAGACAGCGAGTGCTGGGCCGGTCCACGAATCGCGATCGCCGCCATCGGTCCATCCTGTTCCGCCACGACGAGCTCTCCGAAAAAGCCGCGGCCGGCGAGCGTCGCGGTAACGGTCGTGCGCGCCGCCACCTGACTGTTGCATCGGCGGCTCAGGTGCGCCAACACCACCGTCTGCAGCGCGTCGTGATAGAGATCATCGAGCAGGCGCGCGGCGTCGAAGTTCGACAGGTGCCCGCCGGGGCCCGCAATGCGCTGCTGCACCGACGCGGGATATCCGCTCGCGCGCAACAGGCCTTCATCGTGGTTGGCTTCCAGGATCAGGCAGTGGCGATCGCGCAGGAACCAGCGCACGGCCTGCGTCGGCCGGCCCAGGTCGTAGGCCGCGCCCACCGATGCGCCTCCGGGCAGGGTGACGCCCACGGCGATCGGCTCGGCGGCGTCGTGCGACGTCGGGCACGCACTCACGGCGAATGGTCCGACGGTCACGGTGCTGGCCGTGCCGAGAGGGATGAAGTCGCATGGCTCCGCCGCCTGGCGGACGGCTTGCCAGGTACCCATCGAGGCGAGTAGCGGCACGCCGTGGCGCGCGGCGAGGCGGGTGGCACCGGCGGCATGATCGCCATGCTCGTGCGTCAGCGCGATGCCGGCGAGTGCGCCCGGTTCAATGCTGGCCCGCTCCAGGCGCCGCTCGATTTCCCGCGCCGAAAACCCTGCGTCGATCAGCAAGACCGCGCCGTCGCAGACGAGCGCGAAGCAGTTGCCCTTCGACCCGGACCCCAGCACGATCAGCCGCACACGACCTCTGCTGCCGCGACGGCGCTGTTCATTTCACGCCGCACAGGCGGCGGTGCAACGCCCGGAGTGACGCTTCCATCTCCACGTCCACCGCGACGTCCCGGCGCGGCAGGATCCTCCTCGCGGTGGCGATGAACTGGTCCACGTCGGTCCGGGCGTCGCCATCGCCTCCCCAGGAGAACGGCGGCGTGTATTTCGCCGCGCGGGTTGCGGCAAAAATGTTGGCGGCTGCGCCGACCACCGCACCGGTTGGCAGCAGCGTTCCGATCGCCGTCTTGGCGTGGTCGCCAATCAGCGCGCCGAGGTTGCTCCGGCCGGTCTCGATGCGCGTGCCGGCGATGTCGAGCCTGATCGGGCCATAGGTGTTCTTGAGGTTCGACGTGATGGTGCCCGCTCCGAGATTCACCCACTCGCCAATCACCGAATGACCGACAAATCCGTCATGGCTCTTGTTGGCATAGCCGTTGAATACCGTCGTGCTGATTTCTCCGTGCAGGCGGCAGAGCGGCCCGGCGCTCACGCTGCGGAACTGACCGCCAAGCAGCCAGGTGCCCTCGCCGGCCCAGAACGGCCCCTCGATCCGCGTACCGCTTCGCACCTGCACCCCGCGCTCCAGGATGATGGCGCCCTTGCGCGCGTCGAGAACGACTCCTGGCTCGACTTCCGCACCGTGCAATCCGATGGCAGCCGGATTGCCCAGCACGACGGTCCCGTCGGGAATCGCGCTCGTGGTTTCGCTGAGCGATTCGAGTGTGTCGGAAAAGAGGAAGTGCTCGAGCGCGGTCACCAGGTCGAACACGCCCCCCAGGACGCGGCCCTCGACAACCAGCCCGTCACCGCGTTCGAACGGGCCTTCCCAGCGCTGTCCTGCGTCGAGTCGCCAGGCGACGGTCCGCCCTGCATGCAGCAGGCGCCGCGTAGCGCCCAGCGCTCGCATCGGCAGCTTGGGTGCGAACGTCACGTCGGCGACCCAGGCCGGGCCGGCTATCGTCGCGGGTTCCACCACCGGCGGTCCATGCACCTGGTAGTGACCGGCGACATGCGGTGCGACGATTCCCGCGGCGCGGGCATTGAGCGCCCGGGACCACCGTTCTCGCAGGCGCCACATGCCGGCACGCAGCTCGCTGAGCGGGACCGCTCCTGCAAATGGCGCCCAGGACGGATCTGGCGCGGTTGGTTCGAGCAGGTACAGTGCGCTCATGCTACTCCAGCTCGCGCACGTCGGAGGGTAGCGCGTCCAGCGTTCGCTTGAGGTCGGGTGCGCGGGCCCGATCCAGCACCAGTGTCCGCGCATTCGCGTGGACCACAACCAGGTCGTGCACGCCGCTCAGCACCATAGGCGGCCCGTCGTTCCAGACGATGCAGTCGCTGCACTCCACCAATGTCACCGCGCCGTGCGTGACGTTGCCGCGGCGGTCGCGCGACCTGACGCGGGCGAGCGCCTCCCAGGTCCCGATGTCGTCCCACGCGAAATCTCCGGCGACCACGGCCACCGAGTCACTCCGCTCGAACACGCCCACGTCGATCGAGACTTCACGAACATCCCGGAAAAATCCGCTGATATCGCCGGCGTCGAGCAAAGGGAGGTAAGGCGCGATCTCGTTGGTGTGGATGGTGACCTCACGCCGGAGGTCTTCCGCCCTCCAGGCGAAAAGGCCGCTGTTCCAGAGCGCGCCTTCGGCCATCAGGTCGAGCGCGCGAGCGCCATCGGGCTTCTCCACAAACCGCCCCACGGCGCGCGCCGCCGAGTCGAGCCGCTCGCCCGGCATGATGTAGCCAAATCCGGTTTCCGGCCGGGAGGGGACGATGCCGACGGTCACCAGCCGATGGTGGCGACTGGCCGTTTCGAGCGCCGTCGCGGCACTGGCGACGAAGGCGGCGGGATCACGCACGATCCAGTCGGCATGCATCGAAATCACGGTGGCGTCGGAGTCGCGGCGGGCGGCCTCCAATGTGGCCCAGACCAGGGCGGGTCCGGTCGAGGCGGCACGCGGCTCGATCAGGAAATTCTCCGCCGGCAGGTCGAGGTGCGGCCGGAGCGCCGCCGCGAGCGTCGCCCCGGAGACGACGAGGATTCGCTCCGCCGGGATGAAGCCCGCCAGTCGATCAACGGCGTCCTCGGCGCTCGACCGCGGTCCCGCGAGCGGCAGCAGCTGCTTGGGACGGGCGGGCGACGACAATGGCCAGAATCGCGTCCCCGAACCACCGGCGAGCAGGATGGCCCATTGCATCGGCTAGTGCTCCGTCACAGCAGGGAGACCAGTGCCGGAGCATGCCGCCGGAGATCGTAGAGGAGCGTGCCGAGGTCACCGTCCGGCGCTGCCAGCACCAGGAGGATCCCGCCAGAAGGCAACCGTTGCACCACCAGCGCGCCGTGACTGCTTTCCACCGCGGCCTGGGCCCAGGGACCGGTCTGGGCCGCGTCGCTCAATCCGCTCACGCTCCGGGCCGCGCTCGTGGCGAGGGCAGCGAGTTCCTCGGCGTCGAGCGCCGCCGGCAAGCTCGCCTCGACCACCAGTCCGTCGTCGCTGACGACGACCACGCCGGCCACGTCAGGGCGCTCGGCAAGGGCCATCAGGACGGAACGCAGCGGCTGCATCGGACCTACTCCCGGATGGCGTGAGGAATGCGCGAAGCTAGGACGCCGACTGTGGCGAAGTCAAGCAACCATGCCGGGTTGCCGCGGTCTCGCGAGCGGTCTAACCTTCTCTCCATATGATACGGCGACTCGCCCTCCTGGTTGGAATCTCTGCCACCGCCGCTTGTAACGGAACCCAGCTGGCTCCGGCACAGGTCATCAATACCGTTGACACGGTGACCATGGGCTCGCTGGCAGGGGCGGCGCTCCAGTACCCCTCGGCCTTCGACATCACCGTCGGCCAGCCGGTACGAACCGACCAGACGTCCGCGTTCGACTTCCTGTACGACATCGATTCGCTGGGGCGTCACGTGCTCCTTCCGCTGCACGCGATCGCCGGGCTCGGCAATACCACCGGGAACAACCCGGGATTCATACGCGAGACCGCAACGTTCGACCAGATCACCGTGGCGCCATCCGATCCTTACCTTACCACCGATACGCTGGTCATCGCATCCGGTGACGTGCTGATCGCGCGGTCACGCGTCGCCTGCTACCTTGGCGTTCCCCAGTACGCCAAGCTGCAGGTTCTCGATTTCAATGACGCGCTCAAGACGGTTCGTCTCGAGGTGCTGTCCGACACCAACTGCGGATACAAGAATCTGCAGCCCGGCGTTCCCACCAGCTGAGCCGATGATCGACGTTCGTCGCGTTCGCCAGGACCCCGACGCCGCGCGGGCCGCGCTGGCGCGTCGCCTCGATCGCGGCGCGCTGGATCAGCTCGGCCAGGTCATCGCGCTCGACCGGCGGCGGCGCGAGGTCGTCGGACGCGTCGAGCAGCTGCAGGCCGCCCGAAATGTCCAGTCCGACGAGGTCGCGCGCCGCAAGAAGGCGCGCGAAAAAGCGGACGACCTCCTTCTGGAGCTCAAGGCCTCGGCTGAACTGGTTCGCGAGCTGGAGTCCGACCTCAAGGATGTCGAGGCACTGCTCGACGAACACCTTCTCAACGTGCCGAACTTTCTCCTGCCGGAGGTACCCGACGGAGAGGCGGCTGCGAACCGCGTCGCACGCACCTGGGGAACTCCGCGCGAGTTCGACTTCGCGCCCAGGTCCCACTGGGATCTCGGGACCTCGCTGCGCCTCCTCGATCTGCCGCGTGGCGCCAAGGTTACCGGCTCGGGATTTCCGCTCTTCGTCGGAATGGGGGCCAGACTGGTTCGCGCGCTGGCGAACTTTCTGCTCGACATCCACACTCGCGATCACGGCTATCTCGAAGTGCAGCCGCCGTATCTGGTCAACCGGGCCTCGCTCACTGCCAGCGGACAGCTGCCAAAGTTCGAGGACGATCTCTATCGCACTGTGGGCGATGACCTTTTCCTGATCCCGACGGCCGAAGTTCCGGTCACCAATATCCATCGCGACGAGATCCTCGATGCCGCCGATCTCCCGATCGCGATGGTGTCCTATACGCCATGCTTTCGTCGCGAGGCCGGCGCCCACGGCAAGGACACGCGCGGCCTGATTCGCGTTCACCAGTTCGACAAGGTGGAACTGGTGCGGATCGTACGGCCGGAACAGAGTGAGGCGGAGCACGCGCTCATCACCAGCCACGCCGAGACGGCTCTCCAACTTCTGGATCTGCCGTACCGCGTGCTCGAGCTGGCCGCCGGCGACACCGGGTTTCACAGCGCGCGCACCATCGATCTCGAGGTCTGGGCGCCGGGCGTTGGTGCCTGGCTTGAAGTGTCGAGCTCGAGCACCTTCACCGATTTCCAGGCTCGTCGCGCCAACATCCGCTTCCGTCCAGCGCCGAACGCCAAGCCGGAATTCGTGCATACGCTCAACGCCTCCGGCGTTGCGTTCCCGCGAACCATCGTCGCCTTGCTCGAGAACGGGCAGCAGGCCGACGGTTCCGTCATCCTGCCGGAAGCGCTGGTCCCCTATGTCGGGACCGATCGCCTCATCCCGCGCACGTAGCGAGCGCCTGCGCCGGCTCGCTCCGGCGGTGGCGCTGCTACTCGTTGCGCTGCTCGCCGGCCTGAGTGTGGGCTCGAGCTGGCTGGTCGCCCGTCACCTGCGCACGCAGGCACTCACCGCCTCGAGCCTGTATTCGGTGGCGTTTCGCGGGCTCGCCGACCCCGATCCGGGCGCCGCGAACACCGCGCTCCTCGATGTCGGCGCTCGCGTCCGCAGGCTGGGGCTCCCGCTGATTCTCACCGATGCCAAGGGGGTGGTGACCGACACTGCCAACATGCCCTTTACCGCACCGCTCGATGACCCGCGGGTCCGGCGGTACATCGCCGACCTCGACGCCGTGAACCCGCCGTTCGTGGCGGCCGGCGGCGCCAACGTGGTGCATTACGGCTCGATCCCGCAGAGCCGGATTCTGACGGCGCTCGCAATCCTGCAGGCGGTTACCATCCTCATCATGGTCACCGTGGCGGTGGTCGCGTATCGGAACGCGACCACGGCTCAGCGCGACCGAATGTGGGTGGCAATGGCTCGCGAAGCGGCGCACCAGATGGGAACGCCGCTGACGTCGCTTCAGGGCTGGATCGAACAGTTGCGCGCGGCCGGGCTGCCGCCCACGAAGATCGCCGAGTTTCTCGACGCCGACGCCGAGCGCCTGCAGCGCGTCGCCCAGCGATTCGAGCGGATCGGCAACCCGGCCCGCCGCGACCCGGTGGCGCTCGGAGCCTTGGCCGAGCGCGTGGCGGGATATTACCGCTCGCGGCTCCCCAAGCACGCCAATGCGATCCAGCTCGGCGTGCGAGCGGCGAGCTCGGGACCGGTCATCCTTGGCGATCCGGTACTCCTGGAATGGGCACTTGAAGCGATGGTCAAGAACGCGATCGACGCGTTGCAGGGCCGCGGCGGCCAGATCACGCTCGCGGCCGAGGCGTCCGGCGACGCTGCGTCGGTGCGTGTCATCGACGACGGACCCGGCGTGCCCCGCGAAATCCGCCGGACGCTCTTCCAGCCGGGTGTCAGCACCAAGCGCGGTGGCTGGGGAATCGGCCTGGCGCTGGCGCGGCGCGTGGTGGAGGACAATCATCAAGGCACGCTGACGCTCGAGCCGACGTCGCGGGGCACCACCTTCCTGATGCGATTCCCGCTCGCGCAGGCGGCGGCATGACCGCGGAAATCGACCTGCTTCGCGGGCTCAACCCCGCGCAGCGAGAGGCCGCGGAGCATGTGCATGGACCGATCCTGGTCGTCGCCGGCGCCGGATCGGGCAAGACCCGGGTGCTCACCGCGCGTATCGCCCACCTGATCGATGCGCACGGCGTCCCGCCACCTCGCATCTTCGCGGTGACGTTCACCAACAAGGCTGCCGGCGAGATGAAACACCGGATCGGCGAACTCCTGACGCGCGATCCCGGTGGACTCTGGATTGGCACGTTCCACTCGCTCTCGGCCCGATTGCTCCGGCGGGAAGCCGAACGCCTCGGGTTTTCCCGGCAGTTCACGATCTACGACGAGGACGACCGCCTGGCCCTGATCCGCCGCATCATGGACGATCGCGACCACCCGGCCAAGCTCTTCCCGCCCAAGCTGATCCAGAACCTGATCTCGGCGGCGAAGAACCGGATGCAGACGGCCGAGCAACTGGAAGCCAGCGGTCCCCACGATGCCGCCATCCGGGTGGCTGCGGACGTGTACGGCGCGATGCAACGCGCCCTGCTCACCGCCAACGCCATGGATTTTGACGACCTCATGCTGCATCCGCTGGCCCTCTTTCGCCAGCACCCGGACGTGCTCGACCGGTGGCGCAACCGGTTCGACTTCCTCCTGGTCGACGAATTCCAGGACACCAACCGGGCCCAGTACGAACTGATCAGGTTCCTCGGGCTCGGACATCGCAACGTCTTCGGCGTCGGCGATGAAGACCAGAGCATCTACGGCTGGCGCGGCGCCGACCTGCGCAACCTGCGCGACCTGCAGCGGGACTTCGGCGAGGCCAGGCTGGTGAAGCTCGAGGAGAATTACCGCTCGACCCGCCCGATTCTCGAAGCCGCGAACGCGGTGATCACCAACAACGCCGAGCGCATCGCCAAGACCTTGCGCACGCGGCGCCCGGGCGGTGACTCGATCATCGTGCTCGCTGCGGCCGACGAACGCGACGAGGCGGAGTGGATTGCGCGGGAACTGAGCCGCCGGGCCGCCGATGGTACTGCCCACGCGGAGTGTGCCGTGCTCTATCGCACCAACTCCCAGTCGCGAGCGCTCGAGGAGGCCATGCGGCGCGCCGGGTTGCCCTATCAGATCGTCGGCGCGATTTCCTTCTACGATCGCCGCGAGGTGAAGGACCTGCTCGCCTACCTCCGACTCATCGCCAACCCGAGTGACGATGAGGCGTTCATCCGTGCCATCGCCATCCCGCGTCGCGGAATCGGCGACGTCGCGCTGGCAACGCTGGCCGAGCAGGCGCGCGCCTGGCGGCTGCCGCTGCTGGCGGCGGCGGCCCGCGCCGACACGATTGCCACGCTGCGGCCCAATCTCAAGCTCGCCTTCAAGTCATTTGCCGACCTCCTTGCCGGCCTGCAACTGCGGTCCGGTGAATCCGCGCCCGTCATGGTGATGGAAGATGTCGTGCAGGCGATCCAGCTCGAAACCGTACTTGCCGCTGAGGGCATCGAGGGGATCGAGCGTTGGGAAAACGTGCGTGAGCTGATCGCGGCGGCCGCCGAGTGGTCGGAAATTGTCATCGACGAGGACGATCCGGGCACGCCGTTGCAGCGGTTCCTGACCGAAGCGGCGTTGATGTCCGCCGTGGATACCAGCACGGGCAAGCCCGACGGCGTGACCCTGATGACATTGCATACCGCCAAGGGCTTGGAGTGGCCGGTGGTGGTCATCTCGGGGATGGAAGAAGGCTTGTTTCCGTCGTCGCGGGCGCTCGAACTTCCGGGTGGGTTGGAAGAAGAACGCCGCCTCTGCTATGTGGGCATTACCCGCGCCAAGGACGCCTTGATGCTTACGTGGGCGCGAGCGCGGCGCCGCGGCGGCGAATTGCGGCCGGGCATTCCGTCGCGGTTCCTGCGCGAACTCCCGCCGGCCTTGCTGGAGGAACGCCGGACCTCGTTTGCCGTCGGGGCGATCGGAGGATGGAGCGGGCAGCGCACCTGGCCGGGTGGCCGTGAAGTCCGGGGCGGCGCCAGCCCCTATCGTTCGGCCGCCGCCGCACGCGATCGTGAGGGGGTGTTCGCCGCCCCCCCGGGTATCGAATCGGGAGCGGAGAATCAGGACGCGCCGCGGTTCGTGAAAGGTGAGCGCGTCCGGCATAGGAGATTCGGGTCGGGGGCAATCCTCGGACTCAGCGGGGTGGGGAAGGATCTCAAGGTATCGGTGGCGTTCGACGCAGCGGATATCGGAACCAAGCAGTTGCTCGTGGCCTTCGCCGGACTCGAGCGTGACTGGGAGAGCGCATGAAAATCGGAGCCGAAGAGGTTCGCCACGTGGCCCAGCTGGCAGAGCTGGCCGTAGCGGATGAGGACGTGAATCTCCTGGCGGCGCAACTGGAGGGCATCGTCAATTTCGTGGCCCAGCTCGACGAGATCGCTATCGATGGTGCGCCCGGTTCCGTGGTCGTCGGCCCCGCGGAATTGCGCCTGCGCGAGGACACCGTGGACCCGATCCCGCTGGCGCGCGGGCCGGCGAGCTTTGCTCCGGCGTTCCAGCACGGGTTCTTCGTCGTGCCTCGCCTCGGCGGGATGGCGGAGGAATGACCGCCGCGGCGCTGGCGCTCGAAACCGGAGCGCGGCTGGCGGCGGCAGCGCCGCTCAACGCCGCGTTGCACTGGTCCCAGGAGTTGCTCGATCGAGAGGCGGAACGGCTGGACGCCGCACTGCCGGGTTCGCTGTCGGGCACGACGGTCGCCCTCAAGGACAACCTGGTCACGCTCGACCATCCAACGACGTGTGGTTCCCGGATTCTCGAAGGCTACGTCTCGCCCTTCGAGGGCACAGCGGTGCGCCGGCTGCGGGCGGCAGGCGCCATGGTGGCGGCGAAGGCCAACCTCGACGAGTTCGCGATGGGATCGTCGACCGAACACTCCGCGTACGGTCGCGTGCTGCATCCGCTCGATCCCGAACGGGTGCCCGGGGGGTCGAGCGGGGGCTCCGCGGCGCTGGTTGCCGCGAACGTTACGACCAGCGCACTCGGGTCGGAAACCGGCGGGTCCGTGCGTCAACCCGCGTCATTCTGCGGCGTCGTCGGAATCAAGCCCAGCTATGGACGGGTTTCGCGCTTTGGGCTGGTCGCGTTCGGCTCGTCTCTCGACTGCATTTCCACGTTTGGCCGGACCACCAGCACGGCGGCGCAGCTGCTCTGCGCGATTTCCGGAGCGGACCCCCTCGACGCCACGACCTGCGCGGTCCCGCCGCTCGAGATGCCACCTCGCCCCGACAGTCTGCACGGGATGGTGGTTGGCCTGCCGCGGGAATACTTCCCGGCCGACCTGCATCCCGGTGTTCGCGCCGGATGCGACAAGGCCGTTGCCGCCTTGAAGCGGCTGGGCGCCGAGGTGCGCGACGTGTCGCTGCCGCACACGCGATTCGCCGTCCCCACCTACTACATCGTGAACCCGGCAGAAGCGGCGGCCAACCTCGCCCGCTTCGACGGGGTTCGTTACGGACCCCGGCATGTCGGGCCGGATGGAGATGTACGTGCCCTGTACCGCGCGACCAGAGGCGAGGGGTTTGGCCCCGAGGTGCGCCGCCGGATTCTGGTGGGGACCTTCGTGCTGAGCGCCGGTTACAGTGACGCCTATTATGGCCGCGCCCAATCGGTCCGCCGATTGATCATCCGGGACTTCGACCAGGTGTTCAGCAGCGGTGTGGACTTGCTCTTCACACCCACCACGCCAACTCCGGCGTTCAAGGCCGGCGAAAAGACCGCCGATCCCGTCCAGATGTACCTGGCCGACATCTTTGTCTGTCCGGCATCCCTCGCCGGACTCCCGGCTCTTTCGCTGCCGGTTGGCCGCGACGCAGGGCTGCCGATTGGCGGCCAG
>Ga0207663_10000877_pt1 | contig 13678 bp, 11 predicted proteins | sample LARL53metaG_FD_184346 | JGI IMG/M metagenome (GOLD analysis project Ga0207663, IMG submission 184346) | Corn, switchgrass and miscanthus rhizosphere microbial communities from Kellogg Biological Station, Michigan, USA - LAR L5-3 metaG... | ecosystem: Host-associated > Plants > Roots >...
AAGGAAAACAAATTACATATGACACCGAAAACCTTAGACTGACATGATATAATAAGAAGTATCGATCATTTTAGTAGCATCTAAATTGAAACGCTTAATCTGATAAGTAAATATTGATAGGAGACTAAGTTTCAGATTAGTTTAGTAATATTATGAACTATTAAAAATGAAGGGTTCGCCTTTTTAGATATTTATATAGATTATTATCAATTACATTACTATGTTACATTTATCGGTAGTTTTGACAAAAGAGGCACATATCGCGTTCGCCCTACTCGTTCTTATGACGACATTATTCTTATGCACCTCTGCTTATGCGGAAACAAGGCCAAACACTAGTACCGATTCCCGAATAATAACAACCACACCTATCACTACAAAAAACTATCGTCCTATAGTCCCTACCCCTTTATCATCAAACTTGATGCCAAAAACTCAATTGCAGCAGCAAGCATTGCTTATGCCACGAGCTATAACCAAATCACCGATACGATCCGCCAGTCAACCTAACCCGGAATTAACAGTGTTAGTAAATGTTGATAAAAATCCTATAACAAAAGGGGAGCCTGAAGTATTCCATATTGCTATACACGATCCTATTTCAAATAACAATATAGGAAATGCTCAAATAAGTGGTATAGTCTTTGATCCGACAAGAAATTTAATTCAAAATAAGTTTAACGGTACTAGCAATTCAAATGGAATCTATAGTTATTCGTGGACGATACCTAGAACAGTTAAATCGCAAACCTATCAAGTTAAAGTGAATGCCTTTACAGTTGATCCTGTTTTGTATAATCTTCAGCCCGGCATTGCCACATTTAATGTGAAAGATATTTCATCACCAAGCAGTACGAGTTCGCATCATCACCATCATCATGTGGTCAGTAAACACGATAGTAGTAGTAGCAGTAGTAGCAGTAGTAGCAGTAGTAGCAGCAGGACGCATCATCACCACCATCATGTGGTCAGTAAACACGATAGTAGTAGTAGCAGTAGTAGCAGTAGTAGCAGTAGTAGCAGTAGTAGCAGCAGGACGCATCATCACCACCATCATGTGGTCGGTAAACAGAGTAATAGTAGTAGTAGCAGCAGGACGCATCAAGGACATCGATCTGGAGGTGGATTCTTTCATCATGCGTTCAGATGATGATAATCGCCTGGCTCAGAATCAGTAAAAATTTTTGTAGTATCTCCATTGTCATTTATTTTTCTGTTGTTCTAAGATCACATTGTGGATTTATGTCATTTATCTGGTCCATAAGTGGGAAAAATTAAGAATTAGATAGAACAGACAGTGATAATGGCAAGTGCAGATTTATTTGCTATATTTATTGAATATCTAAATAAGTATTCTTAATTTTAGTCACATATAATATATTATAACCGATAGCTGTATAGCGCCAAGAGAATAAACAATTTGATAAGCAACTTGAGACGTGTAAGTAGAAACTATACATGATGGTCCTTCTTCCTTCAGAAAGGCCGATACATATAACGGTTCCATAAATTGATACTCTTATATAACTTTACTATAACTATATGATATGATATTATCCTCTAATACTAAACCTGACGACAAGTCACATGCACATGAAACTTCTGATATCATAAATGTAAGGGATAATGCTTCTCCTATCACATCAACAGATGTTTTCATTTCTAAATCTAACATTCCTTCGATTAATAGAATTCTAGTAACTCATGATGGAAAAGATAGTTCAAACAAAGCAGTCAATTATGCTATTTCTCTCTCAAATCTGTCAGGTGCTGAAATTGTGTTATTAAGAGTAATAGAAAACGCTGACGAAATAAAACATATCTCGGTTAATGTCGGAGATTCACCAAACACACACGACTCTCTAAATCGAGATGTACAAGGACCATTTGTAGATATAATGGAAGACACAATAAGGAAATGTAAAGAAGCAGGATGCAAAAATAAGATATCGTACAAATTTAGAACAGGTAATCTTGTCTCTGAAATTGTAGATGAAATTAAAGCACAGGGATATGATATGATGGTCTTGACCTCATCTCACATAGATTCATGGATAAGATCATTATTCAGTGATAGTCGGAAGATAATAAGCGATGTCACAATACCTGTTCTTGTAGTGACCACATGATTAAAAACTAGCTTGTGTAATACTAGAAGCCCAACAGATTAAAGGTGCAAGTCAAGCAGCGCATAGAGGAGTTAAACGAACAACGTAGAGATTAATGGGAAGTTGTCAGCATGAAATCAGCCATTTGTCCAGATAGCGGCTCATAAAGAAATTTTTCTCTAACAAAATCTATTTCACAACTAAATGAAACACTTCCAATAATACTAAACAAAAACAATAATATGCTATCTGATCCTATTTACGAAGATACAACAAGTTTATTTCAAGAGTGTTTTGTTAAAGAAAAATAACTCTGTAACCTTGTTATATCGTATAAATGTTGTATGTGTCGGTCATTGGATTTGAAACAATCGTATCAAGATCCTTGTGTTACCTCTATTATCTAGTCTTAATTCATAATTGTGATATATGAGGTACGTCAATAGAATAAAATGTTTCATATATCTGGCAAAATGCTAGATATACCTTAACAAGACAAAATCTTAGTTAGACAGACGGTAATCTACCACAACTTTACGTTGCGCGATGCTGTCTAAATTGATAAAGCCATATTTAATTAGAAAGTCTGCATAGCCATTTATATCTACAAAACTACATTATCATCATAAACATATCAAGCCTACCTATAGCTACAACATCTCTCGTAATTCTAAATGTTATAATTCTTGCTTTTGGACTAATCACAGGTATACAAGAGGAAGTCATACGGCGTTATGGTTTCATTCCTGACCAGCTATTATCAGTCTCATCCCTATCACCCCACTCGATTTCAGATGCCCTAACACGCTTATTCTCATCAATATTCATTCATGCCAACATTGCTCATCTAGCATTTAACATACTAGCATTAGTATACCTTGGAGGATATGCAGAAAGAGCAGTTGGAATTTTCAGATATATCTACACTTACATAATCGCAGGACTTGCCGGAGCTTTATTTTTTGGTGCAATATCGACGTTTGTGTTGGGAAATAGCCACACCGTATTAATAGGTGCTTCAGGAGCAATCTCCGGAATACTAGGTATAGCAGCTGCTGCTGGAAACACCAGGGCTTATTATTGGCTAATACTTCAAATTGTATTTGCTATTATAGGCTCGTTTACTGCAATTCAAGTAGCATTTACAGCGCACATCGGTGGTTTCCTTGCTGGTGTATTGCTCACTAAAGCATTTATAATGGTAGAACAAAATAAGAGGATTAAATATCTAAAGTAAAAAATAATCCATCATTTTAGTTGTTTCATAAAGTATGACATATAAGTTGAAAATGAAAATTTGGATTTATCCCACAATGAGCTTTACATGGTGTGATCAAAAGATATGCTGGATTTTTTTCAGTTAGACATTGAAGATATAATAAAATGTCCTACAACCTACCTCAAAATCGAAATATTCTGCAAAGAATACCCTTGGCATCATGAGCAAACCCGTGCCAACCACCTTTGTCTTAATGAATGGCACAGGACATGGTGGACGATGCTGGTGTTTCATGGCTCCAATGCGGCTGGCCGCAGGATGTGATGTATATACCCCCACACTAATTGGGTTGGGTGCTAATTACCATCTTTTACATGAACTTAATAGAATTGTTAGACACTCATGTCAAGGATATAACAAACACGTATCTCTGTATATAGTCTACTAGTGGCTCTACCTTTGCCGCTTTTCTATAATAATATTCAAAGTACTTATCTATTTTTTATTGATCATCTTTATGGTAACATGCGGATATGGTGTTCTTCTGTTCGAGTATCTAATAAATAAATAATACCGAAAACCTGATCGTGACCAGTATTTTTTCTTATTATCATATTATGAGTTCATATATGTGGATATAATCTAGAGTGTCGTTTATTATAGATGCGATTATTCTCAATAATCATGCCACCTACTCCACTTTAAAATCAAAATATAGATCATGTATCTTGTTATTCCTTAATGCGTTTTTGTCACCGCCTAGGTACGTAAGGCCATTTTTTGCCTTCTCCTAAGTTTGCCTCTCACCTAGTATACAATTTCTGAATTTGTAATATTTGTACTAGCGATGGCTTCTCCATCTATTCTTATATGTAGTCTTGGATAAAGCTGAATACCCCTGATAGGCGGATAAAAGCTATTGTTTGTACCCTGTCTTCGTCTGGTATTCGACTTGGCGCCTGGGACTATCTTAGATGGAAAGACATACATCCTATCGAGATGAACGATGAAATCGTAGCGGCTAAAATAACTGTATATGCAGAAAATGAAGAAGAATATTTTAGTTTCATAACCCCTGAAGCCATTGGAGTCTTTTCATCTCATCACTAACTAACTAAATCGCAGATTCTCCACGCCCCTTAGAGGCTAAATCTACTGCAGTTTGCACATCTGTTACAAATACCTTTCCTCCAAGAGCATCACCGCCCAATTTTTCAACAAGTTCGTTAATTAACCCTTCAACCTGATCATCTTTAATTATAACTTCAACCTTAGTCCTAGGAATATACTCTGGAGTGTAATGAGCAGTACCCCTGCCAATTGCAACGGATTCTGGTTTCACCTTTCCTCTCCCTTCAATTTTGTAATGGCTCATTCCGCCTGTATTGGCACTTTTCAGGATTTCACTAACAATATCTAATTTTCTATGTGGTATTATTATCTCAAATTTTTTCATGCAGAATTTGGTGTTCGGCCAAACTAAAAAACTTGCCTAAGCCAGCCAGAAACTAGTTAGTTAGTTCGGATTCAAAAGAAATCGAAAGGAGTTGCTACTTACAAAAAACCAAAAGAAATTAAACCTTCAATTACAAAGAAAGCAAATTTCGAGCCAATTAGTAGTAAGGCTAAGAAGGTAAAAAGCAAATTTAGACCTAATTAATTGATAACAAATAATGATTTTGTCTCTTAAGCGTAGGCGAATAAAAAGAAGGCGCTCTTAACTAGACTTTATCCACCACAAGTCTGGCAGCTGCCGCCTACACCTAATATATTAGTTCCATCATTCTCTCAGGTTCCGCCTTTCTGGGCGTCTTGACCAACTCCACCACTAGCTCCGATACCTCCTCCGCTAGCCCAGTTGGCATTTGCACCATGAGGAGAATTGGCACTTGCTCCGTTATGACGTTGAGTTATTGCCATTGCTGGTTGTTGACATTACGATAGCTGCTCCTGACACAATCGCTGCTACTACAATTACAGCCAGTTATATCGATATATTCATGAATTTGTATTTTTCTCAAAATTATATAACATTATGGTAGACATTCTTATACAAATTGTCCAAAAGTGCTAAAAAAGTAAAATGGTGATGAATTATCGTAGAACTGTGGCAAATGGAGACTGCCCGCTATACAACTCATCTTCTTTTTTACTCCCCATTACTTGCAGCGGCGACCACAGTTAGTTCTGGCTTCTGGCTTTCATAATCTAAACCCCTCTAGCGCAATTTTGGAGGAAGTAACTGAAGTCCATTGACGTTCGTCAGTAAAATAGGACAAGTGGTTATTAGTGTTCGACGCTAAAGGAAATCTTTACAGCTGCATGATATTGCGTAATCTTTCCAGTACTTGGATCCACCTTTGCAGTCATGTCTATAATTTCAATACCATGTATTCCTTGCAGCGTCTTTTTAGCCTCATCCACTGCAGCCTGAGCCGCTTCTGTCCATCCTTTATCGGAGCTACCGATAACTTCGATTATTTTTGCAATATGAGTCATTATTATCATTTTGTTATGGTACTCATTTTTAATAAGTGATGAGCATAAAATGGAGCCATAGGATAAAAGGGAAGGTTATATCAACCAAAGTATCGGTAGACCAGTATAGAAAGTTTAAGTTGTTGACAGAATATCTATACCAAAAAGAACTAGCATATTTTCACACTCCATCTGCTGTTTTACGTAATCACGTAGAGGATTTATTAGACTATTACTGCAGCGAGGTAGACGACAGCATTGATAGATCAAAGGATCTAAACAACACTACCCATCCCCATACACCAATGCCTTCACCTCACTAATAGAGGAAGGGCAAGAAAATCGGGAAGTGATACAATGCAAACAATCTGAATCTGAGGAAGTGCCACGGTTCGCTCATGATTTTATATTAGAAATGATTATTTCACGTTATAGTACTAAAAAAACTACAATATAATTAATGAACAGCAGTTACAAACGCAATCAAGAACAAAAGAGCTGCCACAATCAGTATCAGTAGATCTTCTACAAAAGGTAGACGATTTAGCAAATAGGGCGAAGGAAATTATTAATAGATTTCATGGAATTTATGAAGTTGCAAAGGCAGAAGGCTATCCTATTGACAAGATCGTAGAAGATAAAGAAAAATTAAAGGAGTTTTTAGGGTTCAGAAATATCAATTAGAATGTTATTGAATCCAGTCCAATCAGGAACATATCCCTAGAGGTGCAACAGATATAGGATTATAAGATGAAGGCAGGAACCATTAAGATTCCGATATCTCCAGGTTTGTTGCACAATTCGTTATGTTATAAGTGATACTGGTTTGGAAATCCCAGTATTACCTTATTTTTGCCTGCCGCGTCATCAAAATCTCTATTTGATTTGCTGATAGCATAATTATTGGTTTGAGGATTCATGATATTACCACGACTGAGGTAATTTTTAAACTACCTAATACCGTAATTGGATATGCTATTCTGCCATCTGCAACAATTTTGAGCTACTTTGTGTCTAGAGGATCGATGATTAGAGAGAACGTTTTATCAATAGTAATCCCAGCATTTAACAATCAAACTTCATTATGCTGTCTGTCTAAAAGATCGCGAGCTTGGAGTTTGTTGTGTATGTCAGAGATGGATATTGCCGCATCCTACTGTAATTGTTCGTTCAGATTTATTTTATAAGTGATAGATCTTTCTTCTATTGTTAAAGAATTAACTGATAATTTAGCAGCGCTATTGATGACGGTTAACGCCCCATTTGGCAGTAATAATACCATGGTTACATTCGCTGCAGGGATAGCAGCCAACATTGAATACCTTGCCATTGACCCATTAATCTTTTTATTCAACAGTTTGATCTGTCTTCTATCTGGCCTATCTTTTATTGTATGATTACAAGAGGGCTACGGCATTTAAATGGGTAATACGCTGATTCTTGATGAGAGACGTACGTGAAAATAGCGATAGCATCACACATAACATTAGACTCAATAGACAATGAAGATAATTATTACTTGGGGGGCCCAGCGTGTTATTGTGGCTTAACTTGCAGACAACTGGGTTTTGAAACTATTCTAGTCACCAAAGTGGGAGAAGATCTTCCAGAGGATAAGCGAGATTTCCTAAATCGAAATCTTGTTAATATCAATCATTTTGAAAAAGAATGGCGAACTACAAAATTTTCTATTAGACAATACTATGATACTAGAAAACTGACTCTATTATCCAAATGTAAGCCACTCACGGTTGATGACGTTAGTGATATAGATGCGGATGGTTGGATAGTAAGCCCCGTCATTGATGAGGTTCCGTTGGATGTCCTTAGAGCGATAACTAAGAAGGGAAAATTTGTAATGCTGGATCCGCAAGGTTATCTACGGAAAGTACAACCCTCCGGAACTATTTCACTTTATAGAAGCGTAGCGTTAGACTGGTCAGGCGTTTCTGCTGTCAAAGCAGATGAGCAGGAATATAAAATTCTTGGACCTATAAATGCTGACTTTGTGATTTCTGCAACACAAAGAGTAATTCATATGAACGAACATAAATTGAGGCTAGGCTATATTCCTACAGTAGACTCCACTGGGATAGGCGATATTCTATCAGCAGTATTTACCTGCATATACATTAGGGAAAAAGATTCAAGGTTGGCGATATGTAGCGCTGCTGGTGCTATAGTAGCAGCGCTCAAGGCAAACGGTATAGGTCTTGACAAAATACCTACAAAATCCAAAATAGAAGAATATGCTGCAATTTTTTCTAAAATATTTATTTAATACTCTGAATATTACTCAATAGATCTGAATTGAAGTTAGTGTATAAAACTCTCCATAAGCAGAGCTAGGAGGAGTCTTAATCTCATTACTCTTGTAAAATCTTCAACGCCTATTAAAATCAAACAATGTCAAATCGATAAAAATATGGATAAAATGTATTAATATATTTTTTGTGAAAATAACGTACGTTGGCCAACAATACCAAAAACGACTTTTTACTCATACCACAAATGTGGACGACACATTCGAATCGATGGTCGCTGTGAATGTAAGGCAATATTTTTGGAAAGCTGCTAAATCGAACATGCATGTAATAACAATAACATTATACGCGACTATTTAGATAGAAATTTCCTTACAAAGGCCACTTATAAGTTAAGACCGATCTTGGAGGCATTGCCTAGCCATGACCATATCCAGCGGGCATTGAGAGGAGCAAATAGTTCTATCAATGACAACTTAAAAGATCATGATCAAATTAATCGGTCAGCATTACTTGGAATGAACATATATCAATACCAACCCCAGGCCGAAGGCTATCATACCTACGATTAAAAATATTATCGCGAAAGCAGAGACCATACCACAAACCACAACAATAAGAACCGGGCGATAGCAGTTTAAAAAGGTACCCGCTGACCAAGCACAGCAGTTTATTCAATTACGTAACGAGGATAAGAGTAGTCGGGAGATAAGCAGGCTAAGGGAGTAAGCAAATCGTCGATCCATTTTCGTGTACAAATTCAGCTTCCGACAAGGCTTCCCTTTAGCTAATGATTAAGCCTGTATACTTCCTCTTTTGTCTTCTGTACTTAGTGCTGTATTCTATATTTCTCTTAGTATAGCCGTTATTCCTACCATGCATTTCCTATTCTTGGAGTACTTTATGAACAAACGAGATTGCGATTGATCCTTCACCTACTGCGGACGCAACACGCTTGATACTACCGCCTCGTACATCACCTACTGTAAAAATACCCGGCAAACTAGGTCAAGCAAATACCGTTGACGTGTAGGATACCAGCCTGCGACGCTAAGACCTTCTGGGGATAGATCAAGGCCGGTACTTAAAACCTTTATCGTCTAGTGCGATGCAGCCATCGAGCCAACGGGTATTTGGATCGGAGCCAGTCATGACAAATATGTGATTGATTCGTGTTTCTCAGTATCTCCTGTTTGACTGTTTTGCCAGTACACGAAACCGAGCTGATTATCTCCTTCTACCGCTACTATCTCAGTTTGTGGTCGTAATGTGATCGTAGGGCTATTCTCTATTCTACGAATCAAGTACCGCGATATAGTAGCAGCCAAACCGGAGGACCTTGGCTAGCATATGTACCTGTTTTGTAGTCTGTGCCAGAAACATAGCAGCTTGGCCAGCTGAGTTTCCCCCCACCAACTACAATTACTTCTTTGCCTCCACACAACTGCGCTTCCACAAAGGTAGCCCCATGGTATTGCGGAGTACTATTTCGCCTGTACAGATTAAAAGGGGAATTTCACTGGCCGACATTTGGAAACTATCAGATTCTTTTTTAAACTGCAATTAGTGCGAGAACCACCGAACCCAGATCGATAATGGCCCTATATTTGCGTGATGATGAGTAAATATCATATGTATTTGTTATAAACCCAACAACGAATCAATAGTGAGTACAAGTAAGTCCAATGTTTATACCTTTCCAATATGAAATGGTTACCAGAAATAAGTATACTAGATGTAACACTTCTTGTCACAATCAGGTGCTAAAAGACTATCCTAGCCTCTAGCTTTGGCAAAATTAATAGACTAGATACATAGGGATTACATTTTAAATATGAATTCATTTAGAAATAAAATCCGATAAATGTATATGTGAAAAAACCACAAATGGTTAAAGAATCTACGTTGCAATTGGAAGAGTAAAGTAAAAACATGCTCCTATACCATCTTCATTATTTCCTGCCCATATTCTGCCACCATGTGCTTCCACAATATTTTTGGAGATATAAAGACCTAGGCCAGTTCCCTGTTGCGAATTTGTACTAAATTTGGAAAATAATCTTGGCATTATTTTAGGATCTATTCCTTTTCCTGTATCTTTTATAGCTACGACGATATGACTGTTACTAAGACGATCGTGGATATGATCCATTTCTGTTATTATTTGAATGTTGCCCCCTTCCTGATCAATAAACTTTATCGCATTGCTCAACAAGTTGGAGACAACTTGTGTAATTCTGCGTTTATCTGCCAGCACAAATACATTTTCTTTGATTGTACACGTGAAATCAACATTTCCATTATTGTCATGTAGTTTAGCGATGTGGTTTTGAAAATCGGTCACCGCAGATTGTAATATATCGCCTAACTCGACTCTTTCCTTAGTTAACTTGAGAGATTGACTCTCAATTCTTGTTACATCTAGCAAATCTTCTGTCAAACCACGTAAACGTTTTGCATTCCGGTTAACAATGCCCAATAACTCTACCTGTTCCTTATCGCTTGTTCTCGAGAGTGCAACTTCTGTGAGTCCAAGTATTGGCTGTATAGGTGTTCTTAATTCATGGGCTGCAATATTAATAAATTCCTGTTGTTGTTTATCGCGAGTTTTTAACTGTTCATTTGCAATTTCAAACAGCATATTTGCCTTTCTTAGTTTTTCTGATAATTCAGTCTGTTCCCAAAGCAATTCAAAAATCGATTTAAATGATTCAACACTCTTCCTACTATTCGAATATATGCTGAAACCTATTGCTTGCGAGAAATCCTGTGCACCAGGATCCTTAAGCTCAGCTCTTAGAAATTTGATACCGTCAACAATGAACATGCCTGAAGATGAATTTGCACCATTAAGGATCGTGATGTCTGGAGCACGGTTAGATATATATTGAATGATATCAGAATTCTTAGACGACATAGGACAAATTATTTTTATTGATGCACTAATTTTGGTCGACGCATTTATTAGGCATTCAATCACGCCCATTTTCTCCATCCTCAGCATAGCTATATCGTTAGGTAGAAGCAAGAGTGCCTCTTTCTTCACAGATTTAGATAGATTGAGAAGAATTTGACTGACTTTTTCTCTATCATTTATAACTTCAAGAAACTCGGATTCTATGCCTTGCTCAATTGCTTCTATTCTTTCACTGGCTTCTATTCCTCCGTTCCAAAGTTCTTCAAAAATTGATACAAAGTGCTTCATATATGCTGGCTCGTTACTAACCAGAAGATTTTGGATCTCATATCCGCCCTCAGTTTTTTGTATTGTTGCAATCATCTCCTTATCTGAAAGGGCAAAATCGATTGGTGGCATATTTCTTACATGTCTTATTTGAATACCTTTGTTGACAAATTTTTTAACCAATTCTGCACTGTCTGTATCTATAGACGTAACCAATCTGATACCCTTGTGTTGCAGATTTTTATATTTAGTAGTCATTACTTTCTCATACAGATCGAAGTAATTATTGTAGACTAATCGCAGGTTACCGAATTTTGAACAAACCATATAATCGAGGGACTTTTCCAAAATATCCCTTCCTTTTTTTAGAATATCATCAACATTACTCAAAACTTTTATCTCTTTAAGTACCTTACCAAGATATTGTTTCATTTCAAGCTCTGTTATGGATGGGTATATTCCAGTTTGTTTTGTGAGAACTTGCTGCTGCTCTTTCGCTATATTCAGGACTCTAGTTTCAATCTCCTGTTTCATTTGGGGAGATCCAAGAACATCGAGCAGCCTAGAAACATCCGTGGCTGATCTCTTTATAGACTCTCGCAGCGACTTATCCTGAGACACGGAAATCACCGAAGAATAAAACCCTACAGTGAACAAATACGAAGATAGCAATACTAGTGAATGAGCAGCCATTCCGTACGTTTGTTGTAAGGCAGATGTTGAAAGACATATACCCACCAAAGTAATTCCTATACCGCAAATAATGAGATAATCCTTTACTTTTGATGAAACCATACCTCTAGCGGCTATAAAAAATGGTACTCCAAAAAGAATATTTCCGCCTACTGTACCTGCCCTGAACAATACTCTAAAAAAATATCTGTATGGTTCATCAACACCTGAGAGGCTTTCACCGGAAAAGAATCCAGGCATCTTTCCTATCAAATAGAATATTAGAGGCAGAGAAAGAATTATCCAAAACGATAAAGGCATCTTCCCCATTTTATGATAAATACTTCGCAATAGTACAACCGAAGCCATCCATCTAAACATGAATCCTACAGGAAGCACTATCGAATTCAAAAGGTTGTACAACATCAAATTTGAATTCGGTAGTAAATAGAGTGTGGTGGTGTTCGGGTCCACCACTTTGTATTCTATTTCGCCATTATATTTACTAGAATGTTTGTACAGAAAAGAGGATTTTGGGATGACCCCGGGAGGTGATCTTTCATGTACTATATCGATCATTAACAACTTAGTAGCGGCGTCCTCTGCTATTGACATTGCCAACGTTAATGCTGCTAGGCCGTATAACAAGAGTGTCAAATTCTTTTTATTACTACTTGATCTAAACCAGGAAAAAAATTTGAGGGTCATTATTCCCATAATTATGGTCGCTAATACGGAACTTACTCCAAAAACCAAAGGAGACAAAAATCCAGTGGTACTACTAAAAAGAATGAATAATAGTATAGCTAAAAACGAATATTGACTTATTATTACGACCCAGTTACTGAACTTGATAAATCGTGACTTGGACCTAAGCTCTTTACTCACTTGTTCGGTATACCCCAAAAGGACCCAAGAACCTACACCATATCCTACTACTATGGTCAAAATAAACATAACAAATTCTGTGAAGTTTGTATATGCAAGTATCTGACGTGTCATGAGCAGATCGACTATTACAATGAAAATCACTACAAAACCGGTTCCGGTAGCCAACACCCGATTTCTAATTAGCTGGTTTACTAGGACTAACTTAGACATGACATTTTTGTTACCTACATATATAATTTTTCTATGTTATATACTTTTAATGTTATTTAACAATCCTACATCCTACCTTTAATTATCTGTTAAGAGCTATTCTAGGTGTGTCAGACCAACAACTTTTGGAAGAGACTGAGGCATACAAGATTTTTATTAATAGTATCGATAGCGATGCAACAAAAGAATCTTACAGAAAGACATTTCCTTACTTTATGCGTTTTTGTAAAAAAACTAGTTATGACGATATGTTGCGTTTTGATAGGATTACTCTAGAGGGACTATTAAGAGATTATATTGTCCATCTAAGACATAATAAGAGATTAGCATTCGCTTCGGTGTCCCTCTACATTGCGGCAATTGCCCACTTTTATGAGATGAATGATGTGACTATAAATTGGAAAAAGCTAAAGAAATTCAAAGCCAAAAATAGATATGTTGTTGAAGATAGACCTTACTCCAGAGAGCAGATAAAGACACCTCGTATATACCAGCCGTCCTTGCTGATTGAGATATAGGAATCCTCCACGGCCTTGTAATAACAAAAATCGTCGTAGTCGATGCTTTTAGCTTGTTCAATTATGTGACTATAGCTGTAATTACTATTTTTACTAGGCGCTGAAAACGATGGAGTCACTATATTAGCATTATT
>Ga0207663_10000878_pt1 | contig 13677 bp, 10 predicted proteins | sample LARL53metaG_FD_184346 | JGI IMG/M metagenome (GOLD analysis project Ga0207663, IMG submission 184346) | Corn, switchgrass and miscanthus rhizosphere microbial communities from Kellogg Biological Station, Michigan, USA - LAR L5-3 metaG... | ecosystem: Host-associated > Plants > Roots >...
TCGTTGATGAGGCCGCCGAGGACGGCCCGGCGTTTGATCCGCTCCAGGGAGAGATCCGCGACAGGGTGGTCGGGCCGGGGCGGGTGGAGCGAGAGACCGCGATGGGGGCGTCGTCCGTTGTAGTGGGCCTCATACTGGGCCAGGATCGTCCGCAGATGCCGCTGGCCGAAGATCAGCATCCGGTCAGTGACCTCCATCCGGGCGGTGAGCACGAACCTTTCTGCATAAGCGTCCGCGCGGGCTGCGCGGCGGGATCTTCACGACCTGGATTCTGGCGTCGGCCAGGACCGCGCCGGACGACGCGGTGAACTGCCGGGCCCGGTCACGGATCAAGAACCGGAAGCCGGCGGCGCGATCACCGAGATCCGTCAGGAGGTTGCGGATCTGCTGCACGGTCCAGGGACCGTCGGGGTTCGCGGTGATCCCGAGGATGTGCACGTAACGGCTACCGGCCTCTATGACGAACAGGCAATACAGCCGCTGGACAGTCACCACGCAGTCGACGTGGAAGAAGTCGGTGGCGAGCATCGTGGCTGCCTGGGTATGCAGGAACTTCCGCCCGTCGTGTCGGAGCGACGCTCCGGTGCCGGGGGATCTTCAGCGCCTTGAGGACCCGGCGGATCGTGGATGCGCCGACCTGGTGGCCGAGCTTGAGCAGCTCGCCCTGGATCCGCTGGTATCCCCAGCCGTTGTTCTCGGTGGCGAGCCGCTCGATGAGCGCGGCGATCTCGGCGCTGACGGGCGGCCGTCCTGTCCGGTTGGGGCAGGTCCACTGGCGGGCGACCAGGCGGCGGTGCCAGCGCAGGACGGTACCTGGGGTGACCAGCCGGTGCGCTCGCAACTTTGCCGGCAGGAGCCGGATCAGCGCGGCGAGGAATGCGCGGTCGGCCCAGTCGAGCCGGGGCCGCGGCTGGGTGCGGCGCAGGACGGCGACCTCGTGCCGCAGCACGAGCAGCTCGGCGTTCTTGGAGGCCGATGACCGGCCGAGCAGGACCAGCCAGCTGCAGAGCCGGACGAAGATGAGGTAGAGCAGGCGCAGGGACACCGATGATCATGATGCCCTAGGGCTGAAGCCGGCCATTCCTGCATCTCACACGGCACGCAGGCTTATGACACCTCATAGGCCAGGCCGATGCCTAGCCGCCCGGCGCCAGACGCCGGACCAAGCCGTCGGCGAGCTGCAATGCATATGCGCAGGTGGTACAGGTTTTCGGCACGCACAACCGTCCGTTCAAGATCACCAAGCACTCGCTGGTGGGCGTGAAGGTCCACCACAGCGGGAAGGCACGGGGCAGGCCCACTGCAACTGCGAGCCGGCCATGACCACGCCCAGATACTTACAAGAGCCGGCATAACTCGCCGAACACGATCGCCTCCAGCCTTGGTCCGGATCCCCCAGCGCGGCCACCAGGGCTACGGCCTGCGTTCAGCGCGCCCAGGCCGGCGCCGACCTGATCGCCCTGGCCACGGACGGCGCCGCGGACAACATCACCTGCATCGCCGCCGACGTCGCCCGCCAGCCCGAATCCTCCCGGCGAAACCGCCGGTAAAACTGCCGGTGAAACCGCATGGTTCGCTGGTACCCGCGAATGCATAGTAGAAGGCGGGCCGCTGCGCAGGGGAATGACCGCCAGCGTGATGACTATCATGCGAAAACAAGAAAGGTAAATTACCGGAGCAAAAACGGATCGGCAATCCGCTATCTAACGGCACAAGGAAGCTGCAAGATGAGAATGAACCGCAGGCTCGCATTCACTGCACTAGCCGTAATCCTGGCAGGACTCTTAGCAAGTTAGAGTGCGACAAGCTACTACTGTAAATTTACCCGGAATCATGCCTTCCCGGGTCCTGGTGCGATATCTGGCGAGGTGCATCCTAGTAACTTTCCGCATTTCGCTAAATGCCGACTGAAGGCAAAGGCCCAGCAGTTCATTAAGCAGGGAGAGGCGATGAGTTTCAGCTTCACGTGGCCGCGGAAGAGGATGGCGCTCCTGGCGACGGTGCCAGTCTCGGCTGCCCTCATGTCGTTGGCCTGGCCGGCCGGGCCGGCCTCGGCCGCGACGAATCAATGCAATCATTTCAGCGCTGGCGGCGTCAATTTCGCGGTCTGCATCGAGAAGCTCGGCACCGGCAAGGTACAAGCGCAGATAGGCCAGATATCCGGTACCTTCGTCAGCGGGAGCCTCGCGCTCTTCCACCTGGGAAATAACGTGAAGACCAGCTGCAAGGGCCAGTGGCACCCGGGCCAGTCGTGCAGCTTCACCTTTACCGGCAGCACCGGCACATATCACTCACAGTGGCAAAGTGCCGGCGGCGGCTTCTTCTCCAGCCCGACTATTAGCGCCTAGAGATCTTCAACGCCCAGGGCCACCGCCCCGGCATGCACCCTCACACGCCCCGCCCGCCTCCGGCGTCACTGCCCGGCGGACTGCGTGGCCCACAGGGCACCATCTTGCGTACCCTGTGGGCCACGCACTTCCATCCGGGTCCTCGGCGCTACCCCTCATCCCGCTGCCTCCCGGGTAGCGCAGGCCGCGAGGAACCTCGTCATGGATCTGGAGGACACCGGCAGCCGGGCGCGGTTCCTGATCCGCGACCGCGACTGTAAGTTCCCCAGCCTTTTTGACACGGTCCTCAAGGACGCGGGTATCGACGTGGTGCTCAGCGGGGTCCGGATGCCGAGAATGAAACCTCGGGTTGCATACTGCACCTCTTCGGGTCGATGCGCGGTGTTCTGATGTCGTCCTGCTCGGACGGTACTGGCGGGGTCTGACATTTGCTGGCCGCGTTAGGTGTGAGCGGGTGTGGTGAGGCGTCGCTGGCTGAGCTTGCGTCCTTGTGCGCGGACTGGGGGGTTGGGGCCTGGCGGGGGGTAGAGGCACTGGCCTTTGTCGTTGTAGGGGTGTCCGGTGAGGAGACCGGCGTGGTGCCAGATCTTGATGGTGCCGGTGGACACGTCGAGCTGTGCGGCGATCTCGGTCAGGGTGAGCATGCCGGCGTCGAGCAGCCGCTGGCGGCGGCTGGGTAGCTGGTAGGTGCGGATAACCCGCTGGATCATGGTGACGGTGATGGGGCGTCCTTCGCCGTTGGCCAGGCCGCGGCTGCGGAGGATGGCGGCGGTCTCGGCGCAGGTGTGGCGGTCCAGCAGCGTGTCGATCTCGGCGATGGTGCTGGCTTTGGTCTGCCGGATTTTCCAGGCCGGTTCGGGCACTGGCAGGGTGAGGGTGCGGGTCTGGCCGCCGGCCAGGCGGATGTGCGCGGTGATGGTATCGCTGGTGCGGGTGACGGTGACGTCGGTGAGGAGCAGCCGGGCGATGCGCTTGCGTTCGCGCATCGGGGTGGCGGGGTCGTCCCAGATGCCGGGCAGGTCGGTGACCAGCTGGGAGACCCGGTTCTTCTGGGCCGGGGTGAGCGTTCCGGTGTGCTGCTCGCGGGCTTTTTCATAGGCGGCTTGCGCGTCGCTGAGGGCGCGCAGGGCGGTGTTCCAGTCGGCTTCGAGGGTATCGGCGACGAGCCGGTTGGCGGGGTCGACCGCGAGGTAGCGGCGGCGGGCCAGGTCGGCGTGGTAGCGGGCGCGCTCGACGTGAGCGGCGCGCAGCACGTCGGCTTCGGCGGCTCGTTGCCCGAGTTCGGCGGAGACCTGCAGGGCGGCCTCGGCGGCCAGCGGGGTGAGGGTGGCGATCAGCAGGGCGCCGACGTGCTGGTCGAGGGTGTGGCCGGGGATCGCGGCGCAGATCGGGCGGGCGTTGGCGATGCCGTCACGCTGGCAGAGGTAGGTCGGCAGGTCTTTCCCGCCGCGGGCGTGGTAGCGGATGGTCATCCGGCCGCCGCAGCGGCCGCAGATGATGATGCCCTGCAGCAGGGCGGGGCCTTCGCGGGGCGGCCCGGCGGCCCGGTCGGGGCCGTGCGCGGCGGCGTTGGCCGTGAGCCTGGCGAGGTTGGCCTCCCACTGGTCCACGGTGATGTATCCGGGGTGGGCGCCGGGGATGAAGGAGATCCATTCCTGGCGAGGGACCGTGATACTGCTGCCTCGTTTCCTGCCGGGCCGCGGCTGCTCGCGGTGCCGGCCGTAGGTGAACGCGCCGGCGTAGCGGGGGTTGTGCAGCACCCGCAGCACAGTGGAATGCAGCAGCGGCTGCCAGTCGACCTCACCCTTGCGGGGTCCTTTGAGATGCCGCCAGGGGAAAGACAGCCCGGCGGCGCGGAATGCTTTCACGACGGCGGTGGCCGACCCGGTGGCCTCGAACGTGGCGAGCAGGTGCCGGACCGCGCCCTGGATGGCGGTGTCGGGGTCGAGGATGACGTGCCCGGCGCCGTCGTAGACCAGGCCGACGGGCAGCGCCATGACCAGCTCGCCGCGGCGGGCCTTGGAGATGATCCCGCCGCGGAGCCGGGCCCGGAGGAAATGCAGCTCAGCCTCGCTGATCTGCCCTTTCATCCCGAGCACGAGCCGGTCGTTGAAGCTGCGAGGGTCGTAGAGGCCGTCTTCGTCGCAGATCAGGGTGCCGGTCAGGCCGCAGAGCTCGAGCAGCTGGTGCCAGTCGGCGTTGTTGCGGGCCAGCCGGGAGCATTCCAGGCCGAGCACGATCCCGGCCCGGCCCAGCGACACCTCGGCGACCAGCTGCTGGAACCCTTCCCGGTCCGCGGCCGATGCCCCGGACTGGCCCTGGTCGATGTCGATGACGGTGATCTGGTCCGCGGCCCAGCCCAGCGCGATCGCCTTGCCGCGCAGGTCGTACTGGCGGATCGCGGACTCGGTGTTGTGCATGACCTGCTTGAGGCTGGACTGGCGGACGTAAAGCACGGCCCGGCGGGACAGGTGCGCGGCGGTCACCTTCGACGCCGCGAGATCGGGGAACATTACCGGGGTCTCCTCACGGTGGTGCGGGCAGGGAGGGCTGGCCGGTGCCGGCCAGCGCGACAGCGGCCAGGGCGCTGATCAGCTCGGCGGCCACCGGGACCGGGAGCCTGCCCGCCTGGCCCGGGACGGCGGCCAGGGGGGCAGGCGGTGCTGGCTGCGGGATGGTCAGGCTGGCCAGGGCACGCTGCCAGGCGGTGACGCCCTTGCCGGTCAGCACGCCGAACCCGAGCGGGAACGCGCTCGCGCGCGCGTGCAGGGCGGCATGGCGCAGTTGCTCGTAGCGGGCATCGAGCCCGCCGCCGGGGGCGGTGACCTGGCCGGCATCCGGGCGGTCGCCCGGTTCAGCAGCCGCTCGGCCAGGTGAAGGTCGCAGGGACAGGGACGGGTTGTCCTCCTTTCTTTCCTCGCGGTCCGGCAGGTCAGCGGCTTTTGGAGTGCCGCTCCCGGCGGCGGGCCAGGGCCCGCTCGACCGAGCGGGGGTGCACGCGCACGCCGAAGGCCTCCTCGATCGGGCCGGCCAGCTGCCCGGGGCGCAGGCCGGGGTCGGCGGCCAGCTGTTCCTCGGCCCAGGCCAGGATCTGGCCGGTGAGCTTGTGGCCGGCGCGCGGCCCGGGCCGGGCCGGCACCAGCCCTTCCAGCCCGGACTGCTCCAGCGCCGCGGCCGCGGCGTAGTACGCCGGCCGGGAGTAGCCGAACGCCGCCGCGGCCTCGGCGACCGGGGCGCCGCCGGCCTGGACCTTGCGCACCATCTCGTACTTGACCTGCACCGCGTCCCGGGCATCGAAGAACTCGCTGGCCAGGAACTCCGGGTCCCTCACCTGCTCCGGGTGCGGGTTCAGGCAGCGCGCCCCGGCCAGCGCGGCCTCCTTCGGATCGGTCCCGCCGTCCCGCTGCCTGGCCATGCCGCCTCCTCATCCCGGTGACTGTAAGGGTGATTCTGCCGGATCGCGGGGCCGGGCCTTTGCATGCAGGATGGCGTGTCACGACATTTCCCAGACAGGAAAGCATGAATAGGCCTGCGGCAGCCGCCATGATCATGCAGGAAGCAGGCAGCGACGGCATAATCCTGCTTACATTCACGGCGTAATTGCCTTTACAGTCCGGTCGCCGTCGCGCCGGGCCCGGAACCGGTCGATCAGATCCGCGACAGCCAGCAGGCCATCGGTAGTGAACGGGCACCGGCCCGCCGCGACCACCACGAACGGGTCCGCCGCCACCGCGTCGGTCCACCCAGCAGGCAGCGAGAACAACTGCCCGTTCTCGTCATGCAGGTGGACCCGGTCCTCCCCCCAGTTCTGGCGGTAGGCGACGAACTCGAAGTCCCGGCCGCAAAGAAGGTGGAACGGGTGCGTCACCCGGACAAGCCGGTACCGATCATCCTGATCGGGTGTAGTTGACGATGCGGGGCAACGCGATCATGGAGCGATGGGTACAGACCTGCCGCTGCGAGCTGCTCGACCGTACCCTTATCTGGAACCAGGCGCACCTGCTGCACGCCCTGCGCGACTATCTGATCCACTACAACACAGCCCGGCCGCACCGCGCCTTGGGCCAGCTGCCGCCAGCTCAGGCCCACGCCCAGCCACTGCAGATCGACCTCGCCGAGCATCGTGTCCACCGAAAACAGGTCCTCGATGGCCTCATAAACGAGTACCAGATCGCCGCCTGACAGCGGCGCAACACCACGAAAAGCAGCAGGTCACAGTCACATTCGAGTATTCGAGCCCCACACGATAGGAGCACACCTGCGACGCTGGTCGATCGACGAGTTGCCTCAGCTGCTCAACGTGCTTCGGGGGCAGATGTCCCTGGTAGGCCCGCGGACCGCTCTCCCGGAGGAAGCAGAAAGATACGCCGAGCACGTCCGGCGCCGGCTCGCGGTCAAGCCCGGCCTGACCGGCCTGTGGCAGGTCAGCGGGCGATGGGACATGTCCTGGGACGAGTCAGTCCGGCTCGACCTGCGCTACGTCGAGAACTGGTCATTCGCGTTGGACCTGCAGATCATATGGAAGACGATCGGCACCTTCGCCCGAGGGTCGGGAGCGTACTAGCCAGAACCCCAGGTCAACGGCATGTCGCCTGCCTGCAGACGTTTCCGCTGATCCTCCGTAATGAAATCAACCCGTAGACCCTCTCCTTACCATGCAAGCCGACACCGTCTTCCGGTGTCGTGTTAAGTCAAATTACCGCAGTTCAGAGGGGTATCAGCGTCTGGCTACGTCCCGCTGCGTCGGCCGTTGCCTGGAGCCAATGTCACTTTGTTTGTCACTGGTTCCGAAGCTCTTCGAACTACGTCTTTGCGATTCACCATGGTCGCCTAGCCTGCGATACCAATTATATTCCCTCGATATCGGGTTGGTCTTTGCGGCTCCTTTCCGCAATCGATGCGCCCTACCAGCGACGCTATCGGCCGGGTGCCAGGACGTTTCGAATCAGGTAATCGTTTGGGCAGCAGTGCCCCAGGTCAGGACGATCCAGAGGTCGGTGAGGCCTGGGTCGCTGATGTACAGCGTCAGCTCCCCGACTGCGGGCGGCAGCGGAGCGGCGAGCTTTCCGCTGCGCAGGTCGCCGACGCTCGGGTCGGTCCGGAGCACCGTCTCGTGCCGCGTTCCCGGCGGGTCGTCGGCCGGCGCGTCGTAAACGGTAACGTCGCCCGGTCCAGCCGAGGCGAAGAGCTCCACCGACCGCAGCACCCGGCCGGCCGCCAGGCTGGCCCAATACGGATAGTGCTCATCGCGCAGCGTCAGCGTCAGCGGTGCGGCCGGCGGCTGGCCCGACGGCACCGAGGTAGTGAAGCGCGCCCACTCGGTGGGGAACTCGTGCCGTACGTCCAGCAGCCGGGCCGACCCGACGGCGCTGGCCGCGCCGATCCGGACCTGCAAGGCCGCTGCCGCCGTCGAACGCAAGGCCAGACCGCCGTCGCGGGAGGTGTAACGCAGGTGCAGGACGACGTCGGAGATGGTGCCGTGGTCGAACTGCGGCGCCCCGGTGGGCAGTTCCAGCCGCCACTGGCTGATCGCGCCGGAGCCTTCGAACGGCAGGTACCGGTCGTCGCCCGGGCTATCGGTGAACATGCCGCTGTCGTTGTTCGCCAAGCTGGTGACGATCGACTGGACGCCGCCGTAGTAATCGCTGAACCGGATGTCGTCGGCGGAGGTCCTGTCGTACCCGCCGCCGACGGACGGGCTCGTGCGCACCGAGCTGGACAGCAGCGTGAGGGTGCAGTTCACCGAGACGTACGGGCCGGCCACACAGGGGATCGTCAGCGCGACCCCGCGCAGCCGCCGGAAGTAGTGCCCGGGCGCATCGAGGTCGAAGGCGGCCTGTCGATCTCGATCGTGCACTGCCCGGTGGTGCGCAACTCGATGAGTTTCCGCGGGTCGAGCTGGCGCAGCGAGACGTGCTTGGTCATCTCGTATTCGCGGCGGTTGAGGTCGTCGTAGGCCAGCTCCATTCGAGTCACGTCGAGATAGAGCCGCTCCCCGGCCAGCAGTTCCTCCATGCCGGACCGGTAGTCGTAACGCAGGAAGGTGCGGCTGGGGTCGCCGAGCTCGTGCTGCAGGGCCCGTTCGGCCTTGCGCGCGGTGTCGTACGCGAGCTGGAAGCAGCGTCCGTACAGGCCCCGGGTCTCTCGCTTGAGCCACAGGTAGAACGCCTCGTTGGTGGTCTTGCCTGTGCGGGAGTCGGTGAGGAACCGCTCGATGTCGGCGGCGTTGCGGACCTGCTGCTGATGGTTGGTGTAGTCGCGCTGGGCCATGGCCTCGCGGATCTGCGCGGCGCGCAGCTGCTTGAGGGTCGCGTTGACCTCGCCGGCGGCGTTGTTGCTCTGCAGCGTCCAGTCCTGCTCGCGCCGGTCGTAGGACGCGATCCGCGCCGACTGGCCGGCCTGGAAGGTGGCCTCGCCCGCTTGCGACCGAAGAGCCGCGGCACGGGCACTGAGCACTCCGGCGAGATTGCTCCCGCCATAGGAACTCACGCCACCGACCCCCACCGGTTCCGCTGCGACGGCGAACATCGGGATGGCGGCAGAAATGCCCGCCGATTGCTCCCACTGCGCCGCGCCCTCTTGCTTGTCCTCGGCGTCTGACAGCTTGCGCAGCTCGTCTGCCTCCTCGGGAGTGAGCTGGTGTCCGGCGGCCTTGTCAGGTGCGCTCTTGGCCTGGGTGATCGACGCATCCGCGGTGGCGATCGACGGCTCCGCCGAACTGAATTGGGCCTTGTCCATGAGGTCGAGGTCGAGGTCGCCCAAAGTCGGCGCGGTGAGGGTGGATCCGTCGGCGCCGAGCAGCCGCTGGTAGTGCCGGTACCGCTGGTACGCGTTGTCCAGCGACGCCTCCAGCGCCTCGCGGGACTTGATCGCCTCCTGCCACGCCTCGTACTTGACCACCTCGGCGAGCTCCAACATCTGGCGGTCCTGCCGGGCCCGCAGCACCTCGAGGGTCGCGGCGTCCTTTTTCTCGATGGCCGAGAGCAGCTGGCCGCCGAGGTTGCTTACCTCCTGGCAGAGCTGGCTGGCCTTGGCCACCAGCGACCGGAAGCGCACCAGCGGCAGCGGCTGGTTCAGCCCGCTGACCACCGCCGCGACGTCAACACCGGCCGCGGCGGCACGGGCCAACATGGCCGGGTCGATCGGCGGCTCGAACAAGGGGAGCTGGCGAAACACCCCCTCGATGGTCAGGCTGTTGCGGATCTTGAACAGCCGGTCGGCCACGGTGTCCCAGTACGCCAGCAGCGTGTCGTTGCGGGGAACGCAGAAGTACAGCGCGGTGCCGACGGTGGTTACCGTGGTGCGTGATGCGGTGCCGGCCACCGGAGCAGGCGCGGGGGCCAGGTCGAACGGCAGCTCGTCCTCGATCCCCGTGACCGCGTTGCTCAGCGCGTCAAGGTCGCCGCGCAGGCTGCGGTACGTCTGCGTGACTTGCAGGCCTTTCGGCGGGACCTGTTCCGGCGTGGGCCCGAGGAGGTTGGCCGCCAGCACATACAGCTGGGTCGCCTCGTTGATCGTCTCCCCGGTGTCCTGCCGGAACAGCGAGTCACCCCAGGCGATCAGGTTGTCCAGGTACGCCATTACGGTCTTGACCATGTACGCGCCCGGCCGGTACCGGGCCACCGTAAACGGGGAGAACGGGTTGTCCGCCCACGCGGCCAGGGCGGCGACCGTGTCGGCGAGCAGTTGCTGGTCGGCGCCGGTGGAGAGGTTGGTGAGGATGTCGGTGACCGATTCGACGTCGGTGGTGCGGAACGGGCGGACCTTCCAGAACCGCTGCGGGGTGGGGCCGTCGCTGTCGTCGGTCGGGTCGAACACGTAGTGGAACCAGCGCTGGGCCTCCTCGTACCGCCCGTTGCCGCTGAGGTGGATGGCCACGGTGAGCGGCAGGTGGAAGAACAGCTCCCAGTTGTATACGGCGTACCCGCCGCTGGTAGTGAAGTCCAGGTCGGCGACCGGGAGCGGCTTGCCGACCAGAGCAGTCGGGCCATACCGGTCGTCGGTCATCAGGTCCTGGTACAGCACCGGCCTCGGGCTGCCGTCGGGCAGGGGGACCACGGTGCCGTCCGGCCGGGTCACATCCTCGGTGTCGGCGCCCTGCAACCCGTCGATCGAATCGGTGACCAGGCGGTGCACCAGCTGGCCGACATACGGGTGGAAGTGCGCGCGGAAGGCGTAGGACAGGGTCCGCTCACGGATCCGTTCGATGGTCCAGGCGAGCGGTTCGTAGGCGGTGGAGCCGAGGTCGGCGCCGTTGTGGAAGGCGATGGTCATCGCGGGGCTCCCGTCCGGGTGGGCGTGACCGGTGCGGTGACCGGCGTGCCCTGGTAATCGACGGCGGTGGTGGCGGCAGTGGACCAGTCGGCGCGGGCGGTGATCGTGAACCGGGCGGCCGGGCTGAGTTCGACGTCGGTGGCGGCGGCCGCGGGTGCCTGGCCGAGCAGGTTCAGGCCGGCCCAGTACGGCTCGGTGTCGAAGGTTCTATGCGCCGTCACGGCCGGGATCACCCAGTCGTCGTCGATGAGGAGCCTTTGCGTGACGGCGGGCTCGACGTAGAAGGTGCCCTCGCTGTCGGCGTAGAAGAACGGGTCGGCCAGCGCCGCGGTCTGCGCGCCGTCCCCGGTGACGGGGTTGTCGAGCGTGCGCAGGGTCCAGTCGGAGCCGATCTCGAGGATGTGGTCGGTCACCGCGCCCTGCGGCTCGCTGTGGGTCACCCACAGCGGGTTGTCGAACGGTACTGTCTGCGGGCCGTGGATGAACGGGGTCCAGGTCGTGTACGGAACCGCGGGCGGATTGTGGTGCGCGCCGAGGCGCGGCGGGGTGTTCTTGTTCTCCAGCCGGAACGCCTGGTTGATTTCATCGTGGTACGCCCGGCTGAGGTGGATCAGGATGGCGTCGCCGTCGAGGCTGACGTGGATCGTCTGGTCCGCGGCCGTCCACTCGGTACCGACCGTCGCGCTGACCGGGGTGTCCAGACCTCCCGAAGCAGGCTGTGTCCAGGTGCCCTGATGGTATTCGGCCCAGTACAGGCTGACGTCGATCACGCGCGGGCTGCGCACGGCGTCGACGGGCTGGTCGGCCAGTTCCTGGAAGGTCTTGCCGTCGTTCGATGTGCTGTCCCCGTGCTCAAGGAACGTCACCCAGAACAGGTGCAGCCGGTCCTGCCACACCGCCGCGGCGAGGTGGTCGCCGTCGATCTGCACGGTCACCGGCGCCCACGGTGCCCACACTCCGTACTGGTAGGTGCGGTAGAAGTAGGAGTACGGCGCGGCGGAGGTCCGCGCGACGACGTGCAGGGTGTTGCCGGCCGGGTCGGCGGCGTGTTCCAGGTGGACCGAACGAACGTCCAGGCGCGCCAGCGGTTCCAGCCCGCGCAGGTAGGCGAAGAGCGCCTCGCTGACCAGGTCGTCGGTAACGTCGCCGGCGAGCAGGGTGCTTTCCAGAGCGTCGAAGAGGTGGCTCTTGTCGTCGCGGAACTCCGGTTCCAGCCAGTTCTCCGGCCAGAGGAAGATCTTCCTGTTCGCCTCCCACAGCCGGTACCGCTTCATCCACTCCCACCGGTCGGCGTCGATCAGAGACGCCGACACGTCCGGTTCGAGGTTGAGCAGGCAGCGCTGGATGAACAGCTGCACGGCCGAGATGGCCAGCCGCAGCCGGGACGTCTGCACGACAGGCTCGGTGGCCTGGTCGACCAGGAAGTACTTGTACAGGTCGTCGGGCTGCGTGAAGCCTTTGTACTGCATGATCCACGCGACCAGGGCATCCCGGCGGCGCTGCCGGAGCGTGTCGAAGATCGGCTGGGCGACCCGCCGCCAGCCGTCGGCGTCGTACCCGGCGCGGACCGCGTCGCGCAGCTGCCGGGCCACGGTCGTGTCCGGGATCGGGGTGGCCGAGTCGGCCAGCGCGCCTGGTGAGATCCCGGTCCTGGTGGCGAGCGCGAGGACCGTCCACAGCCGGCCGAGGCCAACCTCGCTGACCAGCGCCGACACGGCAGCGTTGAGCACGCTGCCGCTGTCGGTGCTGGACGCGGTGACGGTGGCGGTGATGCCGAGCCGGCCGAACGCCTCGGCCACCACCGGCTGGTCGCGGCGGGTGAGCGCGGCGACCCGCGCCTGCGCGTCCGCGAGCAGGGCATCCGCGGCGGCCTGCCGACCCTGGTCGGCCGCTGCCGGGTCGGCCGGGTAGGTCTGCCTGGCGTGGGCGAACAGGTCGGTCAGCTCGCCAGGCACCGCGCCGATCGCCGCGCGCAGCGTGGCGTAGTCGAGCAGCCGCAGGACCTGGCCGAACAGCGAGGTCGTCGCGGCCAGGTCGTCCTCACCGGCGATCACCGGCAGCGCGGTGAGCGCCAGCCCGCCGAAGTCATCCGGGTGGGTGAGCATGTGGCGGAGTTCCGGTTCGGTCAGCCCGGCCGCGGCAGCGATCCGCAGCGCCTTGTCCAGCAGGACGTTGGCCCGGCGTACCCGTTCCACCGATTCGGCGGAGTGGCAGACCAGCCGGTCGAGCGGGCCCTGCGGCAGGTTCTCGCCCAGCACCAGCACGTCGACCGCGCCGCCGGCGGTGCCGGTGGCCTCCATGGTCAGGTGATAGGTGGTGCCCGGCACCAGGTCGGCCGCCGCGCCCGGCTGCTCGCCGTCGGCACCGGTCGTGGCCAGCAGCAGCGCGTCGGGGAGGTGGTCGAACCGCAGCTGCACCGAGGTCCCTGTGTGCTGGCAGGACACCATGAACCGGTACGAGCCGGCCACGGGCACCTCCAGGTACGCCTCGGCCCGCGCGGTACCGGCGCCGGGGTCCGCGGTGGCCGTGCTGCCGCGGTCGCCCGCGGCCTGGTAGGCGGACAGCAGCGGCTGGTCAGGCGCGGTCCGGTCGGCGATCAGTTCCGGCTCGGCGAGCAGCGCGGTGACCAGCGCGTCGCTGCCGGAGTAGGTGGCGGTGAAGGCGCCGAGCACGATCGTGGTGATCGCCTCGTTGATCAGCTGGGCGCGCAGGTACGGCATGAACGCGGCGATCAGGCGTACCCGGCGTTTGGTCAGTTCCTGGCTGGCCTCGCCGGCGTCGGCCGGCAGCGGCGCGAACAAGCCGTCGTAATCCTCGGGGGCGAGGAAGCCGACCGGTGCCAGCAGCGTCGCGTCGAAGAACCCGGCGGCGGCGGCCCGCACCGAGTCCAGCAGCGCGGTGTAGCGGGCGAGCTGATCCGGAGGGCCGCTGAACTGCGTGACCAGACGATCGCGTTCGTCGTCCACCAGCACGCCGGCGTAGACCAGGTGCTGTTCGGCGCGCGCCGGGTCATAGCTGAGCGTGATCGCCGGCTCGCCGGAGACCAGCGCCGGGT
>Ga0207663_10000881_pt1 | contig 13659 bp, 12 predicted proteins | sample LARL53metaG_FD_184346 | JGI IMG/M metagenome (GOLD analysis project Ga0207663, IMG submission 184346) | Corn, switchgrass and miscanthus rhizosphere microbial communities from Kellogg Biological Station, Michigan, USA - LAR L5-3 metaG... | ecosystem: Host-associated > Plants > Roots >...
CGTTCAATTCCAATATTTCGCCGCCGCGCGCGAAGGTTGCGGCTGATTGGCGTCATCGTCCTGGCGCTGGGGATTGGCGGCGCGGGAACGCTTTACTGGCTGCGGACGCGGACGCCCGATATTTCGGATGACCTTTCCATGCAGGGATTCAACCGCGCAACACAACGGCAGATGGGCCGGCTTTACGGCAAATCGGGGTTGTTGATTGACGAATGGGCCGATGACCTGCAGCGGCCTGGCACGCAGGCGGCACTCGTCGCCGGATTTTCCGTGGTGGTATTCGTGGGTTGCTTCTTCTTCGCGCGGTTGCTCGACTACGAAGATGTAGCCGGCTGACGGCGGCATGGCGCGCCTGCTTTCGCCTTTTCATCCATCCGCAGCCGATGCAATATGAAATCATCGTGAAACGATTGATTGTTCTGATTGCCATGATTTCAACCGCTGCCGGCGCGCGGGCGGACCTTGTCATGCATGAACAGGCTGATTTCGGCGGCGGCAGTAACCTGGTCAGCATCACCATCAAAATCCACGGCGACAAAATCCGCCAGGATCTCGCCGGCTTGGGATCGGGAGACATGAGCCTGATCAAGGACGCCGCCACGGGCGACTCCATCGTGCTGATGCCGCGGCAGAAATTGTTCACCAAGCCGCCCGTCAAGGCGAAGGACGTTCAAAATCCGGACGCCGCGTTGTCAAAGCCGGTGGACACGGGCAATTCCGCCACGGTGGGCGAATACAACGCGGAAATTTACGCCTGGGCCGCCGACCGGAAGCTGTGGAACGACACCAACGGCATGATTGAGACGCTGTGGGTGGCCAGGGATTTTACCAACTACGAAAACATCAAGGCCGACCTCGCCAAGCTGGACCGGGCCAACGTCTCATTTCCGGGCAAGGGTATGTCGCCGGAAATCAGTTCGCTGCCGGGCATGGTGATGAAATCCAGATTGATCGTGAAAATGGGTGAGAATGTGCAGACGATCACCATCCAACTGCTGACGGCAAAGGAGGAACCGGTGGACCCGTCGAATTTTGAAGTGCCGGGCGATTACAAGGAATGGACGCCGCCAACGCCCGGCCCACCGGCTCCATAAACGGCGCCGCCGGAAAGAAATTGTTCCTCCGCGTCGTTGCGCTATCATCGAGACTGATGCCAGTCCAGAACCGTATCGTCAAGGTCCAGAAACGCAACCGCGCTCTCGTCCGTTTTGATCCCGCCCGCATCGGCAGGGCCATGCTGCGCGCGGCGGCGTCCATTGGCGGTTTTCAACAGGATTTTCTGCCGGGCGTGAATGACAGGATTTTCAGCGCGCACGGCTCGGACGAGGACATCGCGGCGTTTCTGGCGGACGCGGCCATCGTCTGCCTCAATTCCGATCCGCACCATTTGATTTCCAATTTCCCGCCGACGATTGAGACGATTCAGGACGAAGTGCTGCACGCGCTGCGCAGTTACGGCTTCCAGAAAACCGCCGACGCCTACGAATGTTATCGCTGGGGCCGGCACTGGCTGCGCGAGGGCGCGATCACCAAGGAACAATTTTCCGGCAACGGCTTTCCGCGCGAACGGATGGAGCAAATCCTCGAATGGAATCGCAAGCATGGCGTGGACACGGTGGCGGGCTTGAATGAAACCATTCGCAGCGGTCGCATCAAGGACGTGATTGACGCGTCGCTCGCGGCCTACGAAACGTCGCTGGACGAAGCGGCGCAAAAAGTGGTATCGCGCCTGAACGCAGGCGGCAAATTGCGGATGATGTGGGTGAGCGGGCCGAGTTCTTCCGGCAAGACGACGACGACGGTGAAATTGACGGAGCGGCTCAAGCGGCATGGCCTGCGGTTTTTAATGCTGAACCTCGACGATTATTTCTGGTCGGCCATCGAGCATCCGACGGACTGGCTGAACGACCGGAATTACGAGACGCCGGAAGCGCTGGACATCCAGTTGTTGAACGAGCATCTGCGCGCGTTGCTGGATGGCGGGACGGTTGAAAAACCGATTTACAGTTTCAAGGAAGGCCGGCGCGCCGGGACCAAACCGGTGAAGCTGGAGCCGGGGCAGATTTTGCTGCTCGACTGCTTGCACGGATTTTATCCGCCCATCACCGAAGGCATTGATTCTTCCGCGCAGTTCCGGATTTACATCGAGGCGATGAACGTGCTTTACGAGGGCGACCAGCCTTTGCCCGGAGGCTGCGGCCCGGCCGGCGTGAGCGCGCGGCGGCTGACGCAATTCACGGACGCGCGGCTCATCCGGCGGATGTTGCGCGACGTGAAGCACCGCAACCACGGCGCGCTCAACACGATTTTGCACTGGCACTACGTCCGCTACGGCGAATTGTTCAGCATCATCCCGCTGATGGGCCTGGCCGACCATGTCGTCAACGGCGGATTTCCCTTTGACCTGCCGGCACTCAAGCCGTTCTGCACCGGGGAGAATGGAATCCTGCCCAAGCCGGAGCAATTCGCGCCCTACGCCGGGTTTCTGGACGCGCGCATCCGTTACGACCGCGTGAAGACGCTGCTCGAATCGGTGGAAGGCTTCACGGAAAAACAGCTTTCAGATTACAAGTTGATTCCCGGCGATGCAGTCATCCGGGAATTCATCGGCGGCAGCACGATTCAGATTCCGCACAACGAATAGTCGTCGCAAGCCATACTTACGTCTTGCAGTTGGATGCCGAAGGCCAGGACCGGTCTAATTTAAGCGCCATATTGACTTTGAGCGAGCATGGCAGAAAACGCTTAAGACATCCTAAAGGGCTTGACATTGTGCATCAGGATGGTAGCATCGCTCAAATGGGTAAGGCCGAGATCCAATTACCCCCAACCGTTCTCACGGTAAAGCATGTGTTTGTTCCGATGACTGCCGTGTTTCCACTAGTCGTTCCATGAAAACTCCGAACTGTCGAATTCTCGCGTCCTCACTGGTGGTGGCCGCGCTCTTGCTTGACGCATCCGTGTTGCAACCGGCTCAAGCTGGTATTTGGGTTGGCAACAGCCCGATGACCATCGCTCGCTATGACCACACGGCAACCTTGTTGACCAATGGCATGGTGCTGGTGGCGGGCGGGGGATACAACGCCGGTTATTTCTCCAGCGCGGAGTTGTATAATCCAGCCACGAGGAGATGGACGGCGACCGGTTCGATGACTGTCAACCGTGCAATGCACACGGCAACGTTGCTGCCCAATGGCAAGGTGCTGGTGGCCGGAGGCTTGACCAGCCAAGGTATTTACAATCACTCCAACAACGGCGCGGAATCGTATGATCCGATTATGGGGACGTGGAAGATGACCGGCGCGATGGCCGACGCGCGTTATTCCCACACGGCGACGTTGTTGCCCAATGGCAAGGTGTTGGTAGTGGGAGGCAACAAGGATGGAAGTATTGTTGCCAGTGCGGAGTTGTATGATCCATCCACAGAGACATGGACGCTCGCCAACAGAATGACAGTTCCTCGCAGTCAACACACGGCGACGTTGTTGCCAAACGGCAAGGTGCTGGTGGCCGGAGGCATTGGTCTGTCCAGTGCAGAACTGTTCGATCCGGCCACTGGGACATGGACGGCGACTGGTTCGATGACGAGTGCGCGGAGGCTGCATACGGCTACATTGCTTCCCAATGGCAAGGTGCTCGTGACCGGGGGCATCAGTTCTGGGAGCGGGTCTCTTTCAAGTGCCGAGACGTATGATCCAGCCACTGGCACATGGACTGCGGTTGGTGCGATGGCTGCCAACCGCGCGAGCCACACTGCGACATTGCTGCCCAATGGCAAGGTCTTGGTCACAGGCGGAGGTATGGCAACCAGCGTTTTTACCGACACCTCGGAGTTGTATCAGCCGGGCACGAGAACGTGGGTCACCAGCGCCGCGATGAGCACGGCGCGTTCAGAACATACGGCTACGTTGCTGGCCAACGGGAACCTGTTGGTTGCTGGGGGCCTAAACCAAATCGGCAATGTTGTTGATCCGGTTTCCGACACGGAGCTTTACGTCAAAGCTGCGGGAACCGTGACTTTGAGTAATCTTGTCCAAACTTACGACGGTGGTGCGAAAGGTGTCTCTGTCACCACGGTGCCTCCAGCGCTGACGGTGGACGTGACCTACAATGGTTCGACCAACGCCCCGACCAATGCAGGTAGTTACATCGTCATTGGAACCATCAATGACCCGGATTATCAAGGCAGCACGACAAAAACACTGGTGGTCGGCAAAGCCACCGGAACCGTGACTTTGGGCAATCTTGCTCAAACATACGACGGTGCCGCTAAAAACGTCTCTGTCAGCACGGTCCCTCCGGGGCTGACGGTGAATGTAACCTATAACGGTTCGACCAGCGCACCGATTAATGCGGGCAGTTACACGGTCATCGGAACCATCAATAATCCAAACTATCAAGGTGGCGCTACAAACACACTGGTAGTCGGCAAAGCCGCGGGAACCGTGACCTTGTATAATCTGATCCAAACTTATGATGGTGCCGCCAAGGACGTTTCTTTCACTACGGCACCTCCGGGGTTGACGGTGAAAGTGACCTACAACGGTTCGACCGATGCCCCGACCAATGCGGGCAGTTACACCGTCATCGGAGCTATTGATGAACAAAATTACTTCGGCAGTATGACAAACACGTTGGTTATCGGCATCCGGCCGGTCATCCTCAGCCAGCCGGCCAACTGCACCAACAATCTCGGCACGATCGCCACATTCAACGTCTTGGTCGGTGGAACGCCCCCCTTGCTCTATCAGTGGCGGAAGGATGGAACCAACTACAGCGATGTGAACAGTTCGATTCTTACGCTGACCAACGTGCAGAAGGGCGATGAAGGACTCTACTCGGTGACGATAAGCAATGCATACGGTGTGGCGATCAGCGCCGACGCCAGACTGACAGTCAATCTTCCGCCTGTTGCCGATGCGACCGCAACCATTCCTTTGACAATCGCAGTGAATGGTTCCAACGCCACGGTGGTTCTGGATGGCTCGCGTTCTTCTGATCCGGACGGAAATTCGTTGCAATGCACATGGTTCAACACCGGCTCAACCAACGCAGTTACCAACGGTGTCGTTGCGGTGGTGATTTTGCCAGTGGGAACCAACTCAATCACATTGGTGGTCAGCGACGGATTAGCCACGAACAGCCAGATAATAACCGTGGAAATCATAACAACCGCCCAAGCGATCAGCCGGCTGATCGATGCGGCAGGCGATGCTTCAACGAAACAATCGTTGCTCGCCACACTCCGCGCGGCCCTTGCCTCAATAAATCGAAGCAATCCGACGTCGGCGATTAACCAATTGCAGGCATTCCAGAATCAGGTGAATGCCCAGCTTGGTTCAATTGATTCTGTGACGGCTCAGGCGCTTATTGACGAAGCCCAAGCTATCATTGATGCGATTATGGGCGCTTCGGTCACGCCCGCCAAAGTCAAAATCACCTCAGAATCCAACGGCAAAATTCACTTGAACTTTTCGGGCACGCCCGGGCAGATATACATAATTGAGGCATCCTCCGATCTGGCAAACTGGGAAAAAATTGGGGTCGCAAATGGTCAGACCAACGGGGACTTTTTATTTGACGATGCCAATTCGGCAAATATTCCAGCGCGCTACTATCGTATAACGATACGGTGACCGTCACAGGTTGGGCAGCAGCGATGTGAGCGGTAAAGATCGCTCCAAGAGATTTCTTTATGGCGGCTATTCAAGACTGGAAAGTCAGGGCGGCGCTTCAATGAAATTTCCGGCTTTCCTCGCGTAGGTTCGTGCGGGAATTCATTGGCGGCAGCACGATTCAGATTCCGCACAACGAGTAAATTGAACAATTTCCGAAAATAGAGCGGCAGTCATCAAATCCGTTCAAGTTGCACGACTCTTCATTTCATCATCCCCGCCGGGCCGGCCGTCATTGCAAGAATAATTCCGGCACTTTGCTTTTTGGAGGAAAACAGATCAATGGAGGTGACCATGATCGAAGGCCGCGGATTTTTGACGGCGGTCAGGCTGAAGAGCAGGGGATGCTTCCCGTCCGGCGTGAATGACGAGCCTATCCAACCTATCTTGGTATTCGGGCTGGAGGGACCCCTGATGTTTTTGCCGCCAGCGGTATTGAAGTCCATGGTGTCAACGCCGTAGAGCATGGTGTTGGTCGCGGATTCACCGTCCGCGTAACGGAACACCAGGTCATATACGGGCGTGTTCCTGGGCGAGTTGAAAAAGGTGCAATGATAAACGTAGAGGGTTTCAAACTTTTGGTTCACGGCGATTCCCGTGACCTCTTCGGGATAAACCGCACCCGCCTTGGCATTGCCCGCGCCCCAAAGGCACATGATCCCGTCAATCTGGAGCGGCACGTGGCGGAACACCTGGAATTCCCACGGAATCTCCCCCCAATAGGACGAACTATTCTCCAACGATGAAGCCGGTGAGATGTAATGGCTGGTTAAATCAATGGGCGTCGCGATGTGATTTGCCACTGCGCGTTTCCCGCCGGCCACCATCATCCAGTCCGCGATGTTTTGCCGTTCGAGAAACAGCGTTGTCGCGACCGATGCCGCCACCAGCACGACGCCACCCACGATGGCCATTTTTGTTTTTGACCACGCCATAATGTTCGAGGCCAGTTTTAGCGCCGGCATGCAAACTTTGCAAATAAAAAAAGCATCACTAATTTTTGTGTTTTAATGGCTGGGGCTCGCGAGCAACGGAACTATTCGCCGCCATGTTGATAAAAAAGCTGTCCCCTTTCCGCTTTCGCGTAAATATACAGACAGATGAGCACTGACGACATGAAACTGCTGCGGCAATACGCCCGGCAAGGTTCCGATCTGGCTTTTGGCGAACTGGTGTCGCGACACGTCAATCTCGTCTATTCCGTCGCCCTGCGCCAGGTCCGCGACCCGCATCTGGCGGAGGAAATCACGCAGGCGGTGTTCATCATTCTGGCGCGCAAGGCGGCATCGCTGGGTGACAAAACCATTTTGCCCGGCTGGCTTTGCCGGACGGCGCGAAACGTGGCCGCCAACGCGCTCACCATCCAACGGCGGCGTCAGCGCCGCGAACAGGAGGCTTGCATGGAGACAATTTTGAATGGTGGCGGCGACGCCTCGTCGCAACCCATCCTCGAAGAAACCTGGGCGCAAATCGCACCGCTACTCGACACGGCGCTGGGGCGGTTGGCGGCAAAAGACCACGACGCCATCGTGCTGCGTTTTTTTGAAAACAAGAATTTCGCGGAGGTCGGCTCGGCATTGGGTGCGAGCGAAGACGCCGCCAAGAAACGGGTCAGCCGCGCGCTGGAGAAATTGCGCCGGTTCTTCCTCAAGCGCAGCGTGGATTCGACGGCGGCCACCATCGCGGAAACCATTTCCGCCAATTCCATTCAAGCCGCGCCGGTGGCGCTGGCTAAATCCGTGACCGCCGTGGCGATTGCCAAAGGTGCGACGGCTTCAGCTTCAACCTTAACCCTTATCAAAGGAGCATTGAAAATTATGGCATGGACAAAAACAAAGACGGCGATAGTTAGCGGCGTGGTGGTTCTGTTCACAGCAGGAACGGCCATGGTTGTGGTTGAAAAAGCGGCGCACGCATCCAACTCCCCAAGAGTAACTGTGTCGTTTCTCAGTTATACCAATGGTTGGGGAAATCGTTGGGTCACGCTGGAGTTCGCCAATCGGGAGAGGAAGCCGATTCACTGGCGCGGTATTTCCGTAGAAGAAAAAGGGAGCACGGTTCTGCACGCTCCGTTGATGAATCCAAACCTGCCTTGGATTACAAAAAACTCGCTGGAGAGTGGTGATTCCGAGGTGCTGGCCGTCACGGCGGAGCAGCCGGCGGCAATGTGGAGAGTCCGTTGGGATTATGTGTTGGCGGATTCCACAAACATTTATTCAGCGAGAAGCAAGTGGTTTGAGCCATGACCATCCGGTTTCTCACGTGCTCGCGCTGGTGTAACGCCGCAGGGACAGCCGCCAGAACCATTCCGAAATCGCCGCCCACACCACGCCCAGCCCGATCAATACCAGCCACATCGCCGGCGATTTTAGCCTATCTGTCAGCACGCGCACCGGCACGTTGCTCACCAGCAGCACCGGCAGCGCGAAGGTGAACACCGCTTTGAAAACGCGCGAGCGCGCAAACGCCTCGTCCGGCAGCCGCGCAATGTTGAACAGATTGTAGTAGCCATAAACAATCCCCTGCGCGCGCACGGTCCAAAAGCTGATTGAGGCGAGCATAAACATCAGCGAGTAATGCACCAGCAGCCCCGCGAGGCACAGCGCGCCGAAGCCGAGGAATTGCATCGCCGTCGGATGCAGCGCCAGCTTGTGCGCCGCGAATCCCATCACGCACGCGGCGAAGGCGGCGTTGGCAAACGACGGGATGTCCACCTGCCGCATCGAGACGATGAAGCGCGTGTTGACCGGCAGCAGCATCAGGAAATCCATCTTGCCCGTGCGGACCAGCTCGGACAGGTTCGTGCAGTTGACGAGGAAGAACGCCTGGTAGATTTCCTGGATGAAATTGCTCGTGCCCGTCAGCAGCACCACCTGCCACACCGTCCACGTGCCGACGGTTGTGGTCTGGGAAAAAATGACGCCGACGAAGGCGAGTTGCAGACCGAACCAGCACATCTCCACGAGAATCCAGAGCAGAAAATTGCCCTTGAACGACATCTCCCGCGTGACGGAATTCCGCCACAGCGCGCCGTAAATCGTGAGATAACGCCTCAAGTTCATCCGCCCGCAACATAATTGCCCCGGCTTCAACACGCAATCAAACACCAATCGCGGATTGCGCGGATTTTGTGAAAACGGAAAATGAAATCAGCCGCCGGAGCGGGCATGCACTCCGGCGGCTTTTGCTGTTCTTCATCCCCTCATTGTGGCTTAAATCACAAAATGCCGCTGCCGCTTCGAGCGCATTCGCTTCCAAAATTTTCCGGCGCGGACCGCCGGGACGGTTCTCAACGCAGATTGCCGCCTGTTATGTAACAGTAGATTCCATACGCCGCTGTCAACACAAGCGCCGACGCAAGCACGGCCGCCCACGTAGGCACCCGGATGACAGCCCGGTCCGGTTCCACTGCATCATTGGTGTTCATAGGTTTGGTTTTGGTTCGGAGGAAATCATTTTGATCCCATCTGCATCCAAACGAGCAACAGCAATACAACGGTCACCCAGCATATCTCCCAGAGTGGAATGCGACGCGGATTGGGACGGGACGAACCGCATTGGGGGCAATAGGAGGCATCGCCGAACAGTTGCTTTTCGCACGCGTCGCACTTCACAGTTGCGAATATGAATCAAATAAGGCCGGCTCAACAACTGCCCTTTGGGGAAGGTGATCCCGGAGGCTAGAATCGAGGCGGAAGAATGAAGTTTGCACGCGGCTTGCGGGCCGCCGGCGATCAGCGCGCCTTTGTTTTTTTCGAACTGGCGGCGATGGCGACGGCCTTGCGCGCCCACTCGGTCAGTTCCTGCGGTTGCTCCAGCACGTCGGGCGGCACTTCGTGGTAGCTCATCGTCATCACCTTGCCTTTCGATTTGTAGGTGAACGGTCCCATGCCGCGCGCCGTGTAATCCGCCTGCGACCGCGCGTCCGTTTTGAAAAACAGCCGTCCCTCGTCCAGAATCCCAAAAAAGTGTTCGCCGGAATAAAGGCCATGTGCGCCGAACATTGCCTTCGCCCGCACGTCCGGCAACGCGCTCAACTGGTCGAGCACAAATTCCTTGAACGAGTCGTCAGGCATGATATTGCGTTTCCTCCGCCTGTGTATCTTTCATGGCGGGAGTTGCGGTTTGGCGTTCGTTTGCGCCATTGCCGGGGTTGTCAACTGCACCTCCGGCGGTTTCCACGGCGTATAATCGGCTGGCATCTCGAAGAGCGAGGCGCTCACGGGTTCAATTCCGGCCGAGATGAGCGTGACGTTGACACTGTGACCATTCGCCGTCTTTTCGGCCTTCACGACCATGCCTGGAAGAAGGCTCAATTCCGGCTGCGCACCTTTGTGCGGGCCGGAGGCATCGAAGAGGTCCAGCTTGGCGAGTTCCGGCCTGATGGGCTCGTAATCGGGAAAATTCGTGGCCACCCACAGTGTCTCGGTCAGACCGTTGGGGCCGGACCATTTGTAAATCTCAGTGTCAAAACCGCCCACCTTCGCGGTCGTGCCGGTGTCCACCGCGCGGGCGGGTAGATGGTCCAGTTCATTCGTTCCGTGCGAGGCTTTTGTTTCCGCCTCCATTTGCTGGCGGATCTCCGCGCCGGACCGTTTCAGGAATGTTTTCCCGCGGGGAAACAATGTCAGGGAATCGCGCGTGTCCAAATCAATGATCACGCTGAAGGTGTAACCATCGCTGTCGCGCTGGTCCATGCGCATCTTGCCGCCATGCACCTTCATGGTGATCCAGTTGGTGACAGTCGCAGTGGCGGATTGTTGTTCCATGACCAAATCCGCCCGCGCCGCGGCGAGCGAGGCAATCAGCGCGGCGAGGATGAGGATGAATTTCCCCGCCCGCGCGCCCGCCAGGTTGAGCGCGAATTTCTTGAACGAGTCGTCAGGCATCCGAACAACGTAACGGCTTTCTGTGGAAAGCCGCAAATTGAAAAACGATGAAAGCATCGGGCGGCTGCCCGGCGGAAAGTCGGAAATTGGGAAAATAATGCGGCGCTCCGCCGGAACGCGCTACGCCTCCGGAAACGTATCAATCGGACGGCACAAATTCCTTGAACGAGCGCCAGCCACTACCGAAGATGGCGGCAGGATTAACCGGATGGACAGGATTTAATCCCGCCAAATCACGCACAGGGTTCCTCACTTAACGATGGTCATCATGATCCCCGCCATGGCCTCCGCCTTCAAAATGCCCACCATGGTCTCCGCCTCCCCGATAGCCCCCGCCATCTCCTTCTGCGCGAAAAATACACCCGGACGTGACGAGCAACGCAACGACGGTTAAAGCCAGCAGCAAATATTTCATATACGGAACGATTCCATAAATTGAGCGTGGTCGCCATCAGGTGTAACCAGAAAGGATTTTGTAGCGGCGGCGGACGATTCTCCTTCTCCTTTCTGTGTTTCCTTCGCCCAAGTGTCCTTGAGTGTGATGGTGTGATTCAAGGCGAGCTTGCCGGGTAAGCTGTCTTTATCGGGCGCGAACGAGGCGCACATGGCCTTTTTCTCCCAAGATAAGCGGCAGGCCAAGTCTGGCATTCTCCGCGCGCAGTTGCCGCGCCACGCGCCGAAACGCACGCCGCGCCGGAGCGATGAAGTCGTCTTTCTTGCCGTTTCCGTTTTTCATGTCATTCCAAGTATAGCTTTAAGTTGGCCTTGCGGGCAAGTTTCAGATTGCGTCATGAGGCGCGGCGGGCTGGTCTGGTTGTCCCACACCGCCCAGCGGTCGGCCAGCGCCGCATAGTCCCGGACAAAATGTTGGAGGCTACGGCCAAAGCGCCGGCGAATATCAATTGTGGGCACGTTGTGTCCGCCTTTTTTAACGCGTTCGCGAACACGGGCGATGGCAATGGCCGAATTCGGCAGCCAAAGGTAATGAAGGTGAATTCGGAAGCCATTCTCCTGCGCGCGTTTCAACAGTCCGACATAAGTTTTGCCGCTCAACGTGCTTTCAAACGCAAAAGTTTTCCGTCCGGCAACGAACGCGCGGAATTCGGCAAGCAAGACCCGTCCGGCTTTGATGGCTGCCGCGCCAGTGTTCAAAGGCGAAAGGCCTTGCGCGATCAAATCGGCGTTCAGAAAATTGAGGCATTTGACTTCGTGTGGAAGAAATTCCCTGGCGAACGTGGTTTTGCCAGCTCCGTTGCACCCGGCGATAAGGTAAATCGTTGGCTGGGTCGTGGCCATTTACCCCTTCTGCGCTTCCTTCGCCCAAGTGTCCCTTAGCGTGATGGTGCGGTTAAAAACGAGTTTTGCGTCTGGGGTCTGGGGTCTGGCGTCTGGGTCGAGTGTGAAATAGGCGAGGCGCTCGAATTGGTAGCGCAGTTCCAGCTTGGCGTCTTTCAGGCTTGGTTCGCATTTGGCCGTCACCACTTCCAATGAATGTGGGTTGAGCACGGATTTGAAGTCGCGCCCGTCCTTTTCCGGTTCGACCTCGGTAAAGAGCCGGTCGTAAAGGCGCACTTCGGCGTCAATCGCGTGCGCGGCGCTCACCCAATGAATTGTGCCCTTCACTTTGCGCGCTGCCGTCGCTCCGCCGGACTTGCTGTCGAGGTCGGCGGTGCAGCGCAATTCCGTGATGTTGCCTTTGGCGTCCTTCACCACCTCGTCGCACTTGATGATGTAGGCGTATTTGAGCCGGACTTCGCCGCCGGGTTTGAGCCGGAAGAATTTCGGCGGAGGCACTTCCTTGAAATCGTCCTGCTCGATGAACAGTTCGCGGCTGAACGGAATCTTCCGCTTGCCCGCGCCCTCGTCTTCGGGATTGTTGACGGCGTCCAGTTCCTCGGTCTTGCCTTCGGGAAAATTAGTGATGACGACCTTGATGGGGCGCAGCACGGCGAGCCGGCGCAGCGAGCGTTTGTTCAAGTCCTCACGGATGGCGTGTTCGAGCACGGCCACGTCGGTGATGCCGTTGTATTTTGTGATGCCGATGTTGTAAGCGAAATTACGCAAGGCTTCGGGCGTCACGCCGCGGCGGCGGATGCCGGAAATCGTCGGCATTCGCGGGTCGTCCCAGCCGGAGACGAGATTTTCGTTCACGAGCTGCATGAGCTTGCGTTTGCTCATGATGGTGTAGCCGAGCGAGAGGCGGGCGAATTCGTATTGATGCGGCAGCGGGCGCGGCAGGCCGAGGCTTTCGAGAATCCAATCGTAAAGCGGGCGGTGGACCTCGAACTCAAGCGTGCAAATACTGTGCGTGATGCCTTCGATGTAATCGCTCAAGCAGTGTGCGAAGTCATACATCGGATAGATGCACCATTTGCCGCCAGTGTGATGGTGCTCGGCGTGGCGAATGCGGTAGAGCAGGGGATCGCGCATCCAGATATTCGGCGCGTCCACCTGAATTTTCGCGCGCAGCGAGCGCTTGCCGTCGGGAAACTCGCCGGCCTTCATGCGTTGGAACAGATTCAGGTTTTCCTCCTTGCTGCGGTCGCGGAAGGGCGAGGGTTTGGCGTTGCGGCGGTATTCGTCGGTCTCATCCGGCGTCAAATCGCAGACGTAGGCCTTGCCTTTCTCAATCAATTGTTCCGCGTAGTCGTAAATCTGGTCGAAGTAGTCGGAGGCGTAGAAAGGCTCAAAGATTTCCGATTTCCGATTTCCGATTTCCGATTTGGTGGCGGCGGGTAGATAAAAATCGCGGTTGCCGTTCGTCGCGATGGTTTCGGGTGTTGCGCCCTTTGGCTTGAGGCCGAGTTTGTCGTCCGCCCAGCCGCTGATGAGCCAGTTCACGTCCTCGATGATGGAGTCCACGTATTCGATGTCCTCCTTGGTCGGGTTGGTGTCGTCCATGCGCAGATTGCAGATGCCGCCGAACTCGCGCGCGATGCCGAAATTCAGGCAGATGCTCTTGGCGTGGCCGATGTGCAGATAGCCGTTCGGCTCCGGCGGAAAGCGTGTGTGGATCTGCGGATATTTCTTTTCCGCGACGTGTTTTGCCACGATGTCGCGGATGAAATCGGATGGCGCCGGTGCCGGCGCGGGCG